>Ga0154020_10000691_pt1 | contig 41368 bp, 35 predicted proteins | sample Klosneuvirus_201_FD_109709 | JGI IMG/M metagenome (GOLD analysis project Ga0154020, IMG submission 109709) | Active sludge microbial communities from wastewater, Klosterneuburg, Austria - Klosneuvirus_20160825_MG | ecosystem: Engineered > WWTP > Aerobic digester > Activated sludge | place... | reverse complement strand
TCGTTTCAATATGGAAGCCGATTCATTGAATTTTTCTATGCTCGGTCCCGAAGCAACACCGGGTTCTGCTGAATTTGGATTATTTATTCGTGAGGTTACCAGAGAAATGACAGTTAAAGCAGGCCAGAAATGTACTGCCATCCGTCGTATTTTAGTTCCCGATCATCTCACTGATGCAGTAGTTTCTGAATTAAAGTTGAAACTGGCTGCTGTAAAATTGGGCAATCCGGCTGTTGAAGGTGTTAAAATGGGACCTTTGGCAAGTAACGGACAGGTTGCTGAAGTGAAAACTAAATTAGCCGAATTGTTGAAGAGTTGTGAAGTTGCTTATGGAAATATCAATGACTTTGAAGTGACCGGTGCTGATAAAGCAACCGGAGCTTTTATGCCGGCGATGTTGCTACATTGTAAGGATGGAATAAAAAATAACGGACCACACGACATTGAAGCATTTGGCCCGGTTAGTACTATAATGGGATACAAAAACACAGATGATGCCATTGAACTAGCCAGAAAAGGTAAGGGTAGTTTGGTTGGATCAGTATTTTCAGCCGACAATAACTTTGCCCGCGAAATTGTTATGGGAACAGCTGCCTGGCATGGCCGTCTGATGGTAGTTAATGAAGCCAGTGCAGCAGAATCTACAGGGCATGGTTCACCTCTGGGACATCTCGTTCATGGTGGACCGGGAAGAGCAGGTGGAGGAGAAGAAATGGGCGGAATCAGAGGTGTGAAACATTATATGCAGCGCACAGCAGTGCAGGGTTCTCCAACTACACTTACATCTATTTGTAAAGAATTTATAAGGGGATCAGAAGTAAAAGAAGATGTGATTCATCCTTTCAGAAAATATTTTGAAGAAATTCAAATCGGGGATACCTTGTTTACGCATCGCCGAACCGTTACCGAAGCCGATATCGTAAACTTTGCCGGTATCAGCGGTGATTTCTTTTATGCGCATACAGATGAAACATCGCTGGAAGGTTCTGTATTCGAAAAAAGAGTTGCCCACGGGTATTTTATAATTTCTGCTGCAGCAGGATTATTTGTCGATCCTAAAAAAGGACCGGTTCTTGCCAATTATGGTTTAGACAGCCTGCGATTTACACAACCTGTATATGTTGGAGATACCATTTCTGTGCGACTTACCTGTAAACGGAAAACAAAGAAAGAAAAAAGAGAAGGACAAATTCCGCAGGGTGTTGTAGAATGGGACGTGGAAGTGAAAAATCAAAAAGGAGAAACTGTTGCCACTGAAACAGTTCTTACCCTGGTAGAAAGAAAAGAAGATATATAAAAATTAGAAAGGAATGATGAAAATGTATAGGTTATATTTGGGTATCTGTCTGCTGATTTTGTCAGTAGCCGGCAACGGCTTTGCTCAGGTAAAACCTGTAGCGAAGCCGACAAAAAATATAGTGGGCCGATCGGAAAGTTCTCAGAAAATAATTGACAGTCTTGAATTAAAAATTGCGCAATTAGAAGCCGGGAGCATTCAGTTGGATTCACTTTTTAAAATTGAAAAATTGACCAGTGCCGATCTTCGTGATCAGGTAATCAGAATAGATGATTACAGGAAAAAACTCGAAGCAAATATCAATTCTTTCAAAGGTGAGAACCTGAAATTAAATCAAAGTAACCGGATATTGATCGTTTTTAATTCACTGGTTGCTGTTCTGTTATTAGTGACACTGTTTTATTTTTTGAAAAGAATTGGAAAAAAGAAAAATGCTCCTGCATCTGACACAACAAACGAAGCCGGTCAACCATCTTCCGGTGCGATAAATTTTGGAACATTCGAAGATAAGTTGCAGCATCTGGAACGACTGGGAGCCTTAAAAGAAAAAGGTCTGCTTTCTGAAGCTGAATTTTTATTGGAGAAACAAAGGGTGCTGGGAAAATAAAATTATTTTATACTATTTAATTAAGTTTCTATGTTGAACGAAGGAACAATTCAAACAGCTATCAATAGCGGAATTGCAACAATTACTTTTTTTCATCCTCAAAGTAATTCTTTACCTGGAGAATTGTTAAGAGGTCTTGCAACAGCTATTACGAATGCAGGAAATAATTCTTTGGTGAATGTTATTGTTCTGCGAAGCGGTGGTGAAAAAGCATTTTGTGCCGGAGCATCTTTTGATGAGCTCATGTCTATAAATAGTTTTGATGAAGGCAGACAATTTTTTTCCGGTTTTGCCATGGTTATTAATGCTATCAGAAAGGCTCCTAAATTTGTAATTGCACGAGTACAGGGCAAAGCAGTTGGTGGAGGAGTTGGATTAGCTTCTGCTGCAGATTATACGCTTGCTCATGAAAGCGCTTCTGTGAAACTTTCTGAGTTAGCTGTTGGCATTGGACCATTTGTGGTTGGACCTGCCGTAGAACGTAAAGTTGGAACGGCAGCATTCACTTCTTTGTCAATAAATGCCACCGCATGGCAGTCAGCTGCATGGGCACGCGAAAAAGGATTATATGCGGATGTTTTTAACACCATCGATGAACTTGACAAGGCTGTTGATGAACTGGCATCTAAACTTTCAGCCAGCAGTCCCGAAGCAATGGCTGCTCTTAAACAGGTTTTCTGGAAAGGTACCGAGCATTGGGATTCCTTATTGGTTGAACGTGCAGAAATGAGTGGCACTCTGGTATTGTCAGAATACACGAGATCTGCAATTTCCGGTTTCAAGTCCGGAGCCAGGTAGTTCACCGGTTTACAGAATAACTTCATGAATTTATCAGGTCCGTTTCTGATCGCAATTGTTCTGGTATTTTTACTGCTGATGGTTTTTGTCAATCAAATGTCATCATCAAAAATTAAAGTCTGGCTGCTTTTGTTATTCAGGCCATATAAAAATGCCGAATTTAGAGAAATAGGGGCAAACCTTGAAAAACATAATTCTTTTTACCGAAACTTGTCAGAAGCAGGCAAAGTTCGAATGATTGAGAAATGTTTTGAATTTATTTATTCCAAAAGTTTAGAGGGCAGAGAAGGATTAGAGGTAACAGAAGAAATGCATGTTGCCATTGCGGGAACTGCTGCACAAATTTCATTTGGTTTCAATACTTCCGGGTTCAATCATTATAAAACTATTCGCATATTTCCGGAATCGTTTTATTCCAAAATGCACGACAGATATCTGAAAGGAGGTGCTTCCACTTCCGGTGTTTTATTTCTTTCCTGGAAAGATTTTATGGAAGGTTTCGCTGATGATAAAGATAAGTATAATCTGGGTCTGCATGAAATGGCTCATGCACTTCGTATTCAACTTAAATATGGCAACGATTTCGATCAACGTTTTGCCAATTATGTAGATAGCTGGGAAGAAATTGCCCTTCCTGAATTTTCCAGATTACAAAATGGTGAATCCTCATTCCTGAGACCATACGCAGCAACTAATATTGAAGAATTTTTTGCAGTTTGTGTGGAACATTTTTTTGAAGCAGCAGCAGACTTTCAAAAAGAATTGCCTGATATATTTAATCATCTGTGCTTCCTGCTCAATTTGAATCCACTAAATAAATCAAATGATTTTAGATTGGAGCAGGATTTTATTCAGTCGGTAAACAATGATCATTCCCGGGTTTCTTTCCCTGCCAAAGTCAGGAAAAACTATAAGTACGACACTAATCACTGGAGTTTCTATTATATTCTTGGTGGCATCTTTTTAGGATTAACTTATGTATATCATGTTTCTGAATGGTTTTTGTTCCCTGACTATTTTTTTATCTGCTTTATTGTGACAGGTGTTGCCATAGTGGCCGGATTCAGGAATTACTTTTATTCCAAAGGTATTTTCTTATTCAGGCATCTCATGCTTTTTGGACTTCTGGGAGTTACCGTGCCTGCATTGGCAATTGTGTTGTTTTTGGATCAACAAATTGTGGTGGATACCCGGGTCGTGAATGCCAAAATCATCGATTATTCTATTTTAAAAGATCCCCGGAATAAAGTTCTCATTTATGAGTATCGTGTCGATAATCCATATTTGATGAATTACCCTAAAGTATTAAAGTTCAACGCTTTTGGTCTTGAATTGGCAGATAAGGAATTTTTGTCAATAGATATGGAGTTATCGACAGGTTTCATGGGGCTCACCAGAGTGTCGGATAGAAAGTTAATTTATCGCAATGCTGACATCCCTCAACAGATGCCCTGAACGCCTAATTTATTACCTTTGCTGCTATGAATAATATCAAAGAAGCTGCCGCCGCTACCGAAATTTCTGAAGCCATTTTGCTGAATGCATTCAGACTTATGGGAACAGCAAAGGCAATGTCTGCAATATACGAGGCAAATAGTGCCTTTACCAGTAAATATGTACATGCAACTTCACGGGGACATGAAGCAATTCAAATAGCACTTGGTTTGCAGTTGGGAGAGCAGGATTTTCTTTCTGCATATTACCGCGACGACAGTATTTTGTTATCTATTGGAATGCAGCCGTATGAATTAATGCTTCAATTAATGGCGAAGCGAGACGATCCGTTTAGTGGTGGCAGGTTATATTATAGTCATCCGAGTTTGAATCGTCCTGGAATGCCTAAAATTCCAATGCAATCATCAGCAACAGGAATGCAGGCAATTCCCGCAACTGGTGTGGCGATGGGAATTCAGTATCTTGAAAAACAGGGATTAGCAGTTGCTGAAACAGGAAATGCACCTCTTGTAGTTTGTTCATTGGGTGATGCTTCTGTCACTGAAGGTGAAGTAGCAGAAGCTTTTCAGATGGCAGTGTTGAAAAAGTTGCCAATAGTTTATTTGGTACAGGATAATGAATGGGACATTTCTGCTCATGCCCGTGAAATCAGAGCAATGGATGCTTCAGAATATGCCGAAGGATTTAAAGGACTTGAGGTAAGGTCTATTGATGGAACGGATTTTATTACTTCGTATCAAACTGTTCGGGAAGTATTTTCAAAAGTGCGGACAGAAAGACGTCCGTTCCTTATTCATGCAAAAGTGCCATTGTTAAATCATCATACTTCCGGTGTTCGGAAGGAATGGTATAGAGATGATCTGGAAGAACAACAAAAACGTGATCCTTACCCTAAATTTCGAAATCAATTAATTGACTTCGGATTTTCTTCTGATCAACTAGATCAGATAATCAGTAACTGTGATGCAACAGTTCAGATAGATTATAACAAAGCCATGGCTGCGGAAGACCCCAGGCCGGAAGATTTGTATCTCCATGATTTTGCACCCACTCCTGTAACAGAAGAAAAAGGGGAGAGGGAGCCGGCAGGTAAAGAAAAAACTGTGATGGTGGATTGCGCACTTTTTGCTGTCCAGGAATTAATGACCAAACATAAAGAATGCCTTTTATATGGTCAGGATGTTGGAAGAAGGTTAGGCGGAGTTTTCAGAGAAGCCGCAACACTGGCACAAAAATTTGGTGACGACAGAGTATTTAATACTCCAATACAGGAAGCATTTATTATAGGAAGTACCGTTGGGATGTCGGCTGCCGGTTGCAAGCCAATAGTAGAGGTTCAGTTTGCAGATTATATCTGGCCAGGACTAAATCAATTGTTTACAGAAGTCAGTCGATCTTGTTATTTGTCGAATGGTAAATGGCCGGTTAGTTGCATTATCAGGGTGCCTATTGGTGCTTATGGAAGCGGCGGTCCTTATCATTCTTCAAGTGTTGAAAGTGTAGTAGCGAATATACGGGGCGTGAAAATTGCATATCCTTCTACAGGAGCTGATTTAAAAGGTTTGTTAAAGGCTGCTTATTATGACCCCAATCCGGTAGTAATTTTTGAACACAAAGGTTTATACTGGTCAAAAATAAAAGGTACGGAAGACGCTAAGACCATTGAGCCGGATGAAAATTATATAATTCCTTTTGGTAAGGGAAGAATTGTTCAGGAATCTGATATCGAAAGTAAACACACTACATTGAGCATTATTACTTATGGGATGGGTGTTTATTGGGCAAAAAATGCTGCCAAACAATTTCCTGGCAGAGTTGAAATTATTGATTTAAGAACAATTCATCCGATTGATGAAGATCTGATATTTGAATCGGTTGTCCGCAATAATCGTTGTTTGGTTGTTACTGAAGAACCGGTAAATAATTCTTTTGCACAGGCATTGGCAGGAAGAATTTCCTCCAAATGTTTCCGTCACCTGGATGCACCTGTAGATGTGATAGGTTCTGAAAATTTACCTGCCATTCCATTGAATTCAGTTCTTGAATTTACAATGATTCCAAATGCTGAAAAGGTTGCTGCAATGATTGCTAAAGTACTTGCCTACTGATTTGCTGGGTGCAATCAACTTAAGTGGTTTGCATGTAATGTGTTCATAGAAATGTTTTGACTGCACCACACAATCTATAGATATGTTGTTTTATTTTTAATTTAAAACTGCTGTAACCTGCTCTGTGAGCGAGTTTGAGTATTGAGTTTTCAACAAAAGCCCCTATTTATCAACAATTCAGGGTATTTATACTCAGCAAAGTTGCACTATGACTGACTTTCGTATACTTTCGTTGTGTTCAATTACTAACCATTAAAAACTATTAAAATGAACAAAGGTGAATTAGTTGATGCTATGGCATCAGAAGCAAAAATCACGAAAGCAGATGCTCAGAGAGCACTTGAAGCTTTCCTGAATGTAACTGCTAAGACTCTTAAAAAAGGAGACAAAGTTACTTTAGTTGGTTTTGGTACTTTCTCAGTTGCCAAAAGGGCTGCACGTACGGGTCGTAACCCACAAACTGGAAAAGAAATTAAAATTGCTGCTAAAAAAGTAGCTAAATTTAAAGCTGGAGCTGAACTTTCATCAAAAGTTAAGTAAGCTAAGTAATTTCAGGCCGGGCTGCAGATTAATTTCTGCAGCCCGGCCTTTTTTGTAAGGTGTAAGTAAAATTGATACCATTCCCCTATTTAAAAAATTGAATTCGTAATTTTGTGAAATAAACTCTGAATTCATGAAAAAATTATATTTCTCGCTGTTACTTTTCCTGATGTCATTTTGCATTGTACAAGCTCAGTTGACACTTACTCCATTTGTCAATGCAGTTAACAAAGTAACTGATATTACTAATGTTGGTGATGACCGGCTTTTCATAGTAGAACAGGAAGGTAGAATCCGGATTTCCGATTTGTCGGGCAATTTACTTCCAACTCCTTTTCTAAGTATAACATCTAAGGTAAATGATAATACATCGGAGCAGGGGTTGTTGGGTTTGGCATTTAGCCCGACTTATGCCAGTGATGGACGGTTTTATGTTAATTATACAAACCTCATCGGAACCACTGTTGTATCCCGTTTTCAGGTTAGTGCCGGTAATCCCGATGTGGCCGATTCATTGAATGAAGAAATTTTATTTACAGTTGCTCAACCTTATCCAAATCATAATGGTGGTTCCATGCATTTTGGTCCCGATGGTTACCTGTATATTGCTCTAGGCGATGGTGGTGCAGGAGGAGATCCCGGAAACAGGGCACAGAACAAGCAGCTTTTACTAGGAAAAATTTTGCGTATTGATGTTAATACTCCTTCAGGTTATAGTATTCCCGGAAGCAACCCATATTATGGATCTTCTGTGGCAAATCCGCATATATGGGCTGTTGGTGTAAGAAATCCATGGAGAGTTTCATTCGATAAAATAACAGGTGACTTCTGGATTGGTGATGTTGGTCAAAATCTTTGGGAAGAAATTAATTTCCAGCCTGCATCGAGTTCCGGCGGTGAGAATTATGGATGGAGATGTTATGAAGGTGTTACAGTTTTTGATACTGTTGGTTGCCTCCCTGCCTCAGCACTCACTGAACCTGTTTATACATATGGTCACTTTCCTCCTTGCTCAGTAACCGGTGGCTATGTTTACCGTGGTCCGCAATATGCTGCATGGTTTGGAAAGTACTTTTTTGCAGATTATTGTAGCGGTGAAATTCAAACACTCGCACCTGCAGGAAATGGTACTTTCGTGCATAATTCCTTAGGTGGTGCAACACTTTATGAATACACCACATTTGGCCAGGACAGGTATGGAGAATTATATATTGGAAAGAACACCAGTGGTGTACTGAAACTTTCAGATGCTTCATGTCTCCCAACGGCATTTATATCTGTTGAAGATACGATTACATCCTGTACATCATCTTATTCCTTAAAAACCCCTTTCTTCCCCGGATTTTCATACCAATGGTTTCAGAATGGAGCTCCCTTGCCTTTAGCTGCAACTGCAACTTATAACACAACAGTATCCGGGAATTATCATGTAAGGGTAACTAATGGTTCCGGATGCATCAATTATTCAGATACCGTTACACTTATTCTAAATCCCTCCCCTAATGTGTTCTTTAGTGGATTGCCACAGATAATTTGTGTGAATGGTTCATCAGTTAATTTGTCAGGAACGCCTTTAGGAGGTTCATTTTCCGGAGCAGGTGTCACCGGTAATTCTTTCCAACCCGGAAATGCAGGGGTAGGTACTCACGTTATAACTTATACTTACGATGCAGGAAACGGATGTATTATTCCATATGATGTTTCTGTAATTGTGGATGACTGTTTGTCCCTTTCCGAATTGGATATTAATAGCGGGATTACTATTTCTCCAAATCCTGCATCCGGAAAAACCATGATAACCTGGGATGCTTCAAAAGGAACAGTTTCAAGTATAGAAGTAATTGATATGAAAGGAAGAATTTGTCATCAAGCTTCTCTAACAGGAACTACCAATACATTTGTTATTGATGGGTCTGGCTTGTCAAAAGGAATTTACCTGGTTAATATTATTCAATCAGGTAATCGGAAAATAGCTAAATTGGTGATAAACTAATTAGTTAACTTTTATAAATATCTCCTTCATCAAATGGTTTATTTTCTTCAACCGGGGTTTTTTCTTTAATCTTTTGGTAAAGAGTTTTTATTCGGGAAATTATATTTCCTGAGTCTTCACCAAATAGTTTTGAAGCAAATGTGGTTCCGAATAGTGTGGCAGCTGTTCGTATAACAGGATTAGCATTTTTAAACAGCAGATTAGTGACAATAAAACCTAATGCAGCTTCCAAACCTTTTGACTGGATCTGAGTTTTTAATTCACTGTCTTTTGTAATAGAACTAAAAGTGCTCCTGATCAGATTGACAGGTTTTAATTCATTCGATAGATTTTGAAACGATTGTTTAAGCTGAATGTCTTTTGTGGTCTTCAGACTTTTCAACCGTTCAATTTCAAGCTGTAAAGTTGCTAATGAATCAATTTTTGTTTTCATGCTGATCCTTATAAATTGATTTAATAAAGCTGTCAACCATCCGGTTTTTTAACCACTTATCTTTGGTTAAAATAACAATAAAACCCAGTAATGCGTAAAAACCTGTCATAATAAGAAATCCGGAATAGGGGTGACCCAGTAATTCCGACAAATATAGTGAGCAGGCAATACTGCCAAACAGCAGAGCGGTTCCAATGAAGAATGCTATCAGCAGATTAATAATCGCTTCCGATGCAACTTCTGCACCTTTTTGTGTTGCCTGATGTTTGTATAAAGTTATGCTGGTTTCAACATAATCCTTAATGTCATCAGCAATATTTTCTATTACAGGTTTAATATTTTCCATAAATATTCAAATCAGACTTTAGTTTTACCGGCCATCTCATCCAATGTTTCTTCTGCTTTTGTCAATAAAGTATCAGCAAGTTTTTTTGCTGTATCTGTGATTTTTTTTCTGCTTTCAGACCCTTTTTCAGGTGCAATCAGAATACCAATTGCTACTCCGGCGGCTGCTCCGGCTAACAATGCCAGGAGGATTTTAGAATTATTTCCCATTATAACCTTTCTTTACTAATTGAATATTATTCTCACAATACTGATCAAATGTACACAAAACTGTTCTCATTTCATATGAGATTTCTCAACTTAATGTGTAAAATTCAGGTGTTTCATGTGCATGCGCCCTTATAACACCCATTCTTATCAGATTTACCAGTATAACAGTAGCTCTTCTTCGTGAAATATTGATCAGTTTGCAATATTGATTTAAGGTAATCTTCGGATGTTCATTTAAATAATCGAGTAATGCTTTTTCTTTGCTTGAAAACGCTACTAAAGTATCACTGCCATCGCCTTCTTTTTTCAGCACATCCAATACAACTTTGCTCGCCAATAGTGACTGATCCTTTACCCTGATATATGCCCACCATTTGTCATCTTCAGCCAAAGCATAGTAAGGTTTGTTGTCACCTTTAGGGATTATAACCTCCAAAATGTTCCTTTTGCCGATTTTCCAGGTTGTTATTTCGATATCAATGGGAGGTTTGCAATAAAATCCTGCTGCTTTTTCGAGCATAAATTTCTCCTCTTCAACGGCAATTCCATGAATAGTACGGTTATCATTAACTCCTATTAAAAGCCGTCCGCCTTTGTGATTGGCAAATGATACCATCGTCTTGGCTATTTTATGTTCACTGTTTACTTCTTTCTTGTAATCCAATTGATCACCTTCGCCCGATTCGAGCAATTTCCTGACATGCAATGGCGGAATTGGAATGACTTCTTTTTGTTTCATAAGGAGCCGGCAATTTTCATTTATGAGATTGTAATTCCAACAAAAGCAAAGAGATATATCCCGACAAAGCATCAATAGCTTCGTCAATTTTCCAGGATTTGCGATTCCGCTTTTCTACCATATTAGAAATAGCACGTATTTGAAGTGATTGAATCCTATATTGGTTTGCTACATAAAAAAAGGCCGCTCCTTCCATGGTTTCCATCACCGGACCATACCGGTCAAAAGCTTCTCTGGCACTTTTTGCAGAACCGTGCACTTTTTGTACTGTAATTCCTTTTCGTTGTGGAATAGCCTTTAAACTGCTGATTTTAAATTTGTTAGTTGATTTTAATTCCCCGCTCTTTTGAATTCCCTTTTGATTTGGAAGGAGTCCGATATTGAATGCAGGTAGAAATTCTTTATCATCTTCTGCTCCAAAATCCCCAAATTGATCGGTGGCAATATTGACCAGTCTTACAGGTTGCAATTTTTTATCGAGTGAACCGCAAATGCCAATATTTATAGTGAGTTGATAATCATTGTTTTCCAGCGTTTTTGTCATTGCAAAAGTGGTTGCCACCATACCGGGTCCTGTGATAAGTAAATCAACTTGAATTAATGGATTAGTAGTAACGGTGATTAACTGAGGGGTTGAATTCTTAATTTTTTTTGAAATCAGAAAGGCAGATTCCCGCTCCGTTGCAGCAACAATTAAAATTTTTAACATTTATTTGCTTTTTGATAGAACAGTGCAGGGGGCAGAAATGTTATAACAGTCATTGATTTCATACCTTTGCTTGATAACCGCAAAATACTACAATTTTCAGCACAATTAAAATCCTTTTATTGAATGGTATTCGTTACACGCAAAGAACGCTTTAATGCAGCACACAAATTGCACATTGCCAGTTGGAGTGATGAAAAAAATATGGAAGTTTTTGGTAAATGTTCTAATCCTAACTGGCATGGACATAACTATGAGCTTTATGTGACTGTGAAAGGGAATCCTGATCCTGTTACCGGCTTTGTTATGGATTTGAAGAAATTATCAGCATTGATCAGGGAAAAAGTCATCAACAAACTTGATCATAAAAATATTAATCTAGATGTTGATTTTATGAAGGGAAAAATGCCTTCAACCGAGGTTTTAGCACAAGCCATTTGGGAGCAATTAGCAGGTGATATTTCAGATGCCGGGGGCCATTTGCACAGTATTAAATTGTATGAAACAGAAAATAATTTTGTTGAATATTTCGGAACATTATAAGATACAGAAATTACATTTTACAGAATGAATTACGATAACAACAACGACGGATACACCAAGATCGACCATTATAATCAAAAGAGAGTAGAAGCCCTTTCGGCTGCCTATTTAACTGTATTAAAAGAATTAGGGGAAGATCCGAATCGGGAGGGTTTATTAAAAACACCTGAACGTGTTGCAAAAGCGATGCAATTCCTCACACATGGGTATGATCTTGATCCTGAAAAAATACTCCTGTCTGCGAAATTCCGGGAAGATTACCAGCAAATGGTGATCGTAAAAGATATTGAGATTTATTCGATGTGTGAACATCACTTATTGCCATTTTTTGGTAAAGCACATGTGGCCTACATTCCCGATAAACACATCGTTGGATTGAGCAAAATTCCCCGAGTGGTTGATGCCTATTCAAGAAGACTTCAGGTGCAGGAGCGACTTACAACACAAATACGTGATTGTATTGATAATACTTTAAAACCTCTTGGCGTAGCCGTAGTAATTGAAGCACACCATTTATGCATGCAAATGCGTGGAATTCAGAAACAAAATTCAATTACCACAACATCAGCATTTACTGGAGAATTTGAAAATGAGAAAACCCGGAGTGAATTTATCAGCCTGATTGGCAAACGTTTTGTGTGAAGTTGAGTAAGTTGCTTTGAAATGAGCACAGTTTTGATTAAAATCGTGCAAAATTTCTGATATTATGAAAGCATACTTGTTCCCCGGTCAGGGGTCCCAATTTGTAGGAATGGGCAAAGAGCTCTATGATAATTCCGATGCATCAAAATCATTGTTTGAACGTGCCAATGAAATTTTGGGATTCAGAATCACGGATTTGATGTTTTCCGGTACTGATGAAGATTTGAAACAGACAAATGTCACACAACCTGCCATCTTTATTCATTCAGTTATTGCTGCCAAACATTTAGGAAATGCTTTTAAACCTGATATGGTAGCAGGTCATTCACTGGGTGAATTCTCGGCACTTGTAGCCAACAAAACACTTGAGTTTGAAGATGCACTCCGGTTAGTTATTGCACGCGCAAATGCGATGCAGGAAGCTTGTCAGGCGAACCCTTCAACCATGGCTGCTATTCTTGGTCTTGACGATAAAATTATCGAAGATATTTGTGCTTCCATTAATGATGTGGTTGTTCCAGCAAATTATAACTGTCCGGGACAAATAGTAATTTCCGGAACAATTGAAGGAGTAAAAACTGCATGCGAAAAACTAACAGCAGCAGGTGCTAAACGGGCTTTACTCTTAAATGTCGGTGGTGCATTTCACTCGCCCATAATGGAGCCTGCCCGCATGAAACTTGCAGCTGCTATTGATGCTACAAGTTTCAATAATCCGGTTTGTCCTGTTTTTCAAAATGTGAATGCAATGCCTTCAGGTGATCCAAACATCATACGCAAAAATTTAGTGGATCAATTAACAGCACCGGTCCGATGGACACAAACCATTCAGAATATGATTGAACACGGTGCAAAAACTTTTGTTGAAGTGGGGCCTGGCAAAGTATTGCAGGGACTGGTAAAGAAAATTAACCGTGAAGCTGAAATTTCAGCAACTTAAAATTAAAATTTAAAAATATTTTTATTATGGAAAAAGTTCAGAATTACATTGCAACCCATAAAGATCAGTTCTTAAAGGAATTATTCGAATTACTCAGAATACCCTCGGTAAGTGCAGATTCAAAGTATAAAGATGATGTGCAGAAAGCTGCCTCTTTTATTAGTGACAATCTGATTACTGCCGGAGCCGATAAAGTTGAAATTTGTCAGACGAAAGGACATCCAATAGTATATGGTGAGAAAATTATTGATGAATCATTGCCAACAGTTTTGGTTTATGGTCATTATGATGTACAGCCTGCCGATCCATTGGATTTATGGCATTCACCACCCTTCGAGCCGATAATAAAGGATGAGAAAATATATGCGCGTGGATCCTGTGACGATAAGGGACAGGTTTTCATGCATATGAAAGCTTTTGAAAGCATGATGAAAAATCAGTCACTGCCTTGTAATATAAAATTCCTGATTGAAGGCGAAGAAGAAGTAGGTTCGGTGAATTTGGGTGAATTTGTAAAAAATAACAAAGCCCGTTTAAAAGCTGATGTGATATTGATATCAGACACTTCAATGATCGCAAATGATGTCCCATCCATAACTGTTGGCTTACGTGGACTTTCTTATGTTGAAGTAGAAGTTACAGGACCAAATCGTGATTTACATTCCGGAGTTTATGGTGGAGCAGTTGCAAATCCGATCCAGATTTTATGTGAGATGATCGCAGCTACCAAAGATGAAAATAATCATATCACTATACCAGGCTTTTATGATGATGTTGTTGAAATAAGTGCTGAAGAACGAAATGAAATGGCCAAAGCACCATTTAGTCAGGATGCCTACATGAAAGACCTGCAGATTAATGATGTGCATGGAGAATCAGGATTTACTACCAATGAAAGAACATCTATTCGTCCGAGTTTCGAGTTGAATGGCATTTGGGGTGGTTATATCGGAGAAGGTGCGAAAACTGTGTTACCTTCTAAAGCTTTTGCTAAAATTTCAATGCGTTTAGTTCCAAACCAGACTTCTGAAAAAATAACTGCCTTATTTCAGAAGCATTTTGAAAAAATTGCCCCTAAATCGGTTAAAGTTAAAGTTACACCACACCATGGAGGCGAACCAGTTGTAACTCCTACTGATTCCGTTGCTTATAAGGCTGCAAGTGCAGCAATGGAAACTACATTTGGTAAGAAACCAATTCCAACAAGAGAAGGTGGCTCTATTCCAATTGTGGCTTTGTTTGAAAGAGAATTAGGACTGAAGTCAGTTCTTTTGGGATTCGGACTAAATTCCGATGATATTCACAGTCCGAATGAACATTATGGAATATTCAATTTTATGAAGGGTATTGAAACTATTCCACACTTTTTTAAGAATTATGCTGAATTGATGAAAAAATAAATCTTCATTGATTAATTGAAAGGGGAGAATTGAACATTCTCCCCTTTTTTTTAAGCCAGACCAACAGGGCAGTGGTAGTTTGGCTTATTTTGTGAATATTATTTAAAGATTGAAAAGAGAGACTATCCGGGCAGAGATAGTCTCTAAATTTATTTGGATTCAGTTTTAATTTGTGAAAAGAGAGGCTATCAGGGCAGTGATAGCCTCTTTATTTACTGATAATGCTAAGTCAATTTTAATTTTAAAAGAAGGGCCGGCCGGGCAGTGCCGACCCTTTACTTCACTGTTCACATGGTAACATCAATCCGGAAGAAAGCTATCAGCAGGGCAGTGCTGACAACAGTTCTTACCGAATTATTAATTTGGAGTTGTAATTTTCATTTTCATTTTGTATTCCAATCTGATATATTCCCGAGCTGAGAGTTGCATTCAGATTTATCGGTACTATCTGATTATTTGCAGTCGCATGAATTTTTTCATATTGAATTATTCTGCCACTTGCATCAGTAATATTCATTGTATACTCTCCTTCATTTGGAATTGCAATCTGAATTTGGTTATTTTGTGGAGCAGGATTCGGGAATACCGAGATCGCACCTTTAGTACCGAAGAAAATGCTTCTGATTTCACTATAAGTGAACTTGCCGTCAAAATCGGTTTGCATCAGTCTGTAATAGTTAATTCCATTGTAAGGTTTGGTATCAGTAATTTTGTAATTTGTTACCGATGTGCTGTTGCCAGCACCATCAACAGTGGCAATGTCTTCAAATTCATAACCATTCTTACTTTTTTGAATAGTGAAGAAATCATTATTTATTTCACTTGCAGTTCGCCAGATTAAATCCACATTATTGCCTGATTTAATTGCTTCAAATGAAAGTAATTCGATTGGAAGAGGAGAAGCTGCCGCAGCAAGAGTCCACCAGGTATTTAACGTAGTAATTGTAGGGACAGCAGTAGTTGTTGCTGTTGGATTGGATTGTCCTGCAGTAGCCGGAAACCATCCGAGTGAAACCGGTTCCCAGAGTTGAGCCCTCGGACTTAATATACCCGGATCTTCTGCAGCAGCATAAGAGAAGGTTAAAGTTGCTGTTCCTGCTCCTGCTTGGGTTAGTTTCCAGAACCGGTCTATAGTACTAGCACTATTGTCAGTACCTGAAAGATCTCTTACATGTGATACTGTTGGAGGGAAAGGGGTGTTGTCTGCTGCTGACCGATAAGTTCCAAAAGAAACAATGCCTGATGCTCCGGCAGTTTGCTGATATGTAAATGGAATGTAGGTCATAGCATCATAGCCGAAAGGAACAACATAGCTTCCATTGCTATTTATATCCCACTGAACAATTCCTGAACCATCTTCGGTTTCACTACGGATAAAACCTGAAGTACGTGAGATAGTAGCATTGTTTTCAATTGTAATTGCTCGTCCCCCGGTTGCTGTATTGTGGTCATTATCGAGATTAAATTCACCTGCAGTAAGCAGAAGTCCTGATCGAACATAAACTTCATTATTAGCTTCCGGATAAACCCAGGTTGAACCTGCCACTCCGGTAAAGTTTATTTCAAGAAAACCATATTTTTGATTATTTCCAGTGGCAACTCCATTTGGGATTCCAGTGATTGGAATATTTGAAGTTCCATAATATTCAACGATTGAACTTATATTGAGCTGATAGTTTACACGGTTATTTCCGTTAATAAATCCATCAATTGAAGATGCTGTTAATGCATTTCCAGAATATAATCCTCCGGTGTGACTTAATCTGTATCGTCCTCCTGCAGCAACAATAACCCTTGAATAATGAGAACCTGATTGTCGTGCTTGAATGATTTGATTTCCCATATCAATGGTTCCGTTCACAGTAAGTGCGAAATGATTTGCAGGTGTGCTGTTATCAACGGAAGTTATTTGTAATGGGAAAGTGCTGCTGGTTGCATCCAGTGTAGTGGAAGGTTGAACCGTGTAACGAACATGATTAATAGAATTGGTATTGCTGTAACGCAAGTAATCCATGGTTCCGGGATAGCTAAAATATATTTGACCAAAAATGTAGTTGGTGGTCAGGTCATTTGCATGAATAATTGAAGCATTTCCATCAAGTGTGAAAGATGTGCCATACAAGAATAAGCTATGTTCAGCTAATCCCGCTCCTGAAGCAAAGTTATCGAATCGGAAAGTTCCGTTGCTCATTAGGAAATTACCAAATACATTAACGATATTGTTGTCAGCGGTTGTTGCATTCCTGGAGTGTAAGTTGAAAGTTCCCCCGCTTTGAGTATAGCTTCCCAAAACATTCAGAGTAGCAACACCTGCATCATATTTCAATGAAAGTGTTCCATTTGAAATGGAAACAGATCCATCCACATCAATATCTGCTGTACCTGTTCCTGTTGAAAGACGGGTATTGCCACCGGTAATATTTATGTCACCAGTTATGTTGGTGGTTATGTTATGACTGGCTGTCAATCCTGATTCATTACCTACAAAAAACACATCTCCTGCATTTACTGTCAGGTTTCCTCCAATATCAACTGTTTCATTTCCTGATGAAGAACTGCTCATAAAATAGGAGCCCGGAAAGTTTCCGTTAACGATCATATTTCCAGAGATATTCAGATCAAGTAATGGGTTATTTGTCCCTGTTAAACCAATGAAAGTTACCAGATCAGCAATGTTCAGGAAGTTTATATCAAGGTTGCCATTAATTGTAGCAGTTATTGTTTTTCCGTCATTAATTCTACCATTGAAAAGATGGAATATTCCTCCATCGAAGTCGAGGTCATTGCATGAAAATGTAACAAGACCATTATTTGCCGCAGCTGTATTGTTGATTGCAAAAAATCTACCATTATTGATATCAAGGTTTTCTACAATATCACATGTTACATTTCCTAATCCAAGAGAAATATAGAAGTCGCCATTGTTGAGTTCAATATTGCCGGTAACATTTAAATCTGTGAGTTTGTTACCTGAACTGTAAATTTGTCCATAAAAATCACTATTTGATCCCGTAAGAACAATATTTCTGCTTACATTAATTGTTGTGGTTGAATTGGTGTTTGAAACTCTGATGTCTCCATCTGTCAGCAAAATATCTCTTCCAACATTTAATGTTGAAGTTGCTGTGTTACTAGTACTGCTAACAAAAGTGGCTACAGTAGATCCACCGGTTACAATCAAATCATTTGTAATATTAAATATGGCATCGCCGGTAGGATTTGTACCTCCATGAAAAGTATTGTTTGCTCCTCCATATACATACATATTCGTTGTAGTAAAACTTATATCTTCATCGTATCTGTCGAGAAAGCGAACCCATGTGGTATTATTATTCACATAGGTGTTTCCATTAACGACTACTGTAAGCGATGCATCCACATTTCGATTGAAGTCGAATGCCCCCGCATCAATTGTTAAATCACCATTTATGGTAATCACAGAATTACCGGTACCAGCACTGCCTTCATAGTAGCTCCACGATGCTTCAATAAGGACATCTCCATTGGCTGTCCAGCTTACACTGCCTGAGCAGTCGAATTGAATTCCGGAATAAAAAACACTTCCTGAAGTTCTGCTGTCGGAATAATTGTTTGTTACTAAGGTCAGATTTCTGTCATTGCCTTCAGCAATTCGTAATGCACCACTTCCTTCCAGCAAAACATCCTGAAGGGTAAGAGTAGTAGTCATTCCTGTACCATCGTCCATTAAAATCCCTCCTGATCTGATTGTCAGATTTCCTTTAATACGGTGGGGGGAAAATAGACCATCTTGATTCCAGGTACTTCCACTTCCTTCATCAAAAATGATGTGGCCAAAATCTCCTGAAACATTTGTGGCAAGTGGGATATTTGTATTATACCAATCACGCATTTCTATGGTGCTGGTTGTTGAAAAACTTTCAGTTCCTGAAAATATACCAATTGCAGCATTCGCATTATTATTGTGAATGTATGTTCCGGTACCGGCTATGGTAAATGTTCCTGTAACAGTTATAGAACTGTTTGAAGTTAATGTACCACCAGTGTTTATTGTGAGATTGTTTAATTTGGTACTCATGTCGCCTGTTACATTGTGGTTAATGACGGCATTGTCATTGCAATTTGGAACATTGCCACCCGACCAGGTTCCGGGAGATGACCAGTTTCCTGCTGCAATAGATGTACGTGTAGCTCCACCGGCAAAGGCTGTTAAAGTACCATGGTTAACACCGCCTCCTGTTGCATCTCCATTGATGGTTCCTGTACCACCTGTTCTTACAATATTTCCGGATGCAGGTACAGCGGTTGCTCGAGCCATAATCCCTGAAATGGTCATCCGGTCGCTACGATTTGTGTTGCTACATGTATAAGTTACTGTAATTGTTCCGGCTGCAACCGCAATACTTGCGGCAGTTATGTTTCTACCTGCCTGATATGTTACATTACCAACGCCTGCCTGGAATTGAAAGTTTGCTGGTGCCGATAAAATTAATGTACGACTACCTCCGGCGGAGCTAAAATCACCATTATTATTTTCCTGAATAACAATATCTCCAATGGCAAGATATGCCCCTGGTGACAGGTTTAAACAGGATCCGGAAGACGCAGGTGTAACTGTTACCGCCGCATGTGCAGTTGGTGAAAAAATGAGCAACAAAATCATCACTAATGATGATAATGATACGATTGGGCAGAATCGATTCATAATCCGGGCAGATTAATATTATATGTAGTCTCTTAACTTAAAGTGTCGTGTTCGGTCTCTTTTTTTTATTGAAAGATGAACCTGTATACATCATTCAAGCCGAGAATGTTCACCAAAATGCTCACTTTTATTACAGAAATTAATCGCTTGGATTTTGATGTCTGGATTTACAATATATTGAATATTATATAGTTATAATCTATAAATTTGTTTTTATCTGTAAATACCTTACATTTTCAACAATACGATTCCATTTTAACGAGTCGGATAGGCTGTTCAAAAGTCATTTGAGCGCTTTGTTTTTCAAATCAGTGACTTTTAAGTCATTTTTGATCAGAAAGGAGCACTTTAGAATTTTGTAAATCACATATAATCAATGAGATGCAATATTTTAATCAATTTTGAGGTTGAAATTATATTGTAAGGTTTTGCTAAAAAATGTTCAATCTTTTGAGTACATCAATGGTATAAATGTGCACCTAGTTGAACCGTTTGTACTCGAAAAAAATGGCTGTGCCAGCCACATTGATATGAAAAAGTTAAAACTCAAATTACCGGGATTATTGATTTTGTTATCATTTATTATGGTAACTGTTTCAAAAGCCAATGTTACCGTCACCCCCGCTACCGGAGGTAATTGTTTGTCAATTTCCCCCGGCCCTTATGCTATTATTGGTAATATAACTATTGCCGAAACTTTGAATAATGATTTCCCAATTCAGGCAGGTAGCACCTTTATATTAACAGCGCCGCTTGGATTTGAATTCAAACCAGGAGTTGGAAATATTTCAATTGCATCTGGAGCAGACATTAGTTTTGCATCAATTAGTGTTACTGCATCAACTATCACCGTGACGCTGAATGTTGGTAATGTTAATGCACTTGATTATTTCCGAATCAGAAATATTGAAGTTCGGGGAACAGGTCCCAACCAGACAGGGAATCTCTACAGAACCTTAACTGGAGGAACAGCAACAATTACAGGAAATGCTCCCGGATCGGGAATATTGCATGGAAGTTTTTTCTCGACAGGAAATGGTGCTGCTTATACAACAATTGCAGACGGAAATTGGTCTGATGCTTCAATATGGGCCGGAGGTATAATTCCGAGCTGTAGTGACAATGTTACAATCAATCATCAGGTGATTGCTGATTTTAGTGTCAATCTGGTGAATTTAACCATTAATAATAATGGTAACCTTATTACAGATAAAAGTATTGGTGTATCCGGAGTTTTTCAAATTGCTGGATCAGGAACATATACCCATAACAATACAACAGATGCCTCTACAGGAATCTTTGCCGGAGTTGAAAGTATTAGTCCAACTTCAACTATGATTTTGAAAAAATGGTACAATTATAATGTACCATTAGGTGCGTTAGTTAGCGGGAAATTTGGAAATTTGATTTTTAACGCTGTTGGAAGCTGGCAACAGGATGGTTTGTTTGCTCCTGACAGAATTTTAGGCGACTTAACAATATCTTCAGGAACTGTTGTTTTTGATGATGGTACCGGTATGTCGACTTCTTTAATTTTAAATGATGTGGTTGTTGATGGATCAGGAAGAATAGTTGTCAGTACAGGAACAGCGCGTGATCTCACATTACAAACTGGTAGTTTCTCAGATGTCAGCACCAATTCAAATTCGTCATACATCATGTTTCGTTCTATGGGAGATTTGATCTGGACGGTAAATGGAGATTTGCATTTCGAACACCGCTTTAGCATGGTTCTTGGTCAATCGGTTGCCGATACGGGTTCTGCCAGTATTTTTGTAAACGGAAATTTTTCGGTTAACGGAAGTATTTTTGAAGCGTATAAAAATGCTGTTGGGCCAATTTCATTCAATATTACAGGAACATCCACGATTTCAGGAAATCCTGCCCTGGTAACTTTGAAAGACAGATTTGACGGGGATGTCACATTTAACTCAGGAAGTCTTACTATTGATAATTCACGTAATGTTTATTTCATGGGTAGCTATGGAACTTTAGGTATTGCTCAGGTTACCATTAATGGTGACATGACTTTGTTGGGAGCAACAACCCGTTGTTACATCGCTTATTGTGATACCAATTACAATGACACCTATTTAACAGTAACAAATGATCTGAATATTACAGACGCCCAATTGTATGTAAGTACAACTGCTGGTGGTTTAAATATGCAGGTTGGAAGAAACTTCACTCAAAATGGAGCCACTTCCATATTTTATGGACAACGACACTCAGAAGCATTTGGAAATGTTAACATCGGAATAAATGGTAGTTTATCCGTTAATGCCGGTTCCTTCTATCAGTCGAGAGGATATGGTTCCATCGATTTAAATGTAACCGAAGTAATCAACATCAATAATTCCACATTCGGTGCCATGAACAATGGAACCACAGGTAATAATGGGGACGCTTCACTTTCATGTTCAGATTTATTTATCACAAATAGTAAATTCTATTTGCATCGTGGTGAAATCAGTGATTCAAGAATAATTGATGTAACTGTGACTAATGACTTTGTGATTTCATTTTCTGATTCATTACAAGTTGTGTATTTAATTTCAAGAGCAGGTTATAACACCGCCAGGCTTAACCTTACTGTGGGTGGAAACTTAATTGTTTCCGGGCATAATAAAGGACTTTTTGTCACCTCCATGTCGAGTGGTGAAGAAATTATTTCAATCGGAAATAATATCAATATTCTTGGCGGGAAAACACGATTTAATGGTTATGAAATAGCCTCTTCCCGTGGACATGATATAACTGGAACTATTGGTGGTTCAATTTTGATAGCAGATGGAAGTATAAGTTTATCAACCCAAAAAGGAATTTCAAACTGGAGTATTCAAGGAGATTTTGACCAAACAGGAGGATTTTCAGTGTGTAAATGGAATACCGGAGTTTCAAATATTGATGTTGCCGGGAATTATAATTTATTAAATAGTGTAGCTGTACTTTATAATAAAAGCAATACTGCAACAGCAGATCAGATTAAATTAACTGTTAATGGGAATGCTTCATTTGAAAATTCCACATTTTGTTTTGATTCTTGTTACCTGAGCACTGCGGTTCACGAGTTGATTTTTAAAGGTAGTGATGTTTTAATCGGAAATAATACAGTGTTTGCGCATCGCGCTCATTTAACAACCAGAACGATATATGGACTGATCAGGTATGATCGGCCAGGTACTATTAATGTTACCCGAACATCACCACTTTATGATGTTCAACAAGTAAAACAGTTAATAACTGCAAACACAATTGTTGATTTTGCTGCATCAGCTTTCGATTTTACTATTGCTTCACATGCAAGTGCAAATATAAATTATCACACAACACTTAATATCGATGGAACTCTGAATTTGGGTACCAATATGATTGCAGCCAGAGAACAGCCTTTATACTATGCAAAAGTAAATGTAAATAGTGGTGGGCGGTTGACTACAGGTCATCCAAACGGACTATATTCTTTTGCAACAGGGAGTTCGGCTATTCGTCCTCAAATAAGTGGCGATTACAGAATGAATTTTTACCTTGATGCTAATAGTACTGTAGAATATAATGGCTTAGATAATCAAATAATAACATCAGCAGGAATGGGAATTGCCACCACTGTTGATCATGAATATGGTTATCTTGACATCAATTTCCAGGGTACTCCGGATATAGAATTTGCATATCCTGAAAATGATGATGTTAATATTCGTACTGGTCTTGTGGTTACTGATGGTGAGTTGAATCTTGATAATGATCATAATACTGCAGGTGGTGGACATATTCTGAACCTCGAAAATGGAGCTACCATTACAAGAAATGATGGTTACATCAGAAGTGAAACAGAAGACGGTAGCGGTGCAATCAGATGGAATATAACAACTGCAGGAAGTTTTGTAATCCCATTTGGTTATAACGATGCAGAGTATATTCCTTTTACCTATCAACCGGTTTCCGGAAGCTCAGGTGATGTTATGATTGCAACTTATCATTCTGCAGTTGATAATTCACCATTGCCTCCAACCGTTACACATGTCAGAGATTTTGGTGGTGCCGACAATAGTGCCAATACTGTTGACAGATTCTGGAGAATTGTTGTTCCGGGTAATGTTACTTCAAATCTTACTTTCTCAATGACAAATGCAGAACGCGGAGGAATTGTTAATCCCCGTGCTCAGCTTTGGGAACCTGTTTCTCTTGGCTGGTTTCCACCTGCAGGTGTACAATCGAATCCAACTATTAATACCACCTTGGCAGGGACACAAACCTCATTGAATAACTGGTGGACACTATCTTCTCAATCTTCTCCTTTACCTGTTGAATTACTCTCTTTTGATGCTAAAGCTCAATCCGGAGTTGTTAAACTCGACTGGATAACTGCATCAGAAATAAACAATGATTATTTTACTGTTGAAAGAAGCCGAAATGGTTTTGAATTTAATGATTTGCTAACAGTGGATGGAAATGGTACGACCACATCAGTAAGCAATTATACTGCTTATGATGAACAACCAAATAGTGGAGTGAACTATTATCGTCTTCGTCAAACCGATTTTGATGGCAGAACCAGTCACAGTGAAATTAAAGTAGTATCATTTATTAAAGCAGGTGTAGTGTCCTTGTTCCCTAATCCGTTCAGAGGTGACATCATAAATCTTTCAACCACAGATGCTAATGATGTGGTAGAAAAAGTATCCGTATTTGATGCTGCCGGAAAATTAATTTTCAGTCAAAAGGCCGGCGAGGGATTTGCTTCGAATGGAATCACTAAAATTAATATCGGAGATGACATTGCTGAAGGTACTTACATGATGGAAATTTCAACACTTTCAGGAGTATATCGCGAAAGAATTGTGAAACTATAAGCTAAAAAATAATTATAAAAAAAAGGTTGCTTACAAAATGAGTAACCTTTTTTTATTTCAACTGGTTGTGAGCTTTTGAAGTGTCTGTTCAATTAATTTCATCATGGAAGTTTCTGCATCTTTAGAATACATTTGAGCCAAACGATTGGCAACAATAACATTCACCGAGCAGCAGTGATGCCCAAGCATTCTTGCCAATCCATACATGGCCCCCGTTTCCATTTCAAAGTTGGTGATCAGATGGTTTTTGAAGTTAAATGCATTCAATCTTTCTACAATGTCTGGCCGATAGGGAGTAAGGCGTAATTCTCTTCCCTGAGGTCCGTAAAATCCGGAACACGATGCTGTAATTCCGGAGTGCATACCCGGAGACAGTATTTCGAACAGGTTGCCGGGTGATTTAGTAAGATAGGAGGCAGGTAGTCTTCCCTCTGTTGGGTAGTGATTGTTGAAAGCCTCCAATATTTCGGATTCTTCATCAGTTGCCGGCATGTTGTAGAAGTTAAGCAAACCATCGAGCCCCAAACCAAACGAGGAACATACAAAACTATCCACAGGAATATTTTCCTGTAAGGCCCCGGATGTTCCGATCCGGACCAGGTTTAAACTGCTTAACTTGTCTTTTATCTCTCTGGTTTTCAGATCAATATTAACTAAGGCATCGAGTTCATTGTAAACTATATCTATGTTGTCGGTTCCAATTCCGGTCGACAAAACAGTGATTCTGCGTTTGTTGTAAAAACCGGTGTGAGTTACAAATTCCCGTTTTTGCTTTTTAACTTCAACAGAATCAAAGAAACCACTCACTTTTGAGACCCGATCGGGGTCGCCCACATTGATTATCAGGTCGGAAATCTCTTCAGGGTGAAGATTCAGGTGGTAAACACTTCCATCTTTATTTAGAATGAGTTCTGACTCAGGAATTTGTTTCATAACTGCGGAAAGTATAATTTTGTGAACAACAAATTTAACTGAAATTTATGAGTACCGAAGTAAAGCAAATTGTAATTCCTATTGATTTTGGTGAACAATCCATGATTGCCCTGAGGCAATCCTTCAATCTGGCTCGTTTAACGAAATCGGAAATTACGCTATTGAATGTGATTGATGAAGATTTCCTCAAGCCTTTTCAGGATATTGTTTCTGCCAAACATAATTATGAAACGCACTTGCGTGATGATATTGGCTTAAGGCTTAAAGAGTTAGCTGAAAAAGTGCAATCGGAAGCCGGAGTAAAAGTGAACGTAGTTACCCGAACAGGGAAGATTTATGACGAGATAGTTGAAGCCGCCAAAGATCTGAATGCTGCTTTTATTGTGATGGGTACCATGGGGGCTGTGGGGTTAAAGAAGAAAATTCTTGGTTCGAATGCTTCGCGTGTCGTCAGAGAGTCAGAATGTCCAGTAATTACAATTAAAGGCAAGGAACATCGTTTCGGATGCAGACATATTCTGCTACCTTTGGATCTTACCAAAGAGACCAAAGAAAAAGTAGACAAGGCTATTGAGCTTGCAACCATGTTTGGGTCAATTATTCATATTGTAACAATTTTGGAAAGTGAGGATGAGTTTCTTACTAATAAACTTACCCGTCAAATGAATCAGGTACAGGAATTTATTGAAGAAGGTGGTATCAAATGTACATCCGAGTTTGTTTCAGGATCAGATGTTGCCGATGAAATCATTGCGACCGCAAACCGTGTTGAAGCTGACCTGATTATGATAATGACTCAGCAGGAGGTTGGTTTTACAGATATGTTTATATCTTCGGCAGCACAGGAAATTATAAATAAGTCAGAAATACCCGTTCTCTCGATCAGACCAACGCCAAAAAAAGATACTACCACATACGTTCTTCAATAGAAATTTAACGTCTTACCTTAAAAATATAACCATGAGCACACACCAAGACGATTTTATCAAAAAAATACTCATTCCGTACGATTTCTCCGAAACTGCAGATCTGAGTCTGGAACATGCAGTATTCATGGCTAAACTTATGAAGGCTGAAATTACCCTGCTTCATATTGTAGAAACCGTATCATTTACTTCCGCAATCAGTCATGCATTGAGTGGATTCGAAAAGAAAATCGAAACCGCTACCAATGAAAAACTGGATCAACTGGCTCACGATCTCCATATGAAAGCCGGAATCACGCTTTCCATAAGGACGGAAGTTGGACGGATTTACAAGAAAATTTGTCAGGTAGCCAAAGAAATTGATGCCGATATCATTGTTATGGGAACTCACGGTTCAAGTGGATACCAGAAATTTACTGTTGGAACCAATACTTCCAGAGTTGTTCAGGAAGCCCCGTGTCCTGTAATTTCAGTACAAACACATGCCAAAGGAATTGGATTCAAAAAAATTGTGCTTCCAATTGATGAGTCGAACGAATCAAGACAGAAAGTTCCTTTTGCCGTTGCAATTGCCCGTTTTTATGGGGCTCATATCCACGTTGTTGGTCTAATAAACTTTTCAAATGCAGATCTCATTCGCAAATTCAAAATAAAGATCGAGCAGGTTGAAGAATATATTGTGCAACAAGATTTGAGTTATGATACCCGATTCCTGGAAGGGAATGATTTGTCAGGGATGACTATGAAAGCTGCAGAAGAAGCCGATGCCGACTTGCTGGTTATAATGACTGAACAAGAGCCATCCATTACCGGATTTTTGCTCGGAACATATGCAACTAAAGTTGTGAATAATTCAAGAATTCCCGTGCTGAGTGTTCACCCGGCAGAAGTTGATCCAGATAAAATTACGGTTACCTTCTAATATATTACTTCTTACCAAAAACTTCTTTCAAAAGATCCGAAACACGCGCTTTCGGATCTTTTCTAATTTTCAGCTCTTCTGCAGCAATTAATTTGAATAAACCATCAATGGCAAGTGTTGTTACATAATCATCCAAATCAGGATTCATTTTCTTAACCATTGGAACTCTGTTGTAAGTCTTTACCAAAGGAGTCCAGTATTTAGTGATTTGAACTTTCTGCAAAGATGTTTTTACAACAGGTTTAAATTCTGCTTTAAGAGGAGAAGAAGTGCTTGATTTTAAAAATTCAGTAGCTGCGTTATCATTACCTCGCAAAATGTTTACTCCATCTTTGATGCTCATTTTGGTGATGGCATTTATAAAAATAGGAGCTGCTTTTTTTGAAGCATCTTCAGCCGCTCTGTTCATGGTCATAACAAACGATTCAACCTGTTTTTGCATACCTAACGATTTCAAAGTTGATTCCATCTGCTTTGCTTCCTTTGGAAAAGGTATTTTAATCAAAGGATTTTTATAAAACCCATCTGTTTTGGAAGCTTTCTCTGTTGAATTTTTGGAACCTACAGAAAGCGCCTCTTTCAAGCCCTTTACAATTTTATCGTTTGAAAGGCCACCTCCTAAAATCGAGTTAGCTGAATTGAGTACATTGTTAATGTTTACTTGAGCAGAAGCATTGGTAACCAGACCAATAATAAGGAATAGCGCTATTTTAAGGGAATTTTTCATAATTAAAGAGAGTGTTTTCAGGGGTTAAATTTACAAGTACCCGAACCCGATTACAAATCCTTTGCCAATTTATTCAGGACTTGTGCATCTTTGCATTATGAATTGTGAAATTATAACCATCGGCGATGAACTTCTCATCGGACAAGTAATAGATACGAACTCGGCCTGGATGGCAACGCGTTTGAATGAAGCCGGCATCCGGGTTAAACAAATGACTTCTGTAAGTGATGATCCTGAGCATATTACAAAAGAGTTAAAGGCAGCTTTGAACCGATCAGCTATTGTATTGATTACTGGCGGTTTGGGACCCACCAAAGATGACCTGACGAAAGATACTCTTTGTCGTTTTTTTAATACTACTCTGATTGAAGATGCAAAAGTGGTGCACGATTTATCAGTTTACTTCAAATCTCGGGGACGGGAATTAACAGAAACCAATCGCAAACAAGCTGAAATACCAGCAAATTGTACACCCGTTTATAACAAGAATGGAACAGCACCCGGAATGTGGTTCGATTTTGAAGGCAAAGTAATTGTCTCCATGCCCGGAGTACCTTACGAAATGAAGGCTATGATGGATGAAGTAGTGATTCCTAAACTTTCGTTGTTGTTTAAATTGCCTAAAGTCAGTCACCAAACAATTATTACCACAGGAGTAGGCGAATCTTTTTTATCGGATTTACTGGAACCATGGGAAACACGATTACCTCCATATTTTAAATTGGCTTATCTGCCTTCAACCGGCATGGTCAGATTACGTCTGAGTTGTTATCAATCAAATGACACCCTTGAAGTTCAGTTAATGGAAGAGGTGGAAAAAGCTAAATTGTTGATTGGGAAGTATATATATGGATACAATGACGATACTCCGGAGAAAATAGTTGGCAAATTATTGATAGAGAAAAATCAAACACTGGCAGTTGCCGAGAGTTGCACCGGTGGGTATGTTTCTCATTTAATAACTTCAGTCCCCGGAAGCTCTACTTATTATATTGGCTCAACCATTTCGTATGCCAATGAAGTTAAGACCCGGTTTTTAGGTGTTTCGCCAGCCGTAATTGCAGAGAAGGGTGCTGTTAGCGAGGAGGTTGCCAAGGCAATGGCTGAAGGAGTTCGAAGTACTTTGGGTTCAACCTGGGCTATATCAACTACAGGAATTGCCGGTCCCGGAGGAGGTACAGCCGAAAAACCGGTAGGAACCGTATGGATTGGCTTGGCAGGCCCCAATGTATTGATAGCCAAGAAATTTCAATTTGGAAATGATCGGTTGCGGAATATTCAGATCACTGCAATTTCGGCTTTTTCAATGCTTCGAAAAGAAATTTTAGGACTTGCAGATTAAATATTTAAAAACCGTTTGGAATAAGAAATCAAAAATTGTATCTTTGCGCTCCTTATTCAGAATTTAATAATTAGCGTCATGTCAAGGATTTGCGATTTAACAGGAAAAAAGTCGATTGTAGGAAATAATGTTTCCTTCTCCAATAAGAAAACAAAGCGCAGATTCAATCCGAATTTGCAGATGAAAAAATTCTTTCTTCCTGAAACAGGAGAATGGATCACTTTAAAAGTATCTACATCTGCTTTGCGTACAATCAATAAGAAAGGTATTTCAGCTTGTATCAATCAGGTGCTGAAAACCGGTAAACTCTGATCTTAAAAAGATTCCATATGAAAGGGATCAAAATAGCATTTGGTATATTTAAAATACCTGCTATTTTGATCCTTTTGTTATTTTGCGGAATTGGGTCAATATCTGCTCAGCAGAACTTTTACGACACCGATCAGCTGCCACCGTCATTTCATCAGCAACGAAGAGATTTGTTACGAAAAAAGTTGGGCCCTTCAACCTGTGCGGTCATTTTTGCCAATCCCATTCGAAACCGCTCCAATGATGTCGATTTTCAATACTCCCAGGATCCCGATTTCTGTTATCTGACAGGATTGCTTGAGCCAAATTCTGTGTTGTTTATTTTTAGTGAACCTGTATCGTTCAAGGGAGCAATGATTGATGAGTTAATTTACGTTCAGGACAGAGACCTTAAGAAAGAAGTTTGGAATGGCCGACGATTAGGAATAGAGGGGGTTAAAGAAAAGCTGCAATTCAAAACTGTTGTTTCGGGAAAGCAATGGAAAGATAGTCCTCCTCCGGTTGAGACTTTCAATAAAGTGTTGGTTAAATATCCCACGGATATAAGAGAAAAAAGTGGAGCGAGCGGATCGCTGAATACAATGGCTTCACTTCTGAAAGAAACTTTGCAGGAAGCGGGAAAAGAATTTGCTGCTGGCAGTTTAATGAATGCGTTGGCTTCTCTTCGTCAGATTAAAACTCCTGAGGAAATAGTATTAATGCAAAAAGCAGTTGATATTACTTTGCAGGGATTGTCGGAAGCTATTAAAGCATGCAAACCCGGCATGACTGAATATCAGGCACAGGCAATCGTCGAATTCTATTTTAAACATATGGGTTCCGAGTATCCGGGATATGGCTCTATTTCAGGATCGGGAATTAATTCCTGTGTGCTGCATTATGTCACCAACAGGAAAGTACTTGAGCCAAACGATATGTTATTAATGGATATGGGAGCCGAGTATCATGGCTATACCGCTGATGTAACACGGACCGTTCCTGTAGATGGCACATTTTCGGAAGAACAAAAAGCAATCTATAATCTGGTGTTGGAAGCTCAATTGGCCGGAATCGAAAAAGCAGTCAAAGGAAATAGGTTTAATGACCCCAATCAGGCTGCCAAAGATGTAATTGCAAAAGGTCTGGTGAAACTGGGAATCATTTCCAAACCGGAACAATCAGGAACTTATTTCAATCATGGAACATCTCATTATCTCGGTTTAGAAGTGCATGATCCCGGTTTATATGGTCAATTGGAACCGGGAATGGTCATAACAGTTGAGCCTGGAATCTATATTCCGGAAGGTTCTGATTGTGATAAAAAATGGTGGAATATAGGAGTACGGATCGAAGATGATGTGTTAATAACTGAAAGTCAGCCATTTGTAATGTCGGATGCATTACCTAAAACCATTGAGGCATTAGAGGATTTGATGCAACAACAAACGCTTTTTGACCAGATTAAATAATTGCCGGGATATTTGTCTTTTTCGTTGGTTCGTTATATCTTTGCAGGCTCTAAATAAAAACCACTATTCAAGATGGCAAAGAAAGGTAACAGAATCCAGGTTATAATGGAATGCACGGAGCATAAGACCAGTGGCATGCCTGGAACATCTCGCTACATTACCACGAAAAACAAGAAGAACACTTCAGAAAGGTTAGAATTGAAAAAATTCAATCCAATTCTTAAGAAAGTAACAGTTCATAAAGAAATCAAGTAATCCATTAACTTTTAAAGGACATGGCAAAGAAAGTAGTTGCAACACTAAAGACTGGAAAAGGAAAAGAATTTTCCAAAGTTATAAAAATGGTAAAGTCACCTGTAAGCGGGGGCTATACCTTTAAAGAAGAGGTCGTGCATAACGATCACATCAAAGATTTTTTGAAAGATAAGTAATAATATCTTCTTAAATGGTTAGAGCTTCTTTCAATAATGAAGGAAGCTTTTTTTTATTTATTTCTAAACCTGATAATTCATGGGATTATTCGATTTCTTTAAAAAAAGCAAGAAAGAAGATTTAGATCAGGGTTTATCTAAAACCCGTGAAAGTGTTTTTTCGCGTCTCACCAAAGCAGTTATTGGGAAATCAACTGTTGATGATGATGTTTTGGATAGCATTGAAGAAATTTTATTATCTTCTGATGTTGGGGTAACAACCACTTTGAAGGTTATTGACAGATTGCAGAAACGTGTAGCCCGTGATAAGTTTATAAGTACATCTGAATTAAACCGGTTACTTAGGGAAGAGATTACCGATTTATTGACTGAAAACGAAAAAGCTTTTGGTAAGATTACCAATACCGGTCCCGTACCAAAGCCTTATGTAATAATGGTTGTTGGCGTAAACGGAGTAGGAAAAACTACCACAATAGGTAAGCTTGCATATCAATTTAAAAAAGAAGGAAAGAAGGTTCTTTTAGGTGCTGCTGATACTTTCCGTGCAGCTGCAGTTGATCAGCTTACCATATGGTCGAATCGAGTCGACGTTCCAATTGTCAGTCAGGGAATGGGTGCCGATCCTGCCTCTGTTGCTTTCGATACGGTACAGGCTGCTGTTGCGCAGGATGTGGATGTTTGTATTATTGATACTGCCGGTCGTTTGCATAATAAGATTAATCTGATGAATGAACTTTCAAAGATCAAGCGTGTTATGCAGAAGGTAGTTCCGGAAGCACCACATGAAGTATTGCTTGTTCTGGATGCATCCACCGGTCAGAACGCAATTGAGCAAGCTAAACAATTCACCGCCGCTACAGAAGTTAATGCTTTGGCATTGACAAAACTTGATGGTACTGCTAAAGGTGGTGTGGTGATTGGTGTTTCCGATCAGTTTAAAATTCCTGTAAAGTATATTGGTGTAGGAGAAAAAATGGAAGATCTGCAGACATTTGACCGTGCGGAATTTGTAGATTCACTTTTTAAAGAAGATGTTTAATCTGTGAAAAATTAATCGACCTGCTGCGGCTATGAAACTCACCTCATTCACTTACCATGGATTCTGTTTTTACCCGTTCCTGTTGGTTGGTTTACTTTTTGTCTTAAATCTGCAGCATCTATCGGCACAACCATTTGGCTATTCGATTAAAATAACTGATAATGCAGCTATTTACAATAATAAAATTGAGTACCAGATACTGAATGATTCTCTTAGTATTTTGGGTGTTGGTGATTTTGGCAGAACACCGGTGAAATATCTGGCAAGGCCTCTCACTAAAAAAGAAAAGAATACACTTCGCAAATTCTTAAATGCATTTCCACTCGACTCTTTGGATGATCTATACCGGAACGATTTTAATCCTGTGGATTACGATCATAAATCATACTATCCCCGGTTGATGGAAATTCATCTTTCAAGAAAAAATAAGCAGATGTGGTATCGCACGGAAAATTGCTGGGTGAGGTATTCTGATTTGATTTTTAATTTCATTAATCCAATGCTTCCGGCAGAAGTCAGAATACAATATGACAAATCTAATTTTAATGCATTCTATTAAAAGCTAATTGTGAGAACAAAATCGACAAAAAATAATCGTGTAAATGTTATAACACTTGGTTGTTCCAAGAATGTTGTGGATTCTGAAGTTCTCATGGGACAATTACTTGCAAATGATATTGAAGCAGTGCATGAGAGTAAGACTATGGCTTCCGATATTGTTATTATTAATACCTGTGGATTTATCGATAACGCAAAGCAGGAATCGATTGATACTATTTTGCATTTTGCCAAAGAAAAAGCTGCAGGTAAAATAGATAAACTTATTGTTACCGGTTGTTTATCTGAACGGTATAAGCCGGATCTGGAAAAGGAAATTCCCAATGTAGATCACTTTTTCGGAACCCGTGATTTACCGCTTTTACTGAATACATTAGGTGCAGATTATAAGAATGAACTTGTTGGTGAAAGAATGCTTACGACACCGCGGCATTTTGCATATCTCAAAATTTCTGAAGGCTGTGATCGTCCCTGTTCCTTTTGTGCAATTCCTTTGATGCGTGGGAACCACATTTCAAAACCAATTGAAAAACTGGTTGCTGAAGCGACGGAACTTGCTGCCAAAGGAACCAAGGAATTGTTGCTGATAGCTCAGGATTCGACCTATTATGGTCTTGATATTTATAAAGACCGTAAGTTGGCAGATCTTATGCGTGCACTTGCAAAAGTGGAGGGAATTGAATGGATTCGCTTACATTATGCATTTCCATCAGGATTCCCGGAAGATATTCTGGATGTTATGCGGGAAGAACCTACCATTTGTAAATATCTGGATATTCCATTGCAACATATCAGTGATGCCATGCTGAAGTCAATGCGACGGGGAACTACCCGTAAAAAAACCTATGAATTGCTTACTCGGATTCGTGAAAAAGTGCCGGGTATTACTATCAGAACAACCATGATAGCCGGATATCCGGGTGAAACAGAACAGGATCATCAGGAAATGTTGCAATTCATTAAGGAAGCACGGTTCGATCGCCTTGGAATTTTCACTTATTCCCATGAAGAAAATACCCATGCCTATTCATTAATTGATGATGTACCTGAAGAAGTTAAGCAGGATCGTGTTGCTGCGGTTATGGCACTTCAACAGGAAATTTCAGCAGAAATAAATGAAGCAAAAGTGGGAAGAATAGAAAAAGTCCTTATTGACAGAAAAGAGGGAATGTATTATATTGGCCGTTCGGAAGCCGATTCTCCGGAAGTAGATAATGAAGTGTTGATTGAAGCCAAAGACACTTATTTGCGGGTCGGGTCATTTGTGAATTGTAAAATAACATCTGCCGGAGAGTTTGATCTTTTCGCTGTACCATTTTGATATTACCAATGAACATCTTGCAGAAGTTTACTCAAATATTCCGTGATCCATACCCACTCGAGGATGACCGCAACAGGCATCTGAGAACTGGTTTACTGATAAGTTTGTTTGTGGTTTTCTTCCTTACTATTTTTCGTCCATTCGGTTTGTCAGAATTAAACTGGCCCTGGTACAAAGTAATACCGGTTTTCATTGGATATGGAACCGTCACATTTTTGGTAATTCTAATCGCCGATTTTGTAATTATTCCCGCCTTCCCGAATATTTTTGATGATCGCGAGTGGACCGTGGGTAAAAATATAATCTGGTCAGTGATCACAATTGTTCTTATTGGATTAGGGAATCTTTTTTACAGCAGTTTTTTAGGCTTTACCGGCATCAGTGGAACCATGTTGCTAACTTTTCAGTTATATACCATATTGGTTGCAATTTTCCCGGTTACGATAATTACGCTTTTAACGCGAATCCGTTTATTGCATAAGAATCTCAAGGTTGTTGAATCTATTAACAAAGATCTGGAAGCCCCTTTGGTTGATCCTTTCGAAAATGACCAACTGATTTTTAGTTCTGAAAATGGTAAAGATGAACTGTTGCTTGCACCTGATCAGTTCCTGTTTGCAGAATCTGCCGATAATTATTCAGATATCATTTATATTGAAAATAATATTGTCAGACGAGCATTGCTGAGAAGTTCACTCAAGCGTTTGGAAGAAATGAATACCTCTGAATTTGTAGTCAGAGTTCACCGGGCTTTTTTGGTTAATATCCGGAATGTTAAAAATGTTTCTGGTAGTAGCCAGGGGTACCGCTTAATTTTTGATCATGTTGAAGAATCTGTTCCGGTTTCCCGTCGTGCCTCAACAACTGTAAAGTCCCTTTTGTCCCGGATTCATGGCCGGTGAGCCATTTATCCCAAAATTGGCTCCCATTCATCCCAAAATACTGATATACATACCATTGTGAAATTTCCTGATTGATGATGCTATATATTTGTCACATCAAACAAAAACACATTATGGAAAATAGTTTCAAATATTGGTTGTATTTGCACATCGTTGCCGGTTTTCTGGCTTTAGTAGTTGCGCCGGTTGCTATGGTAGTTAAGAAGGGTGGCAATGCTCACAGACTTTGGGGTAAGATTTTCTTTTGGAGTATGACTGTAGTAGCCATCTCAGCACTGGTAATGACCTTTATAAAATCGACTGTGTTTCTGGCATTAGTTGCAGTTTTTAGTTTTTACCTGGCAGCTTCAGGATACAGAGCATTATACCGAAAGAAAATAAATTCGATAGCAGATGTCAAATTAATTGATTGGATACTGGTTTCAGTTTCGGGAATATTTGCCCTGGCTTTAATTGGTTTTGGGTTGCTGCTTTTATCAAAAAATGTCTCAGAACCATTTGGTTACATTTCAGTAGTCTTTGGACTTATTGGTTCACGTTCCGTTTATACTGATATTAAATCATTTACGATAGCTGGTTATCATATCAAGAATTGGATGTTTCATCACATGTCGGGGATGGTGGGAGCATATATTGCAACCGTTTCAGCTTTTTCGGCAGTAAATATGCAGTTTTTACCGGCTGTGATCAGCTGGTTGTGGCCTACATTTGTTGGCACCCCTTTGCTGATTTTCTGGATCAGAAAGTACAGGCAAAAAATGGCACCCAAAGTATTATGACAGTGTCTGAAACTGTGAAAAGCAAGGATAAGTAGTATCTTTGAGCCAAATCAGGCTCATGAAAAATCAGGTTATATCATTTCAGGAAACCCATCAGTTTTCATCACTGGTAAGTGATTATTTGTTGGGTGATTCCAAATTGAAACCTTTTTATAATTTGCCTCCTGAAATTGCTTCATTTGACAAAATATTTGATCAACGAAAGCAATTTGAATGTAATCGCGATGTATTGGTTAAGGCACTTCACAATCAATATAAAAATCTGTTGGGCAGTAATACAGATGCCGGTAAAATTACGTCAAGTGCCATTGATTCCTTAAGTTCTGAAAACACATTTACCGTTACCACGGGCCATCAGTTGAATATATTTACAGGACCATTATATTCTCTTTATAAAATTTTAACCACTATAAAACTGGCAGATTCTCTGAATGAAAAATATCAGGACAAGAATGTCATACCTGTTTTTTGGATGGCTTCGGAAGATCACGATTTTGAAGAAATTAATCATCTGCATGTTTTTGGAAAAAAATATGAATGGAATTATCCTGCAAAAGGTGCTGCCGGCAGACTTTCCACTACCGGAATTGAGCAAATTGCTTCAGAGCTAAAAGCGGTTTTCAGAGATTCTGTTGAAATGCTTGAATATTTTGAAAAGGCATATGCAGAATCGCAGAATTTGGCAGAGGCTACAAGGAAAATTATGCATCATCTTTTTGGTTCATTCGGACTGATAATTATTGATGGTGATGATCCTGATTTGAAACAACTTTTTGTTCCTGAAATGGAGCAGGATATATTTGAAAGCACTGCTTACCATGCTGTGATGTCAACTTCTGCACAACTGCAGTTGAATTATAAAGTTCAGGTTCAACCCAGAGAAATAAATTTGTTTTATCTCGACAACAATTTACGAGAGCGAATCGTGAAGTCAGAGAATGGAACATTTCAGGTTCTAAATGGTGATATTAGTTTTTCTGAAGCTGAACTGAGAGAAGCGTTACATGCAGCACCGCAAAAATTCAGCCCGAACGTGGTCATGCGACCATTGTATCAGGAAAAGATCTTGCCGAACCTTTCTTACATTGGCGGTCCCGGTGAATTGAACTACTGGCTGCAGTACAAATTGATGTTCGAAAAATTCAACATTTCGTTTCCGGTATTGATGCTTCGTAATTGCATGATGGTGATAGACAGTTCAACATTATCTAAAATTAGAAAAATCGGATTAAAACCAAATGACCTTTTTAAAAGTACGGATTCGTTGCTGTTTGATCTTATTGAAAACAGTACCGAAGTTCCATTGCATACCGATCATGTGCAGGCGGGTATCTTAAAGTTGTTTGAAGAACTTAGCGGGAATTATAAGCAGGTAGACGCAACATTAGTTCCGGCAGTTGAAGCGGAAAAACAAAAAACAGTTAAGGCTATACAAACTTTAGAAGAGAAGGCAAGACGATCTCTTAAGAAGAAAAATGAAACCATAGTAAATCAGTTGAAATCGGTTAAAGAAAAATTATTTCCTGGCAATGGACTTCAGGAAAGACATGAAAATGGGTTGACTTTTTTTCAATTGTACGGAAATTCTTTTATCAAAGAATTGTACCAGCATACTGATCCATTCAGGAAAGAGTTTCTAATAATTACTGATGAAGAATAAGCAAGCAGTCCGTAAATCAAATCGCATCTAATTATGAAAGATAAATTTATAGAATCGGTAAATGCCGGTTATACTTGTAAAGGAGATTATATTGTTTTAGGAGGTGGTGTCTTAAATGGTGAATCGGTTCCCGGTGTTCATGTTAAAATTCCTCTTAAAACTTTAAACCGTCATGGACTGATTGCCGGAGCGACCGGAACCGGAAAGACAAAAACATTACAGGGTTTAGTTGAAGCGCTTTCCCGAAAAGGAGTGCCCTGTTTATTAATGGATATAAAGGGTGATTTGAGTGGTGTGGCAGCCTCCGGAGAACCTAATCCTAAAATCGATGAACGCCACCAGAAAATTGGAATGCCCTGGTTACCAGAATCATTTCCTGTCGAATTCCTGACCATCTCTAATGAAAAAGGTGCAAGACTAAGAGCAACAGTTTCTGAATTCGGACCTGTTTTGTTTTCCAAAATCCTTGAATTAAATGACACGCAGGGTGGAGTGGTATCATTGGTGTTTAAATATTGCGATGATAATGAATTGCCATTGCTGGATCTTAAGGATTTTAAGAAGGCACTGCAATTTTTGACCAATGAAGGTAAGGTAGAAATTGAAAAAGAATATGGAAGAATCAGTTCCGCATCAACATCTACCATAATTAGAAAAATAATTGAAATTGAACAACAGGGTGCGGAAGTATTTTTTGGCGAGCGTTCGTTTGATCCTGATGATTTGACTAGAATTGATGAAAAGGGCAGAGGTTATCTAAACATTATCAGATTGACTGATATACAGGATAAGCCGAAATTATTCTCGACCTTTATGTTAAGTCTGCTGGCTGAAATCTATGCTACATTTCCTGAAGAAGGTGATGTTGAACAACCAAAGTTGGCCATATTTATTGATGAGGCACATTTAATTTTTAATGAAGCTTCCAATGCATTATTGGATCAGATTGAAACCATCATAAAACTTATCAGATCGAAAGGTGTAGGTGTATTTTTTTGTACGCAACAACCTACCGATGTTCCCGATTCGGTTTTGGCGCAGCTAGGTCTCAAGATTCAACATTCCTTGCGTGCATTCACTGCAAAAGACAGAAAAACAATAAAGTCGGTTGCTGAGAATTACCCGCTTTCCGATTTTTATAAAACCGAAGATTTGCTGACACATCTTGGGATAGGAGAGGCTCTGGTTACTGCACTTAGTGAAAAAGGAGTGCCTACTCCATTAGTGCATACATTACTTTGTGCACCTTCATCAAGGATGGATATATTAAGTGAGAATGAGATTAATGAATTAATATCTTCTTCGGCGCTTGTGAAGAAATATAATGAGGAAATTGACCGTGATAGTGCTTACGAAATGTTGTCGGAAAAAATTTCAGTAACTCCCGGAAAGCAAACAGATGAAACTTCAGGAAAGAAAACTTCGAAAGGAGAAAAATCGGTTATTGGAGAGGCAGTTGACAGCACCGTGGGAAGACAAGTAATGAGAACAGTTGCCAGGGAGTTAACACGCGGTTTATTAGGTGTGCTTGGAGTAAGTTCAACCCGAAGGAGGAAATCTTCAGGATGGTTCTGATTTTACATATAACCTGATACCGTATTGGCATCTATCATTGAATGAGAAGCATTGTAAATGCATCTCCCATCCTTAATCACCAGAATTTGAGGTGATTCATGTTGAATTTTGAATTTGGAAGCAACAGAATTGCTTGTTTCCCGGTTTTCAACAACATTGATCAGGTAAACTTCTTTATCATTTTTCCATTCCCCTTCGAAAAGTTGCTTAGACATACGACTTACGCTGCATCGAGTGCTGTGTTTGAAAATGATTAAAGGTTTCGTTTTGTCTGCTTCAAGATATTGTTCCAGTTCTCTGGTGTTATTTATTTCAATCCATTTCATGTTGCAAAGTTAGAGTTAATTTGCCGTTATTTGTAAAGTATTAATTATGAGAGTAAAATGAGTGAAACCGAAAGTGTTTATTTGCCATTAAAGCCAAACCGAAGAAGGCGGTTCGGTCTGATGGTTCAAGCTGTTACGCCTGCAATCCTGCTGATTTTGACTGCGCTTTCTGCAAATTCTGAAACAGTAGGAGGAATGTTGCTACGCATAGGTACAGCAGCTACTGGAATTGTTATTATTTATGGTTCTGTAAAAGATTACAAAAGTCCCGGTTCGGGCAAGTGGATGGGACTCGATACATCCATGATGTTTTCCGGAATGTTACTGATTGCTCAGGGTGCCTGGATGTATAAACCTGAAAAGGGATTTCAACCTGCTCATTTGTTGTTTATAGGAGCATTGGTGATGATTTTTAAAGGAGTCATGTTTCCTGAATCAAAGGCAAAAACAGGATTCGAAATAGATCGGAAAAAAGTTGCATTTAAACGATCTCTATTCAACCGGAAAATTGAAATTCCATTGAATGAAATTAATTCATTTAAATTGATCGGAGATAAAATAAATGTTATCCTTCATTCCGGAAAACAAATTACATTAAATCTTAATGGATTTGAATTAAATCCTGATTTAGTAAATGAGCTGAGCACTTTGGTGACTGAATTCCAGGAAGAATACAAAGGTTGATCTTATAGTTTTTCAAGTATAAAATTTGTCATTTTCTGATACAAATGTAAGCGCACTCCACTAATTCCATGGGCTTTATTTGGATAATAGAACGAGTCGAATTGTTTCTTTTCCTTAACCAGTGAAGTTACCATTTCCATGGAATTTTGCATGTGAACATTGTCATCTGAAGTTCCATGTATCAGCAGGTAATTTCCTTTAAGTTTATCAGTGAAATTGATAGGTGAATTTTCATCATATCCTGTTGCATTCATCTGTGGGGTTTGCAGATATCTTTCTGTGTAGATGGTATCGTAATATCTCCAGTTTGTGACCGGCGCAACGGCTATGGCGGCTTTGAAATAATCTGCCCCTTTAGTCATTAATAAGGAAGTCATGTAACCACCATAACTCCAGCCAAAAGCTCCGATTCGGGATGCATCAACATAAGTTTGTTTGCCCATCCATTTTGCAACCTCAATCTGATCGATGGTTTCGAGTTTGCCCAATTGTTTATAGATGCATTTATTGAAGGCTTCACCACGTGCTCCCGTTCCCCTATTATCGACACTTACAATGATGTATCCATTTTGAGCAAGCATCTGAAACCAAAAGTAATTGGGACCTAACCATTCATTTTTTACAGTTTGACTGTTTGGTCCACCATACATGTATTGAAAAACCGGATATTTTTTCGACGGATTAAAGTCTGTTGGCTTTATCATCCAGCCATTCAATGAAACTCCTTCACTGGTAGTGAAGTTGAAGAATTCAGTTTTAGAAAGATTATATCCCGACATTGATTCAGAAACTTTCTTGTTGTCCTTGATTACTCGTACCTGTTTACCACTCCAGATGTGCAATGTTACTATGTGAGGCTGATCGATTTTAGAATTCGTAATGAAATAGAATTTAAAATTAGCACTGAATTTAGCATCACTTGTTCCAGTTGAAGGACTGATTAATCGGGGAGTGCCACCTTTTGAAACAGCATAAACTTGCTTTTCCATTGGACTATTCATAGCTGCCTGAAAATAGTATGTTCCGGATGCTTCATCATACCCATAGAAGTCAGTTACATCCCATTTGCCTTTGGTAATTTGTTGTTTTAACTTACCATTGAGATCATAAAGATAAATATGATTAAATCCATCTAAGGTACTGGTCCATATAAATTCATTTGATTTTTTCATGAAAGTTAGATGATCCGTAAT
>Ga0154020_10000690_pt1 | contig 41382 bp, 29 predicted proteins | sample Klosneuvirus_201_FD_109709 | JGI IMG/M metagenome (GOLD analysis project Ga0154020, IMG submission 109709) | Active sludge microbial communities from wastewater, Klosterneuburg, Austria - Klosneuvirus_20160825_MG | ecosystem: Engineered > WWTP > Aerobic digester > Activated sludge | place... | reverse complement strand
GGATTTTTCCAACATGAAAATCGTCTGCGACAACTGCGCAACCAAGTACCAGATTGCCGACGAAAAGGTCAGCGGCAAAGCGTTCAAGATTCGCTGCAAGAAGTGCGGCCACGTCATCGTCGTCGGAAAGAATGCCGACGGCACTGCGTCCTCCGGGGCCGCCGGTGACGCTCCCGCCGAAGCGCCAGCACCGGCTCAAGAGCCAGCTGCCGGCGATTCAGTGTGGCACCTCGTAATCGACCGCGAGCAGGTTGGCCCGATGACCGCCGAGGAAGTCCGCGGCAAGGTCAAGGGCGGCCAGGTCGACGGTGAGACCTACGGCTGGAAGGAAGGCTTCGAGGACTGGCTCAAGCTGTCGGCGATTGACGACTTCAAGGAGCTGTTCGCTGGCAAGCCGAGCGAGCAAGCCACCAAGCGTCTCGACCCCGCCGAGCAACAACAGCAGGCCGCTCAGCCGGCAGCGACTCCGGGCGCCGACCTCATGGGCGGAGCGGCGGGCAGTGAGCCAGTCAAAACGGCGGCACCGACGGCAGCTACTCTCTATTCCGAGAACGGTAACGATGCGCGAGCGGCTCTGGCGGCAGCCACAGCGCAGAGGGAAGCCCAACAAGCGGCCCAGCAAGCTCAGCAGGCTGCCCAGCAAGCTGAGCAGCAGGCTCAGCAGGCTGCCCACGCTCCTGCGGAGGCCGGCGGCGGCATGACGGGTGCCCGCAGTGAGAACTCGGTCCTGTTCTCACTCAACAACCTCTCGGCGCTTGCCGGGGGCGGCGGGGGCGGAAGCAGTGGCTCGAGCGCTCCTGCCAACAAGCCAGGCTTCGCCGGTGGTCAGAACGAGGCGTCGGGCCTGATCGACATTCGAGCAATGGCAGCTCAGCACCTCGGCGGACCGATGTCTGGTGCCAGCGCCGGCAGAGCCCCAGACCTGTTTGGCGGCGGCGATGCGGCTCCGGTGTTTGCCCCGGTCGCGCCGGCAGTACTCGTCCCCACGGCTCCGTCGGAAGGCGTGCCGCAGTGGGTGTGGGCATTGGTCGGCGTCGGTGGTCTGTCCATCGTGGGATTGATCATCTTCCTGGTCGTGTTCCTCTCGGGGCCCTCGCCACAACAGCCGGTAACGGCAGGCGGACCCACACCAGGAACGACGGCGACTGGCCCAGCGGGAACGACCCCACCGGCTGGCACCACGATCGGCACCGCAGCAGCGCCGGACAAGCCCGCGGCCCATACTGCCAGCAAACCTGAAGCGACCAGCAAACCTGAGGCCACCGCCAAGGATGGCTCGTCGGGCAGCAAGTCCAGCAGGCCCAGCAAGAGCAGTGACAAGGCCGACAAGGGCAAAGGCAGCTCGACTGCCGCCAAAGAGCCCGCAGCACCACCGGAGAAGGCCGGTCCGGGCAAAGCTCCAGACGAGGCCGCGCCTCCGCCCAAGAAGGCCGCCGAGAAGCCGAAGGCCGCCAAGGATGACCTGGACTCGCTCCTCGACACTGCGTCGAGTGGCTCGGGTGGCAAGCCACAGAAGGCCGAAAAGAAGGATCTCCCGGAGACCCTCGACCGGGGCACCATCATGAGCACTCTCAAGGGTGCGAACTTCGCCCCCTGCAAGGCGGAAGGCGCGTCGGGCATCGTCAACGTGAAGCTGACGATTGGCAAAAACGGCAAGGTCAAGGACGCCTCCGGTCCCAATGACTGCGTGGTCAAGGTCGTCAAGGGCGTTAAGTTCCCCGAGTTTAGCGGCGACGAGATGGCCCTGACCTACCCGGCCCTGATCCGGTAGTTCAGGCACGCCATCGTCTGAGTTCAGGCGATGGGGAATGACTGCACAAGGCCCAGGCAGACACCTGGGCCTTTTTTTTGCCCTGGTTCCCCTCGGGTAGCCCGTTGAGACAAGTGACCGACGAAGATCCGCTGGAGCGGAATAATTCTCGATCGGACTGTTGACGTCGTGAGGAGGAGCGTGCTACTTACTGCCCGCTTCTCGGGCTTGTAGCTCAACCGGTAGAGCAGCGGCCTTTTAAGCCGTTGGTCGTGGGTTCGAGTCCCACCAAGCCCACCGAGGGGAAAAGCAGCGGCAGTGCCTTTATTGGCCCTGTGGGAACTCCGGCGGGAGGTTGTGCGGTCGACTAGGCCGCTCAACCCCCGGCTGGCTGAGGTGTCCTTGTGCCATCAGCAGCAGCACCACGCCGGCGGCGCAGCACAGCACGGCCCACACCAGTCCGAGCAGGTGCTTGTAAAGCGGTCGCTCGCGAAGGCGCAGCACAAGCAGGCCCGCGCCCATCACGAGCAGCGCAACTCCGTTGACGATCAGAAACCAGCGGGGCATGGGTAAGTGGTCCAGTGGGATGTTCTAGTCACGAACCCGCCAGCGCGTGCCGGTCGGGGTGTCCATCACTTCGACGCCCAGGTGGAACAGCGACTGGCGGAGCGAGTCACTCTTGGCGAAGTCCTTGGCCTCGCGCGCCTGCGTCCTTTCAGCAAGCTGCTGTTCGATCTGCTCGGCGTCGAGTCCCTTCACCTTGATCCGCCGCTGGCGATGCTCGGCGAGAAACTCCGCCGGCGACCGCTCGAGCAGCCCGAGCACATCGCCCGCTTGCTGTAGCTCACTCGACAGCCGCTCCAGGGTTCGTCGCTTCACATCCTTGGGCGGTGGCGGTGTCACTTTGCCATCGAGAACTCGATTGGCCAGCGCCAGCGCACTGCTCCACTCGGCGAGCGCCATCGGGGTATTGAAGTCGTCGTCGAGCGCTTGGAGCAGCCGCTCGATCCAGCCCCCCGCCTCGGGCAGCACCGATCCCGCTTCCGGCTTCTGGCCTTGCAGCGCGTCGTCGAGCCGTTGCTTGGTCTGATAGCCGTACTCAATGCGCCTCTCGGCTTCTTCAAGACCTGGCAAGCGGAAGCTCGCGGTCTCGGGCGGCTCGTCGGGATTCATATCCAAGTCGAAGGCCAGCGGATTACGATACTGCGTCGTCAAGAGCCACAGTCGCACCGCTTCCCCACCGTGCCGCTCGATGCAGTTGCGGGCGACGAACATGTGGTAGAGCTTGCGCATCGCCTCGTCGCTCTTTGCAATCTTGCTGCCCTCGGCGAGCAGCTTGTCGCCGAAGACCCAGCGAAAGCCGATGAAGCCGTTGTGCATCCAGTAGCGCGCAAACGTCCCCGCGCCGTGAAGGCCCTGCGACTGCGCGCGCTCGTTTTCGTGGTGAGGAAAACGCAGATCCGTGCCGCCACCGTGGATGTCGAACGTCGGCCCGAGATACTTCTCGGACATCGCCGAGCACTCGATGTGCCAGCCAGGACGCCCCGGTCCCCACGGCGAAGGCCAGGACAGCTCGTCACACTTGGCGGCCTTCCACAGCGCAAAGTCGACGGCCTCGCGCTTGCCGGCCTCTAGCTCCTTGCGGGCGCCACAGAGCAGCTCTTCCTGAGGCAGCTTCGACAGCTCGCCATAGGCCGGAAAAGACGTGACGGAAAAGTAGACACTCCCCGACGACTCATAGGCGAGACCGCGCGCGATCAGCTGCTCAATCTGCGCGATCATCTCGGTGATGTGCTGGGTCGCCAGCGGTTCCACATCGGGCGGACGGCAGCCGAGCGACTGGTAATCGCGGCGGTACTCAGCGGTCCAGCGCTCCGCAAACCGCTTCGGATCTTCCCCACACTCGCGCGCCCGATTGATGATCTTGTCGTCGACGTCGGTCACGTTGCGAACGAACGTCACCCGGTACCCACGCGCCCGCAGGTGGCGAGCCACGACATCAAAAGCGACCAGTGGCCGCGCATTGCCGACGTGAAATAGGTTGTAGACCGTCGGTCCACAGACGTACATCCGGACCTCGCCTGGCACGAGCGGAACCAGCTCAACCTTCCGCTGCTGTAGGCTGTCGTAGACGAAGACTTTGTGCCCAAATGGGTGCATAACCAAACAATAGTCTCGTCCCTGCGAGGCTGGCAACCTCTGTCGAGATCATTGACGGACCGGACGAAAAACCCCATACTTTCGGCGGCTTGGCGGCAGTCTCGGGCTGCTCGTCTCGCTGCCATTTCCTGGTTTTGCTTACGTTTCACACGACTTCTTCATAAACCCAGTCTGAGCAAAGTAGCGGCCCCGTCGAAATATGCCGACGCGCCGCAACCACCTGGGACGAACACAAGCTTGGGCCTGATTCCTCACAGCAAAGTCGCTGAGATTCGCGACCGAACGGACATTGTTGCCGTCATCGGCGAACACGTTCAGCTACGTCGTGCGGGAGTCAACTACCTCGGGCTCTGTCCATTTCATCAAGAGAAGTCGCCCAGCTTCAACGTCAGCGCCGCCAAGCAGTTTTTCTATTGCTTCGGCTGCCAGAAGTCCGGCGACGTGATTCGCTTTCTGATGGAGCGCGAGGGCCGCAGCTTCACCGACGTGGTTCGCGACTTGGCTGCACGGGCTGGCGTCGACATTCCCGAGGACGAAGAAGAGTCCCGACCGGAGCGGCGGGCCATTCGGCTCCAGCAAGAGAGCGAGCGGCTGCGACTGCTCAAGCTCAATGCGCTGGCGGCGCGCTACTACGAAGCCCAGCTGGCCAGCTCCGAGCGAGCACGTGAGTACGTCGCCAGTCGTGGCATCGGCGAGGACATTCGCAAGAGCTTTCGCCTCGGTTACGCCCCCGATAGCTGGGACGGCCTGCTGCAAGTGCTGCGGCAGCGTGGCGTTCCGCACGAGCTGGCCGAGCTGGGTGGGCTGCTGATTCGTCGCGAAGGCAGTGCGGCGCTTCCCAATGGCGCACCACCGACGGCGCAGACTCACTACGACCGCTTTCGCGACCGCCTGCTCTGCCCGCTGCTGCTGCCGAGCCCAGGGAAGACCGGGGAGTGCGAAGTGATCGCCTTCAGCGGCCGGCTTCTCCCGACGGACACGCCGCGACCGAACGAGGGCGCGAAGTACATCAACTCGCCGGAGACGCCGCTGTATCGCAAAGGCCAGAACCTGTACGGCCTGCACGCGGCCCGCGACGCGGTTCGGCAAAAACGACAAGTGATTCTCGTCGAGGGAAACTTCGATGTGCTGTCGCTGCACCAGCACGGCTTGGCCAACACGCTGGCGCCGATGGGCACCGCACTGACGGAGACCCAGGTTCGGCTACTCGGTCGACTGCTCGGTGAAGATGGCCACGTGGTGCTGATGCTCGACGGAGATCGCGCGGGACGGGCAGCGACACTCAAGGACATCTCGCTGCTGATGCTGACCGCCACCCAGCTCCAGGATGTCGCGGCGCTGTCGCAGCGAGACATTGATGTCCGGGTCGCGCGGCTTCCCGACGGAGAAGATCCCGATACGCTGGCGCAGCGGGATGTGGCTGCACTCGAGCGCTGCGTCGGCAAAGCCCAGCCGGCGATTGACTATGTGATGGACGAGGTGCTGGCGACGGACGAGCCAGACAGCTTGACCGGTCGGGCGAAGATCATCGGTCGCTTGACGCCACTGCTCGCGTCGCTGCGCAACGAAACGCTGCGCGAGCTGTACGTCGGCAGGCTGGCCTCGGCGCTGGCCGTCGAGCCCAAGCTGCTGTGGCGGCAGATCGAACAAACCCCGCGCAGCAGCCCAGCGACGACTCAGAGCCCAGCGCCAGCGACGATTCCAGCGAGACGCAGCGACGGTTCAAGTGGAACCGGCTATCCGCCACGCCCGGCGCCAAGCGTGCCGACGACGACTCGGATGGCCCAGGACCGCCCTGCGCCGCCGCGCCTCGAAGGTCCGACGGTCTCGGTAACGCTCGATGCCGGTCTGCGCAATCTGCTCGGACTTTTGGCCGACCAGCCTGCCCTGTGGATTCTGCTCAGCGACGAGACCCTCGCGGCCATTTGCAATCCGGCCCTGGCCGAGCTTTTGCGAGAGGCGCGCGACCTATGCCATAGTGGCGAGATTGTTTCCGTCGAAACGCTCGTCAATATGTGCCCGGTTGAAGTGCGCGCTCCCGTCGCTGCTGCGATGCTCACCGGTCGCTTTGCAGCCGCCGAACATCCCGACGAACTGCTGGCCCGCATGTCCGCCGAGCTTCGCGCCCAAGCCATCGTCCGTGAGGTCAATGACCTCCAGCGCTCGCTCCAGCGTATCAGCCGGACCGATGAGCAAGAAAACAGACTTCAGCTTCTTTCGCGCATACAAGATCTCACCAAGTTACGCGCGTCCCTCTTACAAAATAGCCACCCCGGTGCGCCGGCAGTGGCTGGTACCGCCCAAGGAGATACCCCGCGATGAATCGTGACAACGCCGAGCGCCGCAAGCAGCAGCTCATTACGATGGGCAAGGCCAAGGGGTACTTGACCTACGAGGAAGTGAACGACCACATGCCCGACGACGTGGTGTCGTCGGATCAAATCGACGACTGGCTGTCGTCGCTGGGTGATGAAGGCATCGAGGTCGTCGACTCTGCGGCCAGCGTCAAAGTCCGATCGAACACCGCTCCCAAAGTTCCTGAGCTCATCGAAGACGACGAGAAGAAGGAAGAGGAAGAGGAGGAGGAGTTCGACGGCGGCTATAGCAAGACCAACGACCCGGTGCGCATGTACCTGCGCAAGATGGGCTCGGTGTCGCTGCTCACTCGTGAAGGCGAAGTCGAGATCGCCAAGCGAATCGAGGAAGGCGAGCGGCGGGTGCTCCAGGTCGTGCTCAACTCGTCGATTGCCGTCGAGGAAATCCTCGATCTTGGCGAGCGGCTGAAGAAGCAGAAGATCCGCGTCAAGGACGTGGTGCGCGACCTCGACGAAGAGGACGCCGACTTCGACGAGGAGTGGCACACCGAGCGGGTCATCAAGATCATCGACAAGGTGCGCCGGCTCCAGCGCGAGAACGAGAAGATTGTCGAGGAGCTGGACTCACCGACGCCGCCTTCCGGAGCAGCCTCGGCGACGCCTACTCCACAGCCGGCGCCGAGCAAGGCCGTCGAGGCGAAGCGCAAGAAGCTGCGCGACAAGATTGAGTCGAACAAGCAGGAAATGTTCGAGCTTCTGTCGGAGCTGCGCATCAACAAGAAGGTCATCGACCGCATCGTCCAGAAGCTCAAGAGCCTGGTGCTGCGCATCGAGAAGGGCGAGGCCGAGCTAGAAGAGTTCGAGCGCCGCGTCGGCATGCCCCAGAAAGAGCTGGCCAAGACGCTCAAGGAGATGAAGACCAACGCCACCAAGGCGAAGGCGCTCACCAAGAAGCTCGGCGTCACGCCCGAGGAGCTGGAGAGTGCCGCGCTCGGAATGGCCGAGGCCAAGAAGCGGATCAAGAAGATCGAGGAAGAGGCCAAGCTCTCCGTCGGTGATCTGCGCGCGACCTACAAAGAGATTCACGAAGGCGAGCGGATGGCCGAGAAGGCCAAGGCCGAGCTGGTCGAGGCGAACCTCCGTCTGGTCGTCAGCATTGCCAAGAAGTACACCAACCGCGGTCTCCAGTTTCTCGACCTGATTCAGGAAGGCAACATCGGCCTGATGAAGGCAGTGGACAAATTCGAGTACAAGCGGGGCTACAAGTTCTCGACGTACGCGACGTGGTGGATTCGTCAGGCGATCACCCGCGCGATTGCCGACCAGGCCCGCACGATCCGCATCCCCGTCCACATGATCGAGACGATCAACAAGCTCATCCGCACCAGTCGTTACTTGGTGCAGGAGCTGGGGCGCGAGCCAACGCCCGAAGAGATCGCCGAGAAGATGGAGCTGCCGCTCGACAAGGTGCGCAAGGTCCTCAAGATCGCCAAGGAGCCGATCTCGCTCGAGACGCCGATTGGTGAGGAGGAAGACAGCCACCTCGGCGACTTCATCGAGGACAAGGGCGTGATTTCTCCGTCGGACGCCGTGATCTCAATGAACCTGGCCGAGCAGACCCGCAAGGTGCTGGCGACGCTGACGCCACGTGAAGAGAAGGTGCTGCGGATGCGCTTCGGCATCGGCGAGCGCTCGGATCACACGCTCGAGGAAGTGGGTCAGGACTTCGAGGTTACGCGCGAGCGCATTCGTCAGATCGAGGCGAAGGCACTGCGCAAGCTCCGTCACCCGAGCCGCAGCAAGCGCCTCAAGAGCTTCGTCGAGAACTAGGCCCCCGCAGCTCAGCGTTAGCGGCCTACCAGGAAGTACCAGGCGATGGTGGCGGCGGTTCCTCCCAGCATCGTCGCTAGGGCGTTCACCGTGTCATTGTCGATTCCGGCAATTCCTTCTGTCACTAGCGTTGCGCCTCCACAAACGTGACGCGACTGCTCAGTAGCCTCGCCGCACTTGACGCACTGCCGCTTCTCTTGCAGCGTCGCGCCGAGCACCGAGTCCATCCAGCCGCCAAAAATTCCCCCCAGCAGCACCAGCAGCGTGCGCAAAAGCGAGCCTTGTCCGGGCTGTAGCCAGGTGAGGAGCGCGACAAACAGCGCCCCCGCGACCATCCCAAGCGTCCCGATCGCTGTAATCGCCCCCGAGGTGCCGGCGGGAACTTCTTGCAGGGTCAAAATGTGACGGGGCGGCGACTTCGAGAGCAGACCAATCTCGGTCGCCCAGGTGTCGGCATTGGCTGCCGCCAGACTCGCCAGCCCGCCAACCAGATACATCGAGCGACCGGTCAGCGCATACATCGAACAGAACACCGCCGCCGGACCGCCGTTGGCCAGGACCTGAAGTCCGTCGCGCGCCCCGGACTTCTCAATCACCGAGTCGGCCTCCGACGGCTCTGCGGCCTCCTCACCGCGCCGCAGCTTGCCGAGCGCGATACTGCTCAAGAAGAACGCCACCAGCGCCAGCCCGGCAATGCCCTCGCCGAACCCGAACACCAGAGTACCGACCACCACGGCCCACAAAGCACCGCTCTCGGTCAGCGACCCTCGACGATGAGCCCCGTACGCAATGTAGAGCGAGATCAGAAGGCCAATCAGCAACATGGAATCCATTATCACACCCCCTGTCGCTGCGGTGCCGCTCGAATTGCACCAGCGCAGGCAAGAAGGCCTCTACATCCACTACATTCGGAGATAGCTGAGCGCGACCAGCGGGCCGGTGTTGCCGTCGTGAGAACGCACCAGTACCGACCCAGCGACGGATTCATTCGCGTCCGCAATCGGTGCCAGCTCGTGATCGCTCTGCGCCGGTCCCGCCCCGAGCAGCAGGCGCTGCGGGAGCCTGCTGTCACGCTGACCGGGGAGCAGCGACATCCCGATGCCGACGAGCTCCGTCTTCTGACCTTCGCCACGCTCTGCAACGACGATGTGTAGGCGATTGGCCGACGCCGCTGCGCGCAGCCGCTGTACCGAGCCCTCGAAGTAGAAGCGCTTCTCCAGCTTCCAACCCATCGACTGCCGATCCATGCCAATCACTCGCCCGGCGGCTCCGTCGACCACCAGCAGAAGGTCACTGGCCATCACCAGGTCGCGGGTCTCGGCATCCCCACCAGGCGGCGGCACCGTGCCAATCACCGGCAGGCCCTGCGGCGGCACCCGCATCACCTGTCGCGATTGCAGCAGATAGTCGGAGTCACCGTGATGAAGGAATAGCTCGACGGCCCCGGCGCCATCGACCGCCCGCGCCGCCTGCGCCGTGAGTGTCTTGTCAAGTCGCAGCGCCATCGACTGATCCTCGACGGCACAGCGGGCCAGCACAAACAGCTGCTGACCGTCGCTTTGCAGCAGCGCCCGCTCGCGCATCGTGCACGGACCGGGCAGCGGCACGGTCTTCTGCATGGCCGTCTTGGCGTCCTGGTCGTAGGAAAGCAAGGTCAGCTCGCGCGCCGCCTTCGCCGAGGCTGCCGGCAGCGGGGCCTCGACAATCCTGCCATCGACAAAGGCCAGCTCACCGGCCCGTGGCACAAACGCCGCTGGGCTGCGCTGCTCGGTGGTCCCGAGTGGACGAAATACCGCCGGCAAACCAGGTCGCTCGCTCGCCCACAGGACATAATGGGAACCGCTGCTCGTCAACGGAAACACCCGCAGTCGCGCTGGTCCATAGCTGACCACCACTTGCTCGGCGGCGGCCTCTTGCGGAGTCGGAAGCCGCGCCGGGGGAGGTGCCTTCTGACAGGCCACAAGCAAAAGGAACGCGGCGATGAAGAGGTGTGTACGCATCAGTGGAACTGGCTTGAACTCGGTCGTCCGCGCAGCGGCGGAAAGTGTGTGTCTATCAGGCGCAGACGCTCGGCGGCAAGCTGTAATCGCTCGCTGTCGCCGTGGCGCAGGTAGATGTTGCGCAGGTTGCCGAGCATGCGGGCGATGATGGTGTGCTTGCCGACGGGCTCGATGTCGCTCTTTTGGATCGGTCGCTGCTTACCCGTCGAGCGCTGCATGAGTGCGTGTAGATCGGCATGAGCCAGCACCTCGCCGGTCGTCGGATCGAACAGCAACGGCAGCTGTCCACTCGCACTCTCGCCACGCAGCAGAAAGTGGCCGGGAAACGAGACGCCCCATAGCGGCACTCCGCAGCGCCGCGCAACCTCCAGCGCCACCACCGACAGCAAGATCGGAAGCCCGTGCTTCTCGTCGAGCACGAAGTTCAGGAAGCTCGCCTGCGGATCGTCGAAATCGCCGCGCTCGCAATCAAAGCCCGCGTCGGCAAGCAGCTCGAGCAGCTGGGTCGCCCGTTCACCGGCAGACGCACTGTCCGATAGCTCAGCGCCCAGCTCTGCGGCCAGCTCGTCGAGCTTTCCTAGGTAGTGGGCAACGTCGAGCTGCGGATATTCTGGCTCCGCGATGACGAGCGCCGCCTGTCCGAGATCTAGCTCTGCCTCGGGGCGACACACCACATGAGCAAACAGCAGCAGCCGAAGATCGCTCGCGAGGATCACGAACGCTGGCGGGCCGAGGGCCCTTCCGTCTGCCGATAGTTGGTCAGGACCGACGGAACCACGACCATCTCACGGTGACGCTCGATCACATCGCCGGCGTCATTGCTGACTTCGACGTGGGAGAGCACGATGGTGAGAACCTCTCCCTCAGCGGGACGGACAGTGGCGACATAGCCCGTGATGTGACAGCCGTTCTCGTAGTCGAACGTAACCCGGTGGCTGACCAGATCGCGGAGGTGCTTGCTCAAAGACATGCCGCCCTTATACCACGGTCAGCAAAGCAAAATGAAGCGTGCCCTGCGGCGCCGCAGCGACCAGCCGGATGGCTCAGCGCTTCGCGTCGCTTGCCAGCTGCCGTAGCTGGTCGGTGGTTGGCTTAAGTCGCCCGGTCTCGAGCGCAAAGCGAATCGTGTCGCGCAGCGAGTCGTGGAGCGGTCGAATCGTGTAGCCCAGCTCGACCTTGGCCTTGTCCGACGAGACCCAGGTACACATATGGCCGGCTTTGGCAAGCTGACGCGACAGGCTGGCGTGGCGGTGTCGCAGCTTGGCCACGTACTCGATCACCCCCGCGACGCCATAGGCCAGCGGATACGGCGCCTTCGGCGGTGGCGCCACTCCAGACACCTCCCGAATCGCCGAGAGCAGCTCGGTCAGCGTCACGTTATTGCCACCCAGGATATAGGTCTCGCCAACTCGTCCGCGCTCGAGCGCCGCGACGTGGGCCGCTGCCATCTCGCGGACATCACCAAAGCTCGGACGCCCCTCGACGTAGACCGGCATCTGCCGCTTCACAAAGGACAAGATCGTCGACGTGCTCGACTGAAAGATATCGCCCGGGCCGAGAATCACCACCGGTCGCAGGATCACAAGCGGCAGCCCATGTGCCGCGACCTTCTGCGCCTCCCGCTCGCCATGCAGCTTGCTGCGCGAGTAATCGAGGCCAATGTCGTCGGCATTGCTGACCGTCGTCTCATCGGCCACTCGCTCTTCGGCACTCCCGCCCATCGCCGCCACCGACGAGGTCAGCAGCGCTCGCTCGACCTTTTCCGCCAGTGCCGCCTCCATCACGATGCCGGCGCCCGTCGCATTCACCCGATACATGTGCTCGGGATTGTCGGGGTTAAAGTGCGGCACCCCAGCGGTATGAATCACCGCCTGACAGCCGACAAGCCCAGCCCGCACCGAGTCCGCCTCGAGCACATCGCCAAACGCCTTCTCGACCTTGTCACCGAGCAGGTCGCTCAGGTTGTCGAGCTTGCTGCTCCGTCGCACCAGCACCCGCACCGAGTGCCCCGACTCGACCAGCTTGCGCACCACCCACGAACCCAGAAACCCCGTGGCCCCCGTAACAAAGACTTTCATCGCGCCCTAGTTTTCGTTCTCGAAGTTGACGGTGTAGCGCTCGATCACGAAGGCGACCGGCTTGCCGTCTTTGCCCATCGCGGGCTTAAAGCGACAGCGCGGATCGAAGCGCAAAAAGCCAATCGCCAGGTTGTCGACCTCGGCGCTCAGGCCCTTTAACTTCTTGATGGCGCGGACCTTGCCCCGCTCGTCGAGTTCGATGCGCAAGACGACCTTGCCTTCGACGCCCTGGGCGTGAGTCTCCGACCGCGACCACTTCTCTTTCATCCCCGGCCCACACTCATCGGAGTCCGGCTCCGGCAGCTTGGCCAGGCTCTCTTCGGCGACTGGACGATACTCAGTACCACCCGGCGCGCTCGACGGCGGCAGCGGCGGAATCTCGGTCACCTTGGGCCGCTTGCTAGGGTCCGCCATGGTGGTATTGCCGACGGCCACCGAGATTCCCTGCCCACCGGTCTGACTGGCATCAATGCCAAAGATCGGCCTGGGCGGCTCCTTGGGCGGCTCAGCCGGCGGCGGCGTCGAGGGCTTGGGCGCCTCGGCGGGCCTGGGCTGCTTCCTCACGATCTTCTTCGGCGGCTCGGGCGGCGGCTCCGGCTTCGGCGGCTCCGGCTTGGTCTCCGGCGGTGGTGGGGGCGGCGGCTCCTTGGGCTTGCGGAACTCGACCTCGACCACCGTGGCTTCGATCTTGGCCGGCGGCTTGGCGACGTACAAATACATCAGCATTCCGCCGTGCAGCACCGCCGCCAGCAGCATGCCAATGCCATCAAACTTGGTGACGATTCCGGTCACGTCCCGTCTGTCGCCATGGCGAACTTGGTAACGCCCAGCGTCTTGACCAAGTCGACGATGTGCATGACATCACCGTAAGCAATGCCTTTGTCGCCGGCAATCACTGCCTGGATGTCCTTGTTTTTGCCGACAAGATCCGTGATCACGACCCGCGCCTTCGGCTCATCGACTTTCTCGCCGTTTAAGAACAGGTCAAAGCCGCCCTCGCCGCTGGCCTTCTTGGTGAGGGTCAAAGACAGCGTCGTCTTCTGCGTCTCGTCGCCACTGGCCGCCTTCGGTAGCTCGACCTTGATCGACGGATTGTTGGCAATCATCGGCGCCGCCACCATCATGATGATGAGCAGCACCAGGGTAATATCGACGAGCGGCGTGACGTTGATGTCAGCGATCATGCCGCCGCCATCTTCATCCCCCCCCGACATGGCGGAGCCAGCCATTAGCTTGCCTCCGCGGCCTTGACCTTGGCCTTCGAGTCGGTCTCGGCCACTGGGTGAGTGCTCTCTGCCCGCAGCGCAGCCAAGATCACCTGCGACACCGCATCAATGTGCGACGAGATCGCCCGCACTCGTCGGTTGTAGAAGTTGAAGAACACGACCGCTGGGATGGCGACCAACAGGCCGACGGCGGTGGCGACCAGTGCCTCGGAGATACCGGCCATGACGATCGCGATGCCGCCCGACTGATTGGCCGCCAGATCGCGGAAGGCCTTGATGATGCCGAGGACCGTACCGAACAGACCGATAAACGGCGCGTTGCTACCGAGGGTGCCGAGGAAGGCCAGGTTTCGCTCCAGTCGCAGCTTGATGCGCGCTTTGGAGCCCAGCATCGCCGCTTCGGCAGCATCGGCGCCTCGCTCGGCTTCGGCCAGACCGGCGCGAGCCACTTCGGCCTCTAGGCCCTTCTCGGCATCAGCCCGCTTGCGTGCATCGACGAAGTGATGGTCGAGCAGCAGCTTGCGGAGATCGTCGGCCAGCGTCGCAAAGTCGGCTCTCAGGCTGAAGTAATACAGACCGCGCTCAATTGCGATCGCGATGCTGGCCACCGACAGGAAAATCAGCAGCCACAGCACCCACTCGGCGCCTATCAACGTAAAGGCGAGAAGTTTCTGTGTCAGGTTCATCGGTCTGGATGCTCTCCCAAGGGCACTGGCAGTGCGTTAGCGGGGTTTGAGATGCAAAAATCTTGGGCGGAGTGTAGCTGTTCGCTGCTCAATCTCGCAAGCCCGGCGCTCACGGACCTAGTCTCAGACCCGCAGGTTTCGCGTGGGGCCCCGCTTCCCTGCGAGATCTTTTCCGTCCCGCAGGCGGTCCGAAAAAGACTCTCCGGTCGCCCCCACGCTCTTTCGTCAAACTGCGGTTCCTCGTGAGAAAATGGCTTATGCGGACCGCGCTGTTGCGACTGGCTTTGCGGTGTACCGGCTTTCTGGAGCGCTACCTGCCCGACGCTTTTCTGTTTGCGCTCGTGGCGACGGCGCTGTCGCTTGGGCTCGGCTGGCTGTGGTCGGGTGCGAGCTGGGGGACGATGCTCGACGGCTGGGGCAAGGGCTTCTTCTCGCTGCTCGGCTTTACGCTGCAGATGTCGCTGATCATCATCTTGGGGCACGTCGTGGCGAGCGCCGACTCGGTATCGCGGCTGCTTTTGCGCCTGGCTGGCCTGGCTCGCACGGCCCGTGGTGCCGTGGCGCAGGTGGCGCTGCTCGCGATGCTGTCATCGTGGCTGAACTGGGGCTTTTCGCTGGTCTTCTCGGCGATGCTGGCGCGGGCGGTGGCCCGGCGGTTTGCCGAGCGGGGTCAAAAGGTCGACTATCGGGCACTCGCCGCAGCCAGCTTCCTCGGCCTTGGCAGCATCTGGGCGCAAGGACTGTCGGGCTCAGCGGCGCTCCAGATGGCGACCCCCGGCGCGCTTCCCCCAGGGCTGCATGGGCACGGCATCCCACTGTCGCAGACGATCTTTCTATGGCAGTCGCTGCTGTCGGTAGTGATTGAGGTCGTGGTGGTGACGACGCTGATGTACCTGATCGCCCCGACCGAGGAGCACGCCACCACCGCCGCCGACCTTGGCCTGTCCCTTGTCGACGCGCCGCAGCCCGAGCCACCGCTGAGCGAACTACGTCCCGGCGAGCGCCTCGAGCACTCACCCTGGCCGAGCCTGCTGTTTGTGGTGCTGTCCCTCGGCTTTCTGATTCGCTCGCTGCACCAGGCGCCATCGCGACTCGAAGCGGTGAACCTCAACACCATCAACCTGACGCTGCTTACCTTGGGGACGGCGCTACACCGCACCCCGGCGCGACTCCAGCGAGCCTTTGCCGCGGCGACTCCGGCAGTGTGGGGCGTGATCTTGCAGTTCCCATTCTACGGAGGCATCGCCGGCATCCTCGCTGCCGCTGGCCTCAACGTCCGCATTGCCGATCTGTTCGTCGGCGCCGCCAGCCAAGCCACCCTACCCCCGCTGGTCGCCGCCTACTCGGCCCTGCTCGGCGTATTCGTACCCTCGGGCGGCAGCAAGTGGCTCATCGAAGCCCCCTACGTGCTCGCCGCCGCCGAGCGCCTGCACGTCCACCAAGGCTGGATGGTCGCCGTCTACGACCTCGGAGAAGCGCTCGCCAACCTGATCCAGCCGTTCTGGATGCTCCCCGTTCTCGGCCTCTTCCACCTAAAGACCCGCGACGTTATGGGCTTCACCATCCTGGTCTTCCTCGTCCTCACCCCCCTCGTCCTCACCCTCACCTATCTGCTTGGGCTGACGCTGCGCTAGAGGAGATCAACCAGCTTATCGACTGCTTCGCGATAACGCTTGAGCGGCTCTGGATTCACCTGGGCCGGCACTCCGTGTACATCGTGGGCGCCCTGGGTGACCCCTGACAGCGGCACTCCTTCATGCGATGCCACCACCGAGACGGAATGCGCATCAGGAATATCGAGAAACGGCGATAGACTTTGTGGCAGCGAGAAGCTGCCTGGCCGTTGTCTTCGCAGATTCGTCACCCGATTCTTGATCGCGTCATACATTGCACTGAATGCCTTTGAGGCTTTCTTATCGTATTGAGTGCTTCGATTTAGCGGCACAAGATGAATCGAGGGAAGAGACAGCCCATGCTTTCCAGCCTGTGCAGAGAAGTTCACGCCCTGATATTGGGAAGGAAGCCCAATTCCGTACAGTAGCTGTCCCACGTTGTCGATGGCCCGTGCCGATGAGCCATCAGCAGTACATGGCACAATCACTCGGTCCGCAGCCAGCAGGGCAACTCCCGTATATGCAGAGAAGCTTGGATTGCAATCAATAAAGAAGACTGTGCCCGGAATCTGCGTGCTGATGGCATCGATCAGGTCGAGTGCCCATCGGTGCACATTGGCCCAGGCATCTTGCGGAAGACTCTGACCAGCAATCTGGTTCATCGCCTGCGTTTGTACCTCCAGAGACGGATCTCCGGCTATCAGCCGTAAATTTGCCGGCATCTTCGGATTGATCGATTGTAGCTCCAGCAGAAAGGAGAACTCCGTGCCAGTCCTTTTGTGAGGCTGTGAGATTCTCTGATCGAAGTAACCACCGATCGTCTGTCGGGGCTGCTTTGCAAGAAGCTTGGCAAGCTGTGCTCCTCCTGCACCATTTCCGCCAAGAAGGATCTCACTCACGTTCGCCTGCGGGCACATATCGAGAACGACAACCGATCTATCTGGATATTTCTCGGCATACGCGCACGCAATGATGAAGGTGAGAAACGTCTTGCCGACGCCACCTTTGTTGTTCCAAATTGCGTAGCGCAGGGGCGAGCTATGAGGCTGAGGCTTGGTTGCCATGGGGCGCAGCATACCATGACGCTCCCCAGACGGATCAAAGCGGTGACACCGCATCCCCCGCCAGTGACTTTGCATCCCCCCAGGTGGCATTGCATCCCTCGATCATGGCTTGCGATTGCTCGGTCGGGGGATGTGGATCACCCGATCGGGCCATGCGATCGCTCGGTTGGGGAATGGTGATCCCTTAGTCGGGGGATTTGATGGCTCGATCGGGGGATGGTGATCGCTCGATCGGGGGATTCGATGGCTCGATCGGGGGATGGTGATGCCTCTGCGGGGGATTCGATGGCTCGGTCGGGGGATGGCATGCCCCGCCGATGGAGTTGCGGCCCCCTTGGACCGAGGTAGGCTCTTGGGGCCTGTTTTCACAGGAGCCCGTTTTCACCTGACATGAAAGGACCAAGTTGATGGGAAAGACCGCCAATGCCAACCAGTCTGTGTTTGAGATGCCGCTCGCCGAGCTGACCCGGCGCGTCGAGCAGGCCGATGCTCTCATCGCCCAGGCCCAAGCGCTTCTGCCAGGGCTGCGGACGCTTACCGAGGACGATCGCCGGCACTCGATCGGCAAGTTCCGCAGCGGCGAGACCGAGGTGCTGCACCGAGTGCTCGATGCGATCCGCGCCCAGCCCGCCTATTTTGCTTCGCTGGCCGACGAGGACGAAGGACGCGACCCCAGCCAGCTCGAGGTCGAGCTGATCGCCGATCGCCTGGCCCGCCGCGATCTGCTGGCCCGGCTCCAGGTCCGCTTCGCCTCTCTTGAGCAGCCCCTGTCGGACTCGGTGATGCACCTGGGTGAGCAGACCCGAGGCGTGCTGCTCGCTGCCTATCGGATTGCTCGGACCATGGCGCGGACCGATCGCAAGCTGCGCGATCTGATCGCCCCGGTCATCGACTATTATGGGGCGCTCGTGCGACGGACCAAGCCGAGTGAAGACAAGCCCCAGACCTCGTAGCAGTGGTTCTGGTAATGTGCGCTTGTGCATAGCTCGCAAAGTGGTTCGACAGGTTCTTCACCGCCGGAGTGGCTGACGGCATTTGCCGAGCGGCTCGGCGCTGAGAAGTTTTCGACTCGCCCGGAGGACTTGCAGGCCTACCGTCGGGACATGTGGGCGCGGGGCCTGCTCGCGGTGGCGGCGGGTCAGCCGGCGGGGACGCTGCCGGCGGCGGTGGTGTGGCCGCGCTCGACGGAGGACCTGCAAGCCCTGACCTTGCTGGCGGGCGTGTACCACGTACGGCTTACGCCCTTTGGGGCGGGCTCGGGCGTGACCGGCGGAGCAACGCCTTCATCAGACAGCCTGGTCGTCGATCTGAAGTTTCTGCGCAAGCTGGAGATTGATCCCGAGCGGCAGACCGTGCGCTGTGGCGTCGGCTGGAACGGCTGGCACCTCGAAGAGGCGCTCGCGCGGCACGGCCTGTCGGTCGGGCACTTCCCGTCGTCGGTGATGTGCTCGACGGTGGGCGGCTGGCTGGCAACGCGCGGGGCCGGTCAGATGTCGACCAAGTACGGCAAGATCGAAGACATGGTGTCGGCGCTGACGGTGGTGACTGGGCGGGGCGAGCGGCTCGACCTCGACTACAGTCGACCCGGTCCCGACTGGGTGCAGCTGCTCCTCGGCAGCGAGGGGCGGCTTGGTCTCATCAGTGAAGCGACGTTGTCTTTGCAAGCGGTGCCGCCAAAGCGCCTGCTGCGGGGTTATTGGTTTCCCGACGTGGCGGCTGGGACGGACGCGATTCGTCACATCCTCCAGCGGGGGCTGCGGCCAGCGGTGGTGCGGCTCTACGACGAGCTGGATACGCTGCTCGCCGGGACCGGGCGCCACTCGCCGAGCCTCAATCAGCCGCTGCTGTCGAACCTGGGGGGGACGGCGGGGCGGCTGCTCGGTCAGCTCTCTGGGTTGGTCGGGAAGTTCGAGGTCGGTCGCTCTCGTCAGCAGCTCGATCTGACCGACCTGCTCCAGCTCCTGCGTCCCGATGCCGAAAGAGCGAAGCATCGACTGGAGCGCTGGCTGGTTCAGACGGCGCTGCTCAAGACCGAGCCGGTGGGTCAGCTGCTCGACTCGCTCCTCTCGCGGCTGCACATCGGCTGTCTGCTGATCATTGGCTGCGAAGGCGAGCCGACGACCACGGCCATGGAAGAGCAGCTCATTCGCGACGAAGTGGCGCAGCTCGGTGGTCGCGACCTGGGACCGGAGCCGGGCGAGCACTGGCTGCGTCATCGCTACGACGTCAGCTTCAAGTGGCCACGGGTGTTTGCTGCCGGGGCGATGGCCGACACGATGGAGTTTGCGGCGACCTGGGACCGGCTGCCGGCGCTCTATCACAAGGTCCGGGCCGCGACCCTGCCGCAGGCGCTGATCATGGCGCACTTTAGCCACGCCTATCCCGACGGCTGCTCGATTTACTTTACGTTCATGACGCGGGCGCTGTCGGCGGGCAGCAGTCCAGCGCACGTCGAGGCGCGGCTGCAAGACGACCAGCGTCGCTACGATGAGATCTGGCAGTCGGCGATTCAGGCAGCGCTCGGGGCAGGGGCGACGATTGGTCACCACCATGGCGTCGGTCGGCTGCGGGCGCCGTTTCTCGCCGATGAGCAAGGCCAGGGGATGGCGGTGCTGCGCACGCTGTCGAGCGTCTGTGATCCGCAGCGCACGCTCAATCCGGGCCGGCTGTTTGTCGAGGACCGCTCGCCTGCGCCGCCGCAGCTGGTGGTGCCACCGAAGAGCGTCCGGGTCCAGGCGACCTCACTGCTCGTCACGGCTCCGGCGGAGCTGACCCTTGGGCAGATCGAACGGCAGCTGCGCGAGCAAGAGCTGTCGCTCGGTGGGCTGCCGCCGTCGGCATATGGGCGAACCCTGGGCGAGGCGCTGCACAGCCCGCAGCCGCTCGAAGCCTGCGTGTCGTCGGGGCGACTGCATGATCGACGGGTCCAGCTGCTGGTTCGCAAGCCGAGTGGTCAGATCCTGATGCTGCCTCCCCAGCCAGCGCCGCGCCGCTCGACGGGACCGGATCTGGGGCAGGTGTTTGTCGGCGAGCTGCTCGGTGGCTCGTGTTCGATTGTTGGGGCGACGCTGCGGGTCGAGCGCTATGTGCCAATTCGTCCGTCGCTGACCTTGAGCTTTGAGGAGCCGCTGGCAGCGCTTGCGGCGCTCTATCAGATTCGGCGCTGGCACGGGGGCACTGGGGTCCATGGCGTCGTGCTGCTGTCGCGGCCCCTGGTCGAGTGGCTGGCGCCAAATGGCACGCTGCCGCCGGGTCGACTGCTGGTGCTGGTCGAGGGGGCCGGGCCAATCGCGCTCGCCCAAGAGTCGCTGCGGGAGCTGGCGCACCGCCTCGGAGTGTCGGAAGCCTGGCGACCCATGCCGACGCTGCGTGAGCTGTGGACGGCGCCGCTCGATGACCTGACGAAGCGCTGGAGCCGGCTGGGACCACTTTTGCAGCAGTCGGTAAGCGAGTCGTCGGGAGCGTCGCTGCCCGAGCTGGCGGAGCAGATTTCGCGACTGCCCGAGCGCTTCCTGATTGGCGGCATCCATCGTCACGGCCTGGCGATTGCGAGTCCCGACGAGCTGCAAAAGGTGCAGCCGACCCCCCTGCCCTTTGAGACCGAACTGTCGACAGCGCTGCGGCGAGCGCTTGCGGAGTAGCCCATGCCCGATCTCTCAACCTCGCTTACGCTGTGCTCGCTGTGCCCGAAGCTGTGCTCCCACGTCTGTCCGGTCTACCGGGCCTCGGGGCGCGAGACGCTGACGCCCCAGTTCAAGATGTCTAGCCTGCTCAATCTGCGACGGCCAGAAGCCACGGCGACCGAAGTGGAGGCGCTGCCGATCTATGGCTGTACCGGCTGCGGCGCGTGTACAACGGCTTGTCTGCACAAGATTGAGCCCGCGCAGCACCTGATCCGGGGCCGGATGACCGCTGAACGAGCCGACGTCGGCCACCCGGCGCTCTATGACCTGCCGGAGCGACTGTTTCACCGGGCCCAGGAAGCCTCACGGGCGATCCTGCGCGATCCCGAGCTGGCGTCGCGGCTGGCCCAGCCGGGAGAAGTGGGCCTTCTGCCCTCGTGTCTGCCACGCCGTCAGCTGGGCGAAGGACCGGTGGCCGAGGCCAAGCAGCTCTTGACCGTGCTCGATCGCCTGCGCGAGCACCGCCGCGACCTGCCGGAGTATGGCCTGCTCACGGTCGGCAGCGCGGGCTATGCGCTCTATGCCGCGGGTCTCGATGAGTCGTTCCGGCTCTATGCCGAGTCGTTTGCCCACAAGGTCGCGAGCCTGCCGACGCTGGTGACCACCTGCTCGGCCTGCACCTACCTGCTCAAGGTGGTGTATCCGCAGCATGGGGTGCCGCTGGGTCCCAAGGTGCTGCACCTGTCCGAGTTCCTGCTGCCCTATGCCAGCGCGCTGCCGGTGGTCCGTCGCTTGCCGAAAGTGACCTATCACGCGCCGTGTCACTTGTCGCGCCGGCTGCACATTGATGCGCCACGGCAGCTGCTCGGGCGGATCTGCGAGCAGGTCGATGACCTGCTGCCGGTGGGGGACGAGTCGCTGTGCTGTGGGGCGGGCGGACTTCTGCCGCAGACCGATCCGCAGCTCGCCCAGCAGATGGCCGACGAAGCGATTGCGACCGGCGCCGCCACCTCGCCGGTGGTCAGTGGCTGCCCGAGCTGCGGCTATCACCTGACCAAGAGCGGCCACCCAGCGCGCGATCTGCTCGATCTCCTCGTCGAAGCCACCACGCCGTAACCCCCGCCCGCCTCCCAAGCACCCGCCACCGCTCGCCACCTGACCGCATCTCCATCGCATCGCCACCTGAGCGCCACTTCACTGGCCTCGGGGCAGCGACTGAGCGGCTGATGTACCGATTGGGACACCATGAACCCGTGGTTTTCACTGGTTATTTCATGGATCTATGTGCGCTATCTTGCATAAAAAACATGTTACGCTTACCGAGATTCTCTCCCTATAGAAGCTGATCGGTTGATCCATGGCCCTTGCATCTACCCCTACGTCGCAGACCGGTCCCGAGCAGGCCCCGACGGCGCGCATCGGAATGGTCCTCTCTGGTACTTATCGTCTGGATGCGTTTTTGGGCCAGGGCATGACCGGCCTGACCTACAACGCGTGGCATCTTCGACAGAAGCAGCCGTTTGCCGTCAAGCTGCTACACCGGGAGCTGGCGCCCAGTCACGATCGGGTCTCGAAGCTGCGGCAAGATCTACGGGCGCTCAGTGGCCTGCGTCGCTTCGGCTTTCTGCCGGTTGATCTGAGCTTTGCCCCGGATGGCGCGCCGTTTCTGGCCGCGGAGCTCCTGGTCGGTGAGACACTGCGCGTGCGGCTCCAGCGCGGACCCCTGCCGGTGCTGGCAGCGGGCATTGTGACTGCGGCGCTGGCGCGGGCGCTCGGTGAGGCCCACAAGCAGAACGTCGTACACGGGGACCTGCGACCTGAAAACGTGATCCTGCCGACGGAAGCAGGGCGGGAGATCGAGGCCGGTCAGCCGGTGCTGCTCGACGGAGCGCTCCACCATCTGCGCAAGCGCGCGATTGGCATCGATGAGTCGCTGCCGCTCGGCAAGCTGGCGTATCTGGCGCCGGAGCAGGCCAGTGGCGAGCAGCAGACTGCCGACGTGGCAGGCGATATCTTTGCGCTCGGAGCCATCCTCTACGAGTGTCTGACCGGCAAGCAAGCCTTCGGTGGTCCCGAGCTGGAGGTGGTGCTGGAGCGACTGTCCTCGCCGCCACCGACTTTACAGCTCCCGCGGGAGCTGGGGGCGCCGCCGGGAATGGCCGCCGCGCTCAACGGGTTGATTCACCGGGCCTGTGCCCGCTCGCCCGAAGATCGCTTTGCCGCAATGGGTGAGCTGCTCGAGGCGCTCGGACAGGCGTTCGAGAAATCGGGCCTGCCGCTGCCACCACCCGACGAGCGCGTGCCGATTGATACCCTGCTGTCGCAGAACAAGGCGCTGCGCAAACGAACGGTGGCGGTCAAGCGGATTGCGCCACTGCCAACCGCTCCGAGCGACGATGACGACCTAAGTGATGTCTCACGGGTGCTCAGTGCGGCGGCGATGCCCTCGGCGACGTCCGAGCCTGAGCCAGCGAGCGAAGCGCCCTCGAAATCGTCGGGCAAGCGCAATACGGCCAAGCAGCGAATCATCCGCCGGACGGTGCGGGCCCGCGATCTGTCCCGAATGCTTGCCGAGGTCGAAGCGGGACGACTGAGCCCCGATCAGGCCATGGCGATGTCGGAGAGCGCGGACGACGACGAGGAAGCCGAGAGCACCAAGTCGCAGCCGCTCAGCGAGGAGCAGCGTCTGGTCGAAGAGGGCCGGGCGGCGGTGCTGGCGCGGGCCGAAGCGGCGAAAAAGAACCGCGAGGTCGAGGTCCAAAAGCGCGCCGAGCGAGAGCGCACTGAAGCGGCGCAGATGCAGAAGCGACTGCTCGAGCAAGCGCGGGCCGAGACGCTGGGCCGGATGCGCGCCGAATGGGAGCAGAGCCAGCGCCACAAGCCGGGCAAGGACGTGACGGACAGCGGCAAGCTGCCCAAAGAGATGTTCGCGCCGCAGCAGACCGCTGCCGACCAGAAGGAGCTGCTGGAAGAGGCCGCGCGCCAAGCCAAGCGGTTGGAGGCAGAGCGTCAGGAAGCCGAGAAGAAAGCGGCGGAAGAAGCCGAGCGCGAAAAAAAGGAAGCACTGGCTGTCGAGGAAGCTCGCGTCGCTGCCGAGAAGCTGCAAGCGGAGCTGCGGGAGAAGGAACTCCTCGAAGCCGAGCGGGCGGAGCGGGTCCGTCAGAAGGCCGAGCGTGAGGCCGAAGCTCGCAAGAAGGCGGAAGAGGCCGAGCAGCTGCGGCAGAAGAAGCTGGTCGAAGTCGAGGCTGCGCAGAAAGCCGCGGTCGAGGCCAAACAGGAGGCCGAGGAAGCCGCCAAGCAGGCCGAGGAAGCCCAACGCGAGCAGGCCAAGGCGGCGGAGCGGGCGGAGTCCGATCCAGAGGCTGAGCTGCTCGAAGACGACATTGACGAGATCTTCGAGGTGATCAAAAAGCCTCCTCCGGTGCCGGAGGCGGTAAGGCGTGCTGCCGAGGCGGCTCAGAGGGCGCAGCAGCAGGCGGCAGAGGCCGAAGCCGCGGCCAAGAAAGCCAAAGACGACGCCGATGCGATAAGTCGAGCCGCCCACGAGGCTCAGCAAGCAGCCAGCGCCGCCGAAGAGTCACGCATGCGCTCGGCGTCGGAGTTCGAGGAGATCATTCGCGCCGCGCAGGAAGCCCGTGATCGCGAAGAGGTGCTGGCGAAGCAAATTCGCGAGGCTGAGGATCGAGCCCGTGCGGCCCAGGTCGCTCGTGCCGCCAACCTGGCGCGTGCGACCCGTGCAACGCGAGCGCTGGCGGTGATTCAGCAAGTTCAGACGATTGCGCAGACCGAGCCAGTTGCCGGCGAGGATGAAGCCAAAGATGACACCTCGGGAGCCAAAGAGCCGTCTGGTCCGTCGAACCTGACTCCGAAAGGTCGGGCCAAGCCCGCGGTCTCGGAGAGCGCGGTCACGCCGGTGCGCAAGCCGAGCGAAGTCAGCGGGCAGGAGCTCTCGAGCAGCTACGGTGCGCCCAAGCCGGTGCCGCCGCCGCGCGATCCGAGTGGGGTATTTGCGCCCGCCCAGGTTCCGCCGATGGTTCGCCCCGAGATGATGGGCTCGTATACCAATCCGCAGCTGGCACCGGCCAACGTGCCGCAGGGAATGCGTCAGGATCTCAGCGGTCCGTACACCAATCCACAGATGGCGCCGGTCGGCATGCGCCAAGACATGAGCGGAGTCTATACCAATCCGCAGATGGCGCCGGCGATGCTGTCGACCTCGATGCCAGTGCTGGTTACGCCGGTGCTCCACCATCAGATGCCGGGCTCGCCGCATGACTACACGCTGTCGCGCAGCCAGATGGCGACGGCGCTCGGACTGACGGCGATCCTGTCGGGACTGATTGGATCGCTTGGCACGCTGCTCCTACTGCGCAACCAGCAGGGATCGAGCAACACCTCGCTTTTGGGACAAGTGGCGAGCCCGGACAATCGAGCCGTTCAGCCGCTACAGCCGCCGCCCGCGATGTTCGATGCCAAGCCGAGTGGCCACGGCACAGAGCCCGCCAAGCAGGTCGCCGTCGCCCAGAAGCCGGAGTCGCTGCCGGTCGACTCGGTGCCGGTGGTCAAGCCAGCGGTGCGCGATGCCAATACGATGTATCCGCCGCTGCGCAAGCTGACCGATCCAGCGACGATGCCGCCCAAACAGAGCATCTGGACTCGGCCCGCCGGCGCAGGGACCGCCACCGAGACCGCTGCCGCCAAGACCGGCGATGCCAAGCCAGCCGTCGGGGCCGATGCCAAGCAGGTCGCCGGAGACGCCAAGTCCGCGACGGATGCCAAGCCCGCGGTGGTCGATAGCAAGACGCCGGTCAGTGCGGCCAAGCCAGCTCCAGACGCCAAACCGCAGGCTCCGGCAGCCAAGCCCGTCGGCGATGTCAAGACTCAGGCTCCAGCGGGCAAGGTCCCTGACGGGCTCCGCAATCCGTTCGCCATGTAAGCCAGAGCCGCCGCCCCAGCTCGACTCCGCGACGCTCTTGCCCTTACATCACCACGCCCAGTCGCTGTAGCTGTGTCTCGATCTGTCCTTGCCAGTCCCGATTTGCCGCCGGACTCGCTGGGCTGGGATGCAGGATCGTGCCGACTTGGACACCAGTGCCGTGGAGCGCCTCTTCCGCCCGCTTCTGCGCAAAGGCTCCGACGCCAATCACCAGCTGCGGCGATAGCTCGGATACGATCTTGCGGAGCGCTTCGTCGCAGACCTCGAACAGCGGCTCCCGCTCCACCGCCGGCAGCTTGTCGGGCGTGACGTTGCGAGCTCCTTCATCCATAAAGACCAGCGGACAATAGTTCACGACAAAAAAGCGCTCGAAGAACTGCGGTGCATTGCCAAAGCGCGTCTTCACCCAGCCCCAAAAGCGCGAACCACTCACCTCGCTGCGCGTGCAGTCAAAGCCGCTCACCGGTCGCTTGGGATGAGGCTCGCTGGGCTGCCGAACCAGTCTCTCGGGTCCGCTGCCGACGCCCAGAAAGTCGCGCACCATCGCCACATCCCCGAACGGCACCCCGGTCTGCGCCATCCCAAATGGCCCCGGATTCATGCCAAGAAAGAGCACATCTTTGGGTCCGTTGCCAAAGCGCTCCAAGTACGCGCGGTGCGGCGCCCAGGCATAAGTCAGCGGGTTATAGACATGGGTCACCGGCGGGGCAAAAGACAGATGATCAACGGCTTTCGCCAAGTCACGGCTGATCGCAGGAAGGTTCATGCAGCACCGTTCCTAGCGCATCGCCGCCCAAAGCAAAAGCTGAAGCGCTTACAGCGGCACCACCATCCGGCCATCTTCCGAGGGCATCAGGCGAACCTGACCGTCGCTCGCCATCTTGTTGAGGACCCCGGCGATATCCTCCATCGACACGCCCAGTTCCTCGGCAAGCTGCCACTCCGGCATCGAAGACCGACCCTCCAAAACGGAGAGGATGCGCAGTGGACTTAGCCGATTGCCACTGTGTACCGGGACGGCGGCAATCCGCGCCTGCGTCGAGCGACCCTTCGAGCCGGCCACCGCCCCACTTGGCGACTGTGCAGCGGCCTTGGCAGCGCCCGGCTTGACGACCACCACGCCCATTGCTGCGGTTCCACGCACCGGCTTGGCAGCGCTGGCCGCATCGGCCTTGCTGCTCTGTTTGCCGCTGCCCACCACGCTCTCGTCCGAGGCCATCGCGAGCCATGACACCGACGGAGAATCCGCACTTGGCGCCGAGCTACTGCCGCTCTTGGAAGCATCCGAGAGTGCCGCGAAGTCGGGGAAGCCAGTCTGTCCCGGTGGAATCACGATCTGGCGCGTTGGCTCAAAGTCCGTCGGAATCAGCGGCTTCGAGGTCGTCGGCAACGGCTCGATCGGTTTGGCCTTGACCGCTTTGACGGCGGACTTGGCAGCATCCGCAGCGAGGCTTGGACCCAGCTCGGCCCGGGCCGCAGCAATCGCGTCGGCCAGTGGATCATTGTCCCCAGCCATATCGAGCCACGCCTTCGACGGTGTATCCGAGCTGGGAGCACGCTGTGGGGCCGGTGCAGGCGCTGCCGCTGGTGTCGCTTTCGCCGCCGTTGCCACGGGCGTCGCTGCTGGAGCTGCTGGACTGGCCTTCGTCGCTGGAGCTGCCGCTGGAGTCGCCTTCGCGGTCGAGGCTGCCTTGGCTGCCGGAGTCGCCGCCCCCGGTGCCCCGGACTTGAGCGAGATCGCCGCCACCTTGAGGCTGCCGTCTTTCGACTTGGCCAGCAGGGCTTCGTCTGGCATTTGCCTCACGGTATCGCCCGAGTCAGCCCGACTCACCGGCGCGCCAGTCTGTCTGGGTGCCGCAGCCGCTGGTTTGCCATCACGCTGGGCGGCGGGCCCCGACTTGTCGACATGAGTCACCGAGCGAGGCTGATTGGCGGAGATTCCCTCCGTCTGTGCTTGGGCCATCGCATCGGCGAGTGCATCGCCTTCACCGCTCATCGCCAGCCAGGCCCGCGATGGAGTGGCTGCGCTCTCGGCATCCTTGTCCTTGGTCGCGACCGGAACATTGCTCACGGGAGCGGCCTTCTCTGTCGCTGCGGGCTTGGCAGTGGCCTTCCCCGACGACTTGGGCGCTGTCGCCGCGGCCAGCGAGGCCTTGCTGACCACGACCGGCCTGGTGGCGTCGGTCGACTTCATGGCGCTACTCACCGCGCCCGGTCCCTCGGCCTTCGCTGCCGGTACTACAGACGGCTTGGTTGTGGCTCCTGCCTTGGCTGGAGCCGCGCTCTTGGCATCGGGAACCGCCTTGGCTACCGTGGCTGGGATACCACCGGCGAGCCGCTCGCTGTAGACCGATGCCAGACGAGACAGCGCGGCCCGAGGCGTATCAACCTCATGCAAAAATCCCACCTCCGATTCGGTCAGCGGGCCAAGGCTGCCCAACGGTCCACTGCCTCCCGTCACCGACTGAAGCCGCGCCGCCACCACCTCACGCAGCTGCGGCGCCGCGATCCGCGCCAGCGAGATTAGCTCCATGCTCTGCTTGATCTGACTCGGTCCGGGCCGCGCCTGCTTTTCGGAAAACCGCGCAAAAGTATCGGGTCGACACGACAGCACCAGCAGCGTTGCCGCCGTCAGGCCATGCAGCGAGCCAAGCACCTCGGCAAGCGCGTGCAGACCCGGCTGCCCCAGCTGTTCGAGCAGCTGATCCGCTTGGTCAAACAAGATCGTCAGGCTATCGGGCCGCCTGACGCTGGCCAGCCGAATCAGCGAGCACAGCACATAGCGCGCCGTCGCCTCTTGGTTGATGGTCTGCTTGGCCCCGATGCGCTCGCGATCTTTGGGCGACAGCTCCTCCCCGGCCAGCCACGCCGTCACCAGCGCGCGCCGGTCGGCATACGGAAACTGCACCAGCACCTGCCGCGCTGTCGCATCGAGCGAGTTTTCCGTTGGCAAAGTCAGCAAATAGGAGCGCAGCCCTGGCTCGATCTGCGACCAGACCTTCTGCGCACTCTCGGCGAAATCAGCGAGCGGACGCTTCCGCCCTCCGTCGAGACACAGTGGCCCCAGCTGCTTGAGCACCGCAGTCGGCCCTTGATAAGTACCCACCCGCGCGGCGTCGAGCAAATCGTAGGTCTGGGCGTAGATGACCTCCCACAGCAGGCGGTCGATCGGACGCTCCAGCGGCGTGCCCTTTTTGTCGACCCGACACAGCCCCGAGACCAGCTGCTTGAGGGTGAACCGGAACGGCTGCGCCAGGTCGGGCAGCGCCGGAATGGCCACCACCAGCGACTCGGGCCGGTGCGAGCGCTTGAGCCACCACAGCAGGTGACTCTTGCCGGTTCCCGGATCTCCGACGAGCGCCACCAGCTTGCCGAAACCCCGCGTGGCCTGCTTGAGGCTACGCAGCAAGAGCTGCCGAGCATCGGCGTGGAGACCAGCTACATCGACCAGCCCCTCGTGATCGAGATCGCTGACCGCCGTTTGAGCAAATGGATTGGGCGCCTGGGCCTTCGGTGCGACTGGGGTGGTCATGTGCGAAGATGAGCCTCTTTACCGTCGCGATCATCATATCACGACGGAGTGGTCACCCATGCGCCCAAAAACGCCGGCAGCACGCAGGTTTGGCCGCAGTCAGTTTAGCCACTTGCGGGCCGCATCATCGTCATTGCGGCCACGGGACCTTCCCCCGTCGAGAACCTCGAACTTGGCGACGCCGGGCCGACGCTCACGACGACCAAACTTGCTGCGCAGATAGCGCCACAGCGACGGCGCCCCATGACCCGTCAGCAGCACGAAGGTAATCCCCAGCGTCACCAGGCTCGCGCCAAGCTGCTCCCACTCGCTGCGCAGCACATCGGCAGCCAGCCCAATGCCAATGAAAAACCAGGCCAGCGTCCGCCCCGAGGTCAGCTGAGCCACGCCCCACATGCTGACCTGGAGCCCGCCGTACAGCTGCGCAAAGCTGAGCAGCACCATCGCAAAAATCGGCGTGCCTTCTATGGGAATCGGCAGAAGCCCCGCCGTGGCGTTCGACAGCGCATGCAGCCGCCCGAGGATCGCCACCACCAGCGACGACACCAGCAGCACCGCCGCGCTCCAGCCGACAAAGCGCCGCGCCTTGATCCGCTGCTCAATCGCGCTGCCAATCGACCACAGCAGAAGCCCGAGAAAGAGCAGCGAGAACGGGCTCAGCACAATCAGCGGCGCGGTCAAAAGTCGCCACGGCTGTCTCCCAAGCGCCAAGCTTGGCACCAGCAAAAGCTGCGAGCGCAAAAAATCGCCCACCACCGGCAGCACCGAGAGCAGAAAGGTCAGCACGAAGACCGCGAACACCGTCACACAGCCCGGCAGGATCTTCGACCCGAGCCGGACCTTCACAAACCGCTGCTCTTTTGGACCCGGCGCCATGCCTAGAAACCAAGCAAGCGACGGAGATCTTTGGCGACGAGCAGCAGCATCAGGCCGAGCAGGATGACCATACCGACCATGTGAACAATCTGCTCGATGCGGTGGTTGATGCGCCGACGGGTGACGACCTCAATGCTCAGAAAGACCAGCCGCCCTCCGTCGAGCGCTGGCAGTGGCAGGAGGTTAAAGAAGCCAAGCAGCGCGCTGATCTTCGCCGCCAGCTCCAGGCCCTCGACGAAGCGCTGACCGAGCTGCTGCGCAATCATCTGCGTAATGCCGATGATGCTGACGAAGTCGTCCATCTTCGCCTTGTGTCGACCGGTGATCATATTGGTGAGCGCCACCACCTGCGCCACCGTCAGACGCCACGGCTCAATCGCCGCCAGCTTGGCCGCCGCCACCAGACCCAGTCGCTCGCGGTCCTGGCTAACGTTCATCTGGATGCCGATGCTGAAGCTGCCCTGATTGGCCGCCGGCTTGACGACCACGGTCTTCAGCTCGCTGCCGCGCCGGACTTGAATCTCCAGCGGCTGTCCGCCCGAGCCGGCAATCATCGGGCGAACCTCGTCGATCATGCCGACGGGCTGGCCATTGATGCGGGTGATGACGTCGCCAGCGAGCAGTCCGGCAGCCTCGGCAGGCTGACCGGGAATCAGCTTCTGCACCATCGTCCCCGGCACCCCGGCGAAGAAATTGATGAAGAAAAAGACGATGACCGCGAACACGTAGTTGACGATCGGACCCGCCGCGATGGTGAGGAAGCGCTGCCACGCGGGACGGTTGGGATAGGAGCGCGGATCGTCGGCACCAATCGCTTCGTCATCTGGGTTTAGGCCGGCAATCTGGACGTAACCACCAAGGGGAATTGCCCCAACCTGGAAGGTGGTGTCGCCGCGGACCGTGCTCCACAGCGCCGGCCCGAAGCCAATCGCAAAGCGGTCGACCCGCATGTTGCACCACTTGGCGACGATGTAGTGACCCCACTCATGGACGATGATCAGCACTCCGAGGGCCAAAATCGCCAAAGCGACATAAAACGCTGTAAGCATGCGCCACAGCTTAGCCTGAATCATTCGTCGGCGCCAAGCGCGCGCAGCGACCGGAAAACCTTACAAATCCCAGGCCCCATCCGGCGCGGAGACCTGCCACAGCCTTTGGGCCAAGCGCATCACAGCGAACCCATAGTTGCCGCTCTGCGACGGAGTGGCACCGCCCTTGCTTAGACAAACGTAAGCGTGCGATGCTTATTTCTAAGTCGTGCAGGACGCTCGCGTTGGGCCACAGTCGGGGGGCTGTGTTGCCGCTGGTCGGCAAGCCGGTCTGACTCAAGCTGGCAGCCCAGCACGAGGCAAGCCCGCCAAGTGGTCGAAAGCGCTGGCCTTCTCGCTGGTTTGTTTGCCGGCCTTGGCGCTGCAAGCGGGCTGCCGAGGTCCGACCAGCCAGGTGGAAGGCTCAGGCAGTCCGACCGCGCCGCCCGCCGAGCTGACCATTGCCCTGGTCGGTACAAGTGATCTGCACGGCTATGTGGAGTCGCGGACGCTGTCGCTCAAGGATCGGGAGGGCGTCGAGCAGACTGTCGAGCGGGGCGGACTGCCGCTGCTCGGTGGTTATCTGGCCAACCTGCGGCGACGCCATCCGGTGCTGCTGCTCGATGGTGGCGACCTGTTTCAGGGCACGCTGGTCTCGAACCTCGGCGAAGGACGTGCCGTCATCGACGGCTACAACATCCTGGGCTACAGCGCGTCGGCGATTGGCAACCATGAGTTCGACTACGGCCCTGACGGAGCCAAGTCGGTCCCGACCAGCCCCGAGGATGACCCGACCGGCGCGCTCAAGGCACGAATCGCCGCAGCCCGCTTCCCGTTTCTGTCGGCCAACATCATCGACCGCAAGACCAGCCTGCCGGTCGCTTGGCCCAACATCTACCCATCGCGAATCGTCCACCTGGCCGGCGTGCCGATTGGTCTGGTCGGCGCCGTTACCGAGGACACGCCGCGCACCACCAACATCTTGAACCTGCGCGACGTCCAGATTGCCAACATCATTCCGGCGGTGCGCGCCCAGGCCGAGCAGCTGCGGCGAAGTGGCGTGGCCGCGGTCGTGCTGACCATCCACGAGGGCGCCAACTGTAGCGACTTCCACGACGCCAAGGATCTGCGCCCCTGTGAAAACGACGATGCGCGGGTGCTGCCGATTGCGCGGGCGCTCCATGACGTCGTCGATGCGGTGGTGGCCGGACACTCGCACGCGGGCATGGCGCACTTTGTCGATGGCATTCCGGTGATTCAGTCGTTCGCCTACGGGCAGGCGTTTTCGCGCGCCGATCTGGTCTTTCGCAACACCCGCTCTGGCTTTGTGCTCGACAAGACCCGCACCGTCGTCCACCGGCCCAAGGAGCTGTGCTCGGTACAGGTTCCGCACGAAGAGGAGCCGCTGCCGCCGAAGTCCGCCACGCCCAATGGCGACGGGGCCGGCAACCGTGGCACCCCACCGCAGCGAGTCTGGCACTGCGATAGCAAGGTGCTGGCCGGCAAAGAGCTGAAGCCTGCTACCTACGAAGGTCTGCCGGTCGTGCAGTCCGAGCCGGTCAAGGCCGCCCTGGCCCCGCACATTGCCCAGGCTGCCCAAAAGCGAGGCACGGTGCTCGGCGTCACGATGGCAACGCGACTGTCGCGACACTTCAAGGCCGAGTCGCCGCTCGGGCAGTTTCTCGCCGACCTGACTCGCGATGCCGCGGCCCACTCGACCGGGCAGCCCGTCGATCTGGCGCTACAGAACGGCGGTGGGATTCGCAACGAGCTACCCGCCGGCAAGCTGACCTATGGCGATCTGTTCGAGGTGATGCCGTTTGACAACCGGCTGGCGCTGGTGCGAATGCCGGGGCACGCGCTCACCGAGCTGTTTCGACGCAACCTGCTCGCGGGACACGGCGTGCTCATCCCGAGCAGCGGCTTCCGCATCGAGTCTCGTTGTGAAGGCGGGGAGCTGAAGGTCGAGCTGGTCGGAGCCACAGGCAAGCCGGTCGAGCCCAATCGCCTCTACACTGTTGCCACCAGCGACTTCTTGGCCCTCGGTGGCGACAACTTCGGAGCGGTGGTGCCTCGCCTGGGCGAAGGCGCGGTCAAGGTCTTTGACGACACCATGCTGCGTGAGGTGGTGGTCGAGGAACTCCAGCGCTATCGCGGTCCGTTCTTGAGCGGCCCGCCGGCGGAGACCCGGCTCAACATGCCGATGCCCCGCCCGGTCCGCTGCACGCCGTAGCCGCTTTAGGGCTTGATGTCGGCGGACGCCCGCGGCATCAGCGTGTACTGGTTGGCGAAGCCGCTGACGATGCCGAGGATCTCGGTAAGGGCAGTGCCGGGTGCGTACTTCGGACTGCCGTCGACCTTGTCGCCATCGAGGAGGAAGTCGCCGACGCGGGTGCAGCCGGGGTTGGTGCCAGTGCACATCTCAGCCGCTTCGTCGGTCACCCAGAAGTCGTCGTCACTTGTCAGCGGATTGCGAGCCGTCACGGTCTGGACGCGGGCCAGCAGGTTCTCCCAGCGCTCGGCCATCGACTGCTTCCCACCGAGGAGGTCACGGGTCTTGACGTCGACGGCGAGGTTGGCGGCGGCGGCATCCATGCCGGTGATGACGACGCTTGTGACAGTGTCGATCTCATCTTGCTCGTTATAGACGGTGAAGTTGCCGGTTACGTTGACGATATGGCCAAGTTGCAGCGGGGTGCCGTCGGTGGCTTTCGGAGCGGTGGTACCGCCCTGGAAGACCAGGATGCCCGAGTACGGAAGGTCGGTACCGACGTCGCGGGCATGGAAGCCGAAGCTCTTGACGCTGCGCAGGCCCACAATGAGCAGGTTCTTGATGGTGACCTTGGTGCCCGCCGGGGGTCGCAGCTTGCGGGCCGGATCACGGATGTCTTTGACCGAGAACTCGCAGGCCGTACCAGCCGGGTTCGCAAAGGTCGGGCAGGCGTCGCAGACATCGCCCATCCCGTCCATGTCGGTGTCCTTCTGATCGGAGTTGCCGACCGTCGGGCAGTTGTCGATGGTGTTGGCCACGCAGTCGCCGTCCTCGTCGTCGCTAAACGGCTTGCGGCACATGCTGTGGTCCTTGTCGAGCGGGCAGGCATCGCAGGCATCGCCAATGCCATCACCGTCGGTATCGGGCTGCATGCCGCGGTCCATTGGGCGAATCGCGTTGAACACCGTTGGGCAGTTGTCGGCAGCACCCTTTAGGCCATCGCCATCGGGATCGTCCATCGTGCTCATGCCGTCGAACTCGTTTTCGCGATAGGGGACGCAGGTCGGCTCCTTGGGGGGCGCGCCGCACGCGAACAGCTGGTAAATCGGCTTGACGGCGGCAGTCTCGAGATCGGCGAGCTTCTTGCCGGTCTCGCGCTCCGAACAGATCCGCTTGGAGATCATGCACACGTCGAGCAGCTCACACTTGCCGGCGTCGTCGGCGCCGAGCTTCTCCAGCACCGCCGCATCGCCGTACATCGCCACGCCACCGCGCAGCACCAGGGCGACATCCTCGACGCCACCGCGCACCACCGCCTTGTGCTCTTTGCGATCTGCGGCACCGATGAAGATGCTCAGGTCACCGAGCTTACCGACGACGATCTGACCGAGCACGTCGTTTGTGGCAGTGGCCAGCGCGGCGTTGAAGGTCGCCATCTGCCACAGGTCGCGGTGGGTGAAGTAGTTGCCGTACTGCTTTTCATTGAGATCGGCGGCGCACTGAAGCTCGCGCAGGATGTTGATCGATCCCGAGGCGGTCCAGTCCGTGCCAATGGCGATGGGGATTCCGACCTTGGCCAGCATCGGGGCCTGCGCCGTGTGGCCATACAGCGAGATGTTGCTGCGAGGCGACCAGATCACCGACGTGCCACGGGCCGAAGCGAGCCAGGCGTCGCGAGCGTTCAAGCCAATGGCGTGGATGATGGCGGTCTTGTCTTCGACGATCCGCTGCCCGCCGCCTGTGGTCGAGCTGGTGCATACGAACTCGTTGTGCGCCTCCTCGTTGATGCCTTCGCTGATGTGCGGCTCGTAGGCGTCGACGGTCTGGAGCGCGGTGGCTTTGTGAATCGACGGATAGTCGCAGCCCGAAGTCAGCCGCTCGCCGCCTGAGTCACCCAGCGGGAAGGTGTCGAAGTCGACCGGCTTCTCGGTCAGGCCCTCTTGGACGTTGGTGTCGAGGTTGCGCAGCACGCCCTTGGCCGAGCCGGAGCCGACGAGCGAGGTGGTGCCGGCCATCAGCTGCCGCAGCTCGCCCCACAGGATCGCCGAGGAGTTGTTGCCGCCCGCGACGCTGATCTTGGGACGCTTGGGGTCGCCGGAGACGCCGAGTCGCCACTCATGACGGTGGTTGTAGCGGTTGGTCGCGTGGGTACCGGGCTCGGCCTTGGTATAGGTGATGTGATCGTGCGTGTTGATGAGGCCGGGGGTGATCACTCCGTCGGGACAGCTCACCTTCGCAGCGTTGGCCGCATCGGGATGCCCCGAGCAGTCACACGACACGCAGGCGATCTTGCCGGTGGCGTCGACCAGCACCGAGCCATGGGTCATCACCGAGTCGGGGAGCAGCAGCGTGCCGCTGAGCAGGATGCTGGTGCTGCCGCCCATCGCAGAGGTCACCGTGCAGCGCTGACCCATCGGCGGGTCGGGCAGCGCCGGACAGGTCATGTTGGCGGTCGGCATCACCGGTGGCACCACCGGCGGTTGCGGACACATCGCCGGCAGCATATCCGGCGGCAGAGGCGGCTCCTCCGTAGGGGTGCGATCACAGGCGGGCGGGAGCATCAGCAGCAAAAGAGGGAGAAGCCAGCGCTGGCTACGCGTGCGGGCCGAGTACATAAGAACTCTCCTATAGGTGAAGTGGTCTCGGGCCACATGGTAGGTCGATCTGGGCCGAGCCAAAGTTACTTTTTCGTTTTGCCGCCGGGAGCCGGACCACTACACTGCCGCCACCACTCGGCTAGCCATGAGAATGCGCATGCTCAATCGTTGCTCCTCCGCCCGGGCAGTGTCGTCGCGGGCGTCGTTTTTTCTCGTACTGTGCCTGCTGCTTTTGCTTGGACAGCGATCCGGAGCTGTCGGCGAGCTAGGTGGCTCGATTGGCGGCTTTGTCACGATCAAGGGCACCAAGGACGGACTGGCCTCGGTCCCGATCTCGGCAGCGAGCAAGCAGCTCATCGGCGGCGCCCAGCAGGTCATCACGAGCGATGACGGCAGCTACAGCTTCGTCAACCTGCCACCAGGACTTTACGAGCTGACCATCTCGATGGAGGGCTTTGCGCCGATCAAGCAGGTCGGAATCCGCGTGAACGCCGGTCAGCGCTCCTCCGTCGACATCGAGCTAGAGCTAGGCGGCGCCGAGACCACCCAGCAGACCACCAAGATCATCGAGAAGGTCAACCCGATCCTCAACACCGAGAGCGCGGCGGCGACCACTCCGATCAGCAACCAGCAGCTGACGCGGGCACCGACCTTCCGGCAGGAAAAAGCCGTCGCGCAGTTTACCGCCGGCGTGACCTCGGGCTCGGACAAGGTCTCGGTGCGTGGTGGCCTTGGTCGCTTCAACCGCTACTTTGTCGACGGACTGGAAGTCACCGACATCACGCTGGGGGCCTTTGGCTCTAGCTCGGCGCTCATCAACTCCGACTCGGTCGAGCAGTTCGTGGTGTCGGTCGGCGCAATGGACGCCGAGTACAACTCGCTTGGCCTGGTGCAGAACATGGTCACCCGCTCGGGTGGCAACAGCTTTGTGTTCGACGCCACGGCCATCATCCAGCCGCCCTTTACCGCTGCGCTGACTCGCTATCCGACGCGCGGGCCGATCCAAAATACTGCGCTGCTCTACGACGACAGGCCGATTCCCGACCGCTCGTACTACTCGGGGGCGGTGAACTTTGGCGGGCCGATCGTGAAGGACCGCCTGTGGTTTTGGACCAGCTTTCAGGCGAGCTTCAACCGCCTCACCAACTCGATCGCCGAGCAGCCGTGGTACGGAATCAGCTCGCCGTATGACCGCTACCAAGACCAGATCCTCTACCTGGGACGGGTCAAGCTGACCTGGCAGGCGAGCCGGGCCACCCGCGTCACGCTGTCGTACAGCACCGACTTCAACGACATCCTCAACGCCTCGACCTCGTCGGCCCTGCGCGGCCTCGATCCCAACACCTTGGCGCCCGAGGCAGAGCGGCGGGTCCAGCGCGGCGGCCACACGGTCGGCCTGCTCATCGACTCGCTGCTCTCAGACAAGCTGCTGTTTCAGCTCCAGACCGGTGTTTCCTACAAGAACTGGCTCGAGGACACGCTGCACAAGGTGGGTGGCAACCCCGACCGCTTGACCCCGAGCCACGTCCTATCGACGGCGGACGCCGCAACCAACAACTTCGTCTACCTAAACGGCAACCGGCCCTGGGACGAGCAGGGCAAGTGGAACCTCCAGTTTGCGCCGACGCTGCTCTACACGACCCGCGGACTCGGCGGCAGCCACAACATCAAGGCTGGCTTCCAGTTTTCGTACATGAACTACTCGCACCGCACTGGCGTCGCTGGCGGACAGCGCTACCTCGACAACACCGCCGGACTGCCCTGCGACCCGCAAGACCCGCGCACGTTCTCAAGCTGCAACCAAGTCGAGTCCTTCCCCGAGAGCCAGACCATCGGCGGAATCCCCGGCGCGGGCTACCTGACCCAGGCGCAGGCCATCAACGCCGGCCTGTTTATCCAAGACCGCTACACCATCGGCAAGTGGCTGACGCTGGTGCCCGGCATGCGCGTCGATACCGGCTATCTGTTCGACACCAGCGGCGCCCGCATCCAGACCCTGGTCGGCTTTGGCCCTCGCCTGTCGCTGGTCTATGACCTTTTGCACGACCACACCACGCTCATCAAGGCGCACTACGGTCGCCACAACGACCTCGGCAACGCCGGCATCGCCGACTACACCAACCCCACGCAGACCTCGGTGCTGAGCCGCTGGAATCCGGCCACCCAGATGTTCGACGAGGTCCGTCGCTCGGGTGGCGCCGGCACGCAGCGCTTCGCCACCGACGTGAACCTCTCGCCACCGAGTGTCGATGAGGTATCGGCGGGCCTCCATCGCCAGATCCTCGACGAGGCCGTGGTCGGCGTCGACTATACCTACCGCCACTACGGCCACCTGTGGGTCAACGAAGAGGTCAACCTGATCTGGGACCCCGCCGGCACCCGCATCGTCGGCTATGCCAACGGCGAACGGCAGCGCGTCTTTGTCGCCAGCACCCCGAGCAGCGCCGAGCGCAGCTACCACGGCCTCGACCTGTGGGTGCGCGGCAACCCCGGCAACTGGGACCTGATGGCCTCGTACACGCTCGCCTTCCTCAACGGCACCGTCAACGACTTCTTCGAGAGCAACGGCTTCGGCGCAAACCCACGCCTCGTCCCGCTGTACATGGGGCCAATCTCGGGAGCCTACCGTCACTACCTCAAGGCCCTGGTCGACTACAGCTTCGACTTTGGCCTGACCATCGGTGGGCGACTCCAGTACTACACCGGCTTGCCGCTGTGGAAGGTGTTCCGCAGCCCCGAAGACCAGTCGTTTACGCTGTATCGCTCGCAGCGCGGCAGCTCGACCGGCACCCGCGTAAACGATCCGACGACCTGGGCCCACTTCAACCTGCCCGATACCTTCAACCTCGACATCCAGGTGGCCTACGGGCTCAAGAAGCTGACCGGCGTAAACCTCGACCTAATCGTCATGATGTTCAATGCCCTCAACCTGTCGCCGGCCCAGGGCATTGAGCAGCGCGATGGCGCCACCTTCGGGCAAGTCACGCTGCGGCCAGATGTCTTTTTCGCCGAGTTCGTGATCCGCTACCGTTACTAAACCGTTTTCGTGGCCCGAGCGCGGGCCGCTACAAGGTCATAGAGGGGTTTGTCCATGCAGAACATTCGCACCGAGGTTTGTGTCATCGGCTCGGGACCCGGCGGTTACGTCGCGGCGGTTCGGGCTGGTCAGCTCGGCAAGAAAGTCGTTTGCGTTGAGAAAGCCGCCGCCGGTGGTGTCTGCCTCAACGTCGGTTGCATCCCGTCGAAGGCGCTCATCAATGCCGCCAAGCAGTGGGAGCAGCTGTCACACCTCGGGGCGATGGGCATCTCGGTGAGCGGACAGACGCTCGACGTCGGCAAGCTCCAGGACTGGAAGGGCAGCGTCGTCGACAAGCTGACCTCGGGCGTGCGCCAGCTCATCAAGGGCGCGGGCGGTCAGCTGGTGAGCGGCACGGCCACCCTGCGTGACAAAAACACCATCGAGGTCAGCGGTCCCGACGGCAACTTCACCATCTCCGCCGACCACATCATCCTTGCCACTGGCTCGCGCCCGATCACGGTGCCGGGCTTTGCCGTCGACAACCAGCGCATCCACGACTCGACGGGCGGCCTCGCCTTCCGCGAAGTGCCGAAGCGCCTGACGGTGATCGGCGGCGGCTATATCGGCCTGGAGCTGGGCATCATGTGGCGCAAGCTCGGCGCGCAGGTCACCGTCGTCGAGTTCACCGATCAGCTACTTCCTGGCAACGATCCCGAGGTGGTCGCGGTGGTGGCCCGCAAGCTCAAGAAGCTCGGCGTCGAGGTCCATCTTCAGCACAAGGCGCTGCGCCATGAGGACAGCGACGGCGCGCTCAAGCTGTGGATCATGCCGCGCGGCGCCGACGATCAGAAGGAAAAAGAGCTGGCGATTGCCACCGATCACATCCTGGTCACCGTCGGTCGTCGTCCCAACTGCGAGAGCCTGGGCCTGGAGCAGGTCGGCGTCGCGGTCGATCAGCGCGGCTTCATCGTCGTCGATAAGCAGCAGCGGACCAGCGTCCCCAACATCTTCGCGATCGGCGACGTCTGCGGTCAACCGATGCTCGCCCACAAGGCCAGCCGCGAGGGTGAGGTCGCCGCCGAGGTCATCGCCGGCCATCGCGCCGAGCAAGACGCCGTCGCCATCCCCGCCGTCATCTTCACCGATCCCGAGATCGGCTCGGTGGGCCTGAGCGAGCAACAAGCGATCGAGAAAGGCCACAAGGTCCTCATCGGCAAGTACGCGTTTGCGGCGCTCGGCCGCGCGATGGCGTCGCTTTCGACCGATGGGTTCGTCAAGATCGTCGCCGATGCCACCACCCAGCAGGTGCTCGGCATCCACATCGTCGGGCCCGCCGCCACCGACCTGATCAGCGAAGGCTCGTTTGCCCTCGAGATGGGGGCGTTCTTGCCCGACCTCGCGCTGACCGTCCATCCTCACCCGACGCTCGGCGAAGCCATCATGGAAGCCGCCAAAGCCGCCCTCGGCGAGTCCCCCCACGTAGTCGGCGGCGGCCAGCGCACCGCCAACCGCCACTAAGCACCCTGCCCGCCACAGACCCCAACTAGGGTCGAGACCCTCCCAGACCCCTGCATCACAGACCCCAACTAGGGTCCGGACCCTCCCACACCCCTGCTCCACATGCCTCAACTAGGGTCGAGACCCTCCCACACCCCTGCTCCACATGCCCCAACTAGGGTCCGGACCCGTTCCCCAGCCCAAAACCGACCCCCAGAAAAGCAAAAACCCCATCGGTCTTCACCGACGGGGTTTGATGTGGAGCTGACGAGGGTCGAACTCGTTACCTCTTGAATGCCATTTGGACCCTGTCCGTCGAAACTCCGCGAACCAGAAACCGCGCCCAAACCTACCGCAGCGACGCATTAAGGATCGTGTCCCGGTGGGTCTGTCCGCTTGTCCCACTCGGGCGGGTCTGAAGCTTGATGCGGGCGGGTAACGCTCCGCATGGCGAAGAGATCGAAGCGTGCGGAGGAGGTGGCGGATCGCATCCTGGCGGGCCTCAGGCCCTGCATCATCAGGCTCGTGGAGCGGGAGCTCTCCCAGTCCCCCCAGGCTCCCACGGAGCATATGGAGCTCTCGGAGCGGGACCTCGCGGAGGCCGAGGCGCTGGTCACCAAGTGGGGCACAAAGGGAGCTCGCCATGCTTGACCTAGCGATGGAGCGGGAAGCGGTGCGGGAGGCTGGGAGGCGGGCGGAGTACCCGCCGGGCTCGATGGCGGCGGGGAGCCTCGCGGAGACCCGCAACGTCGTGCGCGCGCGGGTTACGAAGTGCCTAGAGCTCGGCGGCTGGATTCGGGGCGTCGATGGGTGCGCCCGATGCGGAGGGGAGCGCAGGGAGCACTAGGCCGCTGCTAGCCGTGCCTCGGTGCGCCGCAGGGAGCTCCTAGTCGATGCGGCCTCCGCTGAACTAACCGCCAGCCGAAACGAGCCACCCGGAGAGGCGGCCCGCACGAAGGCGTCCCGTTCCTGGCGGGAGCTGAAGCTCCGCACCTCGCGGGTCGATAGGTCGGGCGGGGCGTGCCACTCGATCGCGTAGTAGCTGGGCTGGGGCATGGTCGGACCTCCTGACGGGGTCGACCGGATAGGCGGGCTACTCGGTCCAGTCGCGGGAGGACGGCTCCCAGTCGGCCTCACCGAGCGCGCTTCCCGCCTCGATGAGGAACGGGACCCCCACGTCGATGAACCGAAGCGTACTCGACGGAGCTACGGCCCGCGTCTCGCAATCGCAGGTGCGCGTGTTGCAGCGCGAGCCCGGCTCACAGAGTCCCTTACAGCACGTCTTGGCCTCCTCCTCGTCCTGGCTCTCACGCGGGGGGGAGCACGCCATTCCGCGGGGG
>Ga0154020_10000688_pt1 | contig 41409 bp, 39 predicted proteins | sample Klosneuvirus_201_FD_109709 | JGI IMG/M metagenome (GOLD analysis project Ga0154020, IMG submission 109709) | Active sludge microbial communities from wastewater, Klosterneuburg, Austria - Klosneuvirus_20160825_MG | ecosystem: Engineered > WWTP > Aerobic digester > Activated sludge | place... | reverse complement strand
GCGTTCGTTGTACATCAAGCAATGCAGTCGCTTGTTGGAGGTGAACGAGCAGGCGTTGTTGAGCGAAATGAACAAGGTGCTGCGCAAACAGTACCGCAAGAAACAAGGAGGAGAAGAGGTTCCGGAAGAACGGCTTTCATCGGACATAGCACCCGTGCAACCCACGGTGGAGGACTTGGGCACCACGCCCCAGGAACGCGATCTACTGCGCATGCTGTTGAGCTATGGCCACGAGCGCATCACGGTAAAATTCCAGAACGAGGACGATAGTGAAGAAGAAGAAGAGACAAGCGTGGCGGAACTGATGTTCGAGTTGTTGGCGCTGGATGATATCCTCTTCGACGAGCCGATCTTCCGTGCCATTTATTTGGACTATCGCCACCGCAGCAACTTGGGCACCGCGGTGAACGACCAACAATACGTAGGGCATGAAGATGAAAGCTGGCGGCGTACAGCGATCGACCTGTTGACGGACAAGTACCTGTTGAGCAAGAACTGGAAGGAGCGCCACAAGATCCACGTGAAGAGAGAAAGCGAAGCGTTGAAGGATGCACTGGAAGAGGCCGTTGACATCCTGAAGGAACGCCGCGTGGACCGTATGATCAAGGACAAACAAGAAACCTTGAAAACCTCGGATGAGATCGGTATTATGGCGACCTTGCAGGAGATCATTCAACTCAGCGAGGCCAAGAAGAAATTGGCCAAGAAGACCGGACGCGTGATCGTCGGTTGATCGATCATTCCTCGGATCCAGCTATCCTTTTCACCGTATGGACCGGCGATTCGGGCAACGAGATCGGAGTGGTCGAAGTCTTCATCGTATACCTTCGCTCCCATTGGACCGTAAGCTTGTACGGAAACAAACGCGTCTTTGAACAACAAATCACCTTCATGAGATCATTCGCCGCTCTCTTTTGCCTCCTCCTCTCCTCTTTGATCTTCGCACAATCCAGCTGCGATTGTTGGATCGAACCTGACATCAGCTACACCTTGGCACTTGGTGCAAGCGACGATGGGTCAACGCCGCCGATCACGCTCCCCTTCAACTTCAGCATGTACGGTGATATTTACAACTCGGTGGTGATCAACAACAACGGGAATATCACATTTGGGGGAGCATTCGGCTCGTTCAGTTCATCGGCATTCCCCAGTGCGGATTTCACCATGATCGCCCCGTTCTGGGCGGATGTGGACACGCGTGGATCCGGGCAGGTCTGGTATAAGGTAACGGCGACCGCGCTCTACGTGAATTGGGTCGATGTGGGCTACTACAGTTCACAATCGGACAAGGTGAACACCTTTCAAGTGATCATCACCAACGGCTCTGACCCCGTATTGGGCGTAGGCAACAATGTGGGTCTTTGTTATCAGGACATGCAATGGACCACCGGAAGTGCCTCCGGTGGCAGTGGTGGATTTGGTGGTACTCCCAGCAGTGTTGGGATGAATCGCGGGAACGGTATTGACTATTTCCAGATCACCAAGAACGACCACGCGGGAATTGATTATGATGGCCCATTCGGAAACGCGGATGGTGTAGACTGGTTGGACAACAAGAGCTTCGTGTTAAGTACGTTGGCCACCACGGTGAACCTTGCGCCACTCGCTGTAGGAACGGCGCAATGCGATACTCTGGTGGTTTGTACCGGGCAGCTCACGGATATTGAATTCAGCTTCCTTTCCCCCGAGAGCGGGCAAGTGACCACGGCAACGAGCAGTGCACCCTCCATCCCGAGTTGGATAGAGATCTCGAACGTGGTGGGTGTCGTGGCTTCGGTGACGGGTCAATTCACCCCAACCCAACCGGGGATATTCGAGATCACGTTCACGGGAACGGACAACGGCACACCGAACTTGAGCACCACGGTCACGGTGGTCGTACAGGTGATCAACGGCCCCACCACACCTCCTGCGATCTCGGGACCAACGACGTTCTGCGCAGGGGCATCCATCACCTTGATGGCCAACGGCACCTTCAGCAATTATGTGTGGAGCAATGGTCAGACCGGGCAAACGATCACGGTCTTCGCCCCCGGAACGTTCACGGTAACTGGTGGCACGGGAAGCTGCGAATTGACCTCTTCCATCTTCACGGTGGCTCAGATCACTCCGCCCGGCATGCAGATCACCGGTAGCCCGGCATTCTGTGGCGACTCAGTGACCGTATTGACCGCTTCATCCGGCTTTTCCGGCTATAACTGGAGCAATGGGCTCACAGGGCCAAGCGTCTCGGTACCCGAAGGCAGTTACACGGTTTCTGGTCAATACCAAGGCTGTTCAGTCACCTCCCCACCGTTCACCGTATTCCTGATCGATCCCGGAGCACCTGCGATCCTCGGGAACACGGCGGTATGCGGCAATGTGGGCACCACCTTGGGGATCGACCCTTCACCGTACGACAGTTTCAGTTGGAGCACGGGAGCCAGTACACCTTCGATCAATGTGGGCGGACCGGGGGTCTATTCCGTTCACGCTGTTTTCGGCGATTGCGATTACACCACGGAAATAGAAGTGGTGGATCTTGCGAGCACGATCCAATTGATCACGATCATCGGACCAAGTACCATCACCGGCACGGATCCAGTGCAGTTCACCGCATCTCCTTTCCTGCCCAATGCCGACTCCATCGTTTGGACACTGCCCAATGGTTGGGTCTGGGGCGATGATCTCGACCATTTCGATGCCGAAGCGTTAGTGGTCCCTACAACGGATGCGGGCGAATTCGTGATCTGTGCAATTGCCTACACGCAGGGATGTGCAGGTAACGAGTTGTGCTACTCGACGCTGGTCACTGGGCTGTTCGGGCGATCGTCCAACAGCATGGATGTGATCGCCTACCCGAATCCTACCACCGGTCTTTTCACCATTTCCTGCGGTAGCAACTCCAACCCAACTGACTTGCGTATCACAGACCCGTTGGGACGAGCGGTAACCGCGAAACAGGTGCGTCGGACGCCGGGCAGCTTGCAATTGGACATGGACGGCTTGGCCGAAGGGCGTTACACGATCGAGTTCCGCGTTGACGGAAAGGTGATCCGGAGCGCTGTGGTATTGGGGCGTTGAGAACCATTGGGGAAAGGCAACTCGAATTGTAGAAGTAGGGCTGGTTCGGCTATTCTACTTTCCTTCGTGCCATGCCCCACGCACATACGCACGATCACGCGCCACATGAAGGGCATTCCCATGGTGAAGCGCATGCACAAAGTGCGAATGCACTACGGCTCGCATTCTTCGTCAACTTGGCATTCACATTTGTTGAAGCCGTTGGTGGCTGGTGGACCCAAAGCCTTGCGGTGCTCACCGATGCCTTGCACGATGGTGGCGATTGCTTGGTGTTAGGTGTAGCGTGGTGGTTGCAGCGGGTAGCGATGAAGGGGCGCGATGCGCAGTACAGCTATGGTTACGGGCGGTACAGCATGTTGGGCGGCTGGCTCACTTCAGTGGTACTGATCGTGGGCGCACTGGCGATGTTGGTGGTGACGGTACCACGAATTTGGAATGCGCATTTGCCCGATGCCACTGGCATGATGGGCATCGCGGTCTTCGGTCTGGCCATGAACGGATTTGCAGCCTGGAAACTGCATGGCGGCCATAGTTTGAATGAGCGCGGTGCATACTTGCATCTATTGGAAGATGTGCTCGGTTGGGCGGCGGTGTTGTTGGGCGCAATTGTGATCCGCTTCACCGGTTGGGCCTTCGTGGACCCGTTGATGGGAATTGGCATTTCGATCTTCATTCTCTACAACGCGATCGGCACGTTGCGCACCGGCACCAAGATCCTGATGCAACAAGTGCCAGCGGGAATGGACCTCGGAAAAGTGCGTGATCAGTTGCTCGGGATCGGTCATGTGGTGGGCGTGCATGATCAGCACATCTGGTCGTTGGATGGAAGCTACACCATCCATACCGTGCATTTGGTGGTTGAGGCGAAGGATCTTGTTGGAGTGCGGTCGATCAAGGAGAAAGCACGCCGGGTGTTGACCGAATCCGGGATCCACCATGCGACGATCGAGCTGGAGTGGGCCGATGAACCGTGTGCCTTGGAGCACCATTGATCAGCTTGCCTATGGATCTGCAAAAACAAGGCTTTCGACTTCTCGCCAAACTGAACAAGGCTGTTCTACCTCGCTTGTGGGACAAGGATCTTACGCGACTTTCAAGCGTTCAGAAAGCGATCGTTGGCTGGCGGATATGGGTGACGAAGAACGCCCTGTAGTCTCCATTTCCGGGGACGCTCCCTATACTTTCCTTCCCAATTCCACTAATTTGGGCCGGTGAAGTGGTCCTTGTCCTTCTTGGCGGTGTTGTTTTGGGTCGCCATGGACGCGCAAAGCGTACTAGTGATCAATGAGTTGCAGGCCGCGAACCGGCTTACATACGCTGATCCTGAAGGGCATACCCCGGACTGGATCGAAGTGTACAACACCACCAGCGATCCGCAAGACATGAAGGGCATGCGGCTCGCCGTTGCGGGGAGACAGCACGTTATTTCGACCAGCTTGGTGATCCCTGCGAACACCTTGCAATTATTGTGGTTGGATGGACACCCCGAACGTGGAAATGATCACATCGGATTCACCTTACCACGCAAGGGCGGTTCTTTGTTGTTGATCGCTGCGGATGGGTCCACGATCATGGACCTGTTCACCTATCCGGCCATGGTGGGCGATCTAAGTGTGGGAAGGCTTACCGATGGCATGCAGGAATGGACCTTTTTCAGGAAACCTACACCAGGGTTGCCGAATGGTTCCAGTGAGGCGATACACCTGCAATCACTTACACCCACTGTGGATGCCGCATTGTCAACTTCCGGAGCCGAGCGCACACTGACTTTGAACTGCACGCGCTGTAGCTCCATACAATACACCTTGGATGGCACCGAACCCACCGAGGAACATGGCAACTTTTACAACGGCCCGTTCCCGTTGCCTGCAGATGTGGTTCTACGTGCACGTGCGTTACGGCCGGACGAACTGCCAAGCAAGGAGTTGTGCCTTACACTGATCAATGGCAAAGTACCACAGGATGGCATAACCGTGGCCATGGACCAACGCGGTCTTTGGGGGGACAGCACGGGGATCAATGTGGAAGGGGCGCTGGCCAACTTCTCTCGTCGCGGAAGACCTTGGGAGCGATTGGCGATGGTACAATTCAACGGGGCCGCCGAAGCACCGATCCCGTTGGGCATAAGCGTACATGGCAGTGGGTCCAGGAGCTTGGCGAAACGTTCATTCAAGCTGCATGCGCGAGATCGCTACGACAGTCCGGTGGAGGGAATTCCACTCTCCCCCACCGAATACTTCAATGAAGGCATCCTGCGTGCCGATGCCGGTCCGCATAACTTCTTGCGCAACCTGTTCATTGAAACGGTGATCCGGCGTTACAACTTGGCGGTGGCGGTGCAACCCAGCGAAGTCCTACCGCTCTATCTGAACGGTGAATATTGGGGCCTATACCGGTGGATGCCGCCCAAGGACGCCCAATGGCTGAAGCGCATTTCCGGGGCCGAGTCCGTGGATGTTCTGGAAGGGCCGAGCGCCGTGGTGAAGACCGGGAGCGATGCGCATTTCAAGAAAGCACAACACGCGCTGTTGAGCCTTGCACCGTTGGATAGCATTGAGTCCATGATCGATATCCGAAGCCTGATCGACCTTGCCTGTCTGGACCTGTACACGGGCCGTGCGGACCATGACCTGAACGTGCGCTGTTACAGACCCCGGCAGAAGGGCGGGAAATGGCGCTGGGTGGTGTACGATATGGACCTATGGGCTCCAGCCAACGAGAATACAGTTCAGCGAATGGGGCTTGGCAGCGTTGGCGAAACACCCTACATCCCTCTGTTGCTGCAACAGCCCGAGTTGCAAGAACGCTTCCTCGCCCGATTCACGGCACTGCAATCCACGGCATTTGAACCGGGCACTGCACGTGCGACGGTGGATGAGCTGTACCACACCCATGAGAAGGACCTGCTCCTTGACCACGAGCGTTGGAAGTTGGAAATGCCCCGTCCCGACCCGCCAACCTGCCTACAAGAACTGGAAAGATATGTTGTGGAGCGCCCTATTTCCATGTTCAAACACCTCAGCGCCCACACAGGTCGCAAGCTGCAGACCACCGTGATCATCGTGCCTCCCGCAGAACTAGGGGTATTAACGCTTGAAGGGATCCCGCTTGCACCTGGAAAGCATGAGGTACGCTGCTTCCAAGGTATTCGAATGGATCTCGAAGCACTACCTGCGGAAGGTGTTTCCTTCACCGGATGGAAAGGTCACGAAGAAGGGTCGCCGTCGCTGCACCTGGAGCTCGCGAAACAGAAAACGGTACAGCCGTTGTTCACGAAAGAATTACCGTAGGGGATGAACGAAGGTCGGGTCAACCCACCACCACTTCCTTCAACAACGAGTTGAACAGCGACAGCCCGTCGGTATTTCCCAATCGTTTGTCCGCAGCGCGTTCCGGGTGTGGCATCATGCCGAAGACATTCCGGCCTGCGTTGCAAATACCCGCGATATTGTCCTTGGAGCCGTTCGGATTGGCAGTGTCTATCGTGCGGCCTTCCTTGTCGCAGTACCGGAATAGGATCCGGTCGCTTTCCTTCAATGCCAATAAGGTGGTGGCATCAGCATGGTAGCGCCCTTCACCATGGGCGATCGGGATCATCAAAGGCTTCTCCGGGACCGCATTGGTAAGGGCGGTCTTACGCGTTCCCACTTTGATGTAGGTGTTGCGTGCAATGAACTTCTGGCCTTCGTTATGCAACAACGCACCGGGCAATAGGCCTGCTTCGCAAAGCACTTGGAATCCATTGCAAACCCCCAGCACCAAGCCTCCTTTCTTGGCATGGGCCACCACTTCCTCCATGATCGGTGAGAACCTTGCGATCGCCCCACTGCGTAGATAGTCACCGAACGAAAAGCCTCCGGGCAACACCACCATATCCACCCCTTTCAGGTCACGGTCCTTGTGCCAGAGCATTTCCACCTTTTGGCCCAACAATGTGCCCAGAACGTAGGCCATATCCTCATCACAATTGGAGCCGGGAAAGGTGACTATGCCGAATTTCATCTGCGTTCTATTGGATCGTGCGAAGGTAGGTTCTGTAAGGCGTTTTCCTGTCCGTAGAATGCGAGCCCACCAAGAGAACCGTCTTCGTTACCTACGGGCAACAACCTATCCGCCGTATTGCATCCAAAGGGCAAGGACCAGCAAAGCGAAAACGGCGGTTTCTGCAGCCCATGCGTGCTTCTTCCCCAGTAGTGCAAAGGTGAACAACATGGCAAGTGGCATAGCTAGAAGCACCGGAGGATACCAGCCGTTGAGCAGCGAAACCAGCCCGATCACAACGCCCATGGTGACTACGAATGCGATAAACGCACTTCGGAGATTTTGTTCCCGTACCACCCCTTTGTTGTATTGGCGGGCAAACCCGAACAGGGAGAACACGAACAGGGCCGTTAACAACAAGAAGTACATCCCATGGAAGCCAGCGGACCTGATGAGCGTGATCGGTTTTGCATGGACCACGGTCCGTAATGGCTCCCAATCCGCATGACCGGTCAGGAATAGCGTTCCCCAGGTGAGGTAGAAACAAATGGCCATACCCATGAGCGGCACCAGGTATTCTCGCCAGAGGAAAGGTCGGATCACCGAGACGGAAGCCCACACCACGACCAAGAGGAAGCTGTACGGCATATAGAACTGTGCCGCAACCCCGATCAGGAAACCAGCATCGAACAGTGCGCCGAGCGCTGCGCCACCACTTTTAATGGACCAGCACCTGTGCAGTGCGCCGATCAGGAAAGGCAAACCGTACAACGCGGATCCGATACTTCCCGGAGCGGATTGCGCAGCCAATAGGATAGGGAAGAGCAATGCAGGCAGATGGTTGCGTTGATCCATCAGGTCGGCATCGTTCACCAAACTGGTAAGTTGCACGGAGACAAGCAGTATCGTAAGCATGAGCACCACACCCTGTACCCAAGAAGCCATGCCAAAAAGTGCGACCAACGACCCAAAGGCCGGCATCATCTGTTTTGTTACCGGCAATGGTGCCTGAACATGCTTCAGGAACAACAAGGGCACCAGCACCAACAGTGCTAATAGGATACCGGACTGGTTGCTACGGAAAAGGCGAACGAGCATACTACGGGGCAGGGCCCGTACCGGGCCAATTGATGAAGATCCGATCCAAGATTACGGACCAACAGTGGACCGGTCCATAGCTGGGCCTTCAGGATACGCACAATGGACTGTCATTTTGAACGGTTTCAAGGGTTAGTCACTTGGTTCTGGCTCCTTGGTGTTCGTTCCAATGGTTCGATCCAACTGGCGGCCCGAAGCGAACAGCCCTTGGTTATCAGACCGATGCCCATGTTCAGTGGCAAACCGTTCACGCCCTATCTTTGACCGGATCGAACCCCCATAAGCTGATGCAATCCATCTACTTCGCCATTGGACATTTTCTGGAAGCCACCTTTGTAGGCCTTGCCGCCATGGGCTGGTTGCCGTCCATCGCCATCAGCGTGGTGCTCGGTGTCGGTTTCCTGTATTGGATGAACCTTCAAGGGAAGTACAGTGCCAAGGCCAAGCGTGACGGCACGCTTATTTGATCGACTGTGGCGTTGCCCGGACGGTCGGTTTCTTCACCGCATCCAACCCGATATCGACACGCAGGTATTTCCCTTCGTACTCAATAGGACTTGCGCTCCGGTGTGCAGCGAGAATGGCTTGTTCGATATCCTTTCCGAACGCGGTAACGGATAGTACCCTTCCTCCATTTGTCACGAGGCGATCGCCTTGCACGGCCGTTCCACTTTGGAACACATAGGCATTCGTCACCAGGTCGACCCCGATGATCGGATGACCGGTCTCGAACTTACCGGGATAACCTTGGTTCGCAAGCACCACGGTAACTGCGGTACGATCGTCCACATCCACGTGACGCTCGCTCAAGGTGCCGCTTGAGATCCCCTCAAAGAGATCGAGCAGATCGCTGCGCAAACGCGGAAGGATGGCTTGTGTCTCAGGATCACCCAAGCGCACGTTGTACTCGATCACATAGGGTTCGTTGTTCACGTTCATTAGGCCCATGAACAGGAAGCCGCTATACGGTATCCCGTCCTTCTGCAAGCCGCGGATCGTGGGTGCTGCTACACGGTCGTGTACTTTCTGCATAAAATCCTTATCCGCATAATACACTGGTGAAACGGCACCCATTCCACCGGTGTTGGGTCCTGTATCCCCTGCGCCGATCCGCTTGTAATCCTTCGCCGCAGGCAACATCTTGAAGGAGACCCCGTCCGTGATCAGGAATGCGGAAAGTTCCACGCCTTTCAGGAACTGTTCCAACACGACACGCTCGCCTGCACTTCCGAATCGGCCGCCTTCGAGCATTTCCTTCAACGTACGTGTGGCCTCCTTGATGTCGCTGGTGATGACCACTCCTTTTCCATTGGCCAGTCCATCCGCCTTGATCACATAAGGTGCTTGCATTTGCCCCAAATGGTCAATGGCCTGTTTCAGTTCACCCTTTCCAAAGCTGCGGTAAGCTGCTGTCGGAATGTTGTGGCGGAACATGAAATCCTTTGCGAATTCCTTGCTTCCCTCCAGTTGTGCACCCTTTGCACGTGGCCCGATCACGGTCACTTCACCTTTCAACAAGGGATCATCGGCGATCCGGTCATGCAACCCGTCAACGAGCGGCCCTTCTGGACCTACTACCACGATGCGTATCTTCTTCTCTTTCAAAAATGTCCGCAACGCTTTTTGGTCGTTCAGGTCAAGATCAACATTGCGGCCGTGCCGCACGGTCCCGGGGTTGCCGGGTGCCACATAAAGTTCATCGAGCAAGGAACTCTGGGCGATCTTCCATGCCATGGCGTGCTCGCGGCCACCACTACCTATCAATAGAACGTTCATCCCAATGATCTTTCAGACAAAGGAACGTTGCACGATCCGGGTAGGGTGTGAATGTTTTTCAACAGTCCGTGGGCTTCAGAGCCGAGATCCAAGCGGAGGTCCGTTGTGGGCCGCGATGGAACAGCGACGCATCGTTGTTGGCGGAAGGATGAACGGGCGAGGCAACAGCACGGAAAAACAACGCCGGACCCAAATAAAGGTCCGGCGCTGATCCCGTGTAGAAGAAGTACTTTTAGTGGTCGTGCGCCACGCGCTTGATGCTGCAACCGATGTTGCGCGTTGTGGCCGGTTCAATGGGCTTGTTCGCGACCAAGTTGGTGATCGCATTGTGCAACCACTTCTCTTTCACTTCAGAAGGGTTGGCCACGTTATCATCAATGGCACCTTTGTACGCCAACTTCATGTCCTTGTTGAAAAGGAACACGTGCGGGGTGGTCTTTGCACCGAACGCATCTGCCACCGCGCTGTTCTGGTCAAGCACATAACGGCCACCGTACTTGTGGCTCTTGAAGCGATCCTGCATGGCGGCCATATCATCTCCTGCACCGCGCTTGGCCTCGTTGCTGTTCACCAGCACCATGCCCACATCCATACGTTTGCTGTAGGCGGCCAACTCTGGATAACGACCTTCCCAACCAGCACTGCCATCGGTACCGACCACAAAAGGACAGGTATTGCAAGAGAAGATCACGAGCAGTCCATTCTTGCCAGCGGCTTCTTTCAAGCTGAGTTCGGTTCCGCTAACGTCCTTCATCTTCACATCCGCTGCGGGGAGCGAGGTGCCAATGGTGAGATCGGGAGCAGGTTCGTGCGGTGGGGTAGTTAGCATGGCCACGGCGACGAGGGATATGAGTTTCAGGATCATGTTTTGGTTGTTTACGGTTGAAAGTTACGGTACAACGAACGGAATTCTTGGCTGTAGGAGACTCCGTTCTGCGGTGTTCCGGTGCCCGTGTTAGCAAGAACCGTACCTAAAGGATATAGCAAATTCTACCTCTTGATGAATATTTGATGATGATGACGTGTTGTCTAGGGTAAATTGGCCGCGGGTTGTCATGATGCACGAAACGACCGGTCGCCTTACGATCCGGAATTCACCTTCCTGGATGCGCTCCTCATGAATTGGCTTAAGGACCTTGAACAACGACGGATCGATCCAATGGCGACCAACAAGCAATTGGTGGAGTGGGTCCTGTTCCTGTTCATCGCACTCCTATCCTTTCGGGAAGCTTGGATCATTGGAGGGGCGAACACCCACGCTTTCTTTTGGCGGGCACAGGACGGGCATGGTTATTACGAATGGTTGCCTTCTGCCTTCATAACCGGGCGGTTCGATTTCATGCCATGGAGCCACCGGCTCTCGGAAACCAAGGTGCTCAACCTGTTCACCTTGGGTGTTTCGATCCTGCAGCTGCCATTCTTCCTTGTGTCCCAATTGCTCACGTGGATCTTCGGCTATCCGAACTCCGGGTACAACCCGCTCAATGCGGTGTGCATGATGGCGGCCACAGCTACCTATGTAGGCGCCGGAGCAGTACTCAGTTTCAAATTGGCGCGGCGTTATAGCACCACACCAGCTGCACTATTAGCGGTTATCTCCATTTACGGGGGAAGCAACCTGTTCTTCTACGCGACGGACCAACCACTGATGTCGCATGGCTATTCCTTTTTCCTCGTTACCCTGTTCTGCTGGTGCGGATCGCGCATCGTCGATGGGCCGCGTAGGATACACGTCTTCTTGTTCCTGATCTCCGGTGGTTTAATGGTTCTTGTGCGCCAGTTGAACATCGTGATCGTGGTATTCCCACTATGGATGGCGTGGCGTTCCCAGGCCGGGATGGAAGGCAGTTGGAAGAACCTGATCAGCCACCGGATCACGTTCATTTTGGGGTTGGTCCTGGGTCTTGTCCCGTGGGTACTTCAGTCCATCTACTGGCACTACATCACCGGTGATTGGTATGCCAACGGATACGCGTACAAGGAAGAACATTTCGAATTCGATAAGATGGTTCCTGGCTTGGTTCTTTTCAGTCCCCGGAACGGCTGGTTCGTTTACAGCCCGATCTTCTTCATTGTGATCGGTACCTTGATCGTTCACTCTTGGCGAGACAGAGGCCCGGCCCGACCCATCCTGTTGATCTTCGTTGTAACGGTCCTCCTCTACAGCGCTTGGTGGAATTGGTGGCTTGGTGGGGCCTACGGCTATCGCGGCCTGATCGACCTGTACGGCCTGTTCGCCATACCCTTCGCATGGTTCTTCCGATCCGTAATGCGGCGACCTTGGTCGATGCGGATCTTTGTCGTGGTGTTGATCTGTGCACTTATCCGACTGAATTTCGGAATGATCGAGCACTACGATTACGAACGCTACTCGGTGGATGACACGTGGCCGAAGTTCTTTGAGGTGGTCGGGAACATTGCAGCTGGAAATTGAGCACGGTGCAGGACAGGTGAATGCGCCAGCGGGAGTTCTTCTCAGCTGAAGTCGGTGGATCCCATTGATCCTGTTCCTCTATCCAATGGATCTTGGCTGACCAACTGATCAATGCCCCGACATATGCCCCTTCCAAATGAAAGTAGGCTTTGCCACATGGTGTGATCTGCGTTTGGCCGAAACACCGCTATCCACAGATGGATCCGCATCGTAAATAGCGTAGTCGTAGGGCTTCTGGAAGTAATAGCCATCGGCGAACTTCCGGGCGTAATCGCTGGCACGGACCAATGGGGCTGATGCGCGTTGCACCGAGGAAAGGGCGGCACGCACCTCGTGCATTTCTTGAATGGCACGTGGGCTCATGCCCAAGTTGCCGCCGGTGTCAGTGAAGGTGGAAAGGAACTTGGGTATGCGTGCGAGCGTGGCACCGCCATCCATCAATTCCTTCAGCCAGGCCCAATCGCCCATGGCCTTCCACTTGGTATCAAAGAGCACTCCTTTGTCGCCTTTAACGGTGCGTGCCCGGAAAAAGAGCGAGCTGCTTTGAACAGGTAAACGGCCCAGGCGCAAAATGCCGGGACTGGGCACTACGGCCTTTCGGTGGCAGAGGTATTCGCCCTTTTCATCCACTACGATCGTGTCGCCAGCGGCAATGTCAACCGTCGGGTTCTTCTCGAAGAAATCGCGCACGGTGGCCAAGGTACCGGGCAGGTATTGTTCATCGCAATTGAGCCAGGAGAACACGTCGCCTTCGCCCTTGATGATGCCGCGATTGATCGCATCGTACATACCGTTGTCAGCTTCCGCAATGCCCCGGATATCAGTCCGTGCAGCGAGCCATTCCCGGGTACCGTCCTTGGAGCCACCGTCCTGCACGAGATGTTCGACATCGACACCTTGGGTACGTTGATCGGCAATGGAGGCCGCAGCACGTTGGAGGTAAGCGAGCTGTCCGAAGGAGGGAGTAACGACGGTGAATTTCATGGATCAGGTTCAACAGAAAAAGGGATCGGTCCGGTCTAATTTGAACTGGACTTGTACGCCTTTCTAGAGGGGAATGTTGCCATGCTTTTTGCGCGGCAGTTTCTCCACCTTGTTCCGGAGCATGTCCAATGCTGCGAGCACCTTGCGGCGCGTTTCACTGGGGCGGATCACCTCGTCCACGAAACCGCGGGCGGCCGCTTCGTAGGGGTTGGCGAATTGCTCTTTGTACTCGGCCTCTTTCTCGAGCAACTGGGCGGCCGGATCCTTGGCTTTGGCAATGTCGTTCTTGAAGATGATCTCAGCTGCACCCTTCGCGCCCATCACGGCGATCTCGGCACTGGGCCAAGCGAAATTCATGTCCGCACCAATGTGCTTGGAGTTCATCACATCGTAGGCACCACCGTAGGCCTTACGTGTGATCACCGTGATCCGTGGCACTGTTGCCTCACTAAAGGCATAGAGCAGTTTCGCGCCGTGGGTGATGATCCCTCGCCATTCCTGATCGGTACCGGGGAGGAAACCTGGCACATCCACAAAGACAAGAAGTGGAATGTTGAAGGCATCGCAAAAGCGAACGAACCGTGCGGCCTTGGTGCTGGCATCAATGTCCAACACACCCGCCAAGTAAGCAGGTTGATTGGCAACGCAACCCACGGGCCTTCCGCCCATACGAGCGAACCCGACGACCATATTGCGTGCGTATTCGGCATGCACTTCCATGCTGCTGTCGGGGTCGATAACCGCATTCAGCACCTCGCGGATGTCGTACGGCTGGTTCGGGTTCTCCGGAATGATCGAATCGAGTGCCGGGCGCAGGTCATCGCCAGCGGTGTAGGGTACCACTGGCGGCTCCTCTTCGCAATTACTGGGCATGTACCCGACCAACCTGCGGATCTCGCTGATGGCCTCCAATTCGTTGGGTGCCGAGAAATGGGACACGCCACTTTTGCTTGCATGGGTACTGGCACCGCCAAGGTCTTCGCTGGAAACCACTTCGTGGGTAACGGTCTTCACCACGTTGGGTCCGGTCACGAACATGTAGCTGCTGCCTTCCACCATCATGACGAAATCGGTGAGGGCAGGACTGTAAACCGCACCACCCGCACAGGGTCCGAGGATGGCACTGATCTGCGGCACCACGCCGCTGGAGCGCACATTGCGATAGAAGATGTCGGCATATCCGGCGAGGCTTACCACCCCTTCTTGGATCCGTGCTCCACCACTATCGTTCAACCCGATCACAGGTGCACCGTTCTGCAAGGCGAGGTCCATGATGCGGCAGATCTTGGCGGCATGTGCTTCCGCGAGCGAGCCACCGAGCACGGTGAAATCCTGTGAGAAGACGTACATCAAACGGCCATTGATGGTACCGTAACCGGTAACGACGCCATCACCGAGGAACTTCTGATCGCCCAAGCCGAAATTTTCGCTCCGGTGCGTGACCAATTGCCCGATCTCCTGGAACGAGCCTTCGTCCAATAAGAGCCCCACGCGCTCCCGTGCTGTGAGCTTCCCTTTCTTGTGTTGCGCAGCTATGCGGTCCTCGCCTCCACCAAGTTGCGCTTGTGCGGTCTTGGCATCGAGGGTTTCGAAATGTTCTTTCATCTTTCCAATGTGGGTGGCCAAAGGTAGTTGCGCGAGCCATCGGCGGGTGGTACTTGGAAAGACCGCTATACGGGATGAGCAAGACCCACGGCTACGGGGTACACCGTACTTTAGGGCCTTCCAAATGCGCTGGCGTTTCGCAGACCTCCCGGTACGGACCAAATTCATGTTCACGCTCGGCATTCCGGTGCTGGGCATGGTGCTGCTTATCGGCAAACAGGTCGATTCCAGTTTGAAGCGGCAGGTGGTGATGGATTACATCGACGAACAATCCGCGATGATCGGGCAGTTTTCCAATGTGATCAACGAGCTACAAAAGGAGAGCGCATACTCCGTGGGCTTTCTCACCGGCCAGCCGGTACCCGCGATCCGGCTCACGGTGCAGCAATCACGGTCGGACCGGGAAATTCAGAACCTTCGCGACCCTTCACACCCGAACTACCCGTTGATCAGTGAAGGCAGGCCGTTCGACGGATTGAACATCTTACGGCAACGTGTATTGGAACGCCGAATAGATCCGCTTTCGGTAACACGGGCCTATGCCGCGATGGATCACCGCCTGTTGGATGAGATGGGGCGTGTTGGCAAACTTGGCCTGGACACGGATACGAAGGATTGGATGTACGCGCACTTGCGTTTGGTGAACGCGAAACAAGCGCTGAGCGCGTTGCGGGATCGCATGAGCATTGGGTCAGAGGGCGCACCAAAGGAAGATGAGCTGGCCGAGCTGGGCGATCTGGTCTCGCATTACGAGACCAACCTATTGTTGTTCGAACGCGATGCACCGCCGGAGGTATTGAGCGCCTACCGCGAACTGTACCAAGGACCGGATGTGAACTTCATGCGGGCGCTGATCGGCACCGTGAAGGAGCGGCGCAGTGCGGACCCTGTGGGCATTGCCCCACGGCAATGGTGGGAACTCTCCTTGCAAGCGTTGGACAAGTTGAAGTTGGTGGAAGACCGGTCCTTGGCCTCCATCCAAGAAAGTACCGGTTCAAATTCGAGGCGCGCGGAACTTCGCTTATTGATCGTGCTGGGTGCGTTGATCGGTGTGGTGGTGGCCGTTATTGTGATGGGTGTTGTGATCATGCGCGGTGTTCGCAATACAGTGAAGCAGGTAGGTGATGCGGCTAGTTCATTGGCCATGGGCGACATCAGTGCGGATGTACCGGTGAACAGCATGGACGAGATCGGACAAATGGCACTTTCATTCAATGGGATGATCGCCAATATCCGTTCGCAGGCCGGCAGTGCTGAATCGATCGGAAAGGGCAACTACGATACGCAGGTGATCGTGCGCGGCCCACAGGATGTGTTGGGCAATTCGCTCACACGGATGAAGGAGAATCTGAAGGCCGCCCGCTTCCGGGACCAGGAACAGACCGCAGCGCTTCAAGATGAGAAATCGAAGTTGGAGAAGGCGAACGAACGCATCCACTTGTTGATCAAGGAAACACACCACAGGGTGAAGAACAATCTGCAAGTGATCGCCAGTTTGTTGCGGTTGCAAGCGGCCACGATCTCCGATGAGCGCTTGCAACATGCGTTCGATCAAAGCCAAAGCCGCGTTACATCCATGGCATTGATACACGAGAAACTGTACAAGGGCGATGAACTAGCCACCTTGGACCTGGCGCTCTACATCGATGAACTGTTCTCCGATCTTGTGCGTGTGAATGATGTGGGCGACCGGATCACACATACGGCCCACATTGAGAACGATCTCATCTTGGACCTCCACACCATGGTGCCACTGGGACTGCTGCTGAACGAGTTGATCACGAACTCGTTCAAGCACGCGTTCAAGGGAAGGGACGCCGGCGATATTCGCCTTTCGATCACCAGCTTGAAAGATGGCTCCTACGACCTGATCTACAGCGATGACGGGGTGGGCATACCATTGGATAAGATCAATTCCGATGGCACCACGTTGGGTGTATCATTGATCGAAAGCCTCGTGGAACAACTCAGCGGCCACATGACCGTGGATGGCAGCTCTGTTGGCACGAACTACCACATCCGTTTCAAGGCGAGAATGTGAAGGGTTCCAGGGCAATACCGGAAGCACGTCCGGTGTTGATCAACTGGCCAACTCGGCTTCCACTTCTTCGCTAAGGTCCATGTTGTGGTACACGAGGTTGACGTCCTCGTCCTCGTCCAACATGTCCACGAGCTTCATCACATTCCGTGCGGTGGTGATATCCACCGGCATGGTGCTCAACGGGAAGCGTTTCAGTTCGGCGCTCTTGGCTTCCACGCCGAGTTCGTCCAACTTGTGCTGGATATCCCCGAAGCTGGTGAAGGGAGCCAGAATGATAAAGCCTTGATCGTCGTGGATCACATCCTCCGCGCCGGCATCGATGCACTCCATTTCGAACTCGTCGGCATCACGTCCCTTGAGTGCCGCGGTCTCTACAACGAATTCGGCCTTCCGATCGAACACATGCGCAAGTGATCCGGAGGTGCCCAGCGTACCATCACATTTGCTGAAGAAGCTGCGGACATTCGCCACGGTTCGTGTGGTGTTGTTGGTGGCGGTCTCCACGAAAATGGCAACACCACCGGGCGCATAACCCTCGTAGTTCATTTCGGCATAATCCGCCTCGTCGGCACCGGATGCTTTCTTGATCGCGCGTTCCACCACGTCCTTCGGCATGTTCATCCCGCGGGCGTTCTGCATGGCCATCTTCAAGCGGATATTGGAATCGGGGTTCGGTCCGCCGCCCTTCACGGCCATGGCGATCTCTTTTCCGATGCGGGTAAAGAGCTTGCTCAGCTTGGCGTTGCGTGCGAAGATCTTGTGCTTACGTGTTTCAAAAATGCGGCCCATGGCAGGTTTCCTTTGAATGGATGCCAAAAGTAATCCCAATTCTTAGTCCAGATCAGTCCACGGGCTGAGGTGGACTTAGAAGTGGTTCATGCGCGTGAGACAATACGTTTGGTCCGATGAGCCCACCGGCGAGAGCGGACCATTACGTATTGCGAAACGGTGTAAGGGGTTGGGGCGGATCGGGGGAAGTCCTGTTATCACGGCTACAGAAGGCACCAGTAAACGTCCGCGCGCCACTCGGCAGGTTCAACCACCTCCCTAATTGAACCCAACGATCGTAAGCCCCACGGTGAACGGGGTGAGCACCGGTCCCTTGTTGTGTTCGAACAGCGGCGTTAGCGCGTACTCCGCGAAGAGGTTAAGAGAACCGTAACCGATGCGGACGGCGGCGGCCAAGCGGTAAGGCAACAAGTTGTGATCGCCTTTGTCGCGCTCCTTGAAATTCTGGCCTTCATCGCGGTACTTCACCTTGTACATACTGTCGTAGTACCACGTGCCCACGGCCCCAACGGCGATATGGAAATTGTGTTTGTTGTCCGGGTGGAAGCTCTTGGGCTTGTTGCCTCCTACAGTATCACGCGCGGCGGTCATCACTTCCTCTTCGGTTGGAATGCGCGATCGCTTGGTGTTGAACTCGAGCATCAACGGCATTCGGAAACCACTCTGGCGCAGCTTGTTCTTGAGAAGGTCCGGAGATTGCAAGAACACGCCGTAGGTGCTGTCCTGCGCGAACTGCAACCGGTAGTTGTTGGACAGCCGATAGTTCGTGAACTCCCATCCGAGACCGGTGAGCAGACCGACGTGATTGGTCCCGAACTCGAATTTTCGTTCAAAGAAATTGATCGCGAAAAAGCGGGAGTTCGCCTCTTGCAACTCCATGAACTTGGCATCCTGTGAAAAGCTCGTGCTCCCATTCGCACCCAGCAACAAGTTGGCTCCTATATCAATGCCTGCCCAATACGCGAATTGGTTACGCCGTTCCGTTCGAAGATTCTTCAGCAGGTCCTTGATGCTATCGGCCTCACTGGCCCAATCGCGTGATTCTACTTTGATACTGATCTTTTTCCGCTGGGTATTTATCACGAGCGGACTGGACTTCTTCGTGCTATCGTCCGGAGTAACGCGCGCAAAGGCTCCGTCCTTTGAGTTGATGCCCAAGGCCAAGGAGTGCTTGCTTTCGCTCTGTAGTGTATCTGATTGCGCGGTCACGACAAACTGCATGTTCACTAGTGCCAGGGATAAGATGAACTGCTTCATGGTTTCTGCTTTCTATCCATAGGACGGCCCACTTGGTCAAGAGTTACAGCAAACCGTGAAAAAGCAAAAAGCCCCTTGTCGGGGCTTCCTTGCTTTGTGTGCGATGTGGAGTTAAGTGTTCTCCGGACGGAAGTTGAAACGGATGTGCGTGGTCTTCCACATGCCATCGGGGTTCTCACCGATATCGATGTGTGCCAGTTTGCGCAGCACGTAGTCCTTCAGCTTGCTGTTCTCGCTTCGGCAGTCCTGCACGACCACCATTCCTTCCTTGTCGATCACGAGGCTTACCATGACTTCGCCTGTCATATCGCCGGTTTCGAGCAAGGGGTAGGCGATGCTCCGGTTCAGGGCGCGTTCGAGTGAACGTTCCAGCGCAGTGTGTTTTACGGTTTCGGGCATACGCACGGGTTCAGCCGCGTTGGTGTATCCAAGGGTGAAGACGGTGGCCAGTAGAAGCACTGAGCGGGTGATGGGAGATCTCATTTTCGTTCTTTGGGTTGATGGTGGTTATGCCCATAGGACGTGATGGATCTCGCTGTAGTTACAGGTCAAAGGGCTGATCGTGATGAGCGGTAAAAGCCCACTGATGAACGGGAACTGAGGGCCGGACCGTGAACCTTCTTCAGCGGCTCAAGCGAACAAAAAGGTGGTCCTGAAGGATCGTTCCGACCAACATCCGGTGTCACCCAAAGCGATCTCGAAACCCTACCGACTGATGCTGAAATTATGACCCAAGCGCAGGCTGAAACCGCGGTTCCCGGTTTCTGTTTTGGCGGCGACATCGAGACCCGCTTTTTCACCGGCGACCAACTTGAGACCACGATCTATTGCGGCCACGGCATCGTCGCTGGTGAAAGGACGCACATCCGGACCAGGGAGGTCCAACACACGTTCGCGCACTTGTCCCGCCAACAATTCGGGCAAGGTGATGCCTTTGTTCGTCGGGGTCCTTTCAACCTCTGCAACTTCTTCACCCTGGCTCACAGGCACATCGGGTACCACCACGTGGATCGGGTCGGGTCTATCACCGTTCTGTCCGAATTGCACAAGGCGCCGTTCAGCCAATGGCAAGGCGTCTTCGCGTTCCGTGTGCGATGGCTCGTGTACTGGACCTTGCTTACCGGAACGGACGGCGGGTACGTCCGGTCGTTCAATTGCGACAGCAGGCTGCACGGCGATCTGTGCAACATTCGTGTCGCGGTCTTGGGTGCTGGACGCCTCTTTGATCTGTTCTTTGGGATCAGTGCGTTCCTTCTCCGCATCGATACCAGGGGTCGAAGTCCGCGGTAGCTCAGCGATGGCCTGTCCTTCGACCTGTGACGTACGCCAATTCCAAACACTCCAACCGAGAAGCAGCGCGATGGACGCTGCAACGGCCAACCGCGTCCAAACGGGGCGACCTATCGGGATCACTTTCGGTGATCTCTTCAACAATTCTTTCTGCTGAAAGATCAACGGGGATGCGTCAACTCGTGTGCGTTGGATCAGCGCCCAGGCGTGAGCTACTTCGGCATCTTTCGCGATCAATGCGGCCAATGCACTTCCTTGCTCAGCGCTGAGATCACCTTCCATGCGAGCCACGAGAAAGTCATCGATGGAATAGCGCATTGGCAACCCACTTGGCGGAAGTGTCCGCACCAATAATTCGCGCTCAACGAAGGCCATCGCAGCAGGCAGAAGTTTGGTAAGGGCGTAAATGCGATCCGCTTGCTCATGCTCCGGATGTACTTGCAAGTAGGCCTTCAACGCCGTGTATTGTTTCGGGGAAAGATCACCTTCCAGCTTCGCGATCAGCAGGTCGTCCAAGGGTGCTTCACCGGGCATGCCAACGGGTGGCAGCGCACGCATCAGCGCTTGCTTTTCTTCGCCGGAAAGTTGCGCATTGACCTTGGTGAAGTTCGGTAACAGCGCATCATCCGGAGCAAGTTCCGGGTGTATCAGCAAGAAGGCATCCAGCTCCCGCTCCTGTTCGGAAGTTAGATTGCCTTCCATACGGTCAAGCAGGAACGCCTCGTAGTTGTTATGGTCTATGCGCGTGTTCACAATACGAATTCCAAGTGACCGATGTATTCCTTCAATGCGGTTCGCCCGCGGGATAGATGTACACTTTTACTTGCGCCAAGTTGAGGTTCACCAACTCCGCGATCTCCTCATAACTGTAGCCCTCCAGATCGCGCAGCAGCACCACGCTGCGTTGGATAGCGGGCAGGGTTGCAAGTGCGGCATCCAATACTTCTTTCAGGTCCGGTTGCTCCTGCTGGGTGTGTTGCAACCGATCATGATGGTCCTCTAAGCGCGTGCTTCTGGCTCCTTTCCGCACATCATCCACCAAATTGTGGTGCGCCGTGGTGAAGAGATAACTTTTCACTTTGGCGGCATCCACTTGGTCCACTTTCATCCACAGTCGGGCGAAGCTTTCCTGGACCACGTCTTTGGCGCGATCAGTATCCCGCAAATGCTTCAATGCGAACCGATAGATGCCATCGGCATGCGCATCCACAGCTGTATTGTATTCGGCGACCGTCATTGGGAAAGGGAGACCCGTGCCAATGTGACGAGTTGGTTCGCCGAAAGTTACAGCGCCCAAAAACGAGGTGCTCGAGAATGAACACTTCTAGGCCGTTACCAGAGCCTTGGGGAAACGCAAGGTAAAGGTGCTCCCCTTTCCAAGTTCACTGCGCACTTGCAACTTGATCCCATGGCCATGCAAAATGCTCCTTGTTGTGGTCAGGCCCAGGCCAAGTCCCCCTGAACGACTCGAATAGAACGGTTGAAAAAGGCGATCAATTTCCGCTGCCGCAATGCCCTTGCCATTGTCTGTGATCTCCAATACCAACCCTTCTCCGGCTTGCTTTGCGCGCACCGTCAATATACCGATGCCCGGTTCCATGGCCTCGATCGCGTTCACCGCGATGTTGGTAAGAGCCAGATTGATCAGTTCACAATCCGCATCCACATGGAAAAGTTCTTCATCCAAGAACACTTCACAGCGCATCTCCTTCAACTTCAATCGGTCCTTCACTTGCGCCACCATATCCTGCACCAGGTCTTCCATGCGGCAAGGGTTAAGGTCCAGCACACGCTCTTTGGACGATTCGAGCATACCCTTGATCAGGTTCCCGATGCGATCCAAATTGCGACCGATGATGTCGAAGAATGGCTTGATGTTCTCATCATCTCGTGCAACCTCATCCCCGAGTTGCTCCAGCGCGAGATGGATGTTCGTGAGCGGATTTCGCACTTCATGGGCAACGGTGCGTGTGATCTGTCCAGTGAGGTTGAGCCGCTCCGCTTCGGTGCTGAGGTCCTGCAGTCGCTTCTTCTCTGTGATATCGGAGAAGGTGACCATGATGCCATCTTCGAAAGGGACCACGTGGTTCTCGTACCAGACTTCTCCGCTTGGTCCCATGAACGGGAATTCACTCCGCACGGGGACCTTTGAACGCACCACTTCGGCATAGGTCTGGAAGCGGCCTTCCAATTCACTGACCGGATGTTCCTTCAGCAAATACTTGCCCTGTAGGTCCTCGCGCCCAGCTGCTTTGTTGGCCACCTTGTTCAGGGTCAAGTACTGAAGATCTACGATCTCTTCCGCTCCGTCGCGAATGGCACGAAGCGTCATGATCCCATTGGGGGAAATATCCAAGACTTTCTGTAGCATATCCTGCACAGTGCTACGGGCGGCCACCTCTTTGTCCAACTCGGTCAACTTCTGTTGCAATTCCAGCTTGGTGCTTTCCGTGCGGGTCAACGCTTTGGAAAGCCTCCAGAACAGAAGTGCCGTTGCCGCAATGGCAAGGATCGAATACAGGACAACCATGATGGGCGCATCCAACCAATCCGTATTCTCCGTTCGGAGATACTGTGCACGTTCACTGCGTGCGGAAGCTGTAACATGGGCATGTACCTCGCGGAATGCATCCATCGCTGCTTTGGAACGACCCAACTCTTCCAATGGCAAAAGGACCAATGCCGTGTCGGTAACTTTTGAATGGACAAGCACTTCCAGGCGATCTGCGACATTCACTTGGGCCCATCGCAATGAGCCCAATTGCGACCTCCATGTATCCTCGGGAAGCAGGTTATCAGCAACGGTCAAATGTTGCTTTGCGTTGTTCATGGACCTACGATAAGGCTCCAAGTACGCAGAGTCGTTGGACAACAGGAAACCGCGAACACTGGTCTCCATGTTCTGGAGATCGATAAGCACATCGTCGATCTCGAGCAACGCGTTGTTGTAGCGCTTCACTTGCTTCACTGCCGCATCGTACCGGCGCATGTTGGCATAACTGGCGTAGAGCAACACCAGCATCAGCATGATCGTCCCGAAGTACAGGATAACGGTCAGCTTTCGTTCCTCGCCCTCCTCGGTATGTTGCGTAGTTGGCATGTGATCACCGTTCAGCGCTTTGGCCAACTACGGCAAGGTGATTTGAGGACATGCTGATACTTGGGCCATGCTCCTCAAACCTCAAGTCCGAAGGAACGCAACTTGTTGTACAGCGTCTTGCGGTCGATATTGAGCTGTTCCGCGGTCTTGGATTTGTTGAATCCGTTCCGTTCCAGCGCTGAAAGGATGGCATCCCGTTCTGCTTGTTGGGCCACACCGCGCAAACCATCATCAGTCGGTGCAGCATGGTTCACGCTTCGGCCGTTGGTACTGGTGGCGGCTGGTCCGGAAAGCACGGTTGCGGGTAGGCATTCCGCGGTGATTAGATCAGCGGTACTGAGGAGGACAGCACGTCGAACAACGTTTCCCAACTCGCGCAGGTTGCCGGTCCAATCGTGTTCCATAACGTGTTTCAGGGCCACCGGATCGAAGCCTTTAACGGACCGGCCCAGTCGTTCATTGGCCAATGTAACGAAGTGTTGCGCGAAGAGCTCGATATCCTCCTTTCGTTCGCGGATCGGCAACAGGTGAATGCTGAACTCGTTGATCCTGTGCAACAGGTCCTCGCGGAATTTTCCTTCGGTAAGGTTCTTCCGGAGATCCTCGTTCGTAGCAGCGATCACGCGCACATCCACATCAATGTCCTTCGTACCACCGATGCGCTTGATCTTGCGTTCCTGAAGTACGCGCAACAGTTTGATCTGGTTCTCATAGGTCAGGTTTCCGACTTCGTCCAAGAAGAGCGTACCTCCTTGGGCCTGCTCGAAACTACCTTCCTTATCGCCAACGGCACCGGTGAAGGCACCCTTGGTATGACCGAACAATTCGCTCCCAGCCAATTCCTTCGGCAATGCGCCACAGTCAACGGCTACGAAAGGTCCATTGGCGCGTTTGCTGATCTCATGGATCCGCTTGGCCACGTACTCTTTGCCGGTTCCGGTCTCCCCTGTGATCAGCACGGACATATCGGTCGGGGCTACCAGAGCGATATGCTTTGCAATGTTCTTTGAGGTGGGGCCTGTTCCTTCCACATACGTGTTGCTGTTTGCACTTTTGGAGGAATTGCTTTTCGGCGAGCTGGTGGTGGTTTGCGTGGGAGCATCCTTCGCTGCAAGTGCGTCTTGTACACGCATGAGCAATTCGTCCGGGTACAACGGTTTTGCGATGTAGTCGAAGGCCCCTTTACGCATCAATTCAACAGCAAGCCGAACTTCGGAATACCCGGTAATGATGATCACTTGGGTACCGGGGGATACGGACCGGATATGCTGCATCATCTTCAGCCCGTCGGTATCCGGAAGTCGATGGTCGCAAAGGATCAGATCGAAGCGTTGGCTTTCCATGATCTCCTTGGCGGCTGCGCCACGACCGGCGGTCCGCACTTGGTAGCCGTTCTTCGTAAGGAAACGGGAAAGCAGGTTACAAATGTCCTGATCATCGTCCAAGACGAGTATGTGTGCTGAGGTGGCCATGGGTAGTGGAGAGTTGGTTCAAGAAATTAAACCCAAACTTCGAATGGAAGCGAAAATCATCTCGCGATTGAAGGGTTTGGGTACGAAGATATCGGCACCTGCGTCCAAGGCCCTGACCCGCTCATTGTCCATAGCACTAATGGCGATCAGGTGTGCATCGGGAAGCACCTCTTTGATATCAGGGATCATCTCATAGCCCAATCCATCAGGTAGGTTCACATCCAAAATTACGGCATCATACGATCCGGAGACCAGCGCTTTCCTTCCTTCCTGAAGACTGTGTGCAACATCACAGGCAATGCCCAATCTCCGCAGCATGTTGCAAAGCAAGAGACAGATCTCCTCTTCATCATCGACCAAGAGTGCTGTCTGCACTGGTTGGCTTTTGTCCGTTCGTAAATCCATCTCTTCACCTATTCTAGTGGGTGCTGGGCACAGAACATCCCCATACTCGGTGCGGGTCGAACACATAGAAAGAAGCGTGCCTAGTGTGGAGTATGGCGAAGCACGGCTTCCTCGATGCAAACAAACGATGAAAAGGGGATGATCGGGGAGAATATTTCCCGATCAACGAGAAAATTGTTCCACACAATTGCTTGGCACGTGATCGATCTTCCGTTACGCCCTTGCTGAACCCACGCGGCCCGATATTTTCCTGCACCGGAGCCGGATCGAACTATCCGCACCATGACCGAACCCGACCGCTCCGCTACAGAAGTTCAAAAGAAACGGGGGCGAAAACGTCGCGTTCTCCTTTGGATCGTGGTGATCTTGATCCTGGTCCGGATCGCTCTGCCTTACGTGTTGCTGCATGTTGCCAACGATCGTTTGGCCAAGATCCCCGGGTATCATGGACATATCGAAGATCTCGACCTTGCGATCTATCGAGGAGCGTATCGTTTGGATGAATTCTACCTGAACAAAGTGGACAGCATCGCGCATGACACCACTCCATTCATAGGTGCCGGTGTGATCGACCTTTCAGTTGAATGGCGTGCGCTCTTCCACGGTGAGTTGGTAGGCGAACTTGAGATCGACCGTCCTCGCGTACGTTTCACGTTGGAGAAGGCAGAACCCGCCGATGTAGCGAAGGACACGGCCAGTTTGGGTGAACTCCTGAACGACTTCATGCCCTTGAGCATCAATAGTCTTAAACTGCGTGATGGACGTATCGAATACAGTGATCCAACCTCCAGTCCACCGGTTGATCTAGCCCTTACCGAATTGGAGGCTCTTGCAACGAATTTGACCTCCGTGGAGAACGAAGACGATCTACTTCCTTCGGCTATAAAGGCGAAAGCCAATGTGTACCAAGGCAAGTTCCAACTGGATATGGAGTTGGATCCGCTGAGCGAGCAAACCATCTTCGACTTGAACATGAAGTTGAACGGTGTTGCGCTGCCCGAGTTGAATGCCTTCTTCCAGGCCTACGGGAATTTCGATGTGAACAAGGGATCGATGGACCTGTACACGGAGATCGCCACACGGGATGGGGCGTTCAGCGGCTATGTGAAACCGGTAATCAAGGACCTGGATGTACTTGGGAAGGAGGATAAGAAGGATGGCATCCTGCACAAACTGTACGAAGGAATAGTGGGTACAGCTGGGGTGGTGCTCAAGAACCGGCGTGAGGACCAGATCGCGACCAAACTACCCTTTGAAGGAAAATTGGACAACCCGAATGCGCGCACTTGGACGGCTGTGGTGGAGTTGCTGCGTAACGCATTCATACGGGCGCTGGAACCGGTGATCGACCGGGATATAGATATCGAAACACCGCTGATCCAAGAAAAGGAAGAAGAGCGCAAAGGACTTTTGAAAAAAGTGTTCGGCAAGAAAGAGGACAAGTAGGATGTTGTCCCCGGTCGGGGCCCGGGATGACGGGTTGTACCTCGTTCCGCAGTTCCTTGCAGCGGACTGCGGAATCGCTCGGCAACCCAGATGTTGAAGAACTGGCGACAGCGATGAACGACGAGACATGGTTGAGGTCGTGCTTCGTTGCAATTCAGTTCAATGACCACAAGTAACTGGATCCTGGAACCGATATAGCCCAGCCCTTGATCGAACACTGGGTAACCAATGCCCATGAACGTGGTGCAACTTGCCCGCACTCCGACCAACGTTCGATCCCGCAATGAACTGGACCCGTGCCTGTTGTTCAATTTACGCGATCCGGCATGGTTCTTAAGAGATGGATATCATGTTACGCGCTTCTGCACTCCTTCTGGTACTGACGATCATTGCAGCGGTATTCGGCTTCGGAGCTAGTGGCACGTCGATCACCTTCATCACCAAACTCATTTTCCTCGTGCTTCTTCTCCTCTTCATGGTAACACTGACCTTGGGAGTGTTAAGGGGAAACGGCCATTAGCACTTGCAATACGGACCTTGTGATCTTCGAATTAGGGTCGAACGAACTTTTACGTGAGCACCAACCAAACACAGAACACAAATGAACACTCGACTACCACTTCTTCTTTCGCTTACACTATCCATCGCTGCGTTATCTACCACAAGCGCCCAAGAGATCCGCCTTGGCGGCGGGTACAACGGCAGCAATGTGAACAACGCTGGAACGGATCGCTGGACCGGTCGCGCCGGTTACCAATTTGGCGCGGATATTATGCTTGGAAATAGATTCTTCGTAAAGCCGGGGATCCAATTCATGGTGCGTAACATGAACTATACGGTGGCCACAGTGGATACCTCCAATGTTGAGGTCAGCAATGTCGAATTCCGCTATACGGATCGTTGGTTGATGGTACCTGTACATGTTGGGGTGCACTTGTTGGATCCCGCCGATGACCACACGGTCAATGCTTACATTCAAGCTGGCCCTACGGCATTGTTCAAGCTGAACGCTGATCTGAATAGTGCCAACTCAACCGTTACGGTAAATCCTGCGCAATGGTACTTTGGCGGTGGCGCTGGCGTAGAGATCAGTTTCATCTTCATTGAAGCCGGCTACAATGTGGCCATGAACAAATTGTTCAAGGACAACGACACCTTCAGGGACAACTTCGATACAAACCCCAAAGTGAACCAGTTCTATGTAACAGCTGGTGTTCGTTTGAAGTTGGCGAAGTAATTAGGGCCGTATGGTGCTTGGCAAGTGACGGATCGGTTCCGAGAGCGAAGGGATCTTCGTAGTTTCGCTTGCATGGGCCGACGACGTTCCTTGATCCGTTCCGCGCTGCACGTGGACCATCCTTTCGAATACAAGGACCAGATGATCTTACGGGATCATCTGGCCTTGGTGCGTACGAGATTAGCGAATGAACGGACCTTGTTGAGTTACATACGGTCAACGCTCTACCTTCTTCTCGGCGGCATTGCACTTCTAAAACTTGAAGGATTTGGCGATCTTCGTTTGGTCGGATTCTTGGCATTGGTCATCTCCTTCGTGTCCATTTTGATCGGTGTGTACCGGTATGTTACATTGAGGAAGTCCATGACCAAGTACTATCGCCCGCCTTCCGTGCCGCTCTCCGACTGAAGTGTTCGATCGGCGTGATCCTTGCGGGACAGTTGGCATGACCCACATCCAAAACATGATGAGGACCTTCCTACTTCTAACGGTCGTTGCATTCGGGATGATGCAAGTCCATGCACAAGAACGTTCTGTTGATCGGTATGAACGGCCGATGATGAATGATAGCGCGGCTACCCTGATCGGCCTTGCACCGGACCAATTGCAAGGTTGGCGCGAGCTGGGTGAAACTTATCAGAAGGAGTATGTTCAGCTCAAGGAGAGCGATGCCGATGATGATGACATGCGTGCGTGGTGGAAGAGACGTGACAATGCGTTACGCGAATTCCTGTCCCCAGAGCAATATGGGAAATGGATCAAGTTGGACAAGAATGTTCAAGGAAGACTTGTTCCACTTACCAAAGGTCAGGTCCATGGATAGGTCGAGTCAATGATGTTTCGCGCTGTGGAAGGATCACCCGATTGACTTCTTGCTTGTCCAGTGTTCGCCCCGATCGATACGTACCATGGCCAAGCCTGACCAGCGAGGGAAGAAGTGAGCGGAGCAGATCCAAAGGTGGATCCACTCGTGTGCCTTTCCTTCGATCGCATCGGCCCGAATGTTGTACGTAAAGAGAAAGCATAACCGGAGCACCTTCTGAGTCGGCTTAACACATTAGAAGAATGAATGAAGATCCACACCCCAAGAAGAAAGATCGACCTATACCGGTGAACCCCTCCAATGACGCGAACTCAACAGATAAGGAAGTCGCGCTGCCGGATGAGAAAGAACGAAAAGGAGCTGACTCCACCGAAGCGGAGAAGGGCGATGAGAAACCTATAACGCCGAAGGGGGTAAAGGGTGATCATGGCACACCTCAACCTGCTACGAACCCCGGCCCACAAGGAATTCATTGAAATTTACTTCCCAAAAGCAACGCCCCGAAGAGCATTCTTCGGGGCGTTGCTTTCGGGGCAATAGGTTCGGCGCTATTCGTACTGACCCGATCAACCTTGTGGTTGAACGGGCTCTGGATCCACCGGATGATGAGGTTGTACCGGGCCGGGTTGACCGGGACTCGGTGGCACCTCCTGTGGTTGCCGCGTAGGTGTACCGGGAACGGGTTGAGGTCCTGGCTTTTTGGGTGTCTCCGGTTCACGCACCGGTGTTGGTGGTTTACCGGGTTCCCTCACGGGTGGATCTGGTTCTCCTGAAGATGCGCGCTGTTCGTTCTGCTGATCCATGTATCTATGTTTTGGTCCACCCAGCTACATGCCAGAACTGTTCCGGAATTGGTTTGGATCAACGGATAGCACTACGAAATACCTCGCCGTCACTCCTTCTCCTGCACCACGATCCACTCCAAGGTGGCGCGGTCTATGGGTTTCACCACGTGCCGATCAAAGCCTGCCACCTTGCTCTTCTGCCGGTCCTCGTCCTGGCCCCAGCCGCTCAATGCCACGATCATGCAGTTCTTTCCCCACTCGGTCTTGCGCATGGCGGCACATGCTTCATAGCCGTTCATCTTGGGCATGCCGATGTCCATGATCACGATCTCGGGTTTGAAAGCTGTCCCTTTTTCCACCGCATTTTCACCATCATGTGCAACGGCAATTTCATGACCGCGTTTCTTTAGGATCATGGACATGGAGAGCGCGGCATCTTCATTGTCGTCCACTACCAAGACCCGTCGTTTTAGGAGCTTTTCCGCTGTCGTTGTTTGGGGTGTGGATGCCTTAGCAACAGGCCCTGGGGTTCGGGGTATCCGTATCGTGAACTTGCTACCCTTGCCAAGTCCCTCACTGCTAACCTCCACGGAACCATGATGCTTTTCCATAAGCCGTTTAACGATGTTCAGTCCAATGCCCAAGCCTCCTCCGGAACGGTTCTTCTGATCGGGATCGACCTGCGCGAACATGTCGAAGACGATATCCAGTTTATCGGCCTCGATACCGATCCCACTATCCTTTACACTGATGGATATCTCACTTGAATTCCGTTCGACCACCACCTCGATCACTCCTCCTTGTGGCGTGTACTTCGCCGCATTGGTAAGCAAGTTCGCAACAACTTGCACCAATCGATCGCGATCCCCGAGGACCATGAACTTTTCATTTCCCAACTCCACGGTCAAGGAATGTCCATTTTGATCGATCAATGGTCGGCTGGTTTCCATCGCAGTGGCCACCACATCACTGAGGTCCACTTCATCGAAGGTCAATGTGATCTTCCCCGTATTGATCCTGCTCAGGTCCATCAGGTCATCGACAAGGCGTACCATGTGGTCCAGTTGCCGCACCATCATACTGCGTGTATTCTCTTGAACGGAAGGGTCATCGGTGGTCATTTCAAGCAACTGCAATCCGTTCTTCAAAGGAGCCAACGGGCCTCGTAATTCGTGTGCAAGCGTTGCAAGGAAATTATCCTTGTTGGTCGCGATGGAAGCGAGTTCATCTTCCATGTTCTTGCGATCCGATATGTCCGTGTTCGTGCCGAACCAACGCTCAATAACACCCTCCGAGTTGCGCACTGGGAAAGCTCTTGACAGAAACCAACGGTATTCACCATCCGCGCATTTAATGGCGAACAGGTCTTCCCAATCCTTACCGGCTGCAAGATGTTCCTTGAATTTGGCCGTTACTCGATCCATATGATCCGGGTGAAGGACCCTCTGCCATCCCCAGCCCTGCATTTCTTCGATCGTGGTCCCTGTTTGATCGAACCATCGTTTATTGTACCAATGGATATCCCCATTGGGCTCAGCGATCCACGCGAGTTGGCCGATGTTGTCTGCCAACAAGCGGAATCGCTCTTCGCTCTCTCGCACTTGTTCCTGCGCTTCTCGTTGAGCGGTGACATCCGTACATGTACCGAACCAGCGGACCACCTTCCCAGCATCATCCCGCACGGGCATTGCGTTGGCCAAGAACCAATGGTACTGACCATCAACCCCTTTCAATGGGAACATGTCGTTCCAAGCCTCCCCTTCCGCAGCGCGTTCCTTCAATGAATTGGTGGCCCGGTCGAAATGGTCCGGGTGGTGCAGCGACCTGGAGTTCAATTGGATCTCTTCGCTGGTCATACCGGTGAACTCGTGCCAGCGTTTGTTGAACCACATGGCGCTACCGTCGGCTTCCGCCATCCAGATCAACTGGGATACATTATCCGCAAGCAGATGGAACCGTTGCTCGCTCGCGCGAAGGTTTTCTTCGGCACGTTTACTCGAGGTGATGTCCCGTGCGATCTTGGCTGCACCGACAATGATACCTTGTTCGTCCTTGATCGGTGAAAGGCTTAGTGTCACATCCACAAAAGCACCATCCTTCCGTAGTCGCTTCGTTTCAAAATGCGCTACCCGCTCCCCTTTGGCGATGCGTTCGAGAAATTCCGTTTCCTCACCAGCGCGGTCGGCAGGCAACAGTATTTGTATCGATTTTCCAATGACCTCATCTTCCTGATATCCAAAAAGACTCTCTGCTCCTGTGTTCCAATCCGTAACGGTACCGTGAAGATCCAAACCAATGATGGCATCCTCCGATGATTCTACTATTGCGGCCAACCGATCTGCGGCTTCTTCAGCCTCTTTCCGCTGGGTAATGTTCATGGTGGCGCCCATCATGCGTATGGGGCGCCCTTTGTCCCGCAGTATGACCGCATTGGTGAAAACCCAATTCACTTTACCTTCCCCATTGACCGTTCGAAATTCGATCTCGTACGGCACGTTCTCCTCCAACGCTGCCTTGATGGAATCTGACACGTTCTGACGATCATCCGGGTGGATCAGTTCATGATACCCGGACATGGTGGGGGTGAACGAATCCTTTGTGACACCATGGATCCCAAAAACCGGCTCGGTCCAACTGATATGATCAGCAAGAAGGTCCCAATCCCATACGCCCAATTTCCCGGTCTCGATCACGACCCGGAGCCGCTCCTCGTCAAGCTTCCTGTCCGTGATGTCCAGGATCATGGCCATGAACATGCGCTTGGGGCCTTTGCTCACGATCTGCAGGTGTACTTCCACAGGATAATCGCTACCATTTGCACGGCGATGTACAGTTTTGAAAAGGATCTTGTCCTTTTCACCGCTGCGAAGCTTTTCCACTAGAGTCTCGAATTGCCGCGAGTCCAATTCTGGCTTGATGTCCACCGGCGTCATGCCCCTCATCTGGGGGAGCGTATAGCCAAGATTATTCAACGCGCCTTGGTTCACGTAGTCGAACTTCAAGCTCTCTAGATCAAAAATGTAGATCTCGTTCAAGCTTCGCTCGAGCATGCCGGTGAGCTGTTGCCGCTCCGCCTCCTCCTGCTGACGCTCTGTGATGTCCAACAGCACGCTGATGGCTCCGAGAGACCTGCCTTTGCCATCATGCAATGGAGTTGGATTGATCAGCACGGATCGGCGGGTACCATCGGGTCTTTCCACGATCAGTTCTTCATTCCTGATAGCAATTCCTTCCCGAACGGAACGACCCATTGGCGCATCCTGATTCGCAACCGGCGCTCCATCCAGGTCATACAGTTTATGCGCGCCATGCCATTCGCCCTCACGCCGTTCGGGCACCCGACCCCAAAGCTCCGTTGCCTTCTCATTGTATAGGTCAATACGGCCATCGCGGTCACAAGTGAAGACCGCCACGGGCATGAGGCGAATCAATTGCCGGTAACGCTCTTCACTCTCCAACAAGGCTTCATTGCGCACCTGCAGCTCCTCATTGATCGTGGCGTATTCTTCGTTTATACTTTGCAATTCCTCCTTGCTGGTCTCCAACTCTTCGTTGATGCTCTGCAGCTCTTCGTTGGAGGAGACCACTTCTTCGTTGGCCGCTTGGAGTTCCTGCGTTCCCAGTTCGCTCTCTTCGCTGATCGACCGCACCTGTTCCCGGGCATCAGCCAACTCCTTTTCCAAATTGGCGATCCGTCTATCCCTTGCGTCACTGCTCCTTTTGGGGTCTTGACGTTCATTCTCCAACACAGAAATGCTCGGCCCCTCCTTTCTGAAGAGCACAAGGAAATGCGGATCACGAGCGCCACCAATGGGCACTACTTCCACACTTACATCGTGCAGCGCATTGTCCAACTTTATGGGGACATGGTTCTTGCGGGTGGGCGCTTTCCCTTTCCGGGCAAGCTGGATCAAGCCACGCAACTCGAAAGCGAGATCATCGTGTACCATCTTCAACAAATTCAAGCTGGCCCGGCCGGAGCGTGGACGAATGAATTCTGCAGTGGGGCCAATGAACCGTCTGATCTCCAGATCGCGATCTACCAACACACAAGCGGGGACATACGTGTTCAGTAGGAGTTGTTCCACGTCCTTGTCCAAATCGCTCCCGGAAAGCCCTCTACCTTGGTTCGAGTTCATGGAAATTGGCTGCAGTTCTTGCACCTTCGATGGCTTGTAACGCACATCCAATTGCAGCCGTTGGGTATCGCTGAATTTCTTCACATACACCTTGTATTCCCGTTCCGGTTGCAGGAAAAGGTCCGGGGCATTGGCGGTGGTCTCACTTTTACCCAATGCCAAGATGCCATCGGGCTTCAACGCATAGTGGAAATTCTTCAGGACGCGTCCCTGTGCATGATTCTCCAAGTAGATCAGCACGTTCTGGCAACTGATCAGGTCCACCCTTGAGAACGGGGGATCCTTTAACAGGTCATGCTTGGCGAACACGCACATGTCGCGAATGCTCTTGATCACTTGGTAATGACCATCCACATGCTGGAAGAATTGCCGGAGCCTTTCGGGGTCCACATCTTGCAGCGCACTTTTCCGATAAATGCCCAAACGTGCTTTCTCGATGGTACGTTCGTTGAGATCCGTTGCAAAGATCTGCACAGCGGTATTGATCGCGTTCGCGCGCAAGAACTCCAACAAGGTGATAGCAATGGAGACCACTTCCTCGCCCCCAGCGCATGCGGAAACCCAGATCCGCAGGGTATCATTGCCAGCCCTGTTCTTGAACAGCTCGGGGAATACCCGTTCGGTGAGTGCTTTGTGGAATGTGGGATCACGAAAGAAGCTGGTGACGCTGATAAGCAGCTCGCTGTACAGGGTCTCGAGTTCAGAAGGTACATCGCGGAGCAACTTGAGGTAGTCGCTCAACTTGTCGCATTTGCTCAACACCATGCGCCGAATGATGCGCCGATGGATCGTGCTCTCTTTGTATTCCTTGAAATCCACGCCGCGTTCCTCGAGGAGCAATTGAAGTACCCGGCCCAATTCATTTTCATGCTTCGCCGGAAGTCGTGTATCGCCGGTGGGAAAAAGCCGTTTCACCAGATCGGCAAGCTCAGGCCCGATCGATCCAGGTGCCAGCACAAGGTCCACGACCCCGGCCTCTTGTGCGTTCTGTGGCATGGAGGGATCCTGTGCCGAACCGTCCTGGGAAATGGTCAGACCATCTTCGGCTTTGATGGCACGTAGGCCTTGCGTACCATCCATTCCACCACCGCTGAGCACGATGCCGATCGCGTTGTTCTGGTACTCGTTAGCGAGCGCACGAAAGAGGGCATCGATCGGTCTGAATGCCGCGAGTGGAGCTTTTGGTGAACGTTGCAGGGTGATGGTGTTGTTCACCACTGCGACCTGCATCCCGGCGGGACCCACATAGAGCTGGTCCGGACGAAGCTGCATTCCGTTCTCTGCAACACGTACAGGGATCGCCGTCTTCCGCTGCAAGATCTCCACGAAGGTGTGTTCTCCGTTCTCCTCCATGTGGGAAACGAAAATGTAGGACAGACCTAGATCGGTGGGCAACTTGGATAAGAGCAGACCCATGGCCTCCAATCCACCGGCCGAAGCCCCGATCCCGACCACAGGAAAGGCTTGGTGGACCTCCTTCACCACCATACCTCTTTGCTCCAAAGTTGCTTTGAACTTCTCCACCTCGGACTTGTGGAACATGTCCACTTTCTCCTTGCCCATTTTCACAGGTTTGAGCTTGCCTTTGCGCACCCATGCACGGATGGTGTTCGTGTGCAGTCGCAGAAATCCGGCGACCTCCGGCAACGAGAGCATCTTAGGTTCCTCCACTTCCTTTCGTCGATCGTGCATTCGTCAAATAAACCGTGTTGTTGTTGGTGAACAATGGGCTAATATATTGGAGGGAAATGAGTAGTGAAAGCATTTTGATCGGCTCGAGATCTGCGAACTGTAGCTGATCCATTTGAATGGGGAAAAATGGGGTCAGCATTCCCCGATGAAGTGCATGTATTTTTGAATTTACGGTGGAACGGTGTCGCGCGGACTCGCACTCTCTGCACGAACTTACCGGGGAAGAACGACCACCGGATCGTAGCATGAAAGCCCCACTGTTCACATTCACGGAACAAACTCCTTCATACGCGAACTTTCACTAAACCTGCGCTCGGCGCGCGATGCGAACCCGGAGAAACGCTTCATCGAAATTGGCCCGCGTATTGCGAAGACCGAACCAAACAAAACCAGATGATCAACAAATATGCAATGTCCCTTATACCTCTGTCGCTTTTCATGGTACTGTCCATGGCAAGTTGCAAGAAATACGATGAAGGACCAGCGATCAGTCTTACCTCTCGATCAGAACGCGTTGCGAATACATGGACCATTGACCGGGCAATAGCCGATGGAAATGATGTGACCAGTGATTACGACAACTATGTTCTGACCCTGACCACAGGAGGTAGTGCGACGCTTGTTGCAACGTACACGGTATTCGGTGTCAACTTCACCGGAGAGACAAATGGTACGTGGGCCTTCCAGAATGACGACGAGGAGCTGGTGTTGGACTTTGAAAATAATGATGCCGATGGGACCTACCAGATCCGTCGGCTAACAGAAACGGAGCTCTGGATACACAAGGTCGGCGACGACTTGGAATTGCGCTTGAAGTGATCTTGATAACAGAGCAACGCCCACAACCACCCATTCACAGAAAAGATGAAGATGATGAGCATACAACGAACATTTGTAATTGCACTTGCAGCCACCTTGCTAAGCACTGGTTGTAAGAAGTATGAAGACGGACCGGCCTTTAGCTTGCGGTCCAAAAAGGAACGGATCGCCAATACCTGGCGCGTAGAACAAGCATTGAACGGAAGCCAGGATGTGACATCCAACTTCGATCAGTACGAGCTACAAATGCTGACCAGTGGGAACGCGACACTTTCGGCGTTGTACACCTTGGGGGACCTGAGTTTCGAGTTACAGACCAATGGAACATGGTCCTTGGAGAACAGCAATGAGGACCTCCGCTTGGACTATGAGAACAATGATGCGGATGAGACCTACAAGATCCTTCGATTGAAAGAGGACGAACTATGGTTACGTACCATGGACAACGGGCTTGAACTCCACTTGATCCCGCGATGATCCTACGCGCATAGTTGACGTTCAAAGTAGATCGTGATCATATCATAAGACCCATAAAAGGCCCGTGCTTGCACGGGTCCTTTTATGTTCCATTCCCAAGAAATGAAGACCATCCAGAACATGAAGACCCAATGAGCATCGAACCGATCACACGCTACGGTAAAGCGGACCTGCAGGAATTTGAGGAGGTCATAACCCATAAACTTTCCATCGCCCAAAATGACCTGAACGACCTACGATCCTCTTTGGTCCATTACTCTGGCAATGGAACGGACGATACTTCTTTCTCCTCACACAACATCGAAGATGGGAACAGCTCCCTTGAACGGGAGGAGTTGATGATGCTGGCCACTCGGCAAGAGAAGTTCATTCTTCAGTTGAACAATGCCCTCTTGCGGATCCACAACGGCACCTACGGGGTTTGTAGGGTGACCGGGGAACTCATTCCCAAAGCAAGGCTGTTGTCAGTTCCACATGCCACCATGTCCATGCAAGGCAAACAACAAGAGCTTGGTCCTACTACGGATCGTTCTTCAGGTGCTTGACCATCGCGCAAGCCCTCTCCGTCCATGATCAAATAGCCCACCCTTTGCTTTGTGAACGGCCCGGAAAGAAAAGACGAAGGCCCAATGTCCATTATCAGACATTGGGCCTTCGTCTTTTGAGCAAATCCAAAAACCGCTACAGCTGACCCTTCTCGGCAGCCTTCTTCATTCGGTCATTGGCGTAGATGGCGATCTCCACCCGACGATTCTGGGTTTTGCCTTGTTCCGAGGTATTATCCGCTATGGGTTGTGTCTCGCCATAGCCCACGGTCGTCATCCGCGATGGTTTCAAACCCTTCTGTATGAGATACCGATCCACACTTTTCGCGCGGGCCTCTGAAAGGTTTTGGTTCAGATCATCACTTCCATCGGCATCCGTATGCCCTTCGATCAGCACCTCCGTATCATCATACTTCAGCAAGGTGTTAGCGAGGTCATCCAAGTTGGCCTGTGCGGCATTGCTCAAGGTGCTTTCATTCACCGCGAAGAGCAATCCGCTGTCGAAAGTGATCTTGATCCCTTCGCCCACCCGGGTCACCTCCGCACCTTCAAGGTCATTCCGTAATTCTTCGGCTTGTTTATCCATATGCCTTCCAATGAGCGCCCCAGCAGTACCACCGACCGCAGCTCCGATAATGGCCCCGATGGCGGTTCCGTTCTTACCGAATTGATTGCCGATCACAGCGCCGGCCCCTGCACCAACTCCGGTACCTATGGCACCTCCCTTTAAGGCACGGGAAGTATTGCACGCTGGAAGGGCTGGGATCAGAACAGAGCAGAAGATCATAGCTCCGAGTTGGAGTTTGGTTTTTCGGTATTGCATGGTTGATGTGTTTTGCGCTCATTGCCAAAGGACGTGCCTGAACCTCTTCGACCCCGACCTGCAATGAAATTCGAAGCGGTCGGGCACATCTCACTTAATTGGACAGCGAAAAGTGCTACCCGATCACAGCAACAGTGTAGAGATCTCTCCCCGTTCGAATACGCCGCACTTGCGCTGGAAGGGGAGAAGGACCCTAGACCCAGGAGAAGCTTACTGTTCACCCGTTTGATCCGGCACGAGATCTACTTGGAATTGGGAAACGAGCCACATGAAAACGCCGGATTGCCAATACGACACGTTGCTGGAGGCTGTCGAAGACCTGAAGAAACAGGGTTACACCGATGAATTGACGATCCGGGAAGATGGTCTTTACAATGATGCTGACCCTTTGGACCCAAAGGAATTCACCATAGACTCCTTCCACCGATTCGAAGGGCCTACAGACCCGAGTGATGAGAGCATTGTGTATGCGATCAGCTCAACACACTTAGCATTGAAAGGGATCTTGGTCGGCGACTATGGGTCCAATGCATTGGACTACATCCATAAGATGGTCCAAGACTTGAACGCTCACGGGAACGAAGATCGAACGGTGCAACCTGTTAGGCCAGTTACGCCGGGCGAGAGCACCAAACGATAGATCGCTCTTCACGCTTTCCGGAGGATTTTGCCGAACCAGATACGCTTCCTGAAATCACGAAGCAGACATCGGTCAAGCTCGAGCAAGACGATCAGCTCGTAATGATGAACCGACCTCGGCTATTCTGGAAATGACCTCGTCCTTATCCTTTCTCGACGCGATTTCCACGATCATCGCGAACGTCCTACGGACCAGATCAGCGGTCGAAAGAGTGTTGGTAACAGAACTGGCAAAAGCAGAGTGGAAGACCTTCTTGAAGATGTGATCCGCGCACATTGCACATGGAACTACCTTGATGATCATACCATAGAGCAGCGGTGCTACCCGGTCATAGGATCGGGAGGCAGTGGCGGAACTGGACAAACCTGATATGAACCGACCTTCCTCCTCCACAGCCTGGATCGAATGTTCACAGTTCGAGAGAGAGACATCGGTCGCCATCAAGACGACGCTTGGGTGTGTGCCTCCACGAACCAGAGCCACTTGTCCGCCCCACGTGACACTTCGGTAAAGAGATCAGCAGTGTCCGCATCCTTGAGTTTATCCGCTTTATCGATCGCATCCCGTATTTCACTTCCATAAGCTGCCAAGGCCTTGGTCACTGCTTCCACGTGGGAAACGCCAGTTACAATGCCCTTGGGAAATTCAGGAAGTTTCGAATTTGCAACTGCAGCCCGAGCTGTGCCGTTCACCGTTCCGCCGAGCATCACTGCGCGCTCCGCGATCTTGTCCACGTACTCTTCAGTTGCCTCGTAGATATCATCGAACAATTTGTGCAAGCCAATGAAATTCGGACCCTTAACGTTCCAGTGCGCCTGCTTCATTTGCAGATGAAGGTCCACGGAGTCTGCTAGTCTTGCATTCAGCAGTTCGACCATGTTCTCCCGCGTTGCCTTGGGTAGATCGATGGATGTGGCATGCATTCTTAGTGCCTTTTTAGGGATCTTCGATGTTGCAGTTTTCTTCTCTTTCGTTGCCATTGTTCTAGCTGTTCAAGGCGCGCTTCATGCCGCCAAAATGAGGTCGTTCTTAGGAGTTCCTTTAATGTCCCAAAACTGCCGTTTGACCGCCGCGGACATAGTGGAGAAGAGAACCCCGAAAGGGGTTCGTGGATCGATACGTTTGAATTTAGGATGTTGTCGTTTGGGGATGACACCAACCAGTGCCGTAACCCCCGATCTACGCAAGCACGCCAACGCAGATGACGCATGCTCCACCACTTCGTAGGATGGCATATTCGCATGGATAATGGACCAACGCACCCGGCTAGCCGTACAAATCAATTTTGACCCGTCCGCGCTCACGGACTCCACCCTAAGACGAATACCGAACTTCCGCCAAAGCGTTCGTTCATTCTTCGCGAGTTCCTTTAGTACGTCTTCGTTCACGTCCATCCTTCCAGCTCCATTACTGTTCCTCCCGAACTGCTGAACTTCAGCACCGTTCGATAAAGTATTCGTACTCATCATTCAGCACTGGCCCAACAGCATCCATATAACTATGAACACCAACACCGTTCCGAAGCAGCCGCCACCCCATTTATAGGCAGCACCGCCGGCGATCAATCCACGGAAAAGATTATTCATTCTTTCTGTTCTTAAGGTTGGGTCTAGCTCCGTAGCAACCATTTTGCTTTGGACCCGGAAAGGGTCAATGGGATGCTCAAGACCAACCAAAGCATTTCGTGGGCCGATCATATGTTTGAACTGACACAACCACTTTGTCCTACTCCGATGTGTAGAATTCCGGCAACGATTTCCCCGGTCAGAAAGTCCAGCGGGCATTGATCTCCCCATATGGATCAGTGACCATAAGGCCAACTCTTATACTAGGCTGATCATTAACGAATCCGCTTTTCAGGCCTTGTTAGGCGCTATGCGAACAAGGGAAACTTCACCAACTGTTGAAGTGACTAAAGCATGTCGGATATCATAATAGGTGAGATCATCAGGAGCTACTTCGATGTACGATACTCTCTCAGGAGAATAGCACTTCCGAGTATTGCGCTGCTGGCCCAAACCACACTAACTCCCCACTTTGGGGATTTCATTCCACTACTTAGAGACGGAACCACGCTCAAAATGATCTGGTACGCCCTGTGCCAAGAACGACTGAACCAAAACAACAACCACCATGTTAAGATGGGTAGTCACATTCCTAGTTATTGCGCTCGTCGCTGCACTATTCGGTTTCGGAGGATTAGCGGCTGGAGCAGCTGAGATCGCGAAGATCATTTTCTACATCTTCTTGGTCCTCTTGGTCATCTCGTTGATCTTCGGGTCACGCATCTGGCCGAAGAACTTGTAGGTCGATGAGCTAAAGAAGTTGCCGGTGGCCCAATAAAATGGGCACGGTGGAACACCGGTATACACAGAGGCCGATCCGTAATGGGTTGGCCTTTTGTGTGTTCATCCTAAATTGATCATCTGATCATCTCAATGTGCTTTCCTAAGAGTTCGTCGTGTAAAGAATCATTTCTCTGGCCCAAGTAGCCCAAAATAAGAATGGCCAAATGCAGCTCGCACTTGGCCATAATGTCGCATACAAGGCACGGTGCTGCTATCGGTTACGCTACTTTGGAGGATTACTGATCGTACCGGGTTCTGTTTTAGTAACAGAGTCCGGATCCTTTGAGAACGGATCATTTCGCATGAAGGAATTGGGTCCTCTTTCCTTTCTCTCCAGACT
>Ga0154020_10000687_pt1 | contig 41523 bp, 43 predicted proteins | sample Klosneuvirus_201_FD_109709 | JGI IMG/M metagenome (GOLD analysis project Ga0154020, IMG submission 109709) | Active sludge microbial communities from wastewater, Klosterneuburg, Austria - Klosneuvirus_20160825_MG | ecosystem: Engineered > WWTP > Aerobic digester > Activated sludge | place... | reverse complement strand
CACGCGGTCGGCGAAGAAGCCCACGGTGGTGACGCTCGCCACCGCCACGAAGAGCGCGACGGCGAGCACGCGCGCCTCGCCCGAGTGGACGTTGCGGCGCAGCATCCGCATGGCGATCGCCAGGTTCCTCATGCCGCGACCACCCCCGCCGAGATCGCGATGCGCCGGTCGCACCGGGCGGCCAGCGCCTCGTCGTGCGTCACCAGCACGAGGGTCGTGCCGCGGTCGCGGTTCATGCCGAAGAGCAGCTCGATCACCTGCGCCCCCGTCGCCGAGTCGAGGTTGCCGGTGGGCTCGTCCGCGAACAGCAGCTTCGGTTCCGTCGCGAAGGCCCGCGCCACCGCCACGCGCTGCTGCTCCCCGCCGGAGAGCTGGCGCGGGTAGTGGCCGACGCGGTCGGCGAGCCCCACCTGCCCGAGGACGCCGGCGGCGCGCGAGGCGGCGTCCCCCAGCCCGGCGAGCTCCAGGGGAAGCATCACGTTCTCCAGGGCCGTGAGCGCCGGCAGGAGCTGGAAGGACTGGAACACGAAGCCCACGAGCCGCCCGCGCAGGCGCGCCCGGCCGTCCTCGTCCAGCGCGAAGAGGTCCTCGCCGTCGATCCAGACGCGGCCGGCCGAGGGAACGTCGAGCCCCGCGAGCAGTCCCAGCAGCGTGGACTTGCCCGACCCCGAGGCCCCGACGACGGCCACCGAATCGCCGGCGGCGACCTCGAAGCTCGCCTCGCGCACGATGACCAGCTCGTGGTCGGGCGTGGAGACTTGTTTGGTGAGGCCCTCGGCCCGCACAATGGCGGGCTTGCGCGCGCTGGCGGGGGGGCTTTCCGGTTCCCTGATGGCGTTCATGGTGCTCCGCTTGCGTGCCGGTCGCCGAGGCAACACGACGTGAAATTCATCGATCGATTCCTGCGCCGCGCGGCCCCCGGCCTCGCGGCCCTTCTCCTCGCCCTGCCCGCCGCGGCGGCCGACGCCGCGCGCACCGTCCTCGTGTTCGGCGACAGCCTCTCGGCCGCCTACGGCCTCGCCACGCCGCAGGGCTGGGTCTCCCTTCTCGGGGAGCGCATCGCCCGCGAGCGGCTGGGATGGCGCGTGGTGAACGCGAGCATCTCCGGCGAGACCACGGCCGGGGGCCTGCGCCGCCTGCCCGGGGACCTCCAGCGCCACCGCCCTTCCCTCGTGGTGATCGCCCTCGGGGCCAACGACGGCCTGCGCGGCCAGCCGGTGGCCGCCGCGCGCGCCAACCTCGAGGAGATGATCCGACTCGCCCGCGCCGCCCGGGCCGAACCCGTGCTGGTGGGGCTCATGATTCCGCCGAATTATGGCATCGATTATGCCCGCGAGTTCCGCGAGCTCTTCCCCCAGCTCGCGCGGAAGGCGAAGGTGCCCCTGGTGCCCTTCCTGCTTGACGGCATCGCCGACAGGCGCGACCTCTTCCTCCCGGACCAGCTGCACCCCTCGGCCGCCGCGCAGCCCCTGATCCTGGACAACGTCTGGCCGACGCTGGAGCCCCTGCTCCGGCGGTCGCCGCGCAAGTGACCCAGCTCCCGGAGTTCCGCGACCGCCCGGCCTCGCGGGCCCGGCTGCCCCTTTCCGCGGCCGACCTCTCGGGGTGGGACGCGATCCTCGACGCGCGCAGCCCGTCGGAGTATGCGGAGGACCACCTTCCCGGCGCCGAGAACTGCCCGGTGCTGGACGACGGCGAGCGCGCGCTCGTGGGCACGGCCTACAAGGAGCGCGGCGCCTTCGAGGCCAAGCGGATCGGCGCGCCGCTCGTGGCCGCCAACATCGCGAGGATCATCGCCGGGCGCTTCGCCGACCGCCCGCGGCACTGGCGGCCGCTGGTCTACTGCTGGCGCGGCGGCTCCCGCTCCGGCGCCCTCACCCACGTCCTGCGCCAGGTGGGGTGGGACGCGCTGCAGCTCGAGGGCGGCTACAAGGGCTTCCGGCGGCAGGTGGCGGCCGACCTCGAGGCCATGCCCGCGCGCTTCTCGTTCCTCGTCGTCTGCGGGGCCACGGGGTCGGGCAAGAGCCGGCTGCTGGAGGCGCTCGCCACGACTTCCGCCCAGGTCCTCGACCTGGAGGCGCTCGCGGCGCACCGCGGCTCCGTGCTGGGCGAACTGCCGGGCGCGCCGCAGCCCTCGCAGAAGGCCTTCGAGACGGCCATCTGGTCGGCGCTCGCGCGCTTCGACCCCGCGCGCCCGGTGTTCGTGGAGTCGGAGAGCCGCAAGGTGGGCAACCTGCGCGTGCCCGAGGCGCTCATCCACCGCATGCGCGAGGGCCGGTGCCTGCGGCTGGAGGCCGGGCCTGCCGTGCGCACGCGGCTCCTGCTCGAGGACTACGCGCACCTGGTGGCCGACCCCGCCCGCCTGATGGAAAAGCTCGCCTGCCTCGCGCCCCTGCACGGCAACGAGCGCATCGCGCGCTGGGACGGCCTCGCGGGCGCCGGCGACTGGACGGGGCTGGTCGCGGACCTCCTCGAGGCCCACTACGACCCCGCCTACCGGCGATCGATGTTCCGCAACTACGCGGGCGCCGCCACGGCGGAGGTGGTGGAGGTCACGGACGGGTCGCGGGACGCTTTCCTCGCGCTGGCCCGCGGCCTCGCCGCGCAGTGAACCGGGCTCCCGCCCGGCTCAGTGGGGCTTCTTCAGGAAGGTGACGACCTGCATCCCGGGGGCGTTGCGCGTGCCGCAACCCTCGCCGCCCAGGGCCAGCTCGGCCTCGTGCAGGAGGTTGATCACGTCGACGTAGTCGCGGTCCTTCACCATCATGAGGGCCGTGCGGCCGCCCTCGTTCCTCGCCGAGGGGTCGGCGCCGGCGGCGAGCAGCGCCTCGACCACGCCCGCCTCCCCGTTGCCCGCCGCGTACATGAGCGGCCGCACGCCGTAGCCGATGCGCGCCTCGCGGTCCGCGCCCGCCTCGAGCAGGGCCCGGACGACCTCCGGGTAGCCGCGATCCTCGTCGCCGTTGTAGCAGGCGTGGAAGAGCGCGGTGAAGCCCATCGCGTCGGCCGCGTTCACGTCGGCGCCCTCCGCGAGGAGCCTGCGCACCTCCGCCAGGTCGCCCCGCCCCGCCGCCGCCATGAGCGGCGTCCTGCCTTCGACTTCCATGGTCCTTGGCCTCCGTTTCGCGTGCCGGCGCCATTATCCCCGCGGCCGCGGCGCCGGATCAACGGCGGCGCCGATGGGGGTATGCCCTGCGCCCGTTCCATCGCCCCGGCGCGCCCACTTCGGTTAAACTGCCCGCAAAACGCGGCATTGCCACCACGCCCCCTCACCCGGTGTCCGAACGCCCCCACAAGATCGGCAAGTACACGGTCCTCTCCGAGATCGGGCAGGGGGCATCGGCCAACGTCTACGTCGGCGAGGATCCCTTCAACGACCGCAAGGTCGCGATCAAGGTCGCCAAGAGCGACGCCGACATGTCGGAGGAGGAGGCCAACCGCTTCGAGAAGCTCTTCCTCAACGAGGCCTCGCTCGCCGGCAAGCTCAACCACCCCAACATCGTCGCGGTGTACGACGCGGTGGTCGACGGCGAGACGCGCTACATCGTGATGGAGTACGTCCCGGGCGGCTCCCTCAAGAAGTACTGCACCGAGACCAACCTCCTGCCCGTGCGGCAGGCCGTGCTCGTGATCTTCAAGATGTGCCGGGCGCTGGACTACGCCTTCCAGAACGGCGTGATCCACCGCGACATCAAGCCCGCCAACATCCTGCTTTCCGAGCGCGACGACATCAAGATCAGCGACTTCGGCACCGCCAAGATCTCGCACGCCACGCACACGCAGATCGAGGGCTTCCTGGGCTCCCCGGCCTACATGTCGCCGGAGCAGATCAACGAGGAGTCGCCCTCCGTCCAGACCGACATCTACTCGCTGGGCGTGGTGATGTACGAGCTGCTCACGGGCAAGCTCCCGTTCCGCGCCGAGAACTCGGTGGCGATGATCAACAAGATCCTCAACGAGGAGCCCGTGCCCCTCGAGCAGCTGCGCCCCGACCTCCCCGACAAGCTCGTGGAGATCGTGAAGAAGGCGATGGCGAAGGACCCGAGGCAGCGCTACCAGACCTGGTTCGAGATGGCGAGCGACCTCGCCGACACCTTCCCGCAGCTCGAGCGCTACTCCACCGAGATCAGCTCGACGGAGAAGTTCAACAAGCTGCGCGCCCTGCCCTTCTTCCGCGAGTTCCGCGACGCCGAGCTCTGGGAGGTGCTGCGCGGCGCCATCTGGGAGGTCCACGCCCGCGACGAGAACCTGCTGCTCGAGGGCGAGATCGGCCAGGCGTTCTTCATCATCGTCGCCGGGCAGGTGAAGGTGGTGAAGGACGGCAAGCTCCTCAACGTCCTCAAGGAAGGCGACTGCTTCGGCGAGATGGCCTACCTCTCCGGGGACCGCGCGCGGCGCTCGGCCTCGATCATCTCGGTGTCAGAGGTGCACCTCCTCAAGATCCAGGCGACCCACCTCGAGAGCCTCACCGAGGGCTGCCAGCTGCGCTTCAACCGCGAGTTCCTGCGCACGCTCATCGAGCGGCTCAGCTGGACGACCTCCGTCCTCGCCCAGTTCCGCCGCTAGGGCGGGCGCCGCGCCAGGCGGGCGGGGGATTCAACACGCAGGACACGGAGGAAGCACGGAGGACACGGAGGAAGCACGGAGGCGCGTCCCGCCCCTCGAGCCCCCGATCGCCCGCTACTGCTTCGACGCGGCAAGGAGGCAGGCGGCCTGCGCGGCGATGCCCTCCCCGCGCCCCGTGAAGCCCAGCTTCTCGGTGGTGGTGGCCTTCACGTTCACGCACCCCGCGTCGATGCCGAGGTCGGCGGCGATGTTGGCCACCATCGCGGGGACGTGGGGCGCCATGCGCGGCGCCTCGGCGATGATCGTCGCGTCCACGTTCACGGGCACGAAGCCCGTCTCGCGCACGAGGCCGGCCACGCGCCGCAGCAGCTCGCGGCTGTCGATGCCCCTGTAGCGGGGGTCGCTGTCGGGGAAGTGCCGGCCGATGTCGCCGAGCGCCGCCGCCCCGAGGAGGGCGTCGCTGATGGCGTGCAGCAGCACGTCCGCGTCGCTGTGGCCGAGCAGCCCCCTGTCGTGGGCGATCTCCACGCCGCCGATCACCAGCCGGCGGCCGGCGACGAGCGGGTGGACGTCGAAACCCTGGCCGATGCGCAAGGCCGTCATGCGTGCTTCCTCCGGTGGGTGAGGATCGTCTCCGCGAGGGCGAGGTCCTCGGGAAAGGTCACCTTGAAGTTGGCGTTGTCGCCCTGCACCAGCCGCGGCCGGTGCCCGAGCGACTCCACGGCCTGCGACTCGTCCGTCGCGGCCGGCGCCTCGGCGAGCGCGCGCCGCAGCAGCGCGTAGCGGAAGAGCTGCGGCGTCTGCGCGCGCCAGAGGCCCTCGCGCGGCACCGTCGCACCGACGCGCGCGGGCTCACCCTCGCGCTTGAGCGTGTCGGCCACGGGCATCGCGAGGAGCCCGCCCACGGGGTCGTCGCCCGCCTCGTCCAGCAGGCGCTCGACCATCGCCGGCGTGAGGCAGGGGCGAGCCGCGTCGTGCACGAGGATCCAGTCGTCGGGTGCGGCCTCGCCCGCCAGCCGCTCGATGGCGTTGGCCACGCTCCTCGCGCGCGTCTGCCCGCCGGCGCGAAGCGCCTCGACGCGCCCGGCGAGGGCGGACCAGTCGTGCGCGTTCCAGTGGGCATCGTCCGGGGCGAGGATCGCGATCACGCGGTCCACGCGCGCCACGGCGGCGAGCGCGGCGAGCGAGTGGCGCAGCATCGGCAGGCCCGCGACCGCGAGGTACTGCTTGGGCGTGCTCTCGCCCATGCGCGTGCCCTGGCCGGCGGCGGGCACGAGTGCGTAGGTCCTGGGCGTCGTACGGGGCATCCTCGGCCGATTATCGCCGATTTCACCGGCCGGCCGATGCGGCGGCGCAGGTTGAATCGGGGACTGCGCCGGGTCACACTTCGGGCCATGGCCGCGCGGATCCTCCTCGTCATCCTCGTGATCCTCGCGGCGGGGTGCGACATCTCGCGCCCTCCGGTGAAGGCGCTCTCCGAGGGCGGCAAGCTGGTGGTCGTGACCCTCAACGGCCCGGCCACCTGGTACGAGGACGCGCAGGGCCACCCGGGCGGCTTCGAGCACGACCTCGTGTCGCTCTTCGCGAAGGACCTCGGCGTCCCCCTCGAGTACGACTTCGTCGAGAGCCAGGCGAAGGCCGAGCAGGCGCTCGCCGACGGGCGCGCGCACTTCGCCGCGGCGCTCCTGCCGAGGCGCTTCGACCTGCCGGGCGGCCTCGTCTGGGGCCCTTCGTACCGCACGGCGCAATTCCAGCTCGCCTGGAGGGCGGATCTCCCGCGACCGCGCGGCGCGGCCGACGTGGAAGGCCGCCGCGTGGGCACGATCGGCGACCCGTTCGCCGATCCGCTGCTGCTCTCGGGCGCGACGCTCCCGGCGCGGCTCGAGCGCCTGCCGCCCGACGCGGCCGTCGAGGATCTCCTCGAGCGCGTGGCGCGGGGCGAACTGGACGGCGCGCTGGTCGACTCCGCGCGCTTCACCATCGCCCGCAAGCACTTCCCGCAGGTCGAGATCGCCTTCGACGTGGGCAAGCCCGTCCACTACTCCTGGCGCGTCGGGCGCGTCGACCAGAAGCCGCTCCTCGACCGCATGAAGGCGTTCTTCGCGAGGATCGAGAAGGACGGCACGCTCCGGCGCCTCAACGACCTGCACTTCGCCCACGCCGCGCGCCTCTCCGCCATCGACGCGGGGACGCTGATCGAGCGCATCAACACGCTGCTGCCGAAGCTCAAGCCCCACTTCGTGGAGGCCGAGCAGGTCTCCGGGTTCGACTGGCGCCTCGTCGCCGCCGTCGGCTACCAGGAGTCGCACTGGGACCCGCTCGCGACCTCCCCCACGGGCGTGCGCGGCCTCATGATGCTCACCGAGGAGACGGCCGACCGCCTGCGGGTCAAGGACCGGCTGGACGCCCGCGAGAGCATCCTCGGCGGCGCGCGCTACCTCGGGCTGCTGGCGGACACGCTTCCCGCGCGCATCGCGGAGCCCGACCGCACCTACCTCGCGCTGGCCGCCTACAACCTCGGGATCGGGCACCTCGAGGACGCGCGCATCCTCGCGCAGCGCCGCGGACTTTCGCCGGACAAGTGGCAGGACGTGAAGCTCGCGCTCCCGGGGCTCACCGACCCGGAGTCCTACCAGAAGCTCAAGCACGGCTTCGCGCGCGGCCACGAGGCCATGCAATTCGTGGACAACGTGCGCAACTTCCACGACATCCTGTCGCGCATCGCGCCGCGCGACGGGCCGCTCGCCCCGCGGCCGGCCCCCGCCCCTCAGGGCTCCACGAAGGGTTCCGTCGCCTCGAGGTGAGCCGTGTCCGCCCACGCCTCCACGGCCCAGCGCCCGTCGTCGAAGGCGAGCGCGTTGTAGGAGGCGTTGGGTATGGGGATCGGCTGGGCAGCTCCCACCGGGATGCCCTGCACGTGCCGGTAGAGCATGGCGAGCACGCCCCCGTGGCAGACGACCACGAGGCGCTCGCCGTCGTGCGCCCGCGCGAGGGACTCGAAGGCGCCGCTCACGCGCTCGTACATCTGGCGCCGGCTCTCGCCGCCCGGCACGACGTAGTCGGGGTCGGTGTCGCGCACGCGGGAGAAGATCTCCGGGTAGTGCACGCCGATCTCGCCGTAGGTGAGCCCCTCGGCGAGTCCGTAGTTGCGCTCGCGCAGCCGCGGCTCGGGGTGGATGGCGTGGCCGGTGCGCGCGGCGATGGCCTGCGCCGTGCGCCAGGCGCGGCCGAGGTCGCTCGAGAGCAGCCGGTCGAAGCGCTCGCCGGCGAGGCGCGCCGCGATGGCCTGCGCCTGCGCGAGGCCGGCGGGCGTGAGCGGGCTGTCGGCGTGCCCCTGGATCCGCGAGGCGACGTTCCACGCCGTCTCGCCGTGGCGGACGACGACGAGGCGCGTGCTCACGCGCGCGCGATCCGGTCCACGCCGCCCATCCAGGGCACCAGCGCCTCGGGGACCGCGACCGAGCCATCGGCCTGCTGGCAATTCTCGAGGATCGCCACCAGTGTGCGGCCGACGGCGAGGCCGGAGCCGTTGAGCGTGTGCACGGGCTCGGGGCGGCCCTTCTCGCCGCCCTTGTAGCGCGCCTGCATGCGCCGCGCCTGGAAGGCCTCGAAGTTGGAGCACGACGAGATCTCGCGGTAGGCCTGCTGCCCCGGGAGCCACACCTCGAGGTCGTAGGTCTTGGCGCTGGAGAAGCCGAGATCCCCCGTGCACAGCATCACGGTGCGGAACGGCAGGCCCAGGCGCTTGAGGATCGCCTCGGCGTGCCCGGTCAGCTCCTCGTGGGCCTCGCCGGATCTCTCCGGGTGCACCACCTGCAGGATCTCCACCTTGTCGAACTGGTGCTGGCGGATCATGCCGCGGGTGTCCTTGCCGTAGCTGCCCGCCTCCGAACGGAAGCAGGGGCTGTGGCACACGAACCTGAGCGGCAGGTCCTTCGCTTCCAGCAGCGTGTCGCGGACGAAGTTGGTGACGGGGTACTCGGCGGTGGGGATGAGGTAGAGGTCGCGCCCCTCGAGCTTGAAGAGGTCGTCCCTGAACTTGGCGAGGCTCGAGACCCCGTCGGCGCACTCGCCGGTGACCATGTAGGGGACGTAGACCTCGGTGTAGCCGTGCTCGCGCGTGTGCACGTCCAGCATGAACTGCGCGAGCGCCCGGTGCAGGCGCGCGAGCCCGCCCCTGAGCACCGAGAAGCGCGCCCCGGAGAGCTTGGCCGCCGTGTCGAAATCGAGCAGGCCCAGGCCCGCGCCCACGTCGACGTGGTCCTTCACCGGGAAGTCGAACGCGCGCGGCGTGCCCCAGCGGCGCACCTCGACGTTGTCGTCGCTCGACCTCCCGTGCGCCACCTCGGGCCGCGGGATGTTCGGGATGGTCCGAAGGAAGGCTTCCATCTCCGCCTGGAGGCTCTTCAGCCTTCCCTCGGACGCTTGAAGGAGGTCATTGACGGTCTCGACCTCCGCCATCTCGGTCGAGACGTCCTCGCCTTTCGACTTCTTGATCCCGATCTGCCTGGAGAGGGAATTTCTCCTGGCCTGTGCGCCTTCGATCATTCCCTGGGAGCTCTTTCGGTCTTCTTCCAGCGAGCGGAACCTGGCTTCGTCGAAAGCGAGGCCGCGGCGGGCGAGGCCGGCGACGACGGCGGGGAGGTCCTTGCGCAGCAGTTGGATGTCCAGCATGGGTATCGCGCGTGAGGGGAAACCGTGATTATATTCGGTCGACCCCGAGACCTGCCCGCACCATGCCCAAGCAAGGCGAGATCGACTACCTGAGGAACATCGGCGAGGCCGGCCTCGCCCACGCCGCCGGCAAGCCCTTCTCCGACGCGGGGTGCGCGCAGATGCTGGTCGACATCGGCATCGTGATGCAGTTGCTCCCGCCGCCGCCGTCGCGCATCCTCGACCTGGGCTGCGGCACGGGCTGGACGAGCCTCTTCCTCGCGCGCCGCGGCCACGAGGTCACCGGGCAGGACATCGCCCCCGACATGATCGCGGCCGCCGAGGCGGCGCGCGACCGCGAGGCGCTCGCGAACCTGCGCTTCGTGAGCTCGGACTACGAGAGCCTCGCCTTCGCGGGCGAGTTCGACGGTGCCCTCTTCTTCGACTCCCTGCACCACGCCGTCGACGAGGAGGCGGCGCTGGCCGGCGCGTACCGTGCGCTCCGGCCCGGCGGCGTGCTCGTCACCCACGAGCCCGGCGAGGGGCACGCGGCGAACCCCGCGACGCAGGCGGCCGTCGCGCGCTACGGCGTGACGGAGAAGGACATGCCGCCGCGCCACATCGTGGCCGTCGCGCGGCGCGTCGGGTTCTCCGCCGGCCGCATCCTCGTCAACTCCGAGCGCCTCGTGCGGCTGGGGATGGGCATCGGCGAGACGGGCCTCCTCGGCCGGCTCGCGCGCCACCGCGCCGCCCAGCCGCTGGTGGCCGCCGCGACGCACTTCTGGCGCTGGGGGCGCCTGGGCAGCATGGTCGTGCTGGTGAAGTAGAGCGGCGCGCTCAGGAATCGCCGCGGGGCTCCTTGTCGCGGCTGCGCAGCCACGCGAGCTTGTCGCGGATCTTCGCCTCCAGCCCGCGGTCCGTCGGGCGGTACCAGCCCGGCGGCTGCATGCCGTCGGGGAGGTAGGACTCGCCCGCGGCGTAGCCGCCCTCCTCGTCGTGCGCGTAGCGGTAGTCCTTGCCGTAGCCCAGTTCCTTCATGAGGCGCGTGGGCGCGTTCCGCAGCCGCAGCGGCACGGGGCGGCTCGCGTCCGTCGACACGAAACGGCGCGCTTCCCCCCAGGCGACGTAGACCGCGTTGGACTTGGGCGCCACCGCGAGGTAGACCACGCACTCGGCGAGCGCGAGCTCGCCCTCGGGCGAGCCGAGGCGTTCGTAGACCTCCGCCGCGCGCGTGGCGATCTCGAGCGCCCGCGGGTCGGCGAGGCCCACGTCCTCGCTCGCCATGCGCACCATGCGCCGCGCGAGGTAGCGCGGGTCGGCGCCGCCGTCGAGCATACGCGCCATCCAGTAGAGGGCGGCGTCGGGGTCGCTGCCGCGCACGCTCTTGTGCAGCGCCGAGATCTGGTCGTAGAAGTTCTCGCCGCCCTTGTCGAATCGCCGCCCGGCGCGCGTGACGACGCCCTCCACGAACGGGGCGTCCGCGCCGCGGCGCGCCGCCGCGCGCGCGGCGGTCGCCACCTGCTCGACCAGGTTCAGGGCCCGCCGGCCGTCGCCGTCGGCGTACTCCGCCACGCGGCCGCGCGCCTCCTCGGTGACGTCGATGCCCTCGGCCTCGAAGCCGCGGGCCACGAGCCGGTCGAGGTCCTCCAGGCCCAGCGGCTCCAGCACGTAGACCTGGGCGCGCGACAGCAGCGCCCCGTTCACCTCGAAGGACGGGTTCTCGGTGGTCGCGCCGATGAAGGTGAAGAGGCCGCTCTCGACGTGGGGCAGGAAGGCGTCCTGCTGGGTCTTGTTGAAGCGGTGCACCTCGTCCACGAAGAGGATGGTCGCGCGGCCGTGCGCCTCGCGCGCGAGGCGCGCGCGGTCGACCGCCTCGCGGATCTCCTTCACGCCGGCGAGCACCGCGGAAAGCGCGATGAATTCCGCGCCGAAGGCCTGGGCGAGGAGCCGCGCGAGCGTCGTCTTGCCCACGCCCGGCGGGCCCCACAGGATCATCGAGTGCAGCCGCCCCGACTCGAGGGCGACGGCGAGCGGGCGGCCCTCGCCCAGCAGGTGGCGCTGGCCCACCACGTCCTCGACGCGCCGCGGGCGCAGCCGCTCCGCGAGCGGCGCGCTGGCCTCGCCGGTGGGGGTAAACAGGTCGCGGGCTTCGGTCATGGCGGGAAGTTCCGGCGCCGGCCAAGCGGCCCGGCGCCCATCGCCGCTATCATAGCCTTCGACGGGAAAGGGAGATCCATGGACTACCGGGTGACGGTGCTCGAGAAGCACGTGCAGGTCGAGGCGGGCGGCGCCTTCGATCCGAAGATGGCGGGCGAAGTCGTCGCGCGCCTATTCGAGGCCTGCGCGGCCAGCGGTCTCGCGCTCGCCCTCGTCGACGCGCGCGGGCTCGATCCCGGCGTGGGGATCGGCGAGCGCATGGACCTCGCGCGCGCGATCGCCGAGAACCGCCGCGGGCCCGTGAGGATCGCCATCCTGGTCGACACGGCGCAGATGGTCACTAAGACGCTCGAGAACGCCGCGCACGACCGCGGGGTGCCCGTGCGCACCACCGCGAGCGTGGCGGAAGCCTACCGTTTCCTGGGAATAGGACCGCCGGGCTGAGCGGCGGCGGGAGCGGGGCGCTCGTCGAGGACGTCGGCCCCCTTGGGCGGGGTGAACGCGAAGGCGCCAGGCTCGACCTTGGCGCCCGCCCGGAACTCCGGGAAGCGCAGCATCGTGCGGCCGCCCAGCGAATCGTGCAGCTCCATCGCCGCCGGCGCGTTCCCCTTCATCCCGATGCGCACGCGCTCGAAGCCGGTGTCGCGTTCCTTCGGTGCGGCCTCCAGCCACGCGAGCCCGCCTTCCGTGCCCGCCTCGCGCAAGGTGAAGACGGCGGTCACGTCGGCCTGGCCGGCCAGCAGCGCCGCTGGCGTGGCCGTGAGTGCGCGGTCGATGGCGCGAACGGTGACCTGGTTCAGGTCCTCGTCGTGGATCCACAGCCGCGCCCCGTCGGCGACGATGAGCGTGCGCGACGGCCGGTCGTAGGCCCAGCGGAACTTCCCGGGCCGCGAGAAGGCGAAGGTGCCGGCGGAGCGGTCGACCACCCGGCCGTCGCGGTCCAGCACCTCCTGCTCGAAGCGGGCGGTGGCGGTGCGGGAGGCGGCCGTGAAGGCGAGGAAGGCGTCGACCGCGCCGGCCGCGGCAGGAAGCGAAAGGCCCGCGGCGATCGCCGCGGCCGCGACCGCCACGGCCCTCACTTCTCCGCCCTCGCCGGCGAGAGGATCTCGCGGTTGCCGTTGGAGGCCATGGGCGACACCAAACCCGCGCGCTCCATGTCCTCGATGAGCCGCGCGGCGCGGTTGTAGCCGATGCGCAGGTGCCGCTGCACGAGCGAGATCGAGGCGCGCCGGTTCTGCAGCACCACCTGCACGGCCTGGTCGTAGAGCGGGTCGGCCTCGCCGCCCGGCGCGTCGCCCCCCGCCTCGGAATCCGCCTGCTCGGGGTCGTCGAGGATGCCGTCGATGTACTGCGCCTCGCCCTGGCGCTTCAGGTGCTCGACCACGCGCTGCACCTCGGCGTCGGCCACGTAGGCGCCGTGCACGCGTTGCGGGTGCCCGGTGCCCGGCGGCAGGTAGAGCATGTCGCCCTGCCCCAGCAGGCTCTCGGCGCCCTGCTGGTCGAGGATGGTGCGCGAATCGACCTTGGAGGAGACCTGGAAGGCCACGCGCGTGGGGACGTTCGCCTTGATGAGGCCGGTGATCACGTCGACCGACGGGCGCTGCGTCGCGAGGACGAGGTGGATGCCCGAGGCGCGCGACTTCTGCGCGAGGCGCGCGATCAGCTCCTCGACCTTCTTGCCGGCGACCATCATGAGGTCCGCGAGCTCGTCGATCACCACGACGATGAACGGCAGCTCCTCGAGGTCCTCCGGGTTGTCGGGAGTGAGCGAGAACGGGTGCTTGAGCGGCTGCTTCCTATCGATGCCCTCGCGCACCTTGTGGTTGTAGCCCGCGAGGTTTCTCACCGAGACCGCCGACATGAGCTTGTAGCGCCGGTCCATCTCGACCACGCACCAGTGCAGCGCGGCCGCGGCCTGGCGCATGTCCGTCACCACGGGTGCGAGCAGGTGCGGGATGCCCTCGTAGACGGAGAGCTCGAGCATCTTCGGGTCGACGAGGATGAGGCGCACGTCGGCGGCCGGCGACTTGTAGACGAGCGAGAGGATCATCGCGTTGATCGCGACCGACTTGCCCGAGCCCGTGGTGCCCGCGACCAGCAGGTGCGGCATGCGCGCGAGGTCGGCCACCACGGGCTTGCCGGTGATGTCCTTGCCCATCGCGATCGTGAGGCGCGAGTGCATGTCGGCGTAGGCCTGCGAGCCGACGATCTCGGAAAGCCGCACGATCTCGCGCTTGGCGTTGGGGATCTCGAGCCCCATGCACGAGGTGCCGGGGATCGTCTCGACGACGCGGATCGCGGTGACGGAGAGCGCGCGCGCGAGGTCACGGGCGAGGTTCACCACCTGCGCGCCCTTCACGCCGACCGCCGGCTCGATCTCGTAGCGCGTGACGACCGGGCCGGGATAGGCCGCGACCACCTTCACCTGGACGTTGAAGTCGAGGAGCTTCCTCTCGATGAGGCGCGAGGTGTACTCGAGCGTCTCGGGCGTCGGCCGCTCGACGTGGGCGTCGGCCGCGTCGAGGAGCGCGATGGGCGGCAGCGGCGAGTCGGGGAGCTCCGCGAAGAGCGGCACCTGCTTCTCCTTCACCACGCGCTCGCTCTTCGCGATCACCGGCTCCGGGGGCACGATGCGGATGGGCTCGTAGTCGTCGAAGATGCGCTTGGCCTCCTCGACCTTCTCCTCGCGCTCCTGCGCGGCCGCGAGCCCGGCCTCGCGGTCGCGGCTCGCCTCGCGGCGCTCGCGCACCGCGAGCCACGCCCGTTCGAGCGCGGCGCCGACCTTCTCGGAGAGCCGTATCCACGACAGGCCCGAGAAGACGCTGAACGCCGAGGCGACGACGGCCACGAGGACGAGGGTCGCGCCGGTGAAGCCCAGCGCCGCCATGGCCGGCCCCGCGGCGAGCTCCCCCACGGCGCCGCCCGGCTCGAAGCCCAGCGCTAGTGCCAGCGAATGCAGGCGCAGCGTCGCGAGCGTGCAGGTCGCCGCCACGAGCACCACGAAGCCCGCCAGCGCCACGACGAGCGAGCGCCGGTTCACGATCTCCCAGGCCTCGACGCGCGGGTAGAGCCGCAGGATGCCCCACGCGAGGAGCGCCACCCACCACCACGCCGACAGCCCGAACACGCCGAACAGGAAGTCCGCGAGCCACGCCCCCAGCCCGCCGGCGCGGTTGGCGACCGGCGCGCCCGTGCCGCTGTGGAAGGGCCCCGGGTCGGCCCGGTCGTAGGTGCCCAGCGCCAGCGCGAGATACGCGCCCGCGGCGAGCAGCAGGATCCACCCCGCCTCGCGCAGGATGCGCGCAAGACGCGGGGAAGGAGACGCGGATTTCGCGGGGGAGGCGGCCATCACGATCGGAAAGCGCGGAATGCCCGATTATAGGGCCCCCCGGCCCCGGAAAGCCCTGCCGCTACGCCTCGGTGCCGACCTCTCGAGGAAACCTTCTGCGCTAGGACACCGGTAATGACGCCGGTGCCAGTATGGGCAGATGGGGTGTGTTTGGGTGTTCGCGTTTTGGCTTTTCGGCCGAGTAAAGGGGCTCAGGGCGTCGATGTCCTGGCCTATGTCGACATAGGTGAGGAGGATGGCTCCGTTCGCCAGTTGATTCGGCCGAAAAGCCAAAACGCGAACACCCAAACACACCCCTTTCCCCTTCCGCGCGACCGTCGGTGACAACGGAGTTCTGCGGCCGAGGATCCCTCCAGGGATACGCACCGAGGCGTGGTGCCGGGGCTTTCCGGGGCCTGGGGGCCCTACAACGAGGGGGGGAGTTCGCGGTTGATGATGGTGATGGACTTCGACTCCACCGCGATGAAGCCGCGCTCGGAGAGGTCCTTGAGGATGCGGTTCACCATCTCGCGGGAGGCGCCGACCATGTTGGCGAGGTCCTGCTGCGAGAGCTTCTCGCTCACCACGAGCTTGCCGTTCTGGTTGACGGCCAGCTCGAGGAGCGTGCTCGCCACGCGCCCGTAGACGTCCATGAGCGCGAGCGTGCCGATCTTGCGGTCGGCCTCGCGCACGCGCTGGGCGAGCACGCGCAGCACCATGTTGGCGATGCGCGGGGCGCGCTCGACGCAGTGCTCGAAGGCGTGGTGCGAGAGGATGAGGAAGGTCGAGGGCTCGAGCGTGGTGACGGAGGCCGACCGCGGCTGCTGGTCGATCATCGCCATCTCGCCGAAGAAGTGCCCGGCCCCGAGGAGCTTCAGGATGATCTCGCGCCCCTCCTCGTCGCCGATGAACACCTTCACGCGCCCCGACTCGATCATGTAGAGCGAGTCGCCGATCTCGCCCTCGGTGAGGACGACGGCGTGCTTGGGGTAGCTCTTCTCGACGGCGACGGAGCGGATCACGTCCAGCTCCTGGTCGCTCATCTGCGTGAAGAACGGGACGGCCTTGAGCGCCTGCGTGCGCTCGCCGACCGCGGCCTTCGGCGTGGGGGAGGTCATGGTTAGGGACTATAGCCAAAAGTCCTTGTCTGTCAATTGCTTGATCTCAAGCCCCCCCCCGCATGGGATAATGCGCGTCCAGGACGCCGAACCGGCCTCCCCCACCGCGACTCCCCCTTCCATGACCACCCGACACAGCCGCCTCCTCATCCTCGGGTCCGGCCCCGCCGGCTATACCGCCGCCGTCTACGCCGCCCGCGCGAACCTGAAGCCCGTCCTCATCACCGGCCTCGCCCAGGGCGGGCAGCTCATGACCACGACCGACGTGGACAACTGGCCGGCCGACCACGCCGGCGTCCAGGGCCCGGAGCTCATGGAGCGCTTCCAGAAGCACGCCGAGCGCTTCGAGACCGAGATCGTCTTCGACCACATCCACACCGCGAAGCTCGGGGAACGCCCCATCACGCTGGTGGGCGACTCGGGCACCTACACCTGCGACGCGCTCATCATCGCCACGGGCGCCTCGGCCATGTACCTGGGGCTCGCCTCCGAGCAGGCGTTCATGGGCAAGGGCGTCTCCGGCTGCGCCACCTGCGACGGCTTCTTCTACAAGGGCCAGGACGTCTGCGTCGTCGGCGGCGGCAACACCGCCGTCGAGGAGGCGCTCTACCTCGCCAACATCGCTCGCCACGTGACCGTGATCCACCGCCGCGACCGCTTCCGCTCCGAGAAGATCCTGCAGGACAAGCTGTTCGCGAAGGAGAAGGAGGGCAAGGTCTCCATCGCCTGGAACCACACGCTGGACGAGGTCCTGGGCGACAAGTCGGGCGTCACCGGCGTGCGGATCAAGTCCACGGTAGACGGCGCCACCCGCGAGCTGAAGGTCTCGGGCTGCTTCATCGCCATCGGCCACAAGCCCAACACCGACCTCTTCGAGGGCCAGCTCGCCATGAAGGGCGGCTACATCCTCACCAAGGGCGGCGCCGAGGGCGACGCGACCGCCACGAGCGTCCCCGGCGTGTTCGCCGCGGGCGACGTGCAGGACCACGTCTACCGCCAGGCCGTCACCAGCGCCGCCACCGGCTGCATGGCCGCGCTCGACGCCGACCGCTACCTGGAGAGCCTCGCCACTTGAAGCGCCCCCGCCCGGAGCGCGCGCCGGCGGAAGAAGAGGACGACCCGGGGCTTTTCCGCCGCGCGATGCGCGACGTCGCGCCCGTGCGGGCGCCCGACCGCGTGTCGCACCCGCACACGCCGCCGCCGCCCATCCCGGTGCAGCGCATCGAGGACGAGCGCGCCGTGCTCGAGGAGCTCTCGCGGCTCGCGGGCGGTGCCGACGACGTGGAGATCGAGGAGGACCACGCCTACCTGCGCCCGGGCCTGCCGCGCGAGGTGCTGCGCAAGCTCCGCCGCCTCCACTGGGTGGTGCAGGGGGAGCTGGACCTGCACGGCCTCACCGGCGACGAGGCCGCCCTCGCCACCGCGCGCTTCCTTGCCGAGAGCTCGCGGCGGGGATTGCGGTGCCTGCGCATCATCCACGGCAAGGGCCGCGGCTCGCCCAACCGCGAGCCCGTCCTGCGCGGACGCATCCGCCGGCTCCTCGCGCGCAAGTCCGAGGTGCTCGCCTTCTCCGAGCCGCCGCCCGCCCATGGCGGCTCCGGCGCCGTGATCGTGCTCCTCGACGCGAGGCCCGGCCCGTGAGCCTGCCGCGCGCGGTCCTCGCGCTGCTCGTGCTGCTCGCCCTCTTCGTGGGCGTCGACAACATGCAACGCCCGCTCGCGCACCCCGACGAGGGGCGCTATTCCGAGATCTCGCGCGAGATGGCCGCGAGCGGCGACTGGGTGACGCCGCGCCTCAACGGCATCAAGTACTTCGAGAAGCCGCCGCTGCAGTACTGGGCGAGCGCCGCCGCCTTCCGGCTGTTCGGCGAGAGCCCCTTCACGGCGCGGATCTACACCGCGCTCGCCGGCCTGCTCGCGCTGGCCGCGGTGGGCTACACGGCCCGGCGCCTCGCGGGCGCCGACGCGGCGCTGCTCGCCGTCGGGGTGCTCCTCTCCAGCCCGTACTTCCTCGGCATGGGCGGCGTGGTGACGCTCGACATGGGCCTTGCCGCCTGGACCACGGTCGCGGTGTGCGCCTTCCTCCTCGCCGCGGCAGGCCCGCCCGGGGAGCGCCGCCGCTGGATGCTCCTCGCCTGGGCCGGGATGGCGCTCGCGGTGCTCTCGAAGGGCCTCATCGGGATCGTGTTCCCCGCGGCCGCCGTCTTCCTGCACTGCCTCGTCCACCGCGACTGGCGGCTCCTCGCGCGGCTGGAGTGGGCGCGCGGGGCGGCGCTCTTCCTCGCCATCACCGTGCCGTGGTTCGCGCTGGTATCGGCCGCGAACCCCGAGTTCCCGCGGTTCTTCTTCGTCCACGAGCACTTCGAGCGCTTCCTCACGAAGTCCCACCGCCGCGAGGAACCGTGGTGGTACTTCTGGCCCATCCTCTTCGCGGGGTTCCTGCCGTGGATGCTCGCGCTCGTGCCGGCGGCCCTCGAGGGCTGGCGGAGGGAGGCGGCGGCGGCCGGCTTCCCCTGGCGGCGCTTCGCGCTGCTGTGGTCGGGCTTCATCCTGCTCTTCTTCTCCGCCTCGGGCTCCAAGCTCCCCGCCTACATCCTGCCGGTCTTCCCCGTCTTCGCCCTCGTCCTGGGCGAGTGGCTCGCGCGGGCCGAGCCCCGCCGGCTTTGGAAGATGGTGGCGATCGTCGTGCCCCTCCTCGTGGTCGCCATCGCACTTGCCTGGGGCGCCCCCGAGCGCGCGAGGAACGCCTGGACGCGCGATCTCTACGCGGCCGCGCGGCCGTGGATCCTGGCCGGGCTGGGCGTGCTGGCCGTGGCGCTCGCCGCGGCCACCCTGAGGCTTCGCGCCGGCCGCAAGGCGGGCGCCCTCGCCACGATCGTCGCGGCCTCCCTCCTCTTCATCGACTTCGTCGAGGACGGCTACGAGCGGCTGGCCCCGCGCCAGTCGGGCTTCCAGGTGGCCGAGACCATCCGCCGGGAGGCGCCGCCCGAGGCGCGCGTGTACTCCGTGGGCCTCTACGACCAGACGGTCCCCTTCTACCTCGGGCGCACCGTGACGCTGGTGTCCTATGTCGACGAGTTCGAGATGGGCCTGCGGCTGGAGCCGGGCCGCGCCATCCCGTCGCTCGAGGCGTTCGCGGCCGACTGGGTGCGGCCGGGCAGCGCCGTCGCTATAATCCACCCCGACACCTACGAGACGCTCTCCACCCGGGGCCTCGCGATGACCCTCCTGCACCGCGACGAGCGGCGCATCCTCGTCCGCAAGCCGTGAACGCCGCGAGCTTCTCCCTGGTCCTCGCCGGCGTGCTGCTCAACGCCGCCGCCCAGCTGCTCCTCAAGGCCGGCACGAACCGCATCGGCGAATTCGCCTTCACCCTCGACAACGTCGTGCCCGTGGGGCTCAAGGTCGCGGCGAGCCCCTTCGTGCTGGGCGGCCTCGCGTGCTACGCGGTGAGCGTCGTGGTGTGGATCATGGCGCTCTCGCGCGTGCCGGTGTCGGTGGCCTACCCGATGCTCTCGATCGGCTACATCGTGAACGCCTTCGCGGCCTGGGCGCTCTTCGGGGAGTCGGTCACCGCGCAGAAGCTCGCGGGCATCGGCTTCATCGTCGTGGGCGTCTGGCTGGTGGCACGGTCTTGAGCGACGCCGCCCGCAGCCTCGCGGGATCCCTTCCCTTCCTGCCGTTCGCGCGACCCGTGATCGACGAGGCGATGATCGCGGCCGTCGGCGACACCCTGCGCAGCCGGTGGATCGCGAGCGGTCCGCAGGTGGCGGCGCTCGAGAAGGCGCTCTCGGACCACGCGGGCGGCCGGCCCGTGCGCACGTTCACCTCGGCCACCGGGGCCATGGAGGTCGCGCTGGCGCTCCTCGGGATCGGGCCCGGCGACGAGGTGGTCACGCCGGCGCAGAGCTTCTTCGCCTCGGCCAACGTGATCGCGCGCGCCGGCGCGCGCGCGGTGTTCGTCGACGTGGACCTCGCCACGCGCAACGTCGACCTCGCGGCGGCGGCCGCGGCCGTGACGCCGCGCACCCGGGCGCTGCTGCCCGTGCACTTCAACGCGCCCCTCGATCCCGCGGCGCTCGCCGCCTTCCGGGCGCGCCACGGCGTGAGGATCCTGGAGGACGCGGCGCTCGCGATCGGCTCGCGCGCCGGCGGCCTGCCCGTCGGCGCGACCGGAGACCTCGTCTCCTTCAGCTTCCATCCCAACAAGAACATGACGACCATCGAGGGCGGCGCCCTCGTGGTGAACGACGCGGCCGAGGCCGCCGCCGCCGAGCGGCTGCGCTTCCACGGCATCGCGCGGCTCCCCGACGGCACGCGCGACGTCGAGGTGGCCGGCGGCAAGTACAACCTCTCCGACGTCTCGGCGCGGCTGGGCCTCGCGCAGCTCGCGCGCCTGGCCGAGTGGTGCGCCGAGCGCGAGCGCCTGGCGATGCGCTACTTCGACTGCCTGGCGGGCGACGACCTGCTCACGCCGGAACGGCTCCCGCCCCGCGACAATCCCGGGCACAGCTGGAACATGTTCACGGTGCTGCTCCCCCTGGGCGACATGGCGCTCACGCGAAAGGGCTTCATGGAGGCGATGCAGCGCGAGGGCATCGGCACGGGGCTGTCGTACGAGGCCATCCACCTCACCACCTACTGGCGCGCGCAGGGCTGGCGCGAGGGCCAGTTCCCCGTGGCCGAGCGCATCGGCCGCGAAACGGTGACCCTCCCGCTCTACCCCGGGATGGCCGACGCCGACGTCGAGCGCGTGTGCGAGGCGCTCGCGCGCGTCATCCGCTCGCGCCCCGCCTGAAGCCCCATGGCCGCCCCGGTCCTCTCCGTAGTGATCCCCGTCTACAACGAGGAGGCGGTGCTTCCCGCACTCTTCGCGCGACTCTACCCGGCGCTCGACGCGCTCGGCTGCACCTACGAGATCGTGTTCGTGAACGACGGCAGCCGCGACCGCTCCCCCGCGCTCCTGCGCGAACAGTTCCAGGCGCGCCCGGAGGTGACGCGCGTCGTCCTCTTCAACGGCAACTTCGGCCAGCACATGGCCATCATGGCCGGCTTCGAGTACTGCCGCGGCGAGCGGATCGTCACGCTGGACGCGGACCTGCAGAACCCGCCGGAGGAGATCGCGAAGCTGCTCGCCAAGATGGACGAGGGCCACGACTACGTGGGCTCGATCCGCCTCATGCGCCAGGATGTCGCCTGGCGACGGCTGGCCTCTAGGGCGATGAACCGCCTGCGGGAGCGGCTCACCCACATCCGCATGACCGACCAGGGCTGCATGCTGCGCGCCTACAGCCGCCCCATCGTGGACGCCATCCGCTCCTCGCGCGAGGTGAGCACCTATATCCCGGCGCTCGCCTACTCGTTCGCCCACAACCCGGCGGAGGTGGAGGTCGCGCACGAGGAGCGCGCCGCCGGCGAGTCCAAGTACTCGCTCTACAAGCTCATCCGCCTCAACTTCGACCTCGTCACGGGCTTTTCCGTGGTGCCGCTGCAGCTCTTCTCGCTCTTCGGCATCGGCGTCTCGATCGTGGCGCTCGCCGCCTACTTCGTGGTCATCCTCAAGCGCATCCTGGCCGGCGAGGGCGAAGGGCTGTGGGTCATCTGGGACCGCGACATCCTCGCCTTCTTCCTCATCGGCGTGCTCCTGTTCGGCCTGGGGCTCGTGGGCGAGTACGTCGGCCGCATCTACCAGCAGGTGCGCGAGCGGCCGCGCTTCCTCGTGCAGGCCATCCTCGAGCAGCGCGACGAGTGAGCGCCACCGCCGTCGTCTTCGCCTACCACGACGTGGGCTGCCGCTGCCTTTCCGCCCTGCTGGCGGCGGGCGTGCGCGTGGCTCTCGTCGTCACCCACCGCGACAGCCCCGGCGAGACGATCTGGTTCGCGAGCGTCGAGCGGATGGCGCGCGAGGCGGGCCTCGAGGTCGCGCTGCCCGACGACCCCAACGACCCGGCCTTCGTGGCGCGCCTGTCCGCGCTTGCCCCGGACTTCCTCTTCTCGTTCTACTACCGCCGGATGCTCTCCCCGGCGGTGCTCGCCACCGCCCGGCGCGGCGCCTTCAACATGCACGGCTCGCTCCTGCCGAAGTACCGGGGCCGCGTGCCCGTGAACTGGGCGGTGCTGCGCGGCGAGCGCGAGACGGGGGCGACGCTGCACGAGATGGTGGCCAGGCCCGATGCCGGCGCGATCGTGGGGCAGGAGGCCGTGCCCATCGGCGAGAACGACACGGCGGCGGAGGTCTTCGCGCGCGTGACCGGCGCCGCCGGCCGCGTGCTCGAGCGCGCCCTGCCCGCGTTGCTCTCCGGCACCGCACGGCCTGTGCCGCAGGACCTCGCCGCGGGGAGCTACTTCGGCGGCCGGCGCCCCGAGGACGGGCGCATCGACTGGGCGAGGCCCGCGCGGGAGGTGCACGATCTCGTGCGCGCCGTGGCGCCTCCCTACCCCGGCGCGTACACGACGCTCGGCGGCAGGACGGTGCGCATCCTGCGCACGTGGTGGTCGCCGACGCCGGCGCTGCCCGCGGCGCCGCCCGGGTCGACGGCCGCGGCCGATGGCCGCGCCTGGGCGTGCTGCGGCGACGGCCGCTGGCTGGAGGTCCGCGCGATCCAGCCCGAGGGCGAACCGCCGCTCGAAGGCGCCGCGCTCGCCGGGCGCTTTGCCGCGGGCGCGGCCGGCATGGGACAATTCGGCTCCGGCGCCGACCGCGCGCCGGCCCCCGCCAACGGCAACCCACCATGACCCAGCGCATCTGCATCCTCGGCGTGAACGGCTTCATCGGCCACCACCTCTCGCAGAGGATCCTCGCCGACACGCCGTGGGAGGTGTACGGGATGGACATGGGCTCGGACCGCGTGGCCGACCTCCTGCCCCACCCGCGCTTCCACTTCTTCGAGGGCGACATCACCATCAACCGCGAGTGGATCGAGTACCACATCCGCAAATGCGACGTGATCCTGCCCCTCGTGGCGATCGCCACGCCCGCGACCTACGTGCGCGAGCCGCTCAAGGTCTTCGAGCTCGACTTCGAGGCGAACCTTCCCATCGTGAGGTCGTGCGTGAAGCACGGCAAGCGCATCCTCTTCCCCTCGACTTCCGAGGTGTACGGGATGTGCCGCGACGCCGAGTTCGACCCGTACGCCTCCGAGCTGGTGCTGGGCCCCATCGACAAGCAGCGCTGGATCTACTCCTGCTCCAAGCAGCTCATGGACCGCGTGATCTGGGCCTACGGCGCGATGGAGGGCCTGGACTTCACGCTCTTCCGCCCCTTCAACTGGATCGGCGCGGGGCTGGACTCGATCCACACGCCCAAGGAAGGCTCCTCGCGCGTCATCACGCAGTTCCTGGGCCACATCGTGCGCGGCGAGCCCATCAAGCTCGTGGACGGCGGGTCCCAGAAGCGCGCCTTCACCTTCATCGACGACGGCATCGCCGCGCTCATGCGCATCATCGAGAACCCGGGCGGCGTGGCCACCGGCAGGATCTACAACATCGGCAACCCGGCCAACAACTACTCGGTGCGCGAGCTCGCCACGATGATGCTCGAGCTCGCGGCCACCTACCCGGAATACCGCGACAACGCGGCGCGCGTGCGGATCGTCGAGGTGAGCTCGGGCGAGTACTACGGCAAGGGCTACCAGGACGTGCAGAACCGCGTGCCGAAGATCGAGAACACGATGCGCGAGCTGGGCTGGGCGCCGCAGGTCGACATGGCCACGGCGCTGCGCCGCATCTTCGACTCCTACCGCGCCGCGATCGACGACGCGCGCGCCCTTTCCGCCTGAGGCTTTCCCATGGAAAACCCCGTCGTCGGCGTCGTGATGGGCTCCCAGAGCGACTGGGACGTGATGCAGCACGCGGCCAAGGTGCTCAAGGACTTCGGCGTTCCCTTCGAGGCGAAGGTGGTCTCGGCCCACCGCACGCCGGACGCGATGTTCGAGTACGCCGAGACCGCGCGCGGCCGCGGCCTGCGCTGCATCGTGGCGGGCGCCGGCGGCGCCGCGCACCTGCCGGGCATGATCGCCTCCAAGACCACGCTGCCGGTGCTGGGCGTCCCGGTGCCCTCGCGCCACCTCGCCGGCCAGGACTCGCTCTACTCCATCGTGCAGATGCCCAAGGGCATCCCGGTGGCCACTTTCGCGATCGGCGAGGCGGGGGCGGCCAACGCCGGCCTCTTCGCCGTGAGCCTGCTCGCCGCCACCGACGCGGGGCTCGCCGCGAAGCTCTCCGGCTACCGGCAGGAGCTGCGCGAGAGGGTCGCGGCGATGCAGCTCCCGGACGTGCTGTGATCGCCCCCGGCGCGACGCTGGGGCTGCTCGGCGGCGGGCAGCTCGGGCGCATGTTCACGGTGGCCGCGCGCACGCTCGGGTACCGCGTCACCGTGCTGGACCCCGACCCGATGTCGCCCGCGGCGGAGTTCGCCACCGGCCACCTCAACACGGCCTACACGCACCCCGTCTCGCTCGCGGAGCTGGCCCAGACCTGCGCGGCGGTGACCACGGAGTTCGAGAACGCGCCCGCCGAGGCGCTGCTCGCGCTGGCCGAAAGGACCGTCGTGCGGCCCAGCGGCAACGCCGTGGCGGTGGCGCAGGACAGGAGCCGCGAGAAGGGGTTCATCGCCGCCCACGGCCTGCCCGTGGGACCCTGGGCGGACATCCGGGCGGAATCCGACTTCGACGCCGCCCTCGCGAAGGTGAGGCTGCCCGCCATCCTCAAGACGGCGCGCTTCGGCTACGACGGCAAGGGCCAGGCCGCCATCGCCTCGCGCGCCGACCTCGGGCGCGTCTTCGCCGAGTGGAAACGCGTGCCCTGCGTGCTGGAGGAGCGGCTCGCCCTCGAGCTCGAGGTCTCGGTGATCCTCGCGCGGGCGGCCGACGGCAGCGTCGAGGTCTTTCCGGTCGCCGAGAACCGCCACACCCGCGGGATCCTCGACCTCACCATCGCGCCGGCGCGCATCCCCGCGGCGCTCGCCGCCGAGGCGAAGGCGCTCGCCACGCGCCTGGCGAACGCGCTCGACTACGTGGGCGTCCTCGCGGTCGAGATGTTCGTGGCGGGAGGAAAGCTGCTGGTGAACGAGATCGCGCCGCGCCCCCACAACAGCGGCCACTACACGATCGACGCCTGCCGCACCTCGCAGTTCGAGCAGCAGGTGCGCGTGCTCTGCGGCCTGCCGCTGGGAGATCCCACGCTGCACACGCCCGCCGTCATGGTGAACCTGCTCGGCGACATCTGGGGCGCCGGCGAGCCGCGCTGGGAGGCGGTGCTGCGCCACCCGGGCGCGCACCTGCACCTCTACGGCAAGCGCGAGGCGCGGCCGGGCCGGAAGATGGGTCACGTGACCGTCTGCGAGCCCGACGCCGGCCGGGCGCTCGAGGTGGCGCTCGCCATCCGGCGCGACCTCGGGGTCGCTGAATCCGCCTGAGCCGCCCGCGTCGTCCAACGGGGACGAACAGCCCTTCCCGGAGACCCCCATGACCCGCCGCCACGCCTTCGCCGCCGCCCTCGCCACCGCCGCCGCCCTCCTCGCGCCAGGCGCCGCCCACGCCTTCCTCGGGACGACGATCGCCGCCTCCGGGAAGGTCGTCAGCGAATCGCGCGAGGCGCGCGGCTACTCGGGCGTGGCCGTCTCCCTGCCCGGCACCGTGGTGGTGCGCCAGGCGGAGAACGCGCCCGTCGCCATCGAGGCCGACGACAACCTGATGCCCGAGATCGAGACGGTGGTCGAGCGCGGCGTCCTCAGGATCCGCTTCAAGCGCAACCTCAACGTGACCGGCCGGCCGACGATCAAGGTGCTCGTCACCAACCCGGCGATCGAGTCCCTGTCGGTCGCCGGCAGCGGCGACGTCCTGTCCGAATCGATCAAGGCCCGCGCGATGGAGGTCTCCGTCGCCGGCAGCGGCGACGTGCGGATCGCCCGGCTGGAGGCCGATTCCCTCGCGGCCTCCGTGGCCGGCAGCGGCGACGTGAAGGTGGCGGGCAAGGCCGCCGAGGTGAAGGTGAGCATCGCCGGCTCCGGCGACGTCGAGGCCGACCGCCTCGAGGCCCGCAAGGCCAAGGTCTCCATCGCGGGCTCGGGCGACGTGTCCCTGTGGGTGGCCGAGACGCTCGACGCCTCCGTGGCCGGCAGCGGCGACATCCGCTACTACGGCGACCCGGCCCTCACGAAGAAGGTCCTCGGCTCCGGGTCGCTCAAGCGCCTCGGGCGCGCGCCCTGAGGCATGCTCGGCTGGTTCCGCCCCCGGGAACCCAGGGCCGAGCCCGTCGACGAGGGGCTCTGGGAGAGCGCCACCCTCCCCTACCTGTTCATGCGCGGCCTCGCGCCGGCCGACTCGGAGCGGCTGCGCGCGCTGGCCTCGCAGTTCCTCGCGCGCAAGCACTTCTCCGCCACGCACGGCCTCGAGCTCACGCCCTTCATGCGCGTGCAGGTGGCGGCCCAGGCCTGCATCCTGGTGCTGGAGCTGGGCATCGACTGGTATGACGGGTGGAGCGAGATCATCGTGTACCCCGGCCAGTTCGCGCCCGAGCGCGAGGTGGTGGACGAGGCGGGGGTGGTCCACCTCGTGAACGACCCGATGGCGGGGGAAGCCTGGCTGGGCGGCCCAGTGATCCTCTCCTACGAGGACGTGGCCCTCACCAGCGACGAGGACGCGCGGGTGGCCGGCTACAACGTCGTGATCCACGAGTTCGCGCACAAGCTCGACATGCGCAACGGCGACCCCAACGGCTTCCCGCCCTTGCACGAGGGGATGGCGCCGGCGGCCTGGCGCGACGCCTTCCGGGACGCCTACGGGGATTTCAGCCGGCGCGTGGAAGAGGCGGACGCCCTGGCCGAGCGCGACGGCGGTGCCGCCCTGGACGCGCTGCCCATCGACCCGTACGCGGCCGAGAACCCGTCGGAATTCTTCGCGGTGGTGTCCGAGGCGTTCTTCGAGACGCCCGAATGGCTGCAGCCCGCCTACCCGGCGGTCTACGTGCAGCTGCGGCTCTTCTATCGGCAGGATCCCCTGGCGCGGCTCACGGCCGGCTAGGGGCGCGGCGGGCGCGAGCCCGTCAGAGGAAGAGGACGGCGGGGAAGACGGCGATCGCCAGCACGATCAGGATCCACTCGCAGTTCCAGCGCTTCAGGTGGCCCGTGTAGTGCAGGATGATCGCGGCGATGGCGAATACGTAGAAGGCGGCAAGAAGCATTCTTTTCCCCTGATTTTGCCGGTGAGGATAGCAGGAATGGGCCCCGGGGGCCTAGACCGCTTCCTCCCCGGTCTCGCCGGTGCGGATGCGGACGACCTGCGGGACGTCGCAGACGAAGATCTTGCCGTCGCCGATCTTGCCGGTGCGCGCGGCCTTGACGATCGCATCGATCGCCTTGTCCACCATGCCGTCGCCCACCACGACCTCGACCTTCACCTTGGGCAGGAAGTCGACGACGTACTCCGCGCCGCGGTAGAGCTCGGTGTGGCCCTTCTGGCGGCCGAAGCCCTTCACCTCGGTCACGGTGAGCCCGGAGACGCCCAGCTCCGAGAGGGCTTCCCGGACCTCGTCCAGCTTGAAGGGCTTGATGACGGCTTCGATCTTCTTCATGGCGCTCACACCTTCGGTCGGAAACCCGATGTTATCGGATAGCGCCAGTCCTTGCCAAAGCCGCGCGGCGTGATGCGCACGCCCGGCGGCGCCTGGCGGCGCTTGTACTCGTTCACGCGGATGAGGTGCACCACGCGGCGCACGGCTTCCGCGTCGTAGCCCAGGCCCATGATGGCCTCCGGGTCCATGTCGCGCTCCATGTAGCGCTCGACCACGGCGTCGAGGAGCTCGTAGGGCGGGAGGCTGTCCTGGTCGGTCTGCCCGGGCCGCAGCTCCGCGGAGGGCGCCCGGTCGATCACGCGCTGCGGGATCACGCGCCCGCGCGTGTTGCGCCACCAGGAAAGGCGGTAGACGAGGGTCTTCACCACGTCCTTGATGAGCGCGAAGCCGCCGGCCATGTCGCCGTAGAGCGTGGCGTAGCCCGTGGCCATCTCGCTCTTGTTGCCGGTGGACACCACCATCCAGCCGAACTTGTTGGAGAGCGCCATGAGGAGCGTTCCGCGCGCCCTCGCCTGCAGGTTCTCCTCGGTGGCGTCCTCGGCGCGGCCCGCGAAGGAGGGCGCGAGCTGCGCGCGGAAGGCCTCGAACACCGGCCGGATCGCGATCTCCCGGTAGTCGATGCCCATGAGGCGCGCCATCTCGCGCGCGTCCTCGACGCTCATCGCCGCCGTGTAGTCCGAGGGCATCATCACGGCGTGCACGCGCTCCGGGCCGAGGGCGTCCGCGCAGATCGCCGCCACGAGGGCCGAGTCGATGCCGCCGGAGAGCCCGACCAGCACGCCGGGGAACCGGTTCTTCTCCACGTAGTCGCGCACGCCCGTCTCCAGCGCCCGGTAGATCGTCTCCTCCTCGGTGAGGGGCGGCGCGATGGGGCCCGAGAGGAGCTCGCCCGCGAACTCCACGATGTCCACGGCCTCGCGGAAGCTCTCGCCCTGGTAGCCGAGCGAGCCGTCGGCGCAGAAGCCGAACGAGGCCCCGTCGAAGACGAGCTCGTCCTGCCCCCCCACCCAGTGCACGTAGAGCAGCGGCAGGCCCGTCTCCTTCACGCGCGCCCCCATCACCTCGTAGCGCTGCGCGAGCTTGTTGCGGTGGTAGGGCGAGGCGTTGATCGACAGGAGCAGCTCCGCGCCGGCCGCCTTCGCCTGGGTGGCCGACTGGGGAAACCACAGGTCCTCGCAGATGGTGAGCGCGATCCGGCGGCCGCCCGCCTCGAAGACGCAGGGACTGTTGCCCGTGGCGAAGTAGCGCTTCTCGTCGAAGACGTTGTAGTTGGGCAGGTGCTGCTTGAAGTAGATCGCCTCGATCCGGCCGCCGCGCAGCACCGAGGCCGCGTTGTAGCGGATGCGCCCCTCGCGGTGCGGGTGGCCGACCACCACCGCGAGGTCGGGCGCGTAGGCGGCGAGCCCGAGGAGCTCGTCCTCGCACTGGTCGCAGAAGTCGTTGCGGAACAGGAGATCCTCCGGCGGGTAGCCGGAAAGCGCCATCTCCGGGGTCACCACGAGCTGCGCGCCCGCGGCGCGGGCGGCGTCGACGGCCGCCCGGATGCGCGCCGCGTTCCCGGCGAAATCGCCCACGGTGGTGTTGATCTGGGCGACGGCGATCTTCATCGGTGCGGGAGGGCCGGCCGTGCCGGCGGGCGGATAGAATCGGGACTCGCCATTATAGTCCGCCCCCCTTGCCCGACCCGCTCCGCCTCGTCGAGTCCCTCGACGCCATCGACCCCGCGGCCTGGGACGCGCTCGCCGGCGGCAACCCCACCGTCTCGCACGCCTTCCTCGACTGCCTGCACCGCTCGGGGTGCGCCTCGGGCGAGAGCGGGTGGACGCCGCGCTACCTGGCGCTGTGGGAGGGCGGGACGCTCGCCGGGGCCGTGCCGCTCTACGAGAAGGCGCACTCCTACGGCGAGTACGTGTTCGACTGGGCCTGGGCCGACGCCTACGAGCGCCACGGGCTCGCCTACTACCCGAAGCTTCTCTCGGCGGTGCCGTTCACGCCGGCCACGGGGCCGCGGCTGCTGGCCGCCACGGAAGCGGCGCGCGACACGCTTGCCCGCGCCATCCTCCGGCTCGCGCAGGATAGCGGCGCGTCGTCGCTGCACGTGCTCTTCCCCGCGGCCGCCGACGCCGCGGCGCTGCGGCGCGCGGGCTTCATGGAGCGCACGGGCATCCAGTTCCACTGGCGCAACGCCGGCTACGCGAGCTTCGACGACTTCCTCGCCGCGCTCTCGCACGACAAGCGCAAGAAGATCCGCCAGGAGCGGCGCCGCGTGGCCGAGGCAGGCGTGAGGCTGCGCCGCGCCACCGGGCGGGAGGCGACCGAGGCGGACTGGGACTTCTTCGCCGCCTGCTACCGCCGCACCTACCGCGAGCACCGCTCGACGCCCTACCTCACGCGCGAGTTCTTCGGGATGCTCGCGAGCCGCATGCCCGACAACGTGCTGCTCGTCATCGCCGAGCGCGACGGGCGCCCCATCGCCGCGGCGATGGACCTCTTTTCCCGCGAGGCGCTCTACGGCCGCTACTGGGGTGCCGTGGAATTCGTGCCGGGCCTGCACTTCGAGGCCTGCTACTACCAGGCGGTCGAGTTCGCCATCGAGCACGGCATCGCCCTCGTGGAAGGCGGCGCGCAGGGCGAGCACAAGCACGCGCGCGGCTTCCTGCCGGAGGTGACGCGCTCCTTCCACTGGCTCGCGCATCCCGCCTTCGCGCGGGCGGTGGACGACTTCCTCGCGCGGGAAGGCGCCGGCCTCGCGCAGTACGCCGACGAGCTGGCCGAGCGGTCTCCCTTCAGGAAGGCCGGGGGGTGATGCCCGGCGCGGGGAGGCGGGTGACGGGGGATTTCATCACTCGCCCGTCTTGTCCCAGGCCGCGGCGAATTCCTTCCAGTGCGCCGCCTTCTGCTCGCCGAGGAAGGCGCGGAAGAGCGCGACCTCCCGGTCGTGGGCGTCGGCGGTAAGGGCGCCGCGCAGGCGCTGGAAGCGCAGCCAGACGAGGTAGGTGTTGGCGACGTCGGTCTCGCAGTAGTCGCGGATCGCCTCGATGCGGCCCTCCTGCCACGCCTGCCAGACCTTGGAACCGTCCATGCCGAGCTTGCCGGGCAGGCCGCAGAGCTGCGCCACGTCGTCCAGCGGCGCGAAGGCGCGGTTCTGGTAGCCGGCCAGCAGGTCCATGAGGTCCGTGTGGCGCGAGTGGAAGCGCGAGATGTAGTTGTTCCACTTGAAGTCGCGGTCGTCGTCGCCGAGATCCCAGTACCGGGGCGCGGCGACGCCGTGGAAGAGCGCGCGGTAGTGCAGCACGGGCAGGTCGAAGCCGGACCCGTTCCACGACACGAGCTGCGGCGTGTACTTGTCGATGCCGTCGAAGAAGCGCTTGACCAGCTCCGCCTCGCCGTCCTTCGCCGTGCCCAGCGACCACACGCGTACGCTGTCGCGGTCGCGCAGCGCGCAGGAGATCGCCACGACGCGGTGCAGGTGGCAGGGCAGGAAGTCGCTCCCGGTCGCCTGGCGCCGGCGCTGCGAGGCGAGCTCGACCACGGCGGCGTCGGCCGTGTCCGGCGGCAGGTCCCACACGCGGCGCAGGCCCGCCACGTCGGGGATGGTTTCGATGTCGAAGACGAGGATGGGGGCCATGGCGTCCGGCGGGATGGGCGGGGTCGGCGGTATTATCGCCGGGAATGCCGCGGATCTCGCGGCCGGTGCGCGATCCGCGCGGCGACGGGGAATCCATGAACGAGACGAACCTGCAGGTGGTATTGGCCGCGCGCCCTGCCGCGATGGCCGAGGAGTCCGATTTCCGCTTCGTCGAGGCGGCGGTGCCGGAGCCTCGCGAGGGCGACTTCCTCGTGCGCGTTGACTGGCTTTCCCTGGACCCTTACATGCGCGGGCGCATGAACGAGGGCAAGTCCTACGCCGCCCGGGTGGAGCTGGGCGAGGTGATGGTCGGCGGCGCGGTGGGCACCGTCGTCTCCTCGCGCAACGGCGGCTTCGCCGAGGGCGACAAGGTCCTCGGTTCCTTCGGGTGGCAGCGCTTCGCCGTCTCCGACGGCAAGGGCGTGATGAAGCTGCCGGATCCCCGCCTGCCCGAGACCGTGTGGCTCGGCGCCGCGGGGATGCCCGGCATCACCGCGTGGATGGGGCTCGGGCAGGTCGGGTCGCCGAAGCCCGGCGAGACGGTGGTGGTCTCCGCCGCGAGCGGCGCGGTGGGGAGCGTCGCCGGGCAGCTCGCGAAGATCGCCGGCTGCCGCGCCGTCGGCATCGCCGGGGGCGCAGCCAAGTGCGAGCACGCCGTGAAGGCGCTGGGCTTCGACGAGTGCATCGACTACAAGGCCGGCCCCATCGACGCGGCGCTCAAGGCCGCCGCGCCGGGCGGGGTCGACATCTACTTCGACAACGTGGGCGGGGCGATCCTGGACGCCGTGCTGCGCCGCGTGAACACCGGCGCGCGCATCCCGCTGTGCGGCCTGATCTCCGGCTACGACGGCGCCGACATCCCGATCCGCAACGTCTTCTCGCTCCTCGTGAACCGGGTCCGCCTGCAGGGATTCATCGTCTCCGACCGCATGGACCTGTGGCCGGCCGCCATGCGCGAACTGGCCGGCCACGTCGCGGCCGGGCGGATCCGCTACCACGAGACGGTCGCCCACGGCCTCGAGAACGCGCCGCGCGCCTTCCTCGGCATGCTGCGCGGCGAGAACCTCGGCAAGCAGCTCGTGAAGGTGTCCTGACGGCGCCCCGTCAGGCCGGGAACACGCCCGTCGAAAGGTAGCGGTCGCCGCGGTCGCAGACGATGTGCACGATGACGGCGTTCTCGGCTTCCGCGCTCACCTTGAGCGCGGCGGCGAGGCCGCCGCCCGAGGAGATGCCCGCGAAGATGCCCTCCTCGGCCGCGAGCCGGCGGGCCATCTCCTCGCTCTCCTGCTGCGTCACCTCGATGATCCGGTCCACGCGCGAGCGCTCGAACACCTTCGGCAGGTAGGCCTCCGGCCACTTGCGGATGCCCGGGACGCTCGAGCCCTCGGTGGGCTGGACGCCGATCACCTGGACGGCCGGGTTCCTCTCCTTGAGGAAGCGCGAGCAGCCCATGAGCGTGCCGGTGGTGCCCATCGTCGCCACGAAGTGCGTCACCTTGCCCTGCGTGTCCCGCCAGATCTCCGGGCCTGTCCCCTCGTAGTGCGCGAGCGGATTGTCGGGGTTGGCGAACTGGTCGAGGATCACGCCCTCGCCCGCGTCGCGCATGCGCGTGGCGGTGTCGCGCGCGAGCTCCATCCCGCCCTTCGCCGGGGTGAGGACGAAGCGCGCGCCGAAGGCGGCCATCGTCTGGCGCCGCTCGACCGACAGGTTCTCGGGCATCACCAGGACCATGCGGTAGCCGCGGATGGCCGCGGCCATGGCGAGCGCGATGCCGGTGTTGCCGCTGGTCGCCTCGATGAGCGTGTCGCCGGGGCGGATCTCGCCGCGCCGCTCGGCCCCCAGGATCATCGAGAGCGCCGGGCGGTCCTTCACGGAGCCCGCGGGATTGTTGCCCTCGAGCTTGGCGAGGATCACGTTGGAGGTCTTCCCGGGAATGCGCTGCAGGCGCACCAGCGGGGTGTTGCCGACGAACTGCTCGAGGGTGGGATGCATGGCCGTGCCTTCCGAAACGCGAGCGTGAAGTATAGCGGCCGCGCACCGCCCGGAAACGAAAGGCCCCGCGCGGGGCGCGGGGCCTCGGGAACAGCGGTGGCGCGGGGACTACTTCTTCTTGTCGTCGTCCTTCTTCGCGGCCTTCTTGTCGGCCTTCTTGTCGTCGTCCTTCTTGGCCGCCTTCTTGTCGTCCTTGTCCTTGGCCTCCTTCTTGTCGGCCTTCTTCGGCTCGGCGGCGGCCGCGGCCTTCTCCTTCTTCGGCTCCTCCTTCTTCGCCGCGGCCTTCTTCGGCTCTTCCTTCTTCGGCTCGGCCTTCTTCGGCTCGGCGGCCGCGGCCTTCTCCTTCTTCGGCTCCTCCTTCTTCGCCGCGGCCTTCTTCGGCTCTTCCTTCTTCGGCTCGGCCTTCTTCGGCTCGGCCTTGGCGGGCGAGTCGACCTTCGTCGTCCCCGTCAGCATGATGTCCTTCCTCACCTTGTCGAAGGTGGCGTCGCCGATGCCGTCGACCTTCTTCAGGTCCTCGAGCGTCCTGAACGGCCCGTTCTTCTTGCGGTAGTCGATGATCGCCTGCGCCTTCACCGGCCCGATGCCGTCGAGCGTCTCGAGCTGCTCCTTGGTCGCGCTGTTGATGTTCACCGCCGCGAGCGCGATGCCCGCCCAGGCGAACAGGGCCACGAAGAGCCCGATGATCCTTTTCATTGTTTTCCCCCCTTGGGATGCTGCGTGGATGGAACTGCCGTTTGCGGCCGGCCTCGCGGCCCGCCGCTTCCCGAGGCGTCCGCACGGGCCCGCCACTTGAAGCCGCCCATTCTAGTCTTGCCCGGCAGCCGGCGCCCGCGCGCTAGCGGATGCCCTCGCGCTCGATGCGGTGGGCGACATAGCGGCCCACGCCTTCCTCGACGGCGAGGAACGGGTCGCGGTAGCCGGCGTCGCGCAGCGCCGTCACGTCCGCCTGCGTGAAGCTCTGGTACTTGCCCACCAGCTGCGGGGGGAAGGCGATGTACTCGATCACGCCCTTGTCGCGCAGCTGCGCGGCCGTCATGGGCGGCTCTCCCCGCGCGCGGCGCATCGCGTTCACCGTGGCCACGGCCACGTCGTTGAAGCTCTGCGCCCGGCCCGTGCCGACGTTGAAGATGCCCGAGATCTCCGGGTGATCGAGGAAGAAGAGGTTCACCTTCACGGCGTCCTCCACGCTCACGAAGTCGCGGACCTGCTCGCCGGGGCCGAAGCCGTCGCTGCCCTCGAAGAGGCGCACGCGCCCCTCCTTGGCGTACTGGTTGAGGAAGTGGAACGCGACCGAGGCCATGCGGCCCTTGTGCGTCTCGCGCGGGCCGTAGACGTTGAAGTAGCGGAATCCCGCGACCTGCGCCGTGCGGCCCGGCAGGCGCCGGCGCACCACCTGGTCGAAGAGGAACTTGGAGTAGCCGTAGACGTTGAGCGGCCCCTCGAGCTCGCGCGACTCGCGGAAGACGCGTCCGGCGCCGTACACCGAAGCCGACGACGCGTAGATGAACGGGATGTCGAAGCGCTGGCACCAGTCCATGAGGTCCAGCGAGTACCGGTAGTTGTTCTCCATCATGTACCGGCCATCGGCCTCCATCGTGTCCGAGCAGGCGCCCTGGTGCAGGACCGCGGCGTGGTCCGCGTCGAACTCGTCGGCCCGGATGCGCGCGATGAAGTCCTCCTTGTCGAGGTAGTCCGCGATCTCGCAGTCGGCGAGGTTGGGCATCTTCTCGGCGCGCGCGAGGTTGTCCACCGCCACGATGTCCGTGACGCCCCGGGCATTGAGCGCCCTCACGATGTTGGAGCCGATGAAGCCCGCGGCCCCGGTCACGATCACTTTCACTTTCGCGTCTCCCGAGTCGGTCAGGGGTTGGCGGCGAGGCTCTCGAGGAGCTCGCCGCGGTGGACGACGGCGGTGCCCAGCTTGGCCACGACGATCCCGGCGGCGTGGTTGGCCACGCGCATGGCGGCCGGGAGGTCGGCGCCGGCCGCGACCATGAGCGAGAGCGTGGCGATGACGGTGTCGCCCGCGCCGCTCACGTCGTAGACCTCGCGCGCGCGCGTGGCCTCGTGGCGGCTGCCGGCCGGCGTGAAGAGCGACATCCCGTCCTCGCTCCTCGTGACGATGAGGGCCTCGAGCGCGAGGTCCCCGCGGAGCTTCTGCGCGCGGCGGGCGAGATCGGCCTCGTCCGACCAGCGGCCGGCGACCTCGCGGAACTCGCCGCGGTTGGGCGTGAGCACCGTGGCCCCCCGGTAGCGCGCGTAGTCCGAGCCCTTGGGGTCCACCAGCACGGGCTTCGCGTGGGCGCGCGCCAGCTCGATCATGCGCGTGACGTGCGCGAGCCCGCCCTTGCCGTAGTCCGACAGGACGATGGCGTCGGCCTCGTCCACCAGCCGCTCGTACTCGTCGAGCTTGGCCGCGAGCACCTCGTGCCCGGGCGCGCGCTCGAAGTCCACGCGCAGCAGCTGCTGCTGGTGGCCGATCACGCGCAGCTTCACCGTGGTCGAGAGGTCCGGGTCGCGGTGGAGGGAAGCGCGCACGCGCCCCTCGGCGAGGACGCGCTCGAGCGCGCGGCCGGCCTCGTCGTCGCCGATCACGGAGAGCAGCGTCGCCTCCCCCCCGAGCGCGTCGATGTTGCGCGCGACGTTGGCCGCGCCGCCGGGCCGCTCCTCCACCCGGCGCACGAGCACCACGGGCACGGGCGCCTCGGGCGAGATGCGCTCGACGTCGCCGAACCAGTAGCGGTCGAGCATGACGTCGCCCACGACCAGCACGCGCCGGCCCGCGAAATCCGGAAGCGCCGCTCGCGTCATGGGCGGCCGATCGCGAAGTACTCGAAGCCCTGCGCGCGGACCGCCGCGGGCTCGTAGAGGTTGCGGCCGTCGAAGATGACCGGCGCGGCGAGGCGGCGCCGCAGCTCGTCGAAGTCGGGGCTGCGGAAGGCCTTCCACTCGGTGACGATGGCGAGCGCGTCGGCGCCGTCGGCGGCCTGCATCGCCTCCCCGGCGAAGGCCACGCGCGCCTCGCCGGCGTAGAGATGGCGCGCCTCGGGCATCGCCACGGGGTCGAAGGCCGCCACCGTGGCCCCGCGGGCGAGGAGCCCGTCGATCACCACGCGGCTGGGCGCCTCGCGCATGTCGTCGGTGTTGGGCTTGAAGGCGAGGCCCCAGAGCGCGATGCGGCGGCCCGAGAGGTCCCCCCCGAAGCGGCGCGCGATCTTCTCCACCAGCACGCCCTTCTGGCGCTCGTTCGCCTCCTCCACGGCGCGGACCACCTTGAGGTCCAGCCCGCTTTCCTGCGCCGTGCGCAGGAGCGCCGTCACGTCCTTGGGGAAGCAGGAACCGCCGTAGCCCGCCCCGGGGTAGAGGAAGTGGTAGCCGATGCGCGGGTCCGAGCCGATGCCCTTCCTCACGTGCTCGATGTCGGCGCCCAGCCGCTCGGCCAGCAGCGCCAGCTCGTTCATGAAGGAGATGCGCGTGGCGAGCATCGCGTTGGCGGCGTACTTGGTGAGCTCCGCCGAGCGCACGTCCATCACCTGCAGGCGCTCGTGGCTGCGCTGGAACGGCGCGTAGAGCTCGCGCATGGCCTCCACGGCCTCGCGGTCGTCGGCGCCGATCACGATGCGGTCGGGGCGCATGAAGTCCTCGACCGCCGCGCCCTCCTTCAGGAACTCGGGGTTCGACACGACGGAGAACGGGATCGCCGCGCCGCGCGCCGCGAGGGTCCGGGCGACTTCCGCGCGGACCTTGTCGGCGGTGCCCACCGGGACGGTCGACTTGTCCACGATCACGCGCGGGCCGTCCATGTGCGAGGCGATGCCGCGAGCCGCGGCCAGCACGTACTGCAGGTCGGCGGAACCGTCCTCGCCGGGCGGCGTGCCCACGGCGATCATCTGCACGCGGCCGTACCGGGCGGACTCGGCCGCGTCCGTCGTGAAGGAAAGCCGCCCCGCGGCGGCGTTCGCGCGCACGACCTCCTTCAGGCCCGGCTCGAAGATGGGGATCTCGCCGCCGCGCAGCATCGCGATCTTGCGCTCGTCGACGTCGAGGCACAGGACGTGGTTGCCGACGTCGGCCAGGCACGCGCCGGTGACGAGGCCGACGTAGCCGGTGCCGATGATGCTCACTTTCATGAAGGCGTCCTTTCCCCTGCGAGGGAGCGTGCGATCGCGTGGAGCGTGGCCGAGGGGTCGGCCGCTTGCGTGACCGGGCGGCCGATCACGAGGTAGTGGGCGCCCTGGCGCACCGCGTCCTGCGGCGTCACCACGCGCGACTGGTCGCCCTTCGCGTCGCCGGGGAGCCGGATGCCGGGCGTCACCGTGACGAAGGCATGGCCGAGCGCGCCCCGGACCATCGCCGCCTCCGCGGCCGAGCACACGATGCCGTCGAGGCCGCTCGCATGGGCGAGCCCCGCCAGGCGCGAGACGTTGGCGGCCGCGCCGCCGGGAAGGCCGATCTCGGCGAGGTCGGCGTCGGCGAGGCTGGTGAGCACGGTGACGGCGATGACGAGCGGCGGCCTTGCGAAGCCGGCGGCGGCCTCGCGCGCGGCGCGCATCATCGCCGAGCCACCGCTCGCGTGCACGTTCACCATCCACACCCCGAGGCGCGCCGCCGCGCGCACGGCGCCGGCCACGGTGTTGGGGATGTCGTGGAACTTGAGGTCCAGGAACACCTCGAAGCCGCGCGCGTGCAGGGTTTCCACGACCGCGGGGCCGGCGGAGACGAAGAGCTCCTTGCCCACCTTCACGCGGCAGAGCGCCGGGTCCAGGCGCGCGGCCATGGCGAGCGCCGCGGCCGCGTCGGGAAAGTCGAGGGCGACGATGACGCGCCTACTGTCCAAGCTGCATCCTCGCGAGGTGGCGGCCCGCCGTCTCCAGCTCCGCCGTGCGGCGCGGCGGAAAGGTCTCCCAGCCGCCGCAGGCCGGGCACTGCCAGAAGAACTGGCGGGCCTTGAACCCGCACTGCGAGCAAAGGTAGACGGAAAGGGCCTCGGCGTGCGAGTGCACGAGCGACTTCATGAGCTGCAGGTCCTGGCGCCGCTCCGGCGGCGCGCGCAGCAGCTCCGCGTCGATCAGCCGGTCCAGGCCCACGAGCGTGGGGTTGCGCCGCACCTCGTCGCGCACGAGGCGCCAGGCGGCCTCGTCGCCCTCGTGCTCGGCGCTCGCCTGGTAGACGACGTTGAGGAGGTCGAGGCCCGGAAAGCGGTTCTGCAGCCCGCGCAGCAGCGTGAGGCCCTCGCCGGGGCGGCCCAGCGCCTTGTAGCTCTCGACCATCCCTTCGGCCGCGAGGCCGAGGTAGGCCGGGTCCTGCGACTCGACCGCCTTCCACGCGGCGATGGCCTCCTCGTGGCGGCCGGCGCGCGCGAGCCACTCGCCGCGCAGCAGGTTCGCGCGGACGCACTTGCGGTTGGCCTCCAGGGCGAGGTCGAGGCGCGCCTGCGCGGCGTCGTGGCGGCCGTGGATCTGCTCGGTGATGGCGAGCTCGCAATGATAGTTGGCGATCTCGCGCTGGTAGTTGCGCCTGGCGCTCGCCTCCAGCCCGCGCGCCGCGCCGATCGCCTTCTCCCAGTCCTTCTCCTGGATGTAGATGTCGAGCAGGTGGCGGTGGACGTCGGCCGAAGGGTCCTCGGCCGCCATCTTCACGAGGACCGCCTCGGCGTGGTCCAGCAGGCCCGCCTTCAGGTAGTCCTGCGCGAGCTCGAGAGAGGCGTTGCGGCGCTCCTCCGCCGGCAGGTCCTCGCGCGCCACGAGGTCGGTGTGCATGCGGATGGCGCGGTCGACCTCGCCGCGGCGGCGGAAGAGGCTGCCGAGCGCGAACTGCAGCTCCACCGTGTCCGGGTGCTCCTTGGCCACCAGCAGGAACGACTCGATCGCCTTGTCCGGCTGCTCGTTCAGGAGGAAGTTGAGGCCGCGGAAGTACGACGACGGCATCTGCCGCGACTCCGACAGCAGGCTTTTCAGGTCGACGCGGGCGGCGACCCAGCCCATGCCGAAGAAGACGGGCAGGGCGAGGAGCCACCAGAACTCAAATTCCATGGGGGCCGGGGGGCAGTTGCGGCAGGGCCGGCGCCGGGTCGGGAGGCGACGCCTGCTGGCCTGCGGGCGCGCCCGCCGGGGGGACGGGTGCGGCCACGGAAGCGGACGCGAGCGACTTGCGCAGCCGCGCGACCTCGCGGCGCTGGCGCACGACCGTGGGCAGCCAGGCGGTGAGCCCGATCACCACGCCCGCGACGAAGGCGACGAGCACCACGAAGACGAGCGGCGCCTGCCAGGACTGCTCGGGCAGGCCGTGCAGCGTCACCGGCTGGCTGTTCCTCACCGCGAACCAGACGAGGACCAGCACGATCGCGATGCGGATGATCCAGGCGAGCGCTTGCATTGTCGTTGTCGTCGGTCCGGCGGCGCGGGCGAAAAAAAAGCGGCAGGGGAGATTCTACCCTGCCGCCCGGTCGTTCCGCCCCTGCCGGGGCGCCTCACTCATGGGAGTCGACGCGCTCGCGCAGTTCCTTGCCGGCCTTGAAGTGCGGCACGTACTTGCGCGGCACCTGCACCTTCTCGCCGGTCTTTGGGTTCCTTCCCACCCGCGGGGGGCGGAAGTTGAGCCCGAAGCTGCCGAAGCCGCGGATCTCGATGCGGTTGCCCGACGCGAGGGTGTGCGCCATCGCGTCGAGCATCGTCTTCACCGCGAGTTCCGCGTCCTTGGGCGCCAGTTGACTGTGCCGCGCGCTCAGCAACTCGATGAGCTGTGACTTGGTCATGGCGTGAGAGTCTCCCCCTTGCATTGGCTGCCGGCTCCGGTCCGGTCGATCGCCGCGTTATTCCTTCGACCCGCTGCCGAGCTTGGCCTTGAGCAGGGCGCCGAGGTTCGTGGTGCCCGCGCTGGCGTTCGACTCGGCGGCCATCTTCTGCAGCGCGGCCGATTCCTCGGCGGCGTCCTTGGCCTTGATCGAGAGGTTGATGGAGCGGTTCTTGCGGTCGATGTTGACGATCACGGCCTCGATCTCGTCGCCCTCCTTGAGGTGGGAGCGGACGTCCTCGACGCGGTCGCGGGAGATCTCGGAGGCGCGCAGGTAGCCCTCGACGTCCTTCTCGAGCTCGACCACGGCGCCCTTGGGCTCCACGGAGACGACCGTGCCCTTCACGATGTTGCCCTTGTCGTGCACGGTGACGTAGTTGCCGAACGGGTCGCCCTCGAGCTGCTTGATGCCGAGCGAGATGCGCTCGCGCTCGACGTCGATGGACAGCACCACGGTCTCGACCTCCTCGCCCTTCTTCATCGCCTTCACGGCTTCCTCGCCGGCGGCGTTCCAGGACAGGTCGGAGAGGTGCACGAGGCCGTCGATGTTGCCCGGCAGGCCGATGAACACGCCGAAGTCGGTGATGGACTTGATGAGGCCCTTCACCTTGTCGCCCTTCTTGTGGTTCATGGCGAACTCTTCCCACGGGTTCGGCATGCACTGCTTCATCCCGAGGGAGATGCGGCGGCGGTCCTCGTCGATCTCGAGGATCATGACCTCGACCTCGTCGCCGAGCGACACGACCTTGGCGGGGTGGACGTTCTTGTTGGTCCAGTCCATCTCGGAGACGTGCACCAGGCCCTCGATGCCGCTCTCGATCTCGACGAACGCGCCGTAGTCGGTGATGTTGGTCACCTTGCCGAAGAGGCGCGTGCCCTGCGGGTAGCGGCGCGAGATGCCGATCCACGGGTCCTCGCCCAGCTGCTTCAGGCCCAGCGAGACGCGGTTCTTCTCGGCGTCGAACTTGAGGATCTTGGCGGTGACCTCGTCGCCCACGGCGAGGACTTCCGTCGGGTGCTTGACGCGGCGCCAGGCGAGGTCGGTGATGTGCAGCAGGCCGTCGATGCCGCCCAGGTCCACGAACGCGCCGTAGTCGGTGATGTTCTTGACGATGCCCTTGACGACCGCGCCTTCCTTGAGGGTCTCGAGAAGCTGCTGGCGCTCGACGCCGGCGGTCTCCTCCATCACGGCGCGGCGCGAGACCACGACGTTGTTCCTCTTGCGGTCGAGCTTGATGACCTTGAATTCCAGTTCCTTGCCCTCGAAGTGCGAGGTGTCCTTCATCGGGCGCAGGTCGACGAGCGAGCCGGGCAGGAAGGCGCGGATGCCGTTCACCATGACGGTGAGGCCGCCCTTCACCTTGCCGGACACGACGCCGGAGATGATCTTGCCCGTCTCGAGCGCGTTGTCGAGGTCGGACCACGCCGCGAGCTTCTTCGCCTTCTCGCGCGAGAGCTTCGTCGCGCCGAAGCCGTCCTCGAGGGCCTCGATGGCCACGGAGACGAAGTCGCCCGGCTTGACCTCGAGCTCGCCGCGGTCGTTCTTGAATTCCTCGGTGGAGATTGCGCTTTCGGACTTCAGTCCCGCGTTGACGATCACGACGTTCGGATCGACCGAGATGACTTCGGCGGTGATGACCTCGCCCGAGCGCATTTCCTGGCGGGTGAGGCTTTCCTCGAAGAGGGCGGCGAAGCTTTCGGTGGCGGGGGTGGGGT
>Ga0154020_10000686_pt1 | contig 41536 bp, 32 predicted proteins | sample Klosneuvirus_201_FD_109709 | JGI IMG/M metagenome (GOLD analysis project Ga0154020, IMG submission 109709) | Active sludge microbial communities from wastewater, Klosterneuburg, Austria - Klosneuvirus_20160825_MG | ecosystem: Engineered > WWTP > Aerobic digester > Activated sludge | place... | reverse complement strand
GGCGGCTCCACCACTGGCGGCGGCGGCACGGGTGGGTCCACGGGAGGGGCCGGCGGCACGGGGGGCGCGTCCGGCGCACCGCCACCCCCCGGCGCACCGTCGGGCTGCACCACGTGTGGCTGTTGCGATCCGTGGCTCATCAAGTGGACGGCGTCGGCGGGCGCCACCCACTACAACGTGATCTGGAAGTGCTCCATCTTCCCGCAGCACGTGATCAACGTGGGCAACGTGGTCCAGGCCGACCTGTGCAGCTCGACCGTGGGCATGTGTGCGTCCAGCGAGTGCGCCAACGGCGTCGGGGTGCTTCAGGTCCAGGCGTGCAGCGCCAGCGGCTGCTCCGCCGCCACGGCGATCCCTTCCGGCGGCGTGCCCATTGCGTGCGGCGGTGGGTGCTGTTGCTGACTCGGTGCCCCATGATCCACAAGACGACTTTCGCCCTCGCGTTGTGCTTCCTCGGCTGCTCGTCGTCCGAAGACGAGGGTTGTTCCAGCGACTCGGACTGCAAGGGCGATCGGGTGTGCGAGAGCGGCAAGTGCGTCAGCCCGTCGGGGGGCGGCGGCGGGGCGGGGGGCAGCGGCGGGGGCGGCGGCAGCGGCGGGGCCGTGGCCACCGGTGGCGCCGCGGGTTGCGCCAGCGAGTGCAAGTCGCCGGCGGGGACGTGCTGCGCCGGCAAGGGCGTGTGCGCGGCCGTGCCCCCCTGTCTGGGCAACCCGTGCTGTTCCGAGTGACGCTCAGAAGCGCCGCGGCCCGGTCTCGGCGTCCCACTTCATGAGCGCCGCCGTCGGGCGCCCGTCGACCAGCTGCACGACCAGGTGGGTGCGGGTGGCGGGCAGGGTCGCGGCCTCGCCCTCGGCCAGCTCGTCTTCTGCCCAGGCGCCGACGTTGACATAGGCCGAGTCCGCGTGCGCCGCGCTCTGCTCGGGCAAATGGGTGTGCCCCATCACGATGAAGGCCGCGGGAAAGACGCTGCCGACGCGAGCCGCGCGCTCGCGCAGCAGCGCGCTCGGGTCGATCTCACCGCGCGTGCGCCGCCAGAGCGCGCCCAGCGCCATCACCGCCACCGCGGCCAGCGCCACCCCGATACCGAGGGTCGGCGTCCAGCGCGCGGCCAAGAGCCAGACCCCGAGCGCAACGCCGGCGACGGCCACCGCGACCCGGTCGAGCATGACGCCCGCCAAGATCCTGAGAGCGCTCTTGGTGATGGGCGGCCGTTGCAACGCAGCCAGCGCCTGCAGCTTCACCAGGCTGATGTGCCTGGCTTCGGCCAGAAGGGCCATCTTTCGCTCGTGCTCGGCCCGCACCCACGCCGCGGCGCCGCTCATGTGACCACGCCAGATGCCGAGCGCGGCGGCGATCGCTGCCAAGAACCTGCGGCCCAGCGCCAGGATGCCCCGCGCCCCGAGGCGCAGACCGAATCGCAGATAGTCGAAGGCGTCGGCCTTGTCGTGACCGGACTCGCGCATGCCGGCCGTCGGGCGCACCACGTAACGCAAGAGCACGTCCGACAGCGAGCGCGCCGACCGCTTCGGATCGGTGGGCACCACGGGATGCAGCACGTGCTCGTGGGAGCAGTAGTCGTCGTACTGATGCCCGTGCTCGACGTAGACGACGCCTTCTTCGTAGTAGAACCAGTCCGCGAACTCGACACCCTCGGTGTCGGTCGCGCCGTGGGCTCGCAAGATCTCGCGGAACGCCTGCTGGACCGGCTCCCAGTGGAAGTCGACGTCGTGATTGCCGCGCACCACCACCAGCGTGTTGCCCGCCGTCACGAAGCGGCCCAGCGCGGCGAACACGTCGCGGTGGTGCTCGGCGACCCGGCGCAGCTTGGCCAGCGTGTGGTCGACCGCGCCCCCCAGCCCATGAGACTGCTCGTCCTCGTTCGGCTCGGTGACGATCTCGCCGCTGTCGCCGCTCACGCTCATGCCCACGAAGTCCACCAGGTCGCCGGCGATCACCAGCCGCCAGGGGCGCCCCTCCACCGGTCGCTCGCGGTACCAGTCGAGGAGCGCCGCAAGATCGCGATCGCGTCGCGAGCTCGCGGCGCTCCTGAGCGGGGCTCCCGGACGACAGTGCTGGACCAGATCACTGCCCAGGTGGACGTCCGAGAGGACCAGCAGGTTGTGACGACTCGTGGGCAAGGCTGTCCCTAACCTAGTTTGACCTACGGCAGCCGGCGTTCAAGGCTTGAGCGCGAGCCCTGAGCCGCGCGTCCGCTCGAGGGCGCGGGCGTCAATCGCTTGACTGCCCGGTGCGCCGAGACTCGTGGCGTCGCGCGTCATTTCCGCCCGCCCGCGCCGGGGGGCAGACGCCCCACCGCAAGCTGTTACCCTCCGAGCGCATGATGAATCGAAGCGCGCTCGCCCTCGCGCTCGTGGTGGGGGGCATGGCCTGTGAGAGCAAGACCAAACCGGCAGCCAAGCCCGAGGGCTCGGCCGCCGCGGTGCCCAGCGCCAGCGCGGCGGCGCCTGACAGCGCGCCGGGCGGGTGCGGGGCCACCGGCAGCACCCCGGTGAAGCTCGGCACCGTGAGCGGTCACGTTCACGGCTTCGGCTTCGACGCGACGCACCTGTACTACTCGAGCTGGCAGCTGATGGGCGGGCGCGGCGATCTGGGCCGGGCCCGCAAAGACGGCGGCGGCAGCCAGAACCTGAGCTCGCTTTCGCTCGAGCCTCGTGGCCTGGTGGTGGACGAGCAGGCGGTGTTCTTCACCAGCGGGATCCGCTTGATGCGCGTCGGCAAAGAGGGCGGCGAGGCGAAGACGCTGGCCGAGACGTTCTCGTCACAGGCCGTCGCGGGGGATGGCAGCTTCGTGTATGGCGTCCCCGGGGACTACGGCCCATACGATCGCTTGATTCGCGCCGAGAAGGCCACCGGCACCACCAAAGAGCTCGACGTGTCGGAGCGCCCCGAGGGCAAGCAGGGGCCCTTCGGGTTCTCGGCCATCGCGGTGGACGGCCAGGGGATCTACGTGACCGACTCGAGCGCGAACCGCGTGCTGCGCTTCCCCCTGGACCGCGGCAAGCCGAAGCCCATCGCCACCGGGCAAGAAAAGGCCTTCGACCTGGCGCTGGACGAGGCCAACGTCTACTTCACGTTGGCCCAGAAGGGGCACGTGATGAAGGTCGCCAAGTCGGGCGGCGGCGCGACCAAGATCGCCTCTGGGCTGGCCCCCAGCGCCCGCATTGCCGCCGACGCGAAGAGCATCGTGACCTGGGCAGCGGCCACCGGCAGCGACGGCACCGAGACGCTGCTCATCATGGGCAACGACGGCTCGTCCCCGACGCCCCTTGCAACCGTCCCTCGGAACCACAGCGTGGACGCGGTCGCGCTGGACGACAAATGCGTCTACTGGGCCGACCACGACCCGGACTCGCGCAAGGCCACCTTGCTGGCCCGTGCGCGGTAGCAGGTTGCGACAGCGTCGCAGAATCCGCGGCGCCCAGCGGCGGATCCCCCGCGAGATCGCGGCGGCTCGACGCTTGCATCGTCGAGATGCAGGAGTCGTCCCATGGAAGAGAGGGAGGTCAAACGCGGTCGGTGGCTCGACATCGTGATGCTGTCGGTAGCCGGGGTCTTGCTGGCGCCCATCCTGCTGGTGGCGCTCGCTCCCGTCCTGCTCACCTTCATGGTGCTCTGGCCGGTGTTGATGCTACCGGTGCTTGCCGTGTCGCAATCGCTACCGGTGGGCGAAGAGCGCCGCCCCAAGCGGAAGCGCCCACGCCCCATCGGGCTGAGTCCCACGCGGCAGCTCCCGCAAGCAGCCTGAGCCGGGCGCCCAGACTTCACTCTGCGGGCATCGAGCAAGGGGTGACGCCCGCCGAGGCGCGGCCCTCGCCCCCGCGGATCACGCGCAGCCGCAGCTTCTGGGGCTTGTGTTCCGGGGGCAGGCCGTCCCGGCGGCGGCGCGCGCTCTCTTGGACCTCGAACGCGAAGCTGTCGAGCACCGCGGGGTCCACGGGATCGCCGTTGACCGGAAGGGTCATCGACGGCAGCCCTTCGCGCTCGGTGACATGGAAGAACTGGGCCTCGGCCACCTTGTTGGGCATGCACTCGAGGGGCCCGACGCTGACCACGCCGTCGATCAGCCCGTGGTGCCACTCGTGCACGGGGCCACCCACGGTCAGCACCGCCTCGCCGTTGAGGTCCTCGCGGATGTAGGGCCGAGCGGCCGCGATGGTCTCGCGCACCCGGGTCCGGTCCGGCCAGTCGAGGATTCGGGCGACCAGGCCGTAGGTGGTGTCGATGATGCGATCTTGCACCCACGACGACAGCTTCGCGGACAGCCCGCCCTTCTGCCCGTTCAGGGTGTGCACGTAGTCGGTGTATTCGAGCCACTCCGAGAACGGCGCGAAGCGCGCCCGGATGCCCCGTTGCTCCAGCTTCTCGATCAAGAAGTCGTTCGCGAACGGATCGCAGCGCACGTAGATCTCGCCGACCACCAGCACCGTGGGCAGCTTCCGATCGGTCTTGATCCGGCGCAGCTCGGCGGCGGCGCGCGCCAGGGTGTCGGCGCAGCCGAAGAGCTTGCCCGAGGCGACCTGCCACAGGGCCGCGGGCACGCTCAGGTCGGCCCTTCCCGCGCGCTCGAGCTGATCGAGCAGCTCGCGCTGGTAGCGCCGGAAGATGGCGTTGGAAAGCCCCGGCTCGGACTCCACCGGGCGCGCGTCGTAGAGCGCCGCCTCGAGCATGTCGTGGGCGGCGAAACCCGTCATCACCAGCGCCGAGAACCCGGCGGGGATGCCGTCGAAATAGTCCTTGTCGCGCGGCGACCAGATGCGGACCCGCTCGCCCTGGCCCAGGCGCTCGAGCACGATGCGGTGCAGCATGTTGTACACGCCGAACCGGCACGGGCCGTCGGCGGTGGGCATGAAGAACGCGAAGCGCTGGTTCGGGTCCGTCTCTTTCTCGACCCGCTGAAGCAGGCTGCCCAGCGTGATGGTCATGGGCACGCACTCTTTGCCCGAGGTGTGACGCCGGCCGGTGCGAAGCGCGTCGCGATCGGGGATCGGCAGCACCTCGGCCGGAATGCCGACGCCGCGCAGGCAGGCGGCCATGGCCTCGGCCCCCTCGCCCATCCGCGGCACCAAGAGCTTCTCGGAGCGGTGGCGGATCTCGGCCAAGAGCCCGCTCTGGCGATCCACCGCGGTCAGGTTGCTCTCCACCCGGTCGTCACTCACGCGTGCCAGATCTTCGCGCACGCAGTGCAAGAACGCCTCGATGCGCGTCTTGGTGCCGGCGTCGCCCGAGTGACCATCGGTCTCGATCACCGCAAAGGGGCGGCCCGCCATGGCATACGCGAAGAAGTGCAGGTTGAAGCTGTCGGGCCCGCACGAGTAGTTGCTGCACCAGATCGAGTACAGCCCCGGCGTGCGACGGATCTGGTGGGCTGCGCGCAGGTTCTTCTGGCCGTGCCCCCAGTACACACCCTCGAAGGTCGGGACGTCGTCCGCGACCTGGTAGCAGTCCACGGGGATGGCGATGGCGCCCTGCTCGCGCAAGAGCGGCGGCACGTTCGAGTTGAGCACCGAGTTGTACAAGGTGTACGGCCGGCCGAGCACCACCACGGGAATGACGTCGTGCTCGCGGCAGAAGTCCAGCGCACGAGCGCCGATGGTCAGACACTGGCTATCGAACTGTGCCTGCTCGCGCTTGGCCTTCTGATAGGCACCCAGCCAGGCCAGGCCGCTCACACCCAGCGATTCGGCCAGGCGCTGGCAGCTCCGCAAAAACTCCTTCGAGTCGAAGCCTTCGGCTCCGAAGTCGATCACCGGCGAGAGCAGTCGCGCGCCGCGCTCGGCGCCCAGGTCCAGGCGCAAGACGTCGGGTGACGCCTGCACCACCGGGCACGCCACGGCGGTCTTCTCGCCGGCAACCCGGGGCATCTCGCGCAACATGGGCGCGAAGATGAAGCGCGCATCGCGGTCCGCCATGCTGGCCACCAGACCGTGATAGAGCTGCATCGGCGCGCACCACGGGACGTTCGCCTCTTCGATGCCGCGCTTCAGGGTCTTGGCGCCGGCGCCCTTCTCGTAGACCACGTCGTAGCCGAGCTCGAACAAGAAGGTGGCGAAGAAGGGGAACAGCCCCTTGAGCTGGAACTCGTCGGTGACGGCGATCTTGTCCCGGCCGCGGTCCACGCTCACCCGGTCCACCAGGGCGGCGATCAGCGCCTCGCGCTCGCGGAACGGGTCGGGCGCCAGATCGGGCAGCTTCTTCTTGCCGGTGCCGCGGTCCCAGAGCGAGCAGCTGCCGCCCCAGGTGAAGCGCCCGTTCTTTTCCTCGACCAGGGTGCCGACGCGGTCGATGCGGCACTTGTTGCCCGGCTCGCCGCAGCCCTTCTTGCTCTGACACACGAAGGTGTCGCGGCGCACCACCTTGGCCGAGAGCAACCGCGCCGGGTCCACGCCGCCGGTGATGGCGTCGCCCACGGCCTTTCGGGTCAGAAGCGCGATGCCCAGCGCCCCCACCGTGCCCGGGTTCGGCGGCACGATCACCCGACTGCCGGTCTCGCGGGCCACCGCCGCGGCGAGCGCGTCCGAAGCGAAGGGCATGCCCTGGCAGAACACCACCTGCCCTACGCTGCGCGCGCCCTTGACCCGGTTCAGATAGTTCTGGATCACCGAACCGTAGATCCCGGCGACCACCGAGCCGGTGTTCACGCCGGCGGCCACGGCCTCGTCGATGATCTCGGCCATGAACACCGAGCAGTGCTGGCCCAGTGACACGCCGCCCTCGGCCGCCAGCGCGGCCTCGCCCAGCTGAATCACGTTGTCGATGCCGCCGATCTTCTTGCCCTGTTCTTCGATGAACGAGCCGGTTCCGGCGCTGCACGCTTCGTTCATGGCCGCGTCCACCACGCGCCCCTCGGACAGGCGGATGTACTTGGCGTCTTGCCCGCCGATCTCGAAGATGGTGTCGACGCTCTGGTCGTAGAACAGCGCCCCCTCGGCGTGCGCCGCGATCTCGTTCAGCACGTAGACCCGCTCGACGCCGTAGCAGTTCGAGAGCAGCGAGCCGACGATCTCGCGCCCGCTGCCGGTGGCGCCGAAGGCCACCAGGTCCTGCTTGCCCGCGGGCGCATCGGCCAGCATGGCCATCAGCTTCTGGGCGGCACCCACCGGGTCGCCGTTGGTGTTGATGTAGCCCTCCCACACCACCTGGCGGCTCTCGCGATCCACGGCCACCGCCTTGGAGCCGGTGGACCCGATGTCGAACCCGACCAGCAGCTCGCGACGCCCCGGAATCTCGGTGGGCAGCGGCGGCCGCGTCATGCGCTGCACGCGGCCCAGGTGGCTGGCGAGCGCCGACTGGCGATCGAGGTGCGCGTGGTGCGCCGGCGCCAGCAGGCGGTCGAGGGTCGGCACCCGCCCCGGGCGGTCCGCCGCCACCAGCGCGGCCCCCAGCGCGTCGACGTAAAGATGATCGTCGGCGCTGGTCTCGAGCAGCCGCATGCCGTGGCGCTCGACGAACTTGCGGAAGTGATCGTGCACGCGCCGAGCCCGGGCCACGCCGCCGATCAACAGCACGTGCTCGGGCGAGACGCTGGGTTTGATCAAGACCTGCACGTTCTCGCACACCGCGTCGAACAACCCGGCGACGATGCGCTCGCGCGGCTCACCCTTGTTGGCCAGGTGAGTCATGTCGGTCTTCAAGATCACCGGGCAGCGGCCCGAGAGCACCGCCGGGGCGCTGACACCGTCGGCCATGGCGCTGGCCGTCTCGATGTCGAGCCCGAAGCGTTCGACCAGCTGCCGCAAGAAGTTGCCGGTGCCCTGCGAGCAGCGCGAGTTCTCGCGAAACACCTCGACGCCGCTTGGCCGGAGCTCGAGCACCGAGAACCCGTGCGCGCCAATGCTGACGATCGTGGCGTCCCGGTCGCCGACCAAGAACCGCGCCCCCGCGGCCTGGGCCTGCTTGGTCGGGACGCTGCCGAGCGCGAGCACGCGGGCGGCGCGGCCCACCACCGCGGCGCCCGAGAGGTCGTCCCAGCCGAAGTCGGCCAGAGCGGCGCGGACCGCAGGTCCCGGCTCTTTCTGGTGCTCGACGACGATCCGCCGAGTCCAGATCAGGCCCTCGCCCTCTCGGGCCAGCTCCACCACTTTGATCGTTTCGGCGCCCACGTCGATACCGACGAAGCGCGCGCCCCGGAGTCTGCGCTCTGCCATGACCGGGGCAGCCTAGCTGCGTTCACTGACACTGGCGTCAGTGCCACCCCACGGGGGTGACATCCGTCATTTCGGCGACGAGGATCCGGTCATTTGCGGGCCGATTTGGCGCGGTGTGTCGTGCCGCCGCCCCACCGAAGAACGCCGCCGTCAGGGGTCGCGTCGCCGCCGGGGCGGCGCACGCCGCCGCGCGCACGCCGCTTGACCGCCCGCCCTGCGAAGGGGATTGAAGCTCCAGATGGCCGGCTTCGACCTTCGCAGCGAGCGCGGTCTGTCCGAGGCCGAGGCCGCCGCGCGCCTGGCCCGTGACGGGCCGAACGAGCTGCCTTCCGACGCCGAGCAGAGCATCGTGGGCACGCTGCTGGCGGTCCTCAAAGAGCCAATGCTGCTGCTCTTGCTCGGCACCGGGGCGCTCTACCTGGTGCTGGGGGACGTGCGCGAGGCGCTGATCTTGCTCACCTTCGTGGGCGTCATCATCGCCATCACGCTCTACCAAGAGCGCAAGACCGAGCGCGCGCTGGCAGCGCTGCGCGACCTGTCCAGCCCACGCGCCTCGGTGATCCGCGATGGCGCGAAGAAGCGCATCGCCGGGCGCGACGTGGTGCAGGGCGACGTGATGGTGCTGGCCGAGGGCGACCGGGTGCCAGCCGACGCCCTGCTGCTCGACGCCTCGAACCTGAGCGTGGACGAGTCGCTGCTCACGGGCGAATCCGTCCCCGTGCGCAAATCGGCCGCGCCCCATGCCCCCGAAGAGGCCCCACGCCCCGGCGGCGACGACCTGCCGTTCGTCTTCAGCGGCACCCTGGTGGTGCGCGGGCAGGGCGTGGCGCGGGTGACGGCCACCGGGCAGCGAAGCGAGCTGGGCAAGATCGGCGCCACCCTGGCCGATCTCGAGACCGAGCGCACCCCGCTGGAGCGCGAGGTGACCCGGGTGGTCAGCCGCGTGGCGCTGGGTGGTCTGGGGCTGTGCGTGCTGCTGTTGGTGGTCTTCGGCCTGACCCGCGGCGACTGGTTGCGCGGGCTGCTGGCCGGGCTCGCGCTGGCCATGGCCGTGTTGCCCGAAGAGTTCCCGGTGGTGCTCACGGCGTTCATGGCGATCGGCGCCTGGCGCCTCTCGAAGCACCATGTGCTCACCCGACGCGTGCCCGCCCTGGAGCTCTTGGGCGCCGCCACCGTGCTGTGCACCGACAAGACCGGGACCCTGACGCACAACCGCATGACGGTGGGCGCACTGTGGTCTCCCCTGGGCGCGCACGAGGTGTCGCCCGGCGAGCTGCCCGAGGCCGTGCATCAGGTGGTCGAGTTCGGCATCCTGGCCAGTCAGCGCGATCCCTTCGACCCGATGGAGGTCGCCTTTCACCAGATCGGGCGCGAGCACCTGCAGGGCACCGAGCACCTGCACGAGAGCTGGGAGCTGGTCCGCGAGTACCCGCTCTCGCCCGAGCTGCTCAGCGTGGCGCACGTGTGGCGCGCCAAGACCGGACGGCGGCGGGTGATCGCCGCCAAGGGGGCGCCCGAGGCCATCGTCGACCTGTGCCACCTGGCGCCCGCCGAGGCCGACGCGATCGGGACCGAGGTCGTGGCGCTGGCGGGTCGCGGGCTGCGGGTGCTGGCGGTGGCGCGCGCGTACTTCGACGGCGACGATCTCCCCGACGAGCAGCACGACTACGACTTCGAGCTGGTGGGCCTGGTGGGCCTGCGCGACCCGCTGCGCGAGACCGTGCCCGCCGCCGTGGACGAGTGCCGAGCCGCCGGCATCTCGGTGGTGATGATCACCGGGGACTATGCCGAGACCGCCCGCGTGGTGGCGACCGAGGCGCGCCTGCCCGAGCCCTACGATCTGATCACCGGCCCCGAGCTCGACACGCTGTCCGAAGGGGAGCTGCGCCAGCGCGTGCGAACCACGCGAGTCTTCGCCCGGGCGGTTCCCGAACAGAAGCTTCGCCTGGTGCAGGCCTTGAAGGCGAGCGGCGAGATCGTGGCCATGACCGGCGACGGCGTGAACGACGCGCCGTCACTGAAGGCAGCGCACATCGGGGTCGCGATGGGCGGGCGGGGCACCGACGTGGCGCGAGAAGCCGCGTCGCTGGTCCTGACGGACGACGACTTCTCGTCGATTGTGGCTGCGGTTCGCCTGGGCCGGCGCATCTTCGCCAACTTGCGCAAGGCCATGGCGTACATCATCGCCATTCACGTGCCGATCGCGGGCATGTCGCTCTTGCCGGTGCTGCTGGGTTGGCCCCTGGCGCTCTTCCCGGTGCACATCGTGTTCCTCGAGCTGGTGATCGATCCGGCGTGCTCCATCGCCTTCGAGGCCGAGCGCGAGGACACCGACGTCATGCAGCGCCCGCCTCGACCCGCCGGCGCGCGGCTGTTCGAGCCGCGGCTGGTGGCCCTGGCCGTGCTGCAGGGCGCCAGCCTTCTCTTGGCGGCGCTGCTGATCTTCGGTCATGCGCTGAGCAAGGGCACCCCGGAGCCGGCCGCGCGCGCGCTGACCTTCACCACCCTGGTGGCGGGCAACCTGGCGCTGATCGCGACCAACCGCTCGTGGACCCACTCGGTGCTGGGCAACCTGAGCTCGCCGAACGTCCCGGCGCGGCTGATCCTGGTGGGAGCCCTGAGCGTCCTGGGGCTCGCGCTCTACGCGCCCCCCATCCGCAGCCTGTTCCACTTCGCCACCCCCGAGCCCAGCGACACCGCGCTGGCGCTGGCCGCCGGGGCGCTGTGCCTGCTGTGGTTCGAGGGGCTCAAGCGGGCTCTGCCCAGCGTGCTCGGCGCGGGGTCGACCGCCCGCTGAAGCGTCGACCCCGCATCAGCGCCGGGGTTCAGCCCGCGCCGGTGTCCGCCGGCGCGTCGCCGGCAGCGTCGCTGCTGCCGTCGGTGGCCGCATCCGACCCGCCGTCGCTGCTGCCGGGCGTGCACGCCTTGGGGGTGGCGCCAGCCTCGGTGGGGATCTGCGCGGGATCCACGCAGCCCATGTTCGGCCCCTGGAGGCCGGTCGCATCGAGCAGGTAGCTGCACTGCTTCGCGGTCGTGTTGCAGCAGCCCGAAAAAGTGAAGGTGGCGAGGGTCATCGCCGGGCAGCTGGTGTCGACGTTGCCCTTCTGTTCGAGCTCGTAGCAGCCGGGCTTTATCTGGAGCTGGCCCGCCACCGTGCTGTCGACGTCGACGCCGCATTTGTCCTTGGCGGTGCCGGAACAACACGGCGGAAGGCTCACGACGCCCAGGATCGAGTAGCCTTTGCAGCTGGCGCTGCCGCAGGTCATGGTCGTGCCGCCGGTGCCGCCGCCGCCACCGGTCCCACCGGTGGAGCCGCCGCTGCCGCCGCTGCCGCCGCTGCCGGCCGTGCCGCCGCCCGAGGTGGCGTCGTTGCCGGCGTCCTTGCCGCCAGTGCTGCCACCGCTGCCGCCGCCGTCATCGTCGTCGCCCCCGCAGGCAGGCATGCTCGAAGCCGCGACCGCACACAGACCGAAACCAACCAGCAACTTGAAGGACTTGAAGTTCATGGCGTTTGCTCCCCTGCCGAGCCGGCGCCGGTAGGCTAGCTCAAAGCCCGGCGCCGCGGAAACCGCCGGGCAGCCAGTGGGAGATCGACGGCAAAAAACCCACAGCGACCCCGGCGGCGAATGCAGCTACCCTGGTGTACGTCGGAGCCAGTTTCGGCTTCGAGAGGAGCTTTGCACCATGCGCCATTCTTGGACACTGACCGTCGCCGCAGCGCTGGCCTTCGCCTCGGGCGGTCTGAGCGCGGCCTGCAGCGCCAGCACGGATGACGGGGTCGGCGGCTCGAGCGGCATGGGCGGCGCCGGCGCAGCGGGCGGCGCGGGCGGAAGCGGCGGGGGCACGGGCTGCCCCAGCGGCCTCTTGTCGTGCGCTGGCCAGTGCATCGACGGGCAGTACAACCCCAATCACTGTGGCGCGTGCAACACCAAGTGCGGCGCGGGCGAGTTCTGCTCGAGCGGCAAGTGCGGGTCGAGTTGCAGCGGTGGCACCACGCAATGCAACGGGACCTGCGTCAACGTGCAGAACGACGTCGCCAACTGCGGAGAGTGCGGCAAGATCTGCAACGTCGGCGAGGTCTGCTCGAACGGCGCCTGCGGGGTGACCTGCGCGGGCGGCACCACGCAGTGCACCGGCAAATGCGTCGACACCAGCGTCGACCCCACCAACTGCGGCGCGTGCGGCACCACCTGCAAGAGCGGCGAGGTCTGCTCGGCGGGCCAATGCGGCACCCAGTGTGTGGGCGGCACCACGCTGTGCACCGGCAAGTGCGTCGACACCGGCGTCGACCCGGCAAACTGCGGTGCGTGCTCGACGGCGTGCGCCACCGGCGAGGTCTGCGCGGCCGGCACCTGCGGCACCAAGTGTGTGGGCGGCACCACGCTCTGCGGCGGCAAGTGCGTGGATACGCAGCTCGACGCCAACAACTGCGGCACCTGCGGCACCGCGTGCGCCACCGGCGAAGCCTGCGTGGCCGGCGCCTGCAAGACGGTCTGCGTGGGCGGCACCACGCTCTGCTCGAATACCTGCGTGGACACCCAGCTCGATCCGAACAACTGCGGCGCCTGCGGCACCAAGTGCCCGACGGGGCAGCTGTGCTCGGCCGGCAAGTGCGGCCTGGTGTGCAGCGGCGGCGCCACCCTGTGTACGGGCAAGTGCGTCGACACCAAGGTCGACCCGACGAACTGCGGAACCTGCGGCAAGGCCTGCGCGGCCGGAGAGAGCTGCACCAACGGCACCTGCGGCATCGTCTGCACCGGCGGCACCACCGACTGCGCGGGCAAGTGCGTGGACGTGAAGATCGACGCACAGAACTGCGGGTCGTGCGGCAAGGTCTGCGCCACCGGGCAGATCTGCACCGCCGGCGCCTGCCAGCTCTTGTGCTCGGGCGGCACCACCAACTGCAACGGGCTGTGCGTGGACGTGAAGGTCGACCCGAACAACTGCGGGACTTGCGGCAAGGTCTGCACCACGGGCCAGACCTGCACCAACAGCGCGTGCACCGCCGCGGGCTGCTCCAACCCCGTGCCGACCACGCTCTTCTCCGAGGGCTTCGGGGACAACAGCCAGGGCTGGACGCTGGGCACCGAGTGGCAGATCGCGGCGGCCAAGACCTCGACGGGCCACGTGTACGGCAACGCTGACCCCGCCACCGATCACACCAGCGGCGCCGACAACGGCGTGGCAGGCGTGGTCATCGGGGGCAACGCCTCGACCACGCTGCACGGCTACTATTACATGACGAGCCCGATCATCAACGCGGCCGGCGCCACCAAGCTCTACCTGGGCTTCTGGCGCTGGCTCAACAGCGACTACCTGCCGTTCATGCAGAACAGCGTCGAGGTCTACAACGGCACCACGTGGGTCGTGGTCTGGCAGAGCGGGAACTCGCCCGGCGTGCAAGATGCGGCGTGGACGCAGCTCTCGTACGACATCTCGGCGCATGCCAACGCCAACCTCCGCGTGCGCTTCGGCCACATGGTCAACAGCTCCGGGGTGTTCACGGTGTCGTCGTGGAACGTGGACGACGTGACCGTCACCAAGGTCGTGTGTAACTGACGATCGCCGGCAGGGTCGAGGGGGCTCAGGCCTTCTCGACCTTGTTGCTGCCGGCGGTGGTCTTGTAGACGGTCTTCGTCACCTTGCCGTCGAAGGCCTTGCTCTTCACGTCGGCCACCTTCATGAACGTGACCTGGATGTCCTTGTCCGCGTTCACGTCGACGATGGCGATGCCGTGCGCGAAGCTGTCGATGTGCTTGTAGTGCGGGTTTGCCGTGGTCAGCGCCGCGTCGAACTTGGTCACGTCTTGGGCCAGCTCTTTCAGACCGAACTTCCCGTCGGCGTCCAGGGCCAGGACCTGGTTGGCCACGATCTCCTGGAACGGTGACGAGCTGATCCCGGCGCACACGTACTCGACGCCGATCGGCTTCGCGCCCGGCGCATCGAAGTCGACGTGGAGCTCCCCGGCGTAGAAGGCGTGGATGTCGCCGGTGAGCACCACCAGGTTCTCGACCCCCGAGAGGGCCTGCAACAGCTCTTTCCGCTCGGTGCGGAAGCCGTCCCATTGATCCACCGTCAGGTACCAGATCCCCTGGAAGATGATCGGCACGGCGGGCAGCGTGAGGTCCACCGTCATCTGCAAGAGCTGGGTCTCGTTGCCCCAGAACTTCCAGCTGGCGGTCGAGGCCTTCATGCCGTCGACGAACCACTGCTTCTGCTTGTCGCCCAGCACCTTCGGCTTCACGAACGCCTCGATCTTGTCGAACGCCTCTTTCTTGCAGAAGTTGCGCGAGCCGAGCGAGCTGTTCGCCGACAGCTTCCCCGCCTCGTCGTAGGTGGGCATTCCGGCCGGGGCGCCGGCGGGCTTGTCGCTGGTCTTGCCGCCCTCGGGAATGCAGTGGTCGTCGCGATAGCTGCGCTGATCCGTCATGAACAGCTCGACGTGCTTGCCGTAGCGCAGCGTGCGATAGATGACCAGGTCGTCGGGGAAGGCCTGGTTGGCGTCGAAGGTGACGTCGGCCGGCTGGTACTCGAACCACGCCTGGTTGGCATTCTCACGGCGCGCGGTGCTCTTCTCGTCGCCCTTCTTGTCGTTGAAGTCGGTGGCGTGGTCCGCCCACGAGTCGTTGGCGAACTCGTGGTCGTCCCAGATGATGATGAACGGGTACGACGCATGCACCTTCTGCAGGTGCTCGTCCGAGCGGTACTGGCGGTAGAGGCCGCGATAGTCTTCCAGCGACTTGGCCGCCTTGACCTTGGGGGCGATCTCGATGCCGTCGGGGATGGTGATCTTCCGATCGGGCGCGGTGGTCTGAAAGTCCGGATCACCGTCAGTCTCGTAGATGTAGTCGCCCAGCCAGACCACGAAGTCGACCGGGGCTTCGGAGAGGAACGCCTTCCAGCTGTGGTAGTAGCGGCCGACGAAGTCCTGGCACGAAGCGAAGGCGAAGCGCACGGGCACGTCTTGATCCGCGGCCGGCGCCGTCTTGGTGCGGCCGTTGACCGACTGGGTCTGCTCTGCCTTGAAGCGGTAGTGGTAGGCCGTGTACGGGGACAGGCCGGTCGGCTTGATCCGCACCGTCCAGTCGGTGGTCTCGTCGACGTCGACGCTGCCGGTGGCAATCACGGTCTCGAACGCCTCGTCGCTGGCGATCTCGTAGATCACGTTCACGCTGCCCGAGCCCGCCTTCGGCAGCGCGCGCGTCCAGAGGATCACGCTGTCGGGCTTCGGGTCCCCCGAGGCGATGCCCTGGGGGTACACCGCCGCCTGGTCGGCGGGGTCGGTGCTGTAGGTGATCGGCTTCTGGCCACCGCCGTCGTCGTCCGACGAGCAGCCGAGGGGAGAAACCGCCACGGTGACCACGAGACCAGCCAAGAAGTCGCGACGCCCGATTCGAGATGCCATGGCGCGGAGCGTAGTGGCGGGCGCCGCGCTGCGCAACGCGCCCCGGCGCGCGTCGGAAAGAGAACCAGAGACCGCGCCTCAGGGTCCGTCAGTTCCGCGCGCGCTCGAAGGTCCCGCGGATCTCGGTGTGCCGAGACAGGAACAGCGTCCAGGCCAGCGCGCTCTCGGCGGTCCGGCCGAAACGAATGGCGCCCAGATCCCGCGCCTCGAAGGTCATCACGCTCGCCCCGTCCAGGTGCGGGAAGTAGGCGTTGCGGTCGTTCCAGACGCCGACGAACAGCTTGGGGCGTTTCACGGGCTCGGTGAGATCGACGCGCGCCCGGCGCCCGGGATTCAATTCATGGCCCGACGCGTCGCCCGCGCATCGAACGGATGGTCTCCCGCAGGTTGTGACGCGCGGAAAAGCCCGTGGCTTTCGAGAAGCGGGTTCCGTCCACGGTGCACTGGAACTTGAGGAAGTCGAGGGCGCCCTGCGGAATGCTGGCGAAGCCCAGGCGCCCGCGCACCAGCTTGATGACCGCCTCGGGCAGCGGGACACGCTGCGCGCCGCTCTCTTCCACGATCACGTGGAGCGGGACCTCGCCCGGTCCGGTGACGTTGAACACCCCCTTGAGCCCGGGCTCGAGCGAGTACTCGAGGGCCACCGCCAGGTCGTCTTCGTGCAGCACCTGGTGCACCGGATCGTAGCCCGCGATGGTGAACACGCGCTTGGGTGAGAGGTAGCGAGAGAACAACGTGTTCACCGTGGGGCCGAGCACGTTCACCGGGCGCAGCACCACCACCTCGGTCTCGGGGTTTCGCCAGAGCATGGCCGACGCGAACAGATCGGCGGCGACCAGATCCTGGATCTCGGGGAAGGTGCGGCCGGCCGTGGGCGGGTGCTCTTCCAGCATGAACGCGGGGTTGTCGGGCAGCGCGCCGTAGACCGTGTGGCGGCTCGGGAACACGATCTTCTTCACGCCGGCCGCCAGCGCCAGCTCGAAGACCCGCGTGGTGCCCTCGAAGTTCACGCGGTACCGCTCGGCGGCCGAGACCGTGAAGCGTCGCTCGCGGGCCAGATGCAGCAGAGCGCGGGGGCGGACCTTGCGCAGCACGTCGTCGAAGCCGCGCTTCTTGATGTCTGCGACGTGAGCGACCACGCCCGGGGGCACGCGCGACTGCGGCCGCTTGTCGACCGCATGGACCGCAAAACCGCGCCGCGCCAGGTGGTCGACCGCCAGCTTGCCGATGGACCCGGCGGCGCCGGTCACGATCACGCTCTTGTCGGTCATCCGAAGAACACACCCTTCCGGCGCGAAAGGCCGCTGTCGATGGCCTCTTTCACGCGCGCTTCGACCTCGGCCACCTTGGGGGCGACCCAATCGTCGTCCTCGTCGCCATGACCCTGGAAGTGGATCGGGGCGCCGAAGGTGATGTGAACCTTGGCCGGCAGCGGCAGCGGGACCAGGGTCGGAGTGAGCGGCGCGTAGGGCACGCCGAGCAGGCGTGCCAGCGGCTTCATGCGCGAGAAGCTGGGGCACATCTCTTCGCCGCCCACGAAGCCGAAGGGCACGATCGGGGTCTGGGTCTTCATCGCCAGCCGCACGAACCCTTGTCCGAAACCCATGATCTTGTAGCGGTCCTTCCACACCCGGCCCCCGCCGCGCTCACCCTCGGGGAAGACCAGCACCGCCGCTTCTTCCTGCGTCAGCAAGCGCTCGGCGTTCTGGGGCACGCCGATCAGCTGCCCCATGCGCGCCATCATCACGTTCACGAAGGGTGGCACCGCGAAGAAGCGCTCGATCATCGCCCGGACGAAGCGCGGCGGCTCGGCGTCCAGGATCATGGCGGCCGCCACCAGCATGCCGTCGTACGCGAGCTGGCCGCTGTGATTGCCAATCAAGAGCACGCGGCCTGCGGGCACCTGCTCGATGCCGTGCACTTCGACCCGGAAGTAGTGCCGATACAGGGTGCGCACGGCAGAGAACACCCGCTTGGTGGCGGCCGGGGATGCCCCCCAGCGGTCGTAGCCGTATTCGTTGACGCTCGGTGCCAGGCGATCGATTCGATCGCTGGTCTCGTCGTCCACCAGGCGGTCGAGCGCGGCTTCCCAGGCGCGAAACGGTCGAGGCACCGCGCCATCCTATACTCTGGTGCTCGTGCTATGCTCACGTGTCGTGTCACGGCTCTGGACTCTGTCGTGCATCGGTCTCGTGGTGCTCGCCTGTGGCGTGGAAGAGGGCGGTGAGGCAACGGGCACGACCGGGGGTTCGGCCGGCAGCGGCGCCGGTGGGCTGCCCACGTCGGGCGGTTTTCCCGGGACGGGCGGCGCGGCCGGCGGTGCCGGCGGCACCCCGAGCGGCGGCTCGAGCGGCGCCCCGAGCGGCGGAACCGGCGGCGGGCCGAGCGGTGGCACCGGCGGCGCCCCGAGCGGCGGCACCGGCGGCGCCCCGAGCGGCGGCACCGGCGGCGCCCCGGGCGGCGGCACCGGCGGCAAAGACGCCGGCGGGTGCCCGGTGCCGGCTCAGCCGACGACCTGTGGCGTGGCGCCGATCACGGGGTGCGGCACCACTTGCGCGGCGAATTCCGGCTGCGTCTCGGTGTGCCAGGGCTTCGAGTGCATCACGATGTGCACCACCCAGGCGGCCTGCAAGCTGGCGACGATCACCTGCCCCACCGGCCAGATCTGCAAGGTGGAATGCGCCAAGGACGCGTGCGAGGGTGCGACCATCGAGTGCGGGGGCGCGACCGAGTGCAAGGTGCAGTGCAAGGACGACCACGCCTGCAAGAACGTGAAGATCAACTGCGGTACGGGCCCATGCTCGGTGTCGTGCGAGGGGCACGACCATGCGTGCGGCGAGAACACCCAGCTGAAGTGCGGCACCCAGGCGTGCACCGTGGCCTGCAACGGATTCAAGGGCCCCAACGTCACGTGCTCGGCGGCCTGCAGCGGCTGCCCCAAAGCCTGCCCGTGAGGTATGCTCGCGCCATGCGAGCTCTCTTGGGGTGGTGCGTGGCGGCGACTGCACTGTCGCTGTCTTGTCCTTCATGGGCGGCCGAGACGGTGCTCGATCTGTCCGGCGCGGTGCCCGATGACACGCTCCGACACTTCTTCGTCGACTTCGACGTGCCCGCCGGCACGAAAGAGCTCGAGATTTCTCACGACGACCTGTCGGAAGACAACATCTTGGACTGGGGCCTGGTCGACGAGAAGGGCGCGTTTCGTGGCTGGGGCGGCGGCACCACCGAGAACGCCGTGGTGGCCGAGCAGGCAGCGTCGCGGTCGTATCTTCCCGGGCCCATCACCGCGGGGAAGTGGAGGGTGGTGGTCGGCAAGGCCAAGATCAAGCAGAAGCCGGCGAGCTTCAGCCTGAAGGTCACGCTGCGCGATACGCCCACGTTGGCGCCCCAGACCGCCCGCAAGAAGTACGCGGCGCCGGCGCCGCTGTCGACCGAGACCCGCTGGTATGCCGGCGACTTCCACGTCCACTCGATCGAGAGCGGGGACGCTCAGCCGCCGCTGGACGAGATCGCCGTCTTCGCCAAGAGCCGCAAGCTGGACTTCGTGATGCTCAGCGACCACAACACCGTGTCGCAGCTCGACTTCTACGCCGAGGCGCAGGAGAAGCACCCGACCCTGCTGTTTCTTCCGGGCGTCGAGTTCACCACCTACTGGGGGCACGCCAACGCCATCGGCGCGACCACCTACGTGGACGACAAGACCGAGCTCCCGGGGAATTCCATCGGCGCGGCGGCCAAGGCCTTCCACGCCCAGGGCGCGCTGCTGTCGATCAACCACCCCACGCTCACCCTGGGCGACGCCTGCATCGGATGCGGTTGGGAGCACGAGCTGCCCGTGGATCAGCTGGACGCGGTCGAGATCGCCACCGGCAAGTTCGGCGTGCTCACCCAGTCGGCCGTCCTGTACTGGGACGACCTCTGCGCCAAGGGCCGACACCTGGCCGCGATCGGCGGCAGCGACGACCACAAGGCCGGCGTCGACGAGAGCCCCACACAAAGCCCGATCGGGAGCCCCACCACGCTGGTGTATGCCAAGGCGCTCAGCGTGCAGGGAATCATCGATGCGGTGAAGACCGGGCGCACGGTGGTCAAGCTGTTCGGGCCCGAAGACCCGATGATCGAGCTGTCGTCGAGCGCCGCCCCGACCGGCGACACCGTCTCGGCCAAGCAGACCAAGCTGAGCGCCACCATCACCGGTGGGGTGGGCTACATGGCGCGCTTCGTCAAGAACGGCCAGGCAGAGCCCGAGGTCGAGATCGACTCCGACCCGTTCGTGCTCGAGCTGTCGGCCAGCGCGCCCGCATCGGGTGAAGACCGCTACCGCGTGGAGGTGACCGAGGGCAGCTTGCGTCACACCGTGACCAGTCACCTCTGGCTCACGAAGGCCGATCCGAGCGCCGACGCAGGCCCCGGCGGCGCCGGCGGGGGCGGGGGCGGGGGCAGCGAAGCCGGCGGCGACGACGACGGCGGGTGTGGCTGCGGCGTGGCGCGGGGCACGCTGCTCGGCTGGCTGGCCGCTCTGGGGCTGGGCCTCGCAGCCCTCGCGCTCCGGCGCGAAAATCGCTAGAACCCCCGCGCTTGGCTTCGAACCCACGGCGACGACGCGCGGTGCGCCGGCAGCGCAGGGTGTGCGCCGCCGGCGTGCTGCTGCTCCCCGGTCTGTCGATGCTCGCGCTCGACGTGGCACGCCGGTCCCGATTCCTTGCCTCGCTGCGGGGCGCCGAGCTGGGGCAGTACCTCGCGACCACCGTGGGCACGTGCGCGTTCTGGGCGCTCTTGCTGTACGTGGCCGCGGGTCGGCGCGGCCACTTCCGCACGGCCGGCGCGCTGGTGTTCGGCGCGCTCCACGCGCTGGCACTGGCGGTGCCCCACGCGTTTTTCAGCCGCTACCGCGTGTACGTCAACATCGACCCGCTGATCTTCGGCGACGACCTGCTGCGCGGCATCGTCGCCACCCTGCCCCTTGGGCGCTCGCAGCTCTTGCCGCTGCTCGCCGCTGGGGTGGCCGTCGCGCTGGCCCAGATCGGGCTGGCTCGGCGGGTGCTGCGCCCCCCGCGGTCGTGGCGGGGGCTCGCGCCCGCGTTCGCCGTCTTCGCCGTGGTGGCGGCGTGCGTGGTGCCGGTCAGCCCCCCGGTGTCGCGGCAGGCGGCAGCGCCTGCCATCATGTACTTCCACGCCACGGCGGTGTTCGTGAACGACCAGCTGCGACGCCGCTTCCGCAAGGTGCGCCCGCAGATCGTCCGCGTGCAGCGCAGGGACCCGGTGGAGGTGCCGCCCCTGACCGCCAGCACGCCCACGAAGCGGAACGTGATCTTGCTCCTGCAAGAGGCGCAGCGGGCCGACGCGACGTGCATCGCCTACGACCCCGAATGCACTCGCGCCACCCGCGCCACGAACCCGCTGGTGCCCGGTCGCCTTCCCTTCGACCAGGTGCGCGCGGCCACGTCGTCCACCGCGGTGGCCGTCGCCGTGCTCTGGTCGGGCCTGGACCCCACCGAGAGCTACGGCCGCCTGCACTCGGCACCGCTGATCTGGGACTTTGCCCGGAGCGCCGGCTACGACACGGCATACTGGACCAGCCAGAACCTGATGTTCGGCAATGCTCGGCTGTGGGTTCAAGACGTGCCGCTCTCGCACGTCACGCTGGGAACGGATCTGGACCCGCACGCGGACTGGCTGACCGGCGCCAGCGACCACCAGCTGGTGGATCACGTCATCGCTACGTTGCCCAAGCTCACGGAGCCGTTCTTTGCGGTGGTGCACTTCTCGAACATCCACCGCCCGCGCGTGATCGACCGCGCTCGGATCCTCTTTCACCCGACCAACGTCTCGGACGAGGGCCCCGGCGGCACCCCCCGCAAGAACCACTATCTGAACGCCGTCTACCACTCGGACCTGGCGGTGGCGCGACTGATCGAGCAGCTGCGGGCCACCGACGCCGGGAAGCGGACGGTGCTCTTGTACACCGCCGACCACGGCGAGGCCTATGGTGAGCACAAGAACGAGAACGACCATTCGTCCACGGTGTACGACGAGGAGATCCGGGTTCCGCAGTGGATCGACGCGCCCCCCGGGGTCTTGTCCGACGACGAGGTCGCCGGCTACCGCAAGAACGAGCACGCGCTGATCACACAATACGATCAGGCCGCCACGTTGCTCGACCTGCTGGGGCTGTGGGACGCGCCGGGCCTGGCGCCGTTTCGGCAGCGCATGCTGGGGACGCCCATCGCGCGCACCCTGGTGACGCGCCCGGTGCCGCTCACCAACGTCTCGTGGGTGTGGGAGTACCACCGCCCCAACTGGGGCATGCTGCACGGGTCGCTGAAGGTGCTGGCTCAGATCGAGGACCAACGCTACCAGTGCTTCGACGTGCTCGAGGACCCGCGAGAGAAGAACGAGCTGGGCCCGGAGCGCTGCGCGAGCCTGATCGCCGAAGCGGACCGGACCTACGGCATGCTGCCCAAGGACATGCGTCGGCTGCGCGACCGCCCCGACTTCGGCCGATCGGGCGAGCACGGCGCCGCGGGGCGCTGAGTCACGCGGCCGAGCCGAACGACGGCGGCAAGATGATGGGCAGACCCGCGAGCGCGCAGTCGGCCACCAGCACGCCCAGGTGGTGCCCGTGGTCCAGGCCGGCGCGGAGGGCGATCTCGTCGGCGGCGGTCTTGAGCTCGCTCAACGTCGGCACGTCGGCGCTGATGGCGTGGGCCCGGCAGCGCGCCCGCGCCAGGCGATAGGCCGCGATGGCCAGCCCGTTGCTCTCTGCCAAGAGCGCGCGGTGAGCGGACGCATCCTCGGCGAAGTGGCGCAGCCACTCGCCGGGGCGCTCGGTCTCGTCGCTGTCGCGGAACATCACGCCCGCTTGGATGCAACGGGTGGGCCGGTCCTTGGGCGCGGAGCGTCAGGCCGGGGTTTGGGGCGCTTTTTCCCGGCGACGTGCCCGGCGGCAGAATATTCCCTCGCCGCAAACCGGTTGCACGCCGGATCCGGAAGTCATGGGGTGATGCACGGAAAGGACTCACATCGGCGGGCAAGGGTCTGGGCTATCATCGGCGCGGTCGATGAGCTGGCTGACGGACGTGGTTGCCGAGGCCAAGAGCGCGGGCACGCTCTGGCTGTTCGTCTTGGTCGTGCTGAACGCGCTGCTCGCGCGCCCGAAAGAGACGGAGTCGCGCCGGATCATCGCGGCACCGGCGGTGCTGTTCGGGCTGCACCTGGTGCTCTTGCCCATTGCCGGCTACTTCCGCGCCCGCGGCGCCGGCGCGCCCGGGTACACCGAGAGCCGCCTGCCGCTCTTGGTGTTCTCGGCGCTGTCGGCGGTGATGTCGGTGGGCGCCATCTTGTTCACGGTGCTCTTGCCGCGCCTGCGGCTGCGGGTGCCGCGCATCCTGCAAGACGTGGTGATCGGGGCAGCCGCCATCGTCGCGGTGTTCACCGTGGCCTCGCGCTCGGGGGTCAACCTCTCGGGCCTGATCGCCACCAGCGCGGTGCTCACCGCCGTCATCGGTCTTTCGCTGCAAGACACCCTCGGCAACATCTTGAGCGGGCTGGCGCTGCAGACCGACGACAGCATTCACGTCGGCGACTGGGTCAAGATCGGCGACGTCTCGGGCCGGGTGGTCGAGATCCGATGGCGGTACACCGCCGTCGAGACGCGTAACTGGGAGACGGTCATCTTCCCGAACGCGCTCTTGGTGAAGGGCCAGGTGACGGTCCTGGGTCGCCGGCAGGGCCAGCCGACCCAGTGGCGCCGCTGGGTGTGGTTCAACGTGGACTTCCGCTTTCCGCCCTCGGACGTGATCGCGGCCGTGACCGACGCGCTGCGCTCGGCGCCCATCGATCACGTTGCCGCCGACCCGGCGCCCAACTGCATCTTGATGGACTTCCACGAGAGCTATGGCCGCTACGCCGTCCGCTATTGGCTGACCGATCTGGCAGCCGACGACCCGACCGACAGCGCGGTGCGGACCCGCATCTACTTCGCGCTCAAGCGCGCCGACCTGCCGCTCTCGATCCCCGCGCACGCCATCTTCGTGACCGAGCAGACCGCCGAGCTGAAGCAGCAGAAGTCCAGCGCCGAGCAAGACCGGCGGCTGCAGATGCTCTCGGGCATTGGCATGTTCGCCAAGCTGTCGGCCGAAGAGCGCGAAGCCCTGGCCGGGTCGTTGCGCTACGCGCCCTTCGCCGCCGGCGAGACCATGACGCGACAGGGCGCCGAGGCACACTGGCTGTACATCATCGCCAGCGGTGAGACGAGCGTCCGCGTGGACATCGAAGGCGAGGGGCAGAAAGAGGTCGCGCGCCTCGCGACCGGTGATTTCTTCGGCGAGCGCTCGCTGCTCACCGGTGAGCCGCGCTCGGCCACGATCGTGGCTCTCACCCGCGTCGAGTGCTGGCGGCTGGATCGGGCTGCGTTCCAAGAGCTCTTGAGCCGCCGCCCCGAGATCGCCGAAGAGGTGGCCGAGGTCCTGGCGGCTCGTCAGACCGAGCTGGAGCGCGCCCGCGAAAACCTGAGCGCCGAGGCGGCCACCCGGCTCGCCGCTCAGACCAAGACCGATCTGGTGGACAAGATCCGGCGCTTCTTCCGGATCGAGGCCGAGTCGCTGCCGCCCGCATCGAAGAAGGGGTGAGACGAGCGCCGCCGAGCGCGCGTAGCGTCGACCCGCGCAAAGCCTGCGCACTGATCGTCGTCGCGCTGCGACATCGTGTCGCATGGGCAGGCAGAGCGCGACGATGCAAGAAAGCGTGCATGACCCGTCGCGCGCTTGCCCCGCTCTTCGTGACTGCTGTTCTGCTCTCTGCCTGCGGCTCGGACGAAGACCCCGCGGCCGGCACGGGCGGCAGCGGCGGCAGCGCAGGCAGCGGCGGCAGCGCAGGCAGCGGTGGCGCCTCCGGGAGCGCGGGCAGCGCAGGCAGCGGCGGCGCCGTCGCGGGCACCTACGCGGTGAAGGTCATCCCCGATGCGGCCGGCCTGCACGTCGGCAAGAGCCAGCTCCGCCTCGCAGTGACCACCCAGGCCGACGGCCAGCCGGCAGCGGGCCTCGAGGCAGCGCTCGGGCTCAGCCCGGTGATGCAGATGGGCCAGATGACCCATGGCGCGCCGGTCCCGATCGATGCCGTGAAAGAGAGCCCGACCCCGGGGACCTACGACGCCACGCTGTTCTTCTCGATGGCGTCGGGCGCTTCGGGGGGCTGGACGCTGAAGGTCTCGGCGAACGAGACGCCGATCGACACCTTGCCGATCAAGGTCGACGAAGCCCAAGGTACCGACACCACCCACGCCTCGCTGAAGAACGCCGCAGACACCATCAAGACCCCGATGGGATCGGACAAACCGCGCAACTGGTTCCTGTTTCGAGACACGCTGACGGCCGTGAGCGGGGGGCACGAACTTCAGCTCTTCCTGGCTACGGTGCAAGACGGGAACATGGTGTGGCCGCCCGTGACCGTGGGCCTGAAGCTGGTCGACGGCGCGGGCAAAGAGAAGCTGACGGTGGCCTCCCTGGCGGTACAGGTCTCGACCGACGGCACGACCTGGGCACCGATGACCTGTGGCGCCACCGCACGCTGCAAGGCCACGATCCACGGACTGCCCCAGGGCGCCAAGAGCGACCTCTTGGTCAAGCTGGCGGTGAACGGGACCGACTACACCACCGACGGCAACGCGGTGGACTCGGCCAAGAAGAACGGGTTTGCGACGTTCTCGGTCACGGCGCCGTGATCACGGCAAGCAGCTCGACCTCGAAGATCAGGATCGAGCCCGGCGGGATGTTCCCCGTGCCGCGCTCGCCGTAGCCCAGCTCGGGCGGAATGATCAGCCGCCGCAGCCCGCCCACGCGCATGCCCGCGATGCCCTCTTCGAAGCCCTTGATCAGCTGGCCCTGGCCGAGCTGCGCTTCGAACGGCGTGCCGCGCTGACGGCTCGAATCGAACACGCTGCCGTCTTCGAGCGTACCCACATAGTGGAGCCGCACGCGCATTCCCGGCTCGGCGATTGCGCCCGAGCCGACGGTCAGGTCTTCGACCCCGAGCCCGGTTGGTGTGATGCGCGAGCTCGACGGCGAGGGCTCGAGCGGCGTCTCGGGAGCGGCCTCGGCGCGGGCCTCGGGGACCGTCAACGCGGACGCGGGCGGCGGCGCGCTCTTGGGCTTCGGCGCCGCGCACGCGACGAAGAGCGGCAAGCATGCTCGTGAAACGGCGATCCAGCGCATCGGCGGAAAGTGTATTACTGCATCCCCTGCGTTCGGCGCTATGCTGCCGGCCGTATGGCCGGCGTCCAGAGTGATCCGTTCGGGTGGGTGGGCGCCACCGCAGACGGCAAGTACCTGGTCGAAGAGTGCGTCGGCGAGGGCGGCTTCGGCGTGGTCTATCGCGCCAACCACCTGGGCTTCGGCGAGAAAGTGGCCTTCAAGTGCCTGCGCGTGCCCGATGACCTCAAGGGTGAGGACAAGGATCGCTTCTTCGAGAGCTTCTTGCACGAGGGCAAGCTGCAGCATCGCCTGTCGCGCATGACCGCCGGCATCGTGCAGGCCCTGGACGTGGGCGCGGCCACCTCGCCCACCGGCCAGTGGACGCCCTATCTGGTGCTCGAGTGGCTCGAAGGTCGGACCCTCGAAAAGGACATGGACGAGCGGCACAAGCAGGGGATGCGCGGTCGGCCGCTGCACGAGGCCCTCACCTTGCTCGACCCCGTGGCTCGCGCCCTGGATCTGGCGCACGAGCAGGGCGTGGCCCACCGCGACGTGAAGCCCGCCAACCTGTTTCTGGCCGACATCGGCGGGCGGCAGACCATCAAGGTGCTCGACTTCGGCATCGCCAAGGTGATCACCGAGACCGCCAGCGTGAGCCGGGCGTTCGAAGTCACGGGGCGGACGCTGCAAGCGTTCACGGCGCACTACGGCGCGCCAGAGCAGTTCGCGCGCCGATTCGGGGCGACCGGGCCGTGGACCGACGTGTTCGCGCTGGCGCTGGTGCTGATCGAGCTGGTCAGCGGCAAGCGCGCGCTGGAAGGCGAAGACGCGGCCGAGCTCTTCGTGTCTTCGGCCGATCTCGAGCATCGGCCCACCCTGCGGGCACGCGGCGTCGAGGTGAGCGCCCCCATCGAAGAGGCGATCGCGGTCGCGCTCTCGGTGGACCCCAAGGCTCGCTTTCGCACCATGGGCGAGTTCTGGGACGCGCTCTGCGAAGCGGCCAGCTGGGCACCGCGCGCGCCAATGTCGTCGCACGCGGCGGTGCTCCCCCTGGACACCTTCCTGCCGGGCGGGGCGGACGTCGACGCGCTCATGCCGTCCGATCCAGGCCCGGACACCCCCACTACGGTGGATCCGTTGCAGGCGCCGGTGCGGCCGCAAGAGGGCTCGACGCAGCTCTCGTCCAGCACTCAGGTGCCGATCGACCAGAACCCCGCCCATGTCGCCCACGAGCCGGCGGGGCGCGGTCGGCTGATCGCCACGGTCGCCATCGGCAGCATCACCCTGGGCGCGGTGATCGGCGGCGCGGCCTACCTCGCGTCCGCGAAGCGAGCGGAGCCGGCTCTGGTCGCGAGCGGGTCGGCGCAGGCCGCCGCGACCGAGAGCGCCACGGGGGCCACACCGCCCAGCGCGCCCGCCCCTCCGGCCTCGGCGTCGGTGGGCCCCGAGCCGCCCCGGCCGGCGCCCCTCGCCAAGGCCGTCCCCGCCGGGAGCGTCCCGGGCAGCAACGTCTGGGTTGAAGAGTTTCGCGTGCAGTCGCTGGCCGACGACGCCGGGCGCGGCGCGCTCGATGCACAGACGCGGTGTGCCGACGCGGGCATGTCGCTCTGCACCGAGCAGCAGTGGTCGCGGGTCTGCGCAGAGAACCCCACCGTGGCCCGCGAGCCGTCGTGGACGCTCACCGCGCAATCGCACGGCTTCGTGGTGCGCGGCGGCGGGTCGTGCTCGATTCGCGCAGTCGCCTCGGGCGCGAGCACCGCGCCCGACCGGCGCGGGCTGTGCTGCGAGCGTTCGGTCGCCATCGAGACCAACAACCCGAACAAGAACTTCGTGGTCGCCACCTCGCGCGCCCTGGAGAAGATCGAGGCGGCCCTGAACTCGAGGCGCACCAGCGTGTTCATGGGCCTCGTGAGCGACGGCGCCTCGATCGACGGGGAGCCGCGCACCCTGGCGGAAATCGCCAAGATGCTCGACAAGAGCCACCAAGACTTCCCCGATCAGTGGACCATCATCGACACCTGCAGCGTGAACATGAAGGGCGTGGTCCGTACGCCGCTGAAGCCCAACAAGAGCAAGCGCAAGGCGCGCCCCCCCGAGAGCTCGTCGTGGAGCGCGGAGTGCGAGGTCTTGCGGCAGCGCGGCGGCGAGGTCAGCGTGGTGACCACCAGCTATCTGGTAGCGGGCAGCGGGCGCCTGCAGAGCATCGACGACATCCGAGTGAGCCGCGCCTGGTCCAAGCCGTGAGGCTGGCGGTGTGCCTGGCGATCGGCCTGGGCGCGTGCGCTCGCGTCGCTCCGCTCCCGCCGCCGCTACCCTCGGCCGAAGATCCCCCTGGCGCACCGCCGCCGGGCGCGCCCCCACCGGCGCCGACCCCCGAGCCCGCGCCCGCGGCCGCGGTCGTGTTCGACGGCGAGGCGACGTATTACTCCGACAAGCTCACCGGAAGGAAGACCGCCAGCGGCGAGCGCTATGACCCCGGCGCGCTGACCGCCGCCCACCGCACGCTGCGCTTCGGAACGCAGGTGCGCGTGGTGCGCGTCGACACGGGTCGCGCGGTGATCGTGCGCATCACCGACCGTGGTCCGTTCGGCAAACCGAGCCGCATCATCGATCTCTCCAAGGCCGCCGCACGCGAGCTCGACATGCTGCGCGCGGGCGTGGTGAGGGTGCGGGTCGAGGTGCTGCGCTAGCGCGCATCGAGTCCGCTCGATGGCCGCCGTCAGTGACCCGCGGCCCGGCGCGCCTGGTGTTCGCTCTCGAGCCGTCGTTGGACCGCCTCGGGAACCCGATCGAAGTGGCTGAGCGCCATCGAGTAGCTGGCGTCGCCCCCGGTCATCGACTTGAGACGGCTCTCGAAGCCTGCCATTTCTGCCATTGGCGCCGCGGCCGTCAGCTCGGCGCGGCCGTCGGGCAGGGACTGGTTTCCGGTGATGCGACCGCGCCGATGCGCGAAGTCCGCGCTGACCTCACCCACCAGATCGCCGCGCACGCGCACCAGCACCTCGAGGACGGGCTCGAGCACCACCGGGCTGGCCAGCGCGGCCGCCTCGAGCATCGCGTAGCGTCCGGCGGTGACGAAGGCGACCTCTTTCGAGTCCACCGCGTGGGTCTTGCCGTCGAACAGCGTGACCCGCACGTCGGACAGCGGAAACCCCGCCGCCACCCCCTCGCTCAGGGCTTGGCGCACGCCCTTCTCCACCGCCGGCACGAAGTGCCCGGGGATCACGCCGCCTTTGATCTCGTCCACGAACTCGAAGCCGGCTCCGCGCTCCAGCGGCTCGACGCGGATCGCCACCTCGCCGAACTGCCCGGCCCCGCCCGTCTGCTTCTTGTGCCGGTACCGCGACTCGGCTCGACCCGTGATGGTCTCGCGGTAGGGAATGCTGGGCTGGCGCGTGTCGACCTTCACGTTGTAGCGCGCACCGAGTTGCTCGACGACGGTGCGCAGGTGAAGCTCGCCGAGCCCGCGGATGATGGTCTCGTTCGACTCGGGGTCGTGCTCCACGGCCAGCGCGGGATCCTCTTCCAACAGCCGGTGCAGCGCCTCCGACAGCTTCTGCTCGTCACCCCGACGATTGGGAACCAGCGCCAGACCGAACACCGGCTTGGGGAACGGAGGCGGCCGCAGGTGGAATTGGTCCTCGTCGTGCGAGTCGTGCAGCACCGCGTCGCGGGTGATGGCGTCCACCCGTGCGATCGCGCAGATGTCACCGGGGATGGCCCGTTCGACGTCGACCTGGGTCTTGCCTTGCAGGCGCAAGAGGTGACCCACCTTGAAGGGCCGCTTCGCGTCGCCGATGAACAGCTGGCTCTGCGGGGTGACGGTGCCTTGATACAGGCGGAAGATGGCCAGTTTCCCGCGGAACGGGTCGTTGACGATCTCGAACACGTGGGCCACCACGTGGCGCGCGGGGTCGGGCACCACCTCCACGGGGGCGGCCTGAGCGCCCTCGGCCTTGTAGAACGCAGGCGGGTTGCCCTCGGTGGGGTCGGGCATCAGCTTGCCGACCACGTCGAGCAGCTCGCGCACCCCGGCGCCCGTCGCCGCGGATACGAAGCAGACCGGGATCAGCTCTCCCTGCCGCAGCGCCGCCTCGAACGCATCGTGGAGCTGTTCGAGCTTCAACGACTCGCCCTGCCCCAGGTAGAGCTCCATCAGCTTGTCGTCGAGGGCGACCACCTGGTCCACGATGGCGTCGTGAGCGGCGCCGACGTCGGACAGCGCCGTGGCGACGCCGGCTTCCGGCGCGAAGAAGCAGTCGACGACCCGCTTGCCATCGGGCGAGGGCAGGTTGATGGGCAAGCACACCTTGCCGAAGGTCTCGCGAAGCTCGGCCATCAGGGCGTCGAGCTTCTCGGGGGCGACGTCGATCTTGTTCACGATCAACATGCGACACAGCCCGCTCGCGGCGCGCATGGCGCGCCGCGTGACCGCACCGACGCCGGCGCTGGCATCGACCACGACCGCCGCGGTCTCGACCGCCTCCAGTGCCTCGAACGCGCGACCGATGAAGTCCGGCGTGCCCGGGGTATCGAGCAAGTTCACGTAGTGATCGGCCCACTCGAGGTGCGCCAGGCTCACGTTCAGCGAGTGCCGCATCGACTTTTCCAGCGGGTCGAAGTCGCTGACGGTGTCCCCGCGCTCGACCGAGCCCTGAGCCGGGATGGCCTTCGCCTCGAACAGCAGCCGCTCGAGCAGCGTGGTCTTGCCGCTTCCGGCCTGGCCCAGCAGGGCGATGTTCCGAAGGGTACGTGGGGAGGTGGGGTTCATGGGCAGGTGCTCCGAGCCTTCAAGGGTGCGCCCGGAACAAGCACATCCCGTGCGCGGCAGATTTCGGGGCCCCGACCGGCCCCATCCACGAAGGTTTTGCGTCTGGCCGAGCAGGCGCCGCAGATGCCTCGCGCTCGCCGCTATCTGGCCCGCGGAAATCGTCGTATACGCGCGCGCCATGCGCGCTCGATTCCTGCCCTTCACCCTGCCGCTCTTGCTGGCCTGCACCCCGCGCGAGACGCCCCCGCCGCCTCCGCCGCCGCTGCCCACGCCGGCGCCGGCCGTGACCCCGCCGCCCGCGCCGATCGAGCACAGTGCGCTCGACCGCCGGACCTTCAATCAGCTCGCGGTGCGGATGAACCTGCCGGTGTACTGGGCCCACGACGCCAACGGCAACAAGACCCTCGACCCGGACGAGGTCCGGGGTCTGCTTTTCTATCCGACCTCACCCAGCTGGACCCAGGGCGGCAAGCTCACGCCCGAGCTGGACCTGGCCTACTCGGGAATGCTGGCATCGGTGCATGCCCCGGCCGCCGACGTGCCGGCCGCCGAGGCAGCGCGTCGCGCGCTGGTGCTCGAGGATCTCGATCAGGGCCGCCCCACCCTCGTCCACACCGACTTCCGCGGGCTCGCCCCGTCGGATCGGGCGGCGGTCAAGTCGATCGTGGCAGCCGCGCTCGAGGTCGAGCGCCTGTTCGCGATCCAGACCGGAATGGCGGCGCTGAAGGACAAGCTGCCCGCCGATCACGCGCCCAGCCAGAGCCTGTTCCGTCGCAACTGGGGGCCCAAGTGCGAAGGCCCCAAGACCGAGAAGAACCCGGCCTGCAACGCCATCCCGGGAGCGCCGAAGCGACGGGTCGACGTGTACCCGGGCAAGCTGCAAGACGATCCGAAGTTCTGCGAGGCGCTCGAGAAGCGCAAGGACTCGAAAGACCTGCTGGCTCCGTTCGTGGTCGTGCGCGAGCAAGACGGCCAGCTGGTGCCGGTGAAGTACTCGAACGCGTACGCTCAGAACATGCAGATGGTCGCCGGGCACCTCGACGCCGCTGCCGCGGCCCTGGGCCCCGACGAGCGCGCACTGGCCGCCTACTTGACCGCCGCGGTCCGTGCGTTCCGCGACAACGACTGGGAAGCCGCGGACGAAGCCTGGTCGAAGATGGCCGGGAAGGGCTCGAAGTTCTACCTGCGCATCGGCCCCGACGAGACGTACTGGGAGCCGTGCAGCCAGAAGGCCGGCTTCCACGTCAGCTTCGCCCGGGTGAACAAGGACTCGCTGGTGTGGCAGCAGAAGCTCACGCCCCACCAGCAAGTGATGGAAGCGGCGCTCGCCAAGCTGATCGCCTGGCCCTACCGCGAGCGCACGGTCAGCTTCAAGCTGCCCGAGTTCATCGACGTGGTGCTCAACGCGGGTGACAGCCGGGCGGCCTTCGGCGCCACCATCGGGCAGTCGTTGCCCAACTGGGGCAAGGTGGCGAACGAGAGTCGGGGGCGCACCGTGGCCATGGCCAACCTGTACACCGACGCCGATTCCCTCGCCGCCCGCCGCGAGCAAGCGCAGTCGCTGCTCGACAAGTCCGCGACCTTGCACCTGCGCGACGACGCGCTGCCCGGGCTTCTGTCGACGGTGCTGCACGAGGCGACGCACAACCTGGGCCCCAGCCACGAGTACACCTTCCAGGGCAAGACCGACAGCCAGGCCTTCGGCGGTGGGCTCTCGTCCATGATGGAAGAGCTCAAGGCCCAGAGCGGCGCGCTCTACTACCTGGACCTGCTGGTGAAGAAGGGTCTGATCACCGAAGAGCTGCGGCGCCAGTCGTACGTGGACAGCGTGGTCTGGGCGTTCGGGCACATCGCCCAAGGGATGACCAACGAGGACGGCACGCGCAAGCCCTATAGCCAGCTCGCGGCGATCCAGCTGGGCGTGCTGATGGACGAGGGCGCGGTGGTCTGGGACCCGAGCGCGCCGGCAGCCAACGGCAGCGACGTGGGCGCCTTCAAGCTGAACTTCGAGAAGTTCCCGACCGCCTGCGAGAAGCTGATGCGCGACGTGGCCCGGGTGAAGGCGAAGAACGACAAGAAGGGCGCCGAGGGCCTGGCCAAGAAGTACGTCGAGGGCGACAAGATCCCCCAGGGCAAGATCGCCGAGCGGGTGCTGCGCTTCCCCAAGAACAGCTTCGTCTATTCGGTGGACCTCTGACAGACTGAGGCCGATGCCGCGCGGTCGAATCCTGGTCGTCGACGACAGCGCCCCGGTGCGCGCTGCCGTGGCCGAGACCCTGCGACAGGCGGGTGATCTGGCAGAGGTGCTCGAGGCCGAGGACGGCCTGGTGGCGCTGCGCCTGATGGCCGAGGAAAGGCCCGACCTGGTGGTGTGCGACCTGGTGATGCCGGGCTGCGACGGGATCCAGCTGCTGCGCCTGCGAGCCGCCAAGCCCGAGCTCGCGAGCATTCCCGTGCTGATCTTGACGGCCGACACCGAGCTCGATCGGAAGGTCGAGCTGTTCGATCGCGGCGCGTCGGACTACGTGTGCAAGCCCTTCGACCCGCGCGAGCTGGTGGCGAGGGTGCGGGTCCACCTGCGGCTCAAGCTGATGGCCGAAGATCTGGCCGCGGCCAACGAGAAGCTGTACCGCCTGTCGTGTACGGACCCGCTCACCGAGCTGTTCAACCGCCGGCACTTCAACAACGTGCTCGACGTCGAGGTCGCGCGCCTGCAGCGCTATGGCATTCCACTGGCGCTGATCTTGGCCGACATCGATCACTTCAAGCGGGTGAACGACGAGCACGGCCACCCGGTGGGGGACGAGGTGCTGCGCCGCGTCGCGGTCACGCTCGGGCGGTCGGTGCGCAAGGCCGACGTGGTCGCGCGCTATGGCGGTGAAGAGATCGCCATCGTGCTGACCAATACCGGCACCGCCGGGGCATTCGTGCTGGCCGAGCGACTGCGCGCCGCCGTGGAGACGACGCCGGTGCAGGCGGGCGAGCGCACGGTGCGTTGCACGGCCAGCTTCGGCGTCGCGGCCGCCGACACCAGCGCCGACGTGACCGACGCGGCGAAGCTGGTCACCCGGGCAGACTGCGCGCTTTACGCGGCCAAACGCGACGGGCGCAACCGGGTGGTGATGTGGAGCCCGGCGCTCGAGCCTGCGGCATCAGACCCTGGCGCATAGCGTCATCCGCCGCTTTCATTTCCTTTCAGGGCACGATCGCTTGCCCGAACGCGTAAGCCGACGCATCCGTGGGAAGACCTTGAACCACGACGACCCGGAGCACGCCATGCCCGCCCTGCACCCCGTCACCCTGACCAATCGCCGAGCCCACGCCCGCGTCTCGCTGGCCGCCCTGGCGCGGCTCTCGCTCGATGGCCGAGAGGCCACCGTGCAGGTGTGCGATCTGTCCATGGGCGGCCTGGGCTCGGGCGAGCCGCCGGCGTTCGAGCCGGGGTCCCAGGTCGACGTGGAGCTCGAGCTCGACGGTGAGCGCGTACGCGCGCCAGGAGAGATCGTCCCCCGAGCCGGCGGCTTCGGCGTGCGTTTCACCTGCCTCGATCAGCGGGCGCTGACCCGCATTCTCGACGCCGTGAGTCGCTCGCGCGCGTGATACCCTGCGGCATGCTTCGCCGCACGCTGCTCGGGATCACCCTGGCCCTCGGGGTCCATCTGGCTGCGCCGCATGCCAGCGCCTGCGGCGGGATGATCGCCCAGAGCGAGAGCCAGCAGGCGTCGATGAGCGCACAACGCGTGCTGATCGCTCAGGGCCCACACAGCACCGCCGTGGTCGTGGGCGTGGGGTTCGACGGCGCCTCCGGCGATCAGGCGTTCGTGCTGCCGCTTCAGCACGAGCCGCTCCGGATCGAGGACGCGAAGCACGAGGTCTTCACCGACCTCGAGCGCTTCACTGCCCCGCAGATCCACATCTACGACCCGACGGCCCGGAGCCCCAGCGGAGGCAGCGGCTGCGGTTGCATGCCGTCGTCCGGGGCCAAGATGGCCGGGGCAGCAGGCGGCGGCCCGCCGGAAGAGGTGCGGGTGGTCCAGCGCGGCGAGACGGCGACGTATCAGTACGTGGTGGTGGGCGGTGGCTCGGGGCAATCGATCGGCGAGTGGCTGACCCGGGAGAAGTTCCCCGTTCCCACCGAGATCCAGCACACCCTCGATGGCTACGCCCAGCGCGGCTGGGTGTTCCTGGCCGCGCGCGTTCAACCCAAGGCAAACCGCGGCGAGCTGGCCCCGATCACGGTGGTGAGCTCGCCCATCCCGGCGGACGAGCTCGAGTACCCGTTCGCCCTCTCGTCGCACTCGGTCACGCCCGGTCTGCGCAGCGAGGTGTTGCTGTTCCTGGTGGGAGCGCCCGCCATGCTGCCGAAGAACTACCCGGTGGAGCGCATCGCCAAGCAGGTGCGCGCGACGTCGGCCGCCACCACCAACTATGGGGTGCTCTTCAGCCAAGCCTCGGAGCGGGGGGCCTTGGTGATCGAAGCGGGCATGGAGGACTTCCCTCCGGTCATGCTGGTCGATGCCGGGCTCGCGCAGTTCGTGGGCGCCGGCAAGGTCGCGCTGGTTCGGCTGCGCGGGCAGCTCGGCGGGCCCCAGCTGAAGGACATGACCTTCCGGCCCAGCGCCCCGCCCGAGTTCCTTCAGCCGAACCAGATCACCGTCGAGTGGAACCCGTCGACCACCCGCGCGGGCTTTGCGCTCTTGCTCGGGATGTCTTTCCTGCGGCGGCGGGGGCGGCGGGCGAAGGGCTAGATGCGATCCGCGCTGCTCGTCGTGTGCGCCCTGCTCTCGGGGACCGGCTGCGGCTCGAGCGAGCCGAGTGACGACGCCTCTCCGAAGCGCTGGCACGTCGCGGGCGGCGCGCTCCGCGACCCCGAGGGGCGCGCGGTGATCCTGCGGGGGGTGAACCTCGCCGGCGCGCACAAACAGGCGCCTTATTTCGGCTTTCACCAGCCCCAAGACTTCGCTCGGGTGTCCGGTGATTGGGGTCTGAATCACGTGCGCTTCCTGGTCCTGTGGGCGGGCATCGAGCCCCAGAAGGGCCAGTTCAGCGAAGCCTATCTGGACGAGGTCGCGAAGCGGATGGACTGGGCTGCCGCCGCCGGGCTTTCGGTGGTGCTGGACATGCACCAAGACGTGTACGGCGAAGGGTTCGCGGGTGACGGCGCCCCGCGCTGGACCTGCGACGAGTCGCACTACCAGAAGTTCACGCCCACCACGCCCTGGTTCATGAACTATCTCGACCCCGAGGTGGTGGCCTGTGTCGATGGGTTCTGGACCGGCACCGAGCTTCGGGAGCACTACGTCGAGGCCTGGCGCCACGTTGCACGCCGCCTGGGCAGCCACCCGGCGGTGATCGGCTTCGATCCGATGAACGAGCCGTTCTGGGGCTCGCACTCGACCTTGAGCTTCGACCGGGAGGTGCTCCAGCCGTTCTACGATGAGCTCGCCGGAGCCATTCGCGAGCATGCCCCCGACTGGGTCGCGTTCCTCGAGCCCTTCGCCGGGCGGAACCTCGGGTTTGCCACCAGCCTCACGCCCTTCGCCATGCGCGACGTGGTGTACTCGCCGCACGCCTACGATCCCGACGCCGAGTCGGGGAAGGGCTTCGAGCCGAAGAAGCGCGCCGCGTTCATCGCGCGCATCGCCGCGCTGCGCGCCGACGCCGACGCCCTCGGAACGCCGCTCTGGATCGGCGAGTATGGCGGCATGTCCGAATCGCCCGGCATCGAAGCCTACGTCGACGCTGCGTACGACGGCACGGCGGCGGTCGCTGCGGGCTCGGCCTATTGGGCGTACGACAAGAGCGGCGGGTATGGCCTCTTGAACCCCGATGGCAGCGAGAAGCCACAGGTGCTGGCCCAGGTGGCCCGGCCCTACCCCGAGCGCGTTGCCGGCGACTTGCTCGACTGGGAGTGGGACGAGTCGGCGCTGCGGCTGCGAGTGAGGTTGCGGCCGGACTCGCACAGTGACGCGCCGACCGTGATCCGCGTGCCGCCCCGGATCTACGCCAAGGGGTACCAGGTCTCGTGCGGCGGCTGCGTCACCGAAACGCTCGCGGGCGAGGTCCAGCTGCGCAATGTGCCGACTGGCGACCCCGCGGTGATCGAGATCGCGCCGTGAAGGGCGAGCTCAGGGTTTCACCACCCAGGCAAGATCGGTCACGAACGTGCTCCCGCAGTCGCGCACGCGCACCGGCGTGTCGGCCTGGGAGCCGTCGGCCAGGACCACCTCGATGTGACTGCAGCCCTGGGTCTCGCCCCACAGGTACGCAACCTTCTTTCCGTCGGGGGACCAGGTGGCGTTGGTTCCGTTGCGAGTCGCCACCTGGACCACGTCCGAACCGTCCAGCTTCATGCTGAAGAGCGCGCTCTTCTGCGCCGTGTCGGCGAAGAGCAAGCGCGTGCCGTCGGGCGACAGCACGCCGCCTGAAGCGCTGGCGCGGACCACCGCCGGCGAGCCCCCAGGCAAGGTCTTCTTCATGATGCTGCGCGCCTGCTTGCCGCCAGCCACCTGGATCAGCGTGTAGTAGAGCGTGCCCTCGTCCGCGCTGAGCTGCGGGTGCAGCTCCATGCTGGTGGGCGTCGCGTCTTGTCCGATGCCCAGCCACTCGCTGGCGCCGGTGGCCGCCGAGAGCCGAGCGATTCGATAGGTCTTGTTCTCGCCGGTGGGGGTGAAGTCGCGCCGCCGACACACGACCAGCGAGTCGTTCTTGGGGCTCCAGCCGTGGCACTCGTCGTTGATGTTGCCCCAGGCCAGCACCGCTGCGGTCTGGGAGGCGCCGTCGTAGACCCAGGTGTGCTGGATGGCGTCGCCGATCTCGATGCCATAGTGCTCTTTCTGGAGCGGGTCGCCGCAGGCGAAGGCGATCTTCGAGGCGTCTTTCGACACGCCCATCGACCACACGCGATAGGCCTCGAAGATCTTGGTCTCGCCCGAGCCGTCGGGCTTCATCGACAAGACCGCGTTGGGCGCGGCGTTCCAGTCGTTGAAGAGCAGCTGCTCGCCGGGGGGGATCGGGGCAACGGGCTTGAACGAGATGTCCGCCGGCTCGGGCTTGGACACGCTGCCGTCACCGACCGGGGCGTCACTGGCGGCGTCGCCGCCACTTCCGCCCAGGTTGGATCCGCCCGCGCCGGCAGCTCCACCAGTCGCCACTCCGCCGGTTCCCGCAGGCGATCCGCCGCCCTCGTCACTGCCACACGCAACGACCGCACCCGCACCCAAGCAGGCAACCACCAGCACCGATATCCCCAGGTTCATCACAGCCGAGCCAAGCATCGAGCTGCTGCTGCGGCAACCCCGCCGAGCCTTGACGCGAAAACGCAACTGAGCGCATGCCGAGGGGCGGATGCGCTTCCTCCACGCCGGCCCCGACGAAGCGCGCGACCGCGAAGCGCTCGCGGCACGCATCGACGCATTGCTGGCGCAGATCACGCCATCGAATGCGGCAGCGCTGGCTGCCGAGATCCACCCTGATCTCGACGCCGAGGTGATGCCCGACGGCCTGGTGGTGATCACGCCGCGCGGCGAGCGCCAGCTCAGGCCGCTCTCGGCGTTCGTGGTGGAGCGCGGCCTGGCGCTCGGCAAGCTACGCTTCGCGACCCACCGGCCCCCCCAGACGTTCGCCGAGATGCGAGCGACGATCCAGACCGAGCACGGCTACGATCTGGCCAGCGCGCAGGCACGTGCGGGCTTCTCGCGCGGGCACCTGCTCGAGCTGGTGATCTACGGGGACGGGTTCGGGGGCAACACCGATCCGCGCGCGCTGGCGGCCGCGGAGCGAGCAGCCGAGGTCCTGCTGGGCGAACGCGTGCTCGACGACTGGATCGGCAAGGTCGACGCGGAGCCGCTTCCGCGTGGTGGCCCGCTACGGGTGGTCCAGCGCGACGCCGCCCCACGCTTCGCGCTCGGCGAGCTGCCGCAGACCGTTGCCAGCGCGGTCGAGGGGCTGCTCTCGTCACTGCCGGACTTGGCGAGCCTTTCGGGCCCGCGCGACGGCTGGGTGCTGTTCGAGTCCGAGCCCGAGGCGGCCACCGACTACCGCGGGCAAGACGACGTGGCGCTCGCGAGCAGCGCGCTGCCCGAGCTCTTGAAGTGCTTCCTCGAGGGCGCGCCGTTCTCGTCCCGGCGCTTCGTGCGAGGCGGCGCCGAGATCGTCTACCTGAAGGTCGACGCCGCCGGTGCGCCGTACGAGCAGCGCTTGGCCCAGCGCACGAAGCTGGAAGACGAGCTGGGCGCCGCGCTGACGGCCCGCCGGCTGGGCGCGGTGATCGGCAACGGCCTCGGCCTGCGCTACGCCTACGTGGACTTGGCGCTGGCGCCCGGCGCCGAGGCGCTGGCGCTGGTGTGCGACGTCGCACGTCGGGCGGGCGTGAGTCGGCGCAGCTGGGTCCAGTTCTGCGACACCGACCTCTCGAGCGAGTGGTCGGGCGTGTGGCCCGACTCGCCGCCGCCGCCCTGACTCACAAGAGCCGGCGCAGCATGGCGTGCAGGCGATCGAGCACGGGATCGCCCTCGAGCCGCTCGAGAGCGCCGAACACCTTTTCGATGGTCGGCTCGACGAAGCCCAGGAAGCCGGGGTTCCCGCGCACGCGGTCGATGAACACGAAACGCCCGGCGTCTTTCAGCTTGCGCTGGACGGTGACGGTGTCGAACTCGCGGCCCACGGCCTGGCGCCCGAGCGCGTCGAGCTGGTGGTGGTCGGCATACTCGTCGAGACGTGCTTCGACGAAAGCGCGATCGAACGACTGATAGCTGTCGTTCAAGAGCGCGACCAGGTCGTACACCCGGGGGCCCAAGAGGGCGTCTTGGAAGTCGATCCAGACCAAGGTCGGGTCGGCCGACGCCCGCTCGCGCACCATCAGGTTTCGGCTCTGATAGTCGCGATGCACGAAACCTCGCGGCCAGGCGGCAATGCGCTGAGCCAGCGTGCTTGCCGCTTCGGCGAACGTGGCGCGATCGCCCTCCGAGAGCGTGATGCCTCGCGCCTCGAGGGCCCACTCGCGAAAATGGTCGACCTCCCAGCGCAAGAGGTCTTCGTCGAACGCCCGCGACGCCACCACCGACGACGACGGCAGCGGAGCCAGCGCGCGTTGTGCCCGGGCCAGATCGGCGACGGCTGTCTGGTAGAGCCGCTCACGCGTCTCGGGGTTCTTCTCGAGATAGCGGGCAAGGGTGTCGTCACCCAGGTCTTCGACCAACAAGAAGCCGTCGTCGCAGGCCTCGCCGAGCACCTCGGGCACGCGAACGCCCTTGTCGGCCAAGAGGTCTCGGACCTCGAGGAAGGGCCAGCGGCGCTCGGCGTCGTCGGCCTTGGCCACCTCGTCCGACCGCTTGGCGTCGGGGACGAACATCGCCACGGCGGTCCGCCCGTTGCCGAGGTCGATTCGATAGAAGCGGCGCGTGGAGGCGCCCCCCTCCATGGCGTCGATCCGGACAGGACCGGACGCGCCGGTCGCCTCTTTCACCAGCCGCTCGAGCGCAGGCAGCGAGGGCGCGGGGTCGCGGACGGCCGCGGGTGGCAGCGTGGACATGCGGTCGACGGTTTAGCAAAAGTCGCGGGTGCGGTACACGTTGGGGAAGATGCCGAGCCTTCGCCATCTGGGCTTTGCCCCGCGCATCGAGCGCTGCCTGGCCGGGCTTTGCGCCGATGCAGGCCCCGACACGGTGCGGGGGCTGGCCGCGTTGCTGGACCGGGTGGTGGAGTGGAACGACAAGGTCGACCTGACAGCGGCGCGGGGCGACGACGAGCTGGTGGACCTGTTCGTGGCCGACGCCGCGGTGGTGGCACGCCTGCACGGCCCCGGCGACGAGGCCTGGGTCGACGTGGGCAGCGGCGCCGGCGCGCCGGGGCTCCCGCTGGCGATGCTGACCGGGTCGCGCTTCACGCTGGTCGAGCCGAAAGAGAAGCGGGTGGCATTCCTGCGGACCGCGGTCGGCGCGCTCGGGCTCGAGCACGTGACGGTTCGGCGCGACCGCTCGAGCGCCGTCAGCGCTGCGAGCTTCGACGTGGCCATCTCGCGCGCCACGCTCGAACCTGCAGAGTGGCTGGCAGAGGGTGCGCGCATCGCGCGCCACTCGGTCTGGGTGCTGGTGGCCCGCACCGCTCCCCCGGCGCTCGACGGCTGGAGAGTCGATCGCGACGAGTCCTATACGCTGCCCCTCACCGGCGTGCCCCGGCGGGCGCTGCGCTACGTGCCGGTGGCATGAACGGGGTCCGCCGGGCGCCCCGGGCCCGTCCAGCGGTTGTTCGCCAACCCCGGCGGTCGCGTCCTCGACACACGAACACCCCTGGTTTGGAGCCAGCTTTGCCGGCTCGATTGCGAAAAGGGTGCCGAAGACTAAAGACTGAATGCGGGCGGTCTCTGGCCGTCCATCTTCGAAGGCCGCCCGATGCATCGCTTCATTCGCCCCGTGCTCTCTGCGTTCGCCGCCCTGAGCGTTTCCTGGGCGGCCTCGGCCGCGCTCGAAGATGCCGGCGACGTCGACGTCCGCTTCCTGGCGACAGGCCCTGCCGGGATGAAGATCAACGGCACCGCCCCCGACCTGTCAGCGAAAGAGAGCGACGGCAAGGTCACGATCAAGGTTCCGGTAACGAACCTTCAGACCGGCATGAAGCTGCGTGACAAGCACTTGCGCCAGTACCTCGAGACCGACAAGCACCCGAATGCGACGCTGGTGGTCGATCGCAGCTCGCTGAAGCTGCCAGAGAACGATCAGACGGCGCAGGCCAGCGCCACCGGAAGCTTCACCCTGCACGGCGTGACCAAGCCGCTCAAGTTCCAGTACAAGGCGCTGCGCACCGGCAGCGACTTCCATGTGCAGGCGCTGGCAACGGTGGACATCCGCGACCACGACGTCGAGGTGCCGTGCTACCTCGGCGTGTGCGTCGATCCGAAGGTGAAGCTGAAGGTGAAGCTGAAGCTGCGCGACAAGTAGCGTGCGCGCAGCTCAGTCGGTGCTCGCGTCGCCCGCGCCGCCGTCGGTGCCACCGCTGCCGCCCGTGG
>Ga0154020_10000685_pt1 | contig 41539 bp, 53 predicted proteins | sample Klosneuvirus_201_FD_109709 | JGI IMG/M metagenome (GOLD analysis project Ga0154020, IMG submission 109709) | Active sludge microbial communities from wastewater, Klosterneuburg, Austria - Klosneuvirus_20160825_MG | ecosystem: Engineered > WWTP > Aerobic digester > Activated sludge | place... | reverse complement strand
TTCAACCCCGAGGACTTTGAGTGGGCGCTGGGGGTCCGGAAGCTCTGCAACCCCAGCCGCGTGCGGTTCTACCTGCAGGTCGGGAACACCGACGTCGCGGCGGACGCCCCGCACGAAACCCTGGTGATGCGCTCGCTCCACCATCTCCAGACACTCCAGAACATCGTCCTGGACCGCAAGCTGTACGACATCACCGTGCTGCCTCAGCTGCACGCCCTCATCCACGGCAACCAACGCGGAGTCTGACCTATGGCGATCAAGTCGAAGGAAGACATTGAAGACGTGTTCTCCTACCACGCCCCCAGCGTGGACCAGCAGGAGGCGCTGATAACGGTGCGGACGAAGGCGAAGGAATTCGCCGAGCTCCTTCTCCAATACGTGCCCGAGTCCGCGGACCGTTCCACCGCGTTCCGTCTCCTGCGCGAGTGCGTCATGACCGCGAACGCCGCCATCGTTCTCGAAGGGCGGCACTAGGTGGCGCGTCTGGACTCTATTGGCATGTTCTGGACGGACATGCCGAAGCTCCCGCCCAAGAAGGGCGAGCGCGCCACGGCGGGAACCACGGGGGCGACCATCCGACGGGGACCCCCGCCCGAGAGCGACTGGACGCCGCCTGAACACTTTCCCGAGATTGACGGCGTCTGGGCCGTGGACGTGGAGACGCGCGATCCACACATCCTGAAGATGGGTCCAGGGTGGGCGTTCCGCGACCGCGCGGAGTATGGCGAGGTCGTGGGCGTGGCGGCCAGCTGGGACGGCGGACGCGGGGCGGGCTACTGGCCGATCGGGCATGCCAAGGGTCTGGCGTACGACGGCCACAACGTGGAGGCGGAGCCTGTGTGGCGGTGGCTGAGGGCGCAGATGCGGAAGTCCTCCTCCACCGTGGTGATGCACAACGCTCTCTATGACTGGGGTTGGATCCAGGTCGCGCACGGCGTAGACATCTTCGCCCAAGTCGAAGACACCATGGCCTATGCGTGCCTTCTGGACGAGCACCGGCGGTCGTACAAACTGGACGCCCTGGCATCTCACTACCTGGGTCAGGGCAAGGACGAGGACCTGCTCCGCCGCGCGGCGGAACACTACGGGGTGGACCCCAAGAGCGGCCTCTGGCGGCTGCCGTCTGAGTACGTCGGCCCGTACGCCACGGCGGACGCCGTCCAGACGCTCCGCCTCCGCGAACACCTCGCCCCGCGCATCGTGCAGCAAGGCCTGTCGCGCATCTTCCGCCTAGAGCGGGACCTGTTGCCCGTGCTGTTGGAGATGAGGCGGATCGGCGTGCCCATTGACGTGGACCGCGCGCGGTCGCTGGATGCCGCCTGGGAGGCGCTGGAGCTCACGCACCTGGACAAGCTGCGCCAGCTGTGCGGGCGCGCCATTGACGTGTGGAGCAACGACTCCCTGGAAGCCATCTACACGAAGGCCGGCATCGAGTTTCCCCGCACCGCCAACGGGACCGCGAGCTTCACCAAAGGATGGCTCTCCCAGCGGGACGACGCGGTCAGTGCCTCTATCCTGGAAGTCCGCCGCCGCAGCAAGGCGCGCGGGACGTTCCTGAACAACGCGATCCTCGGGCACACCGTGGACGGGCGCATCCACGGCAACTTCAACCCGCTGAGAAGCGACGACACCGGCACCATCAGCGGGCGCTTCAGTAGCACCGCACCCAACCTTCAGCAGGTGCCTGCCCGCGACGAGGAGATCGGGCCTGACGTGCGCTCGTGCTTCGTGCCCGAGGAAGGCCACGAGTGGGCCGCGCTGGACTTTTCGCAGCAGGAGCCCCGTCTCACGGTCCACTATGCCGTGAAGATTGCGGCACGCGGGGCTCTTTCGGCGGCGGAGGAGTATCGGACCAACCCGCGCACGGACTTCCACGATTACGTGGCCGCCTTGACGGGCCAGCCGCGCAAGAAGGCGAAGAGCATCAACCTCGGCCTGATTTACGGGATGCAGGAGCTCAGCCTCTGCCATCACGTCGGTCTGCCGACCGAGTTCGTGGACCGCAACGGGCAGCAGGTCGAAATCCCCGGAAGTGAGGCACGCGAGCTCTTCCGGCAGTACCACGAACGGTTGCCGTTCGTCTCCATTCTCAGCCAGGAGTGCCAGACGCGGGGCAAGAAATTCGGCCTGCTCAAGACCATCGGCGGGCGCCACGTCCGCTTCCCCAAAGGGCAGAAGCTGCACGCGGCGCTGAACCGCTTGATCCAGTCGTCTGCCGCAGACTGGACCAAGCAGGCCATGGTCGACCTGTACCGGGACGTCGGCGTGGTGCCGCATGTCACGGTCCACGACGAACTGGGGTTCAGCGTCGTCCCGGACGGCGACTATGCCACGGCGCGCCGGTACGCGGAGGTGATGGCGAACTGCATGACCTGTGAGGTCCCCATGTTGGTAGACATCGAAGTAGGCCGCAGCTGGGGCCACGCCACGGAGAAGATTATCGGATGACAACGAAGAGAAAAGACGAACCCCACGAATGGTACATAGACCTCAGCCTGCTCCCCCTGCCCGTCAGCCACCGCGGAGCGTCCCTCCTGGATGTGCAGGCGATTGAACGACTCCCTCAGCCTGTCCTCGAGGCGCTCGGACGGGTCATCGGTGATGCGCTGGGCGGGAGTGCCGTGACACGGAGCCCGAGGCGGCGGTGAAAGTCGATCATCGCTGTGAGGCGTGCCTCTTGCTGCTCTCTCCTCACTGTCAACAAATCGGGTCTTGCAGATAGTCGGTGAGCCGTGGTATATTGCTCGAACAACGACGCGCAGGACTCACCACTCAACGAACAGGATCTCTCACATGGCACGCACCCGAATCGCCCCCATCGCTGGTGACACCGTCATTGTCACCAACCCCGAATCGTATTTCATCGGCTGCACCGGTACCGTCGTCCGCATCCGCGGGCAGAAGGCGCCCTACCAGGCGGTAATCAAGCTCGCCGTCACGGCCCCGGTCCCGCTGGACGACGAAGGCGCCGTGACGCCGTACTCTGAAGAAGTCGTGCTCATGCGCGACGAGGTCACGCGGACGGAGAACGTCACCGTCGGCATGGGGCTGGAAATCGAGCGTCAGCGGCTCGCGGCGCTGGAGAAGCGGGCCGCGGAACACGACGCCGCCCTGACCCGCTACCGCGCGGCGCGCCTGGCGCGGTACGTGGCGTCGCGCGTGAAAGGCGTCATGGACTGTGCCGCCCCCGCCGAGTTCCAAACTCGGGACCTGCCGGGGCAGACCACGTTCCTCTCGACGGACCCGAAGATCCGCGGATACGACTACTTCTCGGAAGGCATCACGGTCAGCGTCGGATCGACCTTCGGAGACTTTGAAGCCGCGGTCAACTGGTCCGCGTACGGTTCTGTCACGCCCGAGCAGGCGCTGAAGTTCGCAGAGGCGCTCAAGGAGACCGCGCTCCGGGCGATGAAGCTGCGCACGGGAATGGAAGCTCGCGAGGGCATCGACCCCAAGACGATCGAGCTCGAAATCGTCGTCGCGGAAGAGGAAGTCAAGCTCGAGGCCGAGCGTGCCGCACGGGAGGACGCCGAATGAGCCCGCGCTCGGTCCAAGAGCCCGTCACGATCCAGGACGGGCTCACGCCGGGGTCCGACGGTACCGTCACCCGGCACCCCGCCTTCGCACAGATCGCCGCATCGCGCGTGTCGGCGGGCGGTCCCGGCGTGCCGCTGTACGGCAGTGACTTCAACCACCAACACTTCGTCACCATCACGGTCCGCACCTCTGAGGAGCGCCGGGACCTCAGCCACTACTGGCACCACGGCGGCCGCGAGCTCATCGAGGTCAACCTCAGTGAGGCCCAGTGGGCGACGTTTGTCAGCTCGATGAACGTGGGGATGGGCGTGCCGTGTACATTGACCTTCCAGGCCGCGGAAGGAGCCGGGCCGGTTCCTGAAATCACGCTCCGCGACACAGAGAAGGTGTTCAACGAGGAGCTCACCGCCAAGGTCGCCAAGATGGCGCGCCTGCTCCAGGAAGCGATGGACGAGGCGGAGCCGTTGCTGGAAGGCCTGTCCGCGAAGAAGCGAGCGGCCGTGATGGCGAAGCTGCACACCGTCCACCAGGAGGCGAAGAGCAACCTGCCCTTCGTCGCGAAATCGTTCGCTGAGCACATCGAAAAGACCGTGGAGAAGGCGAAGATTGAAGTCAACGCCTACATCAACCACGCCGTAGTCTCCGCAGGCCTGCAGGCGCTCCAAAACGACGCGATCCTTACGCTCGGGCGTCCGTCCGAGTCCACCCCACCACAGTTGATGTCTGGAGAACCCCACGAATGAGTCACTTTTCGCTGTTCGTTCCTATCACCGCCGCCCGCCTGGCCCAGCATAACGGCAACGTCCTCGACGCCCTCAAGCACATCCTCATGCCATTTCATGAGTTTGAATGCACCGGGTTCGACAACGAATACGTCCAGTCCATCGACATCCTGCCCGAGGCACGCGAGGCCTACGCCACGAATCTGGAGCGGCGGGTGCGGCTGTCAGACGGAACGACGCACAGCCGGTGGAGTCAGCGATTCTACCAGTCGGACTTTGACAAGCCGGTGGATCCGGTCACCCGGAAACTCCCCACGAAGTTCGTGCTGCCCGAGGGTGCAGAAGAGCTCGAGATGGCAGCCTCGTCCTACCAGACGTTTGAAGAGTACCTCGACAACGAGTACGAAGGCACCGCCATTGTCCGCCCCAACGACATCGTGGTGTACGGCATCGGCAAGCAGGACTCGCCCACGAAGTTTGGATGGCGCCGCCTGGGGGCAGACGGCATGACGATCGAGCTCGTCCGTCGCTCCAACCCCAACCGTCACTGGGACTGGTGGCAGGTGGGCGGGCGGTACAGCGGACGGCTGCCGCTCAAGGGACAGGACGTCACGGGCCACCGCCGCGTCGATGTCGCGCGTGTGGAAGAGATCGACTTTGACACCTGGCGCCTCCAGGCGGCGGAGCGCGATGCCGCGATCTGGGCCATGATGCAGGCAGCCATTGATCCGATGGAAGGCGAAGCGCCGATGGTGCAGTGGTCCACGATGCTTAAGGAGGCGAACATCGACTTCTCCGACGAGCGCCAGGAGGCGTGGAAACAGGAGAACCCCGGTGTCGACGTGTCGGTGTATCACGAGGAGCGTCGCAGCAAGATCGACGGCGTGCGGAAGGCGTACAACGAACAGTCGGTCGTGAAGCGGCTCAACGCCCACGCCCACGACGACATCTGGCAGATGAGGTATTTCGACAACGAACGCCTGGAGCGGTTCGCGACGTGGACGTGTCAGCAGGTGGAAGCCTACGCGGCCAAGCATGCTGTCGGCTGCTTCGCGTTCCTGGACCGTGAGGGGGTGTGGCACGAGCGCGGGAAGATGCTGTGGTTCGCCGCCGTGGCGGACGAGAAGGACATGGACAGCTGGCAGGATGAGATCAACATGTTCCTTTCCACGCTCCAGCCCGACGACACGCTCGCCGTCGTGGATTGCCACATCTGATGTCCACGCGACCGAGCCTCCGTCGGTCCTCCACGCCCGTGCTGTTGGGCGTGGAGGACCCGAAGTCCAAAGGCGCACCCAAGCCCAAAGCCAAAGGGCCCGTGGTGGCGCGCATCACGCTCCTCAACCCGTTCGTCATCAAGGCGCTCCGCGTCACCAAGCTGCTGGGCCGCAGCTTGTCGGTGGAGTTTGACGGGTTCGCCATCATCCTCCGGGCGCACGAATGGTGACCAACATCGCCTCGCCGACGGGCCCGTACCTCCTCGTCAAGCTCACCGTCCGAAAGGACCCTGTCATAGAGATTCCATGCCGTACATGCGGCGCACGATTTCCGCATCAGTTTGTGGGGGCGGCGCCGAAGAACATCGGATCCACCCGGTATTTGATGGTGTCGCTGGCGCCGGACAAGCTGACGGTCGACTGCCCATCGTGCTGCACGGCATCTCGTTCTGGGACGGAGCGGGCATGACCCACATCCAACGGCACCCGCCAGGCGCACCGAACGCACCCGACCCGCGCATCCCCGCGGAACGTGTGCCCGAAACGTATCGCAATATCCTCATCGCCGCCGTCGACACCGCCTGGGCCGCGGGGCACGACGCGGGCACGGGCGAGGACTTCCCGCTCACCACGGACGAGATCATTCTGTCGCTGATCCCGTTGGTGCGCGAGCAGAACACCATCCCCCGCCAACGTATCGCCACGCAGACCGCACGGCTCGCCACACTGGAGCGCCGTGCCCTGTTCATGCTGTCGTGCTGCGAGGTGCGGTTCAACGACATCGAAATCGAGTCCTGGGAACACCTGGACGCCATCATGGATCACCTAGACAACGGAGGAGACGGGCATGTCGACCACGACGACACCGAACGCTGACGCCACGGCGGGGCCGACACTGAAGGACGCCAGCGCGGCCCTGGAGGTGATCCAGGCGTATTTCACCGCTGTCAACCCGCAGGGCCGCCCGCAACCGTGGGGTCGGAAGATGTGGGACGCCGTCATGGACGACGACCTGCGCCTCGCGATGTTCGTCGCTATGGCAGACGAGCGCGACACGAACCGTATCGCCCTGGCCGACCGCATGCGGCTGGACAAGGAAAATGAAGCGACCATTCAGCTGCTCACCAACACCCTGCGCGAGTCTCGCGAAGGAGGGTCCGGGGCCGCGGTGGCCACACTGAAGACGGCGAACTGGAAAGAGCGCCAGATGGTCGTCCTGCTGGACAACGTCCGGACGTGGCGCACCGTGCTGATCTCGCCGTTCCCCACGCCGAGTGAGGTCATGCTCCGTGGCTAGAGACACTTGGGAACGCAGCACGGAACACCGCGTCCTGGTCTTCACGGACCTGTCCGATGCGCAACGCAACATCGACCGTGCGATCGCACGAACGCCCTCGGGCGAACTTCGCGACCAGATCACTGACATCAACATCCGACTCCTGTCCGTCATGGACGAGGTGAAGAAGATGCTCGGAGAGCCCCGTGCCTAAGAGAACGATGACGCCGGCGGAGTGGCGGACGGAAGGCACCGCCCTGTTCGGGACGAACAGCCGCGCGTGGCGCTTCGTCTGCCCGGTGTGCAAATCAGTCATGTCGGTCCAAGACTACTTTGACGTCGGCGCGCCGGAGGGATTCATCGGTTTCAGCTGCATTGGCCGCTACCTGACAGACGCCAACGCCAGCGCGGAGGTCTGGAAGAAGATGCCTGCCGCCACGCGATGCACGTATGCCGGCGGCGGGCTGTTCAAGCTGCACCCGATTATGGTCATCAGCGTTGACGGCAACGAGGTGCCGTTCTTTGACTTTGACCGCAGCACCCCGCTCGCCGTGGTGCCTGAGCAGCCTGCAGGGACCGTCACATGAGCCCTGCGCCCACGCACAGTGGCGTGGATGTGCTCAACGTCACCGGCACCTGTGTCGTGCTCGGCAGCACGGTGGTGGGCGTCTGGTCCGTCACTGAGTACGACCTGGCGACGTGCCGCCGACTCGCGGCGGCACGGGCACGTATCATCAAGGGCTCGGCACGTGACACCGTGCTGGGCCCCGTCATCACGGAGACCGCGTAGCATGCACGTTCGATCGATACATGACTTCCGCGAGTGGATCTGTCGGTTCAACGCCGCGATGGCCGCGTTCACCCTCGCCGAACCGCCAGAGGAGATGGTGGCGGCGTGGTTCACGTCGGACGACGAGCGCCTGCAGAGCTGGGTCTTGGAGAACCTCCTCTCCACGGCCATGGACTGGGCGCAGGGCATTGAGATCATCGACGTCTGCGAAAAGCTCGCCGACACTCCGCGGGAGGACCTGGAGGACGAAGGCCGACCCGCGATGTTCAGCCGACCTGAGCCGCCTGATCCTGAGCAGATCCAGCACGTCGGGCTCTATCCCTACCGCATGGAGAGGCTGGACGCGGCGCTGGAGCGAGCCTTTGCCGAAGAATGGACCGCTGAAAACAAACGCGGATACCTGTTGCCGTGGCTCCTGACGGCGCCGCATGCCGGATATCCTGTCACCGTCACGCAGGACCAAGCCACCGTGGCCGCCACGGTGGTGCAGTGGCTGGGCTCACCCGTCGGCTACGAGTTTGTCCGCCGTGTGCTGAGCGGCAGAGGATATCGGGTCGAGCCGCCTGAAGGCCCTCGTCGCATCATTCACCGCCACATGGACATGCCATGATCACCCGCACCGATGCCGCGATTGTCACGGGGTTCGCCCTCCTGGTGATCTTTTTCATTGCCGACACGCTCGTGGACATGGAGCGACGGAAGTCCTGGTCCGACGATGTGACGGACGAGCTGGACGACTTGCTCGCGAAACGACAGGAAAAGGAGAAGCGCCGTGGGTCGTCGTGAATCGCGGGTCTGGGCGCTCCTGTCTGATGCGCTCACGAGCAACGGGTGGGCCGGGTGGCGGGTGGAGATGAAGACGGCGGGGTTCCCGGACGTGATGATGTTTCCGCCCACCGCCCCGCCCACCATCTACCCGCCCGCGTTCATTGAGCTCAAGGCGCTGCCGGAGGTCCCCGTGGATACGGCGCACCGCTTTTCGATCAACTGGGCGTCCCCGTCACAGCCGATCACGCTCATGTCCCTGGCGGTGCTGGGCATGGACGCGGGGGCGCTGGTGCGCTACGGCGTGACGGACCCCAAAGAGGGCAAGAAGTCTACGCTGTGCGTCTGGGCCTGGTTCCGCGCACGGCCGACGCCGTTGTGGGTCCAGGCGGTGCTCAAGCCCGTAGACCTCAAGGGTGATGACAGTGAGGCCGTGTACCCGGACGGCGTCTGCGTGGTGCGGCCCGGCGAGGACGAGGTGGCGGCGCTGAAGACCGCGTTGCGCCAGTGGTTCCCGTGGCCGTGGACAGACACCGCTCCGGGGGGCTTCCGCGCGGGCGTAACCATTCCACGTTACGCCGACTGGCGACGGCCGGCGGGGGCGGTCGGATCGTTCTGGCACGACATTCAAGACGGACGCCCATGACACTCTTTCGCACGAAGCCGACCCGGCATTTCATCGTCGGCGAGCCTACGCTGACACGCGCGGGACGGGGGCAGTATGCCGTCGTCTACCCGCTCGCTTGGTGGATGGATATCACGTTGTACATGGTCCACGCCCAGTTCCGCACGGACGGCGGCAGCATCCCGCCTATCTTCTGGCCCATCGTGGGGCATCCGTACAGCCCGTCGTCGATCCGGGCCTGTATCATCCATGACTGGCTGTGTCGTGAACGGGTCCTGCCGCCTGGCCTGGTGCATGACATCTTCTATGACCTGTTGCTGCACGACGGCGTGGCGCCGCTCCGCGCCTGGCTCATGTGGACCGCGGTGAAGAACTTTGGGCCCACATGGACAACCCCAACCCCGGCGGGTGATCCGCATGGCTGACCTTAGCAGTATGACACTGGAGATTGGCGTTCGAGACACCTCCAGTGTGACGCAGCACATTCTCGAAACTCTTGTTCTCCTCCTCACCACGGTGAAAGACATGGCAGACAGCATCACAGAACTGAAGACGTCCGTCGGCGAACTCCAGACGGCCCTCACTTCGCTCCAGGCGACGGTGGACACGAAGCAGCAGGCGATCGCCGATGCGCTGGCGCGCCTGGAAAGCATCATCGCCGACGGCATGGTGTCCGCGGACGCCCTGACCGAACTGAAGAACGGCCTGCAGACGGCCCTGGGCACGGTCCAGGACATCGAGCAGGACATCAGCGACACGCCGGTGCCCGCGGATCCGGCCGCGACGCCGACGCCGTAAGGTCGAACGAAAGACGGATGAGGTAGTGCTGTGGCACGCTTGACAATGGTTGAGCGTGCCACAGAACCCCACGAAGACGCCGCTGCGCACAACGACGCCACACATGTTCCATACCGCAGGTCCTGTCACGACAGACGCCCAGATAGGTTTTGACTGTCATGAGGCACGCGATGGCGAGACTGGGACTGAAATAAGATGCCCGCCAGTGTACGAAAATCGTACACCGACCCCCGTTCTTGACTGATGTGGTGTACGAAAATCGTACACCAAGGAGACCGGAAGGTGATTCACTACCACGGAGGGCCGATCACGCCTGTCCGCACCGCGATCGGCGTCTGGTCTCGAGGGCATGCGTTCGTGTCGTTCGCCCGTCCCGATCAGATAGCCCTCGCGGCTGAAGTGTCGCAGACATTCGCTGTCGACAGCGGGGCCTTCTCTTCGTGGACCAAAGGGGTCAACATGGACGTCGTCGCCTACGCGGATTGGGTCCAAACATGGGGACGCCATCCCGGGTTCGACTGGTGCCTGATTCCAGACGTGATCGACGGAGACGAGAAGGAGAACGACTCGTTGATATCGAGGTGGTGCGCCTCCGTCAGCGAACGGGTCAGCGTTCCTGTGTGGCACATGCACGAATCGATCGCCCGTCTCCAACGCCTGACTGAAGACTGGCCTCGGGTAGCTCTTGGATCGAGCGGGCGGTATGCCTCTGTCGGGTCCGAGGCGTGGTGGGGTCGCATGCGTGATGCGATGGACGCGGTATGCGACGCCGACGGTCGTCCAAGGACGAAGCTGCACGGCCTGCGGATGCTCAACTCGGAAGTCTTCACCCGTCTTCCTCTGTCTTCTGCCGACAGCACGAACCTCGCTCAAAACCACAGTACCGTGTCTCTTCAGTACGGGCTGACTGACGGGACGGGGGCAGCCGTGCTTCAGTCTCGTATCGAATCGAAGCAGTCGGCGTCGGCGTGGAACCGAGGAGCCTCCGGCTTCTCGATGTTCGAAGCTATCGAGACCGCCAATCTCTAGCACGGTTCTTGCTTTGCGCGTGCGCGCGGTAAGGGTTATTGGGTTATTGGCTATTGGCAAAATCTTTTCAGGGTTGGGTGTTTGTACGGTGTAGGATGACGTTGGAGTATCGCGGTTGAAGGCGAATACGGTGACTTCGTTCTCATTCAACACTGAATACGGAAAGTCACGCGCGGGTGTGAGTATCGGTTTTCAGTTCGGTGTCAGGTGATCCGCTGCGCGATGCCGTCGATGTCGCCGTTGAATCTGAAACGAGTCAACCGATTCACCTTCATTCTAGCTACTCCAAGATCGTCCACACCCGTACGAACACCGTAGCCGGAAAAGATTTTGCCAATAGCCAATAGCCCAATAATTCCTACCGCGCGGGCGCGCGAAGCAAGAACCGTGCTAGAAAACGAAAGGACCCGCCTGTGGAAGCGCGGGTCCTTTCGTTTGTAACGAAAACGGCCGAGGCCTAGACGAGCACCTCCTTCAGCGCGTCGCCGAACTTCGGCATCACGTAGTCCGCGATGTATCCGGCGTGGTCACGGAGCGCGGTGATCGTCTGGCGCAGGGTGCGCTCTTGGCGGATCGTCTCCTTGGACGCGGTGCGCGTGAGCTCGAGCGGGAAGCCCCGGGGGTAGAGCGCGTCACGGGCGTTGCCGGCCGCGAACTCTCCGTCCATCAGCGCCGTCCACTCGTCCTGCATGCGATCCGCCTGCGCGATCATGCTGGCGCGGAAGTTCTTGGCCGGCTCCGGGCTCTTCTCTGCGCACACGACGCGCGTGCCGGCGCAGTCTCCTTCGATGAAGCCATGTCCGGGGCGGCTGTACCCGTGCAGCACGATGCGATCGCCTTCCACCGCCTGCTGGCGCCCGCAGAAGCTGCACGTCCCGCGAACCTGCACGCGCGCCGTGACGTCCGTCGTCACGTACACACCCAGCGACTGGTAGGATCCAATGTTGAGCGTCTTGGACGTGAAGCCTTCGTCGGCGTGCCACGCCGCCACGTCCGCCAACCACGCGCGACGCGCCTTGGTGTTCTCGCGGATGGCGCGGGGCGGCTGGAGGTCTGCGACTTTCTTGGTCTTCGCTACGGTGACGGTGGACATGGTGGCCTCTTCGTTGGTTGACTGTTGCGTCGTTGGACTACGTGCATCGCAATCTAATGACAGTCAAGCGACTCGCAAGAGCGAGTTTTGCGGGAATGCCACTTCTGCCATACATTATGCGCCTCATGGCACCCAGACGCGAACCCCGCCCCAAGCCGCCGGCCGACGTTGCGGTACAAGACCTCGGCGACGCTGTCGTGACCGTACCCGGTGACGGCATGATGATCGCCGAGTACCACAACGGCCGCCCCGGTCCTCCCACCAAGATCATCCAAGCGGCCGCACGCTTGGCCTACCTGCCGCGCCTCAAGTTCCTCACCGACATGATTGGCGGAGAGCTGGATCGCAAGGTCGTGATCGTGGGCGCCAAGGACAAGAAGACCACCATCATCGTCAAGCCGACGTTCGCGGAACGCCTGGAGGCCATGAAGGAGCTCGGGAAGATCGCCCAGCTGCACAACCCCACGCCTGAGGGCGGAAGTGACGTCAATTCCCCCGCATTTGTTTCTCGAGCTCTCAACGCTCTTGCCCAGCTTGCCTCCAGCGTGGCAGCAAGTCGTGGAGAAGAGGCTCGCCTGGCTCACACTGGCGCGGTCGAACCAGATACGCCCCGAGGGTGAGGATTGGGCTACCTGGTTGATGCTCGCGGGGCGTGGGTTTGGCAAGACCCGCTCAGGGGCTGAGGATGTCGCTTGGGAGGGTATCACGCATGAGGGTTGGCGCGTCGCTGTGGCTGCGCCTACGTTCGGCGATGCGCGAGACACCTGCATTGAAGGTGAGTCCGGACTTCTCGCGATCCTACCCGACCAGTTTATACGGTCGTGGAACCGCGGCCACGGCGTCCTTACGCTCAACAACGGCACCTCCTTCCGCTGCTTTTCAGCCGAAGAGCCCAACCGCTTTCGTGGACCTCAGCATCATCTCCTCTGGGCGGACGAGCTCGCGGCCTGGCCCTACGAAGATGCGTGGGATCAAGCGATGTTCGGCCTCCGCCTCGGCCACAACCCGCGCAGTATTGTCACGACTACGCCACGCCCGACGAAGCTGATCAAGTACCTGGTGAAGCGGTCGCTGGAGATCGGCGATGTGCGCCTTACCACCGGATCCACGTTCGACAACGCGGCCAATCTTCCGTCCAAGACCTTGGACCGCCTCCGCGAACGTTACGCCGGCACGCGGTTGGGTGAGCAGGAGCTCTACGCTCGGATCCTGGACGACATCATTGGCGCGCTCTGGACCTATGCGCTCTTGGGAGAGTGTAGGCAGGTGGAGTTCCCCGACAACCTGTCTCGCGGGGTGGTCGCCGTAGATCCCGCGGTGACGAAGGGCAAGACGTCCGACGAAACGGGCATCGTCGTCTGCGGCGCCAAGCAGAAGATGGGGTTCGTGCTGGAGGACGGCACGCTGTCGGGGACGCCCAACGAATGGGGCTCCAAGGTCGTCGCCCTCTACCGCAAGTACCACGCCGATATGGTCGTCGCCGAGGTGAACAACGGCGGCGACATGGTGTCGCACGTCATCCATTCTATCGACCCCAACATCAAGGTCAAGCAGGTTCGCGCGTCCCGGGGAAAGATACCCCGCGCGGAGCCGATATCGGGTCTGTACGAACAGCGCCGTGTGAAGCACGTCGGATCCTTCCGCTACCTGGAAGACCAGATGTGCTCCTACACTCCGATGAGCGAGAGCGAGGGCGCACACTCGCCAGACCGCATGGACGCGATGGTGTGGGGGTTGACTGAGTTGCTGGTTACGAACGCCTTGCCGGACCTGTCGCCGCCGATCGCCTTGCCACTTGTCACGCCGTACTCTGTCTAGGAGCTCCACTGATGGCTGAAGAAGAGGGTTCGTCGACCCTACCGGGGTCCGCGCAGAAGCCGTCACTGCCCGCGACCGCGACGCAGCAGTATGGCGTCACTGGCCTCAAAGGCTACACGACCGGGTTCCTGAGTGAGGAGTTCCTGCCCGCGTTGCGCGGTCAGCCGGGGGCGAAGAAGTTCCGCGAGATGAGCGACAACGATCCCGTCCTGGGGTCGGTGCTGTTCGCAGCCTCTATGATGATCCGGAACGTCAACTGGTCGTTGGCGGCCGCACACGAAGGCGACTCCGCACAGCAGGCGATGGAGTTCGTAGACGAGTGCCTGTTCAAGGACATGGCGACGCCGTTCACGGACGTGGTGGAAGAGGCGATGAGCATGCTCATCTACGGCTTCGCCCCTATGGAGAAGGTGTACAAGGTGCGCCGAGGCCCTGCGAAGCTGCCGCCCGCCCCTGGCATCGGCGCGGACCGCGGCGAGTGGCAAGCGTACATCGAGCAGCGGAGCCGCATCCCTGCGGGGTCGCTGTACGACGACGGCAAGATCGGCATCCACAAGCTGAGTCTCCGCGCCCAGGACACGGTGTGGCAGTGGTTCTTTGACGCCCACGGTGACTGGATGGCGTTCGAGCAGATGAAGGAGCGAGGGCCGAACGTCATCATCCCGCGCTCCAAGATTCTCCTGTTCCGCACGACGACGACCAAGAACAACCCCGAAGCTCGCAGCATCCTCCGCTCGTCGTACGTCTCCTATGAGCGGAAGAAGCACCTAGAGATCCAGGAAGGGCGCTTCGCCACGCGCCGGAACGGCGTGGCGGTGTTCCGCATCCCCTCCCAGTACATGGATCCCAGCGCGCCAGACCGCGAGCGGGCGATTTTCAACTATTACCGCGAACTGGCGACCAAGGTCAGCACCGACCAGCAGGGCGGCATGGTCATCCCGGGCGACCGCGATGACAAGGGCAACGCGATTGTCGACTTTGAGTGGAAGAGCCTGAGCGCCACGGGCACCACGGGCGGCTCGGCCAGCGAAGTCATTGACCGCATTGATCACCGCATGGCGATGAGTGTGCTGGCCGACTTCGTGCTGTTGGGCCAGAAGTCCGTCGGCAGCTTCGCTCTGAGCAGCGACAAGACCAACCTCTTCGCGTCGGCGCTGGGCGGGTTCCTGAAGGCGATCGCCGAGGAAACCAACTCAGGCCTCATCGCTGAGCTCTGCGACCTGAACGCGATCAAGGTAGAGGACCGCCCGATCCTGCGTCCCGGCGACATTGAAAACCGCGACCTGCTCCAGCTGAGCTCCTACCTCAGCCAGTTGGCGAGCGCCGGCATGCCGTTCTTTCCCGACGACAACCTGGAGAACTGGCTGCGCGATCAAGCGGGCATGCCCGAAAAGCCCGAAGAGCTTGACGATGCTGTGGAAGAGAAGAAGGATGGCGAGATGCAACGCCAGATGGATCTCATGGCCGCGAAGGGCAAGGCCGGAGAGAAGGACGAGAAGGGAAAGAAGCCCGGGATGCCGGGCGCGAAGCCAAAGACCGCCGCCAAGCCAAACGCCAAAGCCGAGGAGAAAGAGTAATCATGGATCCACTATTCGCATCAGTCGCTGAGGCGCTCGCCAAGCAAGCCCGCAAGCCCGCCGGCGGTCCCGGCGGAGGTCAGTTCGCGTCGGGCGGAGGTGGAGGCGGCTTGGGCGGGCGCGGAAGCGCCAAGCAGGGGCCGCTGAAGCGATCGGCTGCCGGTATGCGCGAGACGCGTCAGAAGCAGGGCGAGCCGTGGAAAGGTGCCAAGCCCGTCGGCGCCGTCGTGACTATCAGAAACAAAACATGGTCGAATTCAGGCGCGATCGTGCCGGGCAATCAGAAAGCCACGATCGTTGGGCACAAGACCAAGCGCCTCGAGAGCCGTAACGGAGACGGCATGACAGTCAACCTGTACACTCTGAAGACGAAGGACGAATCCGGTAGAGATGTAAAGATGGATGTCTATCCCGGCAGCGTGCGGTAGAGCTGTTGGACTTCCTCCAGAAGCGCGACCGAGACGTCTGGGCCCAGTGGGACGAATGGGCCCAGCAGCTGGAGCCCGACATCCGCCGCACCTTCTTGGAGACCATGGCGGCTCTCAAGGAGGCGTTGTCGGTGTCCCTGATGACCACGCTCCTCGCCTCCGGCGACATGACGCAGCTCGCGCGCCATGTCACGGAGGCGCTGGGGAACCTCGAGGCGCTCCAGGACGTGCTGAAGGATTCCATCGTGCGCGGAGGCACCAAGGTCGCGGCGTCGCTGCCGGACCGCATCATCGTCCGCTTTGACCGGTACAACCCTGAGGTCATCGAACGGGTCAACCGCGAAGCCCTTCAGTTCGTGCAGCAGATCACGAACGATGTGCGCGACTCCTTGGTCGACATCGTCCGCACGGGCTTGTCTGAGGGCATTGGCCCCGGGGCTACGGCCCAGCGGATCAAGTCGGAAATAGGTCTCACGCAACGCCAACGGAAGGCGGTGGACAACTTCCGCCGCATGCTGGCGGAGGGTGACCGCACGGTGCTGACGCGGGAATTGCGTGATCGCCGTTTTGACCGTACACTCGAGCAAGTGTTCAACGGACAGCGGAATCTCACGGCGGACGAGATCCGCACGATGACGGACCGGTATGCGGAGCGGTACATCAAGCACCGGGCCGAGGTAATCGCCCGCACAGAGTCTATCCGTGCGCAGGCCGTAGGCAATTCGCAGGCGTGGGCGCAGGCCGTACAGCAGAACCCGGGGTTGAGGCAGCGGTTGCGACGGCGGTGGTATGTCGCACCCTCCGAAGGCCCCAGCAGTCATAAGGTGAAGGGCAAGGTCGGCCACAAGCCGAAGAGCGGGAAGTCCGTGGTGAGGTTGTGTCCGATCTGCCGTGCGATCCCCGGCATGAACAGCGAGGGTCGACAGGTAGATGAGCCGTTCCAGACGCCGAATGGGCCGACGATGTATCCGCCTATTCACCCCAATTGTCGGTGTGTCGTTTTCACAGGAGTGGTCTGATGGATCCGCTTATCGCAGCAGCCGCTGAGGCGTTGGTGAAGATGGCGCGGTGGCCCGCCGGGTCGCCGGGAGGCAAGGGCGGTGAGTTCAAGGGCGGAGGAGGAAGCAGCGGCGGCGGACCCGTGCGTCGTCTTGGCCGAGAGGTCCGCGAGCATCAGAAAGACGCCGAGTTTGCGGCGAAGGACAAAATCAGGTCATCTCGCTCGAGCGTGATCAGCTACGATCGAGCGAAGACCCTGTCGCAGGCGGCGCAGCGGATTTCGGAAACGGAAGGCCACGGGTCGCAGCGAGCCGGGCATGCGCGAGCTCTCGCGCGGGCAGCGGAGAGCCGCTCCGATCGAAAGATGGAATGGGCCCGGCTCGCTCGGATGGACGAGAAGACGCAGCTTGGCCTGGTGCGCGCCAAACAGAAAGAAAGGGCAAGCATGCTCCTTGGGCGGATCGAAAGCAAGAAGGATCAACTCAAGGACCGTTCACGGGAGCTTGCGGCGCGGGGTAAGTTCGACTCGAAGGTCGAGCGTTCGCTGCGCATCTTGACGTCTCGAGGCAAGAAACTCGACGCCTTCCGGTCGAGTTTGTAGTCGGTGACCCCCGCGCTCCTCGCCCGACTGGAGTCCCTGCTCGCCAAGCAAGCCCGACAGCCTGCGGGCGTACCCGGCGGGCACGGCGGTGAGTTCGCGTCCTCGGGCGATGCGGGGCACTACGGGTTCGTGGGTGCAGCCGCCCGCCGCGGAAAGGGGTCCGACGCCAAGTACGAGCACGACAAGGCGCTCGATGCCGTGCATCAAGGCAAGGGCATCTCTGCCCGGACCCCGTGGACAGAGCATCACCAGCGAACGACCGATGCCTACCAGAACGAAGATGGAGGGCCCGGCGGGTACAGCCGACTCAACGGAGGTCTCCGTTCGGGCTCGATCGGCGCGAGCGACAAGCACGTGCAAGACATGGACCACGTGACGCGCTCGTCTTCGTTGGACAAACCGATGCGCCTCTACCGCGGATCCGAGGGCCCGCCGCCATCGAAGGGCGTGTCGTTCGAAGACAAAGGCTACGTCTCGACGTCTCTCAACCGCAGAGAGTCTCTTCGGTTCTCCAAACCCCACGAGGGCGGGGAGAGCACGTTGTATGTCATCCGCGCTCCTGCAGGGTCGCACGTCGGCCGTGGGCAGCGGAGCGAAGCTGAGTTGATCCTGCCCCGCGGATCGAAGTTTCGAGTGTCGCACGTCCGGACGGTCAAGCATCCCCGAAACCCGAAGAAGGTGCTGCACATCGCCACCCTGGACTTGGAATGAAGCGGTTCACAGACTGGTCGCCTCGCACGTTGGTCCCTCTGTCCAAGCAAGCCCGACAGCCCGCGGGCGTTCCGGGCGGGCATGGCGGAGAGTTTGCAGCGTCGACGCTCAGCGGTGCCGTCGTCCCCGCGGGCGGAAAGCCGGCCAAGGCGCCACCACCTACCGCGAAGGTCCTCGCGGCCGCGGGCGTAGGATCGTGGTCGGCGGCAGAGAAAGAGTCGCTGGGCTTCTATCAAGGGTTCTCGTACTCGGCGATGAACTACACCTTGCGCATGGGCCAAGGCGACCCAGACCGCGGAGCGAAGTCTCCTCACTTCCGCTCGTTGATGGCGGACGGCTCCGCGCGCGACCGCGTCGTGCAGCACACGAAGACGCTCCGCGATGCGATAGCGAAGGTAGAGCCGATCCAGCACGACGCGGTCGTGTACCGCTCCGTCTCCGCAGGAGCGGCCCTATTCAACCCCATTGTCGGGTTGACCAACTACGGCGTGAACCGCCGGCAGTCTCATCTCCTGCACGAGACGATGTCGTCGCTGGACACCCGCCTGGCGTCCATGGTCGGCAAGACCATCAAGGACCACGGGTTCACATCAACCACCGCAGACGAGAAGCAGGCGGTGAAGTGGATGTCCAAGACGGACCCGAAACTGCGCGGACCCGATCAGCGCGTGATGTTCCGCATCACGGCGCCCAAGGGGAGCAAGGGACTCTGGGCGGAGAAGATCAACCCGAACCAGAAGGACTACGTGGTCCAGAAAGAGTGGATCGTTCCGCCCGGCACACGGTACAAGATCACCGGCGTCGGGAAGCATGCCAGCGGCGCACACCTCGTCGAAATGGAGATCGTCCCATGAACACCGACCGTTTCACCGACTGGGATTCGTCGGGGTTCTTCGCTGAGGACGACCCCCTTACCAAGTCTACGCCAAGCATGGCAGACGTCCATACGCCGACCTCGGTTCCCCTCGCGCGCCGGAAGAAGAAGATGAAGCCCAAGACAGGCGAAGTAGAAGTGACGATGGCGCTGGAGAAGATCGAGGACGACCAACGCATGGCGTGGGGTTGGGCGAGCGTGACCACGCGCAACGGGCAGCCGCTGGAAGACCTCCAGGGCGACGTCATCGAGACGGAAGAGCTCCAGAAGGCCGTCCACGAGTTCGTCCGCAAGAAGCGGATCATGGGCGAGATGCACACCGTGATCGGCACCGGCGACATCGTGGACAGCATCGTCTTCACGGACGACATCCAAAAAGCCCTCGGCATCAACCTGGGGAAGGAAGGCTGGTTCGTCGGCGTCCACGTCACGAGCGACAGCACCTGGGCGCGCGTGAAGAAGGGCGAGCTGCGCGGCTTCAGTCTCGGCGGCTTCGGCGTGCGCGAGCTCATGAAGTCGAGAGGAGGCCACGAGGTCGTTGAGCTGGACGTCGAAGACTTCAGCAAGCGCCTCGACTTCCTGGAGGCGCTGGAAGCGCGCCTGGACAAGACCGCGCGGCGCCCCGCAGGGTCGCCCGGAGGTACGGGCGGACAGTTCACAGGCGGGCCGGCTGGGTTTGGGAATTCAGGCGTAGCTCGCGGTGGGCGAAAGAAAGGAAAGCCGGCCGACACGCCCGCGAGCCTGAAAAACGATCTTCGCCTCACGCGATCGGCGATGCACTTCTCCGCCCGCGTCGGTGACAGCAAGAACCTCGATGCTCAGCGGTCCCGGGCGAGAGACATCATCGCCCGCCACCGCGCACTCGTCCCCAAGAAACCGAAGGTCAAGCAGGATCCGTGGAAAGAGCGTCAAGACGAGCACGACACCTGGCGAGATGAGGCTCGGTTCCGTACACAGACAGGATATCACCGAGGCTTTCGTCCTGGCCTGCCGAGGTCCTGATGCGATTCGACGTCCATGCTGTATCGTTGAAAGTTGCGTCTGTGGGAAGTGCCATAGGCGGACTCCTTGGTGCCGCGGCCGAGTCCGTTCGCGTTGCCGCTCAGCCCGTGCCACAAGACTCAGTGGAACACCTCATCGCAGCAATCGGCCTCGGTGGGGCCGCCGGCGTCTTGACCACCGTGCTCATCGTGGGCACGTACAAGGCGAAGGTGGACAGCCACAGCGAGGCGATCAAAGAACTCCTGCAGAAGAAAGCCGACACGGACGCGGTGATCTCTGTCAAAGAACTCATCCAGAAGAAGGCGGATGCGGAGGTCGTGGAGATGATACAGCACCAGGTGGCCCGCATTGATGACGCCACGCAGATGCTAGTCCGCCATCTGTTAGATCGACGCCCGGGATAAGAGTCCTCCTCACCGATGCCTATCCAACACCTATTCGACAAGAGGGCGGTATGCTAGACCCGTTCATAGCTTCCGTGGTAGAAGCACTCGCCAAGCAGGCGCGCCACCCCGCGGGATCGCCCGGAGGCAAGGGCGGTGAGTTTGCGCCCTCGGGAGGGGGAGGCAAGGGAGGAGGAGGAGCGAGCACCGCGCAGAACATCAACCGTATGATTCCAGGATCTTCGATATGGAGTCGCAAAGGTGTCCAAGAGGTGAAAACCCCTCACCTGGCTCCTATGGACCGCAAGCAATTCTCCGCGCTGATCCGATCCGTCAACCAGACCTACGGGAAGCCCGGTCTTGATTCCGGCGGAAGGCGGGTGTGGTCGACACCTAGCGATCGGTTGAGCATTATTCGGCACAAGGGCGGGCATGTCAGTATAACCGTTGAGCCAAAAGAAACGGCGCCTCTCGACTGATTCTTCTCTGCCGCCCCGATCCAAAAGCCCCTCACGCAAAGCCCCGGAACAGGAGACGCGCGCATGGCCACGAAAGTTCGGAAACTCCGCATCGAAGAATTGTCGGGTGTCGATCGCCCGGCCAACCAAGAAGGATGGATGGTCCTAGTGAAGAACTATCGCGAGCGCGGTCGCGCCACACTCGAGAACCTGGCCAAGCGGCTCGGGTTGCCCGACCTGGTCCGCAAGGCGGACGAAGGCTTTGACGACAGCGACGACGATCTGCTCGACGAGTTGGACGAGCTCGAGGACGACGAAACGATCGGAAAGGGCGAAGACCTGTCCGACGATGAGCTCGAGGACGACGAAACGATCGGAAAGGGCGAAGACCTGTCCGACGATGAGCTCGACGCCATCGAAGCCGAACTCGACGAGCTCGACGATGACGACGCGGGCGTCCAGAAGGGGATGTGCAAGGAATGCGGAGAGAAGCCCGCACAGAAAGGTGGGAAGGGGATGTGCCAGGCCTGTGCCGCCCCGGTCACCAAGCAGGACGACACGCTGGTGTCGGAATTGTCCAAGGCGTTCGGCGTTGTCGTTGCCAGTCCCCCCACTCCAATCTCGAAGAACGAGGAGTCTCACGTGAAGCAGCCCACCGGCAGTGAAATCGAAGCAGTCGTCAAGTCGCTCACGCCGGCGGCGCGTGAGTTCGTAACGGAGCTCGTCGCCAAGGCCGTGGCCGCCGATACGGCGGCGGAGCAGGCGAAGTCGGAAGTCCAGACGCTGGCCAAGACGGTCCAGGCGTTGGTGGAGAAGAGCGAGAACGAGTCGCGCACGGCACTGGCCAAGTCGCTGATCCCGGCCGGCGCGCCGATCACGGTGGAAGAGGTGTCCACGCTGCTCAAGGCCAACGGCGACAACGCGGAAGGCAAGGCGGTGGTGGAGAAGATGCTCCAGACGATGGGCAAGCTCGCTGCCAGCTCGAGCCTGTTCAAGTCCTTCGGCGACAACGCCGCCACGGGCAACGCCTCCGGCGAATCGTCGGCCATCACGGCCATCAATAAGGCCGCGGGTGAGCTGCGCACCGCGAAGCCGACGCTCACGCCGGAACAGGCGGTGGCCGAGGCGCTTGCGGCCAACCCGGCCCTGTACGAGCAGTTCATGGCCGCCTCGGTCTAACCCACCCCTTCTTCCGAACGGAGTAAAGGAGTCCCATGTCCTACAATAACAACGTGGTTGTCGACGGCACGATGACTGCGGCGGCGGACCTGTCCGCCCTTCAGTTTCGTGCGGTGCGCATCACGGCCGCGAACGCGGTCAACCAGGTCACGGCCGCGACGCAGGTGTTCGCGGGCGTCCTGCAGAACAAGCCGACCAGCGGCCAGTCGGCGGAAGTCGCCGTGGCCGGCACGGTGAAGTGGGAAGCCGGTGCCGCGATCTCGGCCGGCGCTGAAGTGATGTGCGACTCGGTGGGTCGCTGCATCACGGCCGTGACGACGGGCAACCGCGTCTGCGGCATCATCAAGACGGCCGCGGGTGCGGCCGGTGAAATCGTGTCGGTGATGTTGACCGGCGTCCGCGTCCTGCCGTAATCGCTTCTCTTCACCTCCCTCACACTCTCCGCCACATGATCTTCTCCAAGGGGCAGCTGATGGAAGCGGTTCTGGCCAAGAGCCAGCCGACTCTCAGCGACGTCCACATCAGCCAGCCGCTCACGTCCATTTCGATGGCGTGGCTCCAGCTGGCGTCGGCGTACATTGCCGCCAGCCGCATCTTCCCCATCGTTCCGGTTTCCAAGCAGAGCGATCTCTACTACGTCTTCAATCGCGGCGACTTCCTCCGCGACGAGGCGCGTCCGCGCGCCCCGGGCACGGAGTCGGCCGGCGGCGGGTTCAACCTGTCGACCGCCGGTTACTCCTGCATCACGGAAGCGTTCCACTGGGACATTCCTGACCCGATCCGCGCCAACGCGGACTCGATCCTGTCGCTGGATCGTGCGGGTACGGAGTTCGTGTCGCAGATCCTCGCGATCCGTCGCGAGCGTCGCTTCTTCACGTCCTTCTTCACCACAGGTGTCTGGGGTACGGACATCACGGGTGTCAACGCAGGGCCCGCCGGCGGTCAGACGGTGCGCTGGAATGTCACCGGCTCCCTGCCGCGCGCGGACATCGACACGGCCAAGAACACCCTGCTCCAGCAGGGCCTCATTGGCCTGAAGTTCCGCCTCCTCCTGGGCCAGGAAGTCTTCACCGCGCTCCGTGGTCACGCGGATGTGCGCGATCAGTTCAAGTACACCAGCGCCGAGTCCATCACGGCGGACATGCTGGCTCGCTACTTCGACGTTGATGAAGTGGTGGTGAGCCAGGGCGCCTACGTCAGCTCGGTGGAAGGAGCGGCGGTGGCGAATGCGTTCTTCGCCGGTAAGCATGCCCTCCTGGTGGCGGTGCCGCCTTCGCCGTCGATCATGACGCCGTCGGCAGGATACATCTTCTCCTGGACCGGCTACATGGGCGGCCAGGGCGGTATCCGCATCAAGCGCCTGCGCGCCGACCTGCTCGAGTCCGATCGCATCGAAGGCGACATGTCGTTTGACATGAAGGTGACGGCGCCTTCGCTCGGGTACTTCTTCTCCACGATTGTCGCGTAATGAGAATGCCGGCGGGGAGGATTCTCTCCCCGCCGGCGCTCACGTCCTTCCATCCTCGCTCGCAGGGTACAGCACATGGCACGGAAAACGGTAGTGAAAGTCTTGAAGGCGTTCACCAGCGGCGGTGTCAACTACACTCCCGGTGACGTCCACGACCTGGACAGCGCCTCCTTCCAGGAAGAGCTGGCCCGCTGGCCTGAAGGCGCGGTGTCGGGCCGCCTGAACAACGGCTTCCTCGTGTACGATACGGTGGAGGTGGACACGCCGGCGCCCAAGAAGCCTGCGATCGTCAAAGAGCCGGCGCCACCCAAAGAGCCGGTCACCCCGTAAATGGCCGTCATCGTCGAAACCGGTTCGGTTGTCGCTGACGCGAACTCCTTCATAGATCTCGTCTACCTCCGTACGTTCGCGGAGGATCGGGGTCTTGTGCCGACCGGTCTCGACGATGACGATATCGCGAGTGCGAAGCTCGTGATCGCGGGGCAGTACCTGCAGGACGAGCAGACGTATGCGTTCCGCGGCACGCGCGTCTCCTATCTCCAGACCATGCCGTACCCGCGCACGGGCGCCACGGAGAACCGCGGTCCGGCCATCCCGGACAACGTCGTGCCGTGGCGGTGCAAGATCGCCCAGGCGCTGCTCACCTGCAAGGCCCTCGCCGGCGAGACGCTTCAGCCTGGGCTCGCGAACGGCGGCCTGGCGGTGCAGAGCAAGTCGATCGGACCTCTGTCCACGACGTACATGGCGCCGAGCGGTGGCGCGGCACCCTCCGCCCGGAAGCGGTACCCCGACGTCGACGGCGTCCTGTTCCCGCTCCTGATGGACCGCTCGCTTCCGAACGCAGACCCGACCCTTTTCCAGACGGCGTGGGAAGATACGGCGTGGGCTGACGCCGCGTACGATTACCCCTGACGCTGATGGCCAACTTCGACGACGACCGCGAGTTCGCTCGCGAGATGATCGCGGAGAACGGAGCGCCGGTGATCTTCACCCGGTCTCCCACAAGCGCCGCCTCCACGCCCACGGGCCAGCTGGACACGTCGGTTCTCACGCCGCTCAAGTTCACCCGCCAGACAGTCATCTTCCCGGCCACGCCCACGCGCGCGGACGGGTTTGAGGCCGGACTGGCGGTTCGGCGTAGCTACCGCACCTTCTACTCAGAGGTCGTGGCCGGCGGGCCCTTGATCCAAGCCGGCGACACGTTCTTCGCGGAAGGCAAGGACTGGGCCGTGGTGGCAACCGACGCGATCGCGCCCGACAGCGGCACGCCTATCTTCCAGTCGGGGGCCGCCAAGGGATGAGCCGCTCCGTAGAGGCTTCGCTGGGAGGTTTCCTTGTCGACGTCGACAAGTGGAAGGCCCGCCTGGGGCACCTGGCCGGCGAGGCCATCCAAGAGCTGTGCTTGGTCGTGGCACAGAACATCGTGGTGGGCGGGCAGTTCAGCCCTGGAACGCCCGTAGATACGGGCTACGCCCGGTCGTCGTGGTGGATCGCGGTGAACAGCGACACGGGCGAGTCCGCGGTACTGGGCTTGAACGACAAGGGCGCAGCCGCGATGGAGCAGATCACGCTGAGGATCCTGGGCGTGAAGTCCGGCGACATCGTCTACCTGCTCACCAATACGGTCTACATGCGCCCTCTGGAGTACGGCCATTCGCAGCAGGCGCCCGCGGGCATGGTGCGCCTGACGATGGCGGCCGGGACGATCATCGCCGACTACGCGGCCATCAACACCTTGCGCCGCAACGGCATGGCGGTCGCGTGATCAACGACGAGAACATCCGGACCGCGATCCAAACGGCCATTGACGCGGTGGTGGCCGTGGACAGCGGCGTCATCACGGCCGGCGTGTCGTCGCCGGGGGTGTTTACGAGACAAACAGGGTCCTTCCTCACGGACGGGTTCCTGCCGAACAGCGAGGTGACGGTGAGCGGGTTCTCCGGCGCCGCGGCCAACGGGGTATGGTTGGTCCAGCAGGTCGCCGCCCTCGCTCTTACGGTCCGCCGCCTGGACGGCGTCACGCTGTCCACGCAGTCTCCTACCGCGAATGCGCGGTTTCGCATAAAGGTTCCTTCGGCCCGGAAGTTTGCGGGGTTCAAGTTTGATAACCCGCCCGCGTTACGTCCATGGGTTCGAGGAACGCTGAAGACTGTATCGTCGAAGCGGACGACCTTGGTCCGTCCGGCCCGCGTGAAGAACGAAGGCCTGTACCTGTTGGACCTGTTCTACCCGTTGGGGTACGGTACCGCCGCTGCGGCACAGATAGAAACGGCGCTGAAGGACGCCCTCGGGCCTGGAACCCATCTCACGTACGGCGGCGACAAGGTGTCGCTGATGGCGATCAAGACCGCAGGTGAGTTGGAAGATGAATCGTTCGTTCAATTGCCGATCACGATCGAGTGGTGGGCGTTCGGCTGGACCCTTCCGTGAGGATACACCATGAGTGATGCCAACAGGACGCAAGTCGCCATCGTCGAAGAAGCGACGTTTGGCGTCATTCCGGCGACACCGCGCTTTGAGCTGTTGCGCGTGACAGGCGAGTCGCTGAGCTACACCCCCAAGACGGTGACGTCTGACGAGCTCCGCGCCGACCGTCAGGTGGTTGACCTGATCCGTGTCGGATTTGAGACCGCCGGCGACCTGCCCATCGAAATGAGCTACGGCATGCCGGACCGCCTGATGGAAGGCGCCGCGTGCAGCGACTGGGTCCAGACGCCCACGCGCGACAACGACGGCACCGCGTCGTCGAACATCACGACGGTGGCCGTGTCGGGCGTCTTCAACTACGTGGCGCCGGTGGCGGGCAACGAGTTCAAAACAGGCGTTTTCGCGGTCGGCCAACTGGTCCGGACGACAGGCTTCTCTAACGCCGGAAACAACGGCCTGGGCCGCGTAACAGCGACCACGGCCACGCAGGTCACGCTCAACGGCATCACGTCGGTGGTCGACGCGGCGCCGGCGACGACGGCCCGCCTGAAGGTGGTCGGCATCGAAGCGCCGGCCGCGACGAACATCGCCGCGACGGTAACGGGCCTGGCCGTGGGCTCGAGCGGTGCCATCACCGGCACCGGCATTGACTTCCTGGCATGCGGCCTGGTGGCGGGCATGTGGTTCAAGGCGTCCGGGTTCACGATCGACACCGACAACAACGGATGGTATCGCGCCCTGTCGGTGGCGGCGACACGCATCGAGTGCGACATCGTGCCGACAGGCTTTGGTGCGGACGCTGCGACGGGCGTCCAGGTCCGCCTGTGGCTGGGCGACTACATCCGCAACGGCACGACGAAGAAGTCGTACACGGCGGAAATCCAGTACCAGGATCTCACGGTCCCTGAGTTCGAGTACTACCGCGGGATGCGAGTCGCCAACCACACGGTAAACGGCGAATCGCAGTCCATCGTCAAGGGCGGCTTCTCGCTCATGGGCGCGTCGGTGGACAACTACACGACACGGAATAACAGTGTCGCGGTCGGCACAGACCGCCCGGCTCCGACGAACGACGTCCTGAACACCTCGGACAACGTCGGCGCCCTGTTCGAGAACGGTGTCGCGGTGGCGGCGCCGAACTCAGTGATGATGGCGTCGCTCACGATCGACAATACCCTCCGTCGCCGGAACGCGATCGGTTCTGCCTACTCCATTGACATCGGCCTGGGCCGCTGCATGGTGACAGGAACGCTCAAGTTCTACTACGGGTCCAACGCGATCCTCAACCGGATCCGCACCGGCACCGCGTCCAGCTACATGCAGCGATTCACGGACCCGACGGGGACCAAGGCTCTGGTGTACGATGTGCCGCGCATCAAGTTCAGCAGCGGCGTCCCGGTGGTGTCCGGTGTCGACACGGACCGCACCATGGACGCCAACTTCCAGGGCCTCCGTCACCCGGTCCTGGGTTACACGATCCACGTCCAGCGGTTTGAAGAGTACGTCTGATAGGTAGAACCCGGGTCCGGACGGAGCTCGCCGTCTGGTCTCGGTTGCGGTATAGCAAGCTCAGCATAAGATTGCACCTCGTTCGCCTGACGGTGCGGTTCCTCACGGAGCCGGCGAGCCACCTAAGGCGGGCGGGGTGCATCTTTTCACATCGAGGAACCGATCGTGTCCAACCTGTTCGCACGGTACAAGACCAGCCGCTCCGCTGAGAACGAAGGTGTCTGGCTGAACTTCGGAGGCGGCACGCGCGTCAAGACGCGCTCCACGAGCTCGCCCAAGGTTCGCGAGTACCAGTCCAGGCTATTCAAGAAGTTCCGCCAGGCGCTGTCGGCCGGCGGCGGCGTGCTCCCGCCGGAGATGCAGGACGAGATGGACATCGACTTGGTCGCTTCGGTGGTCATCGCCGATTGGGAAGGCGTGCCGAACGCCAACGGCGTGATCGTGCCGTATGCCCGCCCGACGGCGATGGCCATCCTGGCTGAGCTGCCCGAGTGGCGGAAGGAGATCCAGTACCTCGCGGGCCTGGCGGAGACCTACCGCGAAGCGGGTTTTGAGGAGCAGCTGGGAAACTCAAAGGAGTCCTCAGTTCCAGCCTCCGCTACGGCGGAGACACCGAGCGACTCCTCGCAGGCGTCCTAGCGAACGGCGGGTTCAGGGCGTTGCGGAAGGTGGAGCATATCCAAACCTTCCGCGACCTCTGGCCGCAGAACCGTCCGATCTGGACCGCGTTCCAGCGCCTGAGTTCCGCACGAAACTGGGTCGTCGGAGCCACGGCACAGCCGATAGGCATTGCGCCGTCGGAGATTATCGTGTATGCACATGCACATGGGTTCGCTCGCGCCCTCAGAGATCTCGAAGAATTCGAAGGATTCATCTACGGGATGGAAGAGGTGTACATGTCGTGGTGGAGCGAGAAAGCCAAGGAACGGGCGGCAGCCGATAAGCGGGGCGGTGTCACGTGAGTGGTGACATCGCCCGCTTTGGCGTTGTCATTGACACGAGCGGCGCGAAGGCCGGCCAGGTCGAGTTCGAACGCTCCGTTGACAGCATCAAAAACAAGGCGCGTGAGGGCGGCCGAGCCATGGACACCATGGCGGAGTCCACCCAGAAAGCCTTTGCGCAGATCAAGGCCTTCGCCGCGTTTGCCGGCCTGACGCTCGGCATCAGCCAGCTCATCCGCTACACGGATTCGTGGAAGCAGATGGAAGGCCAGCTTCGCCTCGTCACGAAGACGAGCAAGGAAGCCGAAGAGGTCCAGCAGAAACTCTTCAAGGTCGCTCAAGACACGCGCGCCCCGCTGTCTGAGACCATCGGGCTGTACTCTCGAATGGCGCGCTCGACCAAGGACCTGAAGCTCACGCAGGATGAGCTGATCAGCATCACCAAGGCGGTGAACCAGGCCCTCGTCATCAGCGGATCCAGCGCCGCGTCCGCGGGCGGGTCCATGCTCCAGCTGGGCCAGGCGTTCGCGTCAGGCACGTTGCGAGGCGACGAACTCAACTCGATCCTGGAAGGCATGCCGCGCCTGGCGGAGGCGATCGCTGCGGGTATGGGCCGATCCACGGGCGAGCTGCGGAAGCTGGGGTCGCAGGGCAAGATCACGTCCGACGAGATGGCCAAGGCGATCCTCCAGCAGTCCAAGGTCTTGGCGGACGAGTACAGCAAGATGCCGCAGACGGTGTCGCAGGCGCTGACGCAGGTCAGCAACGCGATGCAGCAATTCATCGGGCAGACGGACAAGTCGCTGGGCGTGTCCAACGTGCTGGTGGGAACGCTGAAGTCTCTGGCCGACAACTTCGACAAGGTCGCGCTCGGCATCGAGATCGTCGCGGTGGCCTACGGCGGCAAGTTCGCGGCCGGTTTCGCCAAGGCGGCCGCGGAGTATGTACGCCAGGGCGCCGTGAAGATTGCGGCTCTCGCTGCACAGAATGCGGAGCTAGCCCGAGTGGCGGTGGGCGAAGAAATCGTGGCGCATCGCGCACTCGCGGCGGCGAACGCCAACGCGATCCTGGCCGCGTCCTCCGCGGATTCTGCCATCACCGCCCGGCAGCAGGCCGCCGCCCTTACGGCGACCGCTGTCGCCAGCGGGGAGCTCGCGGTGGCCGCGAACGCGGCGGCGATCGCCTCCACGCGCGCCACCGCGGCGATTGCGGCGACCTCTGTCGCGGCCCGCATCGGAACCGCGACGGTCGGGGTATTCAACGCCGTACTGGCCGCCCTGGGCGGGTGGATCGGCATCGCGATCACCGCCGCCATCGTGGCACTCACGGCGCTGTACTCCTGGTGGAATAAGCACAAGGTCGCCGCGCAGGAGAACAAGAAGGCGGCGGACGAGCTGAAGCAGTCCATGGCGCTCCTGGAGACGCAGATGGCGTCGTCGCTCTTGGTGATCCAGAAGAACACCAAAGCCAACGACGACCTGTACACCCTCCTGATGACGAAGGGGATCACGGCGTACGAGGCCGCGAAGAAGCAGCAGGATGTCGTCAAGTCGGCCACGGCGGTATGGGACCGATACAAGGAAGGAGTCGGGCGCGCCGCCAAGACGCTGGGCACGTTTACCGAGGAGCTCGCCAAAGGCAACCCGCAGGCCGTCGCGCTGAGCAAGGCGATGACAGAAGAGGCCGCGAGCAGCGACCGCCTGGACCAGGGCCTCAAGCGGTCCACCAAGGCGCGTGAAGACGCGGTGGCCGCGATGAAGGCGCAGAAGGACAAGGCGGAAGAGCTCGCGAAGAAGTTCAAGGAAGAGAAGCAGGCCAGCGACGAGACGGTGGAGGTTATCCAGCGCGAAGTCAACGGGCTGAACAACCTGCTCGCGGCGAAGAAGGTCGGCGAAGAGACCTACGCCAAGGTCTCGCGCGCCATGCAGCGGGAAGACGAGATCCGTGCCGCGCTGAACAAGGCGTTGCCGAACGAGAGGCAGAACATCATTGACCTCATCCGTCGGAAGTACGAGCTCCTGGACGCGACGGACAAGCTGAACCTGGCGCGGAAGAAGGAGTCTGACTCCACAGAGGAATTCAACGCCAAGATCCGCGCGTCGGTGCAGCAGACCGCGGACATGGTGTCGCAGAAGCTGGACGAAGCCAAGAGCTACCGCGCGGAGATCGCCCGGCAGGCGGCGCAGCCGTTTGAGAACGCCCTCAAGGGCATCCAAACGGCCTTCAGTAGCTTCTTTGAGTCGATCATGACGGACGGGCTCAAGAGCTTTGAGAGCCTGGCGGAGGGCATCAAGCGGCTCTTCGTCCGGATGATGTCCGAAATCGCGGCGCAGAAGATGGGCCAGCAGCTCATGGGCTCCGTCATCATGGACGGATACGGTGCGCCCAAGCGCGACGCGGCGGGGAACCTTATGCGGTCGGGCGGGTGGATGCAGTCCGCAGGCGGTGGATACGCGGCGATCGGCATATCGTCGGCGCTGGCGGGATACTCCGTCGGCAGTCAGACCACGAACAAGGGCATCGGCGCCGTAGGCGGCGCGCTCGCCGGAGCAGGCACGGGCGCCGCGATCGGGTCCGTGGTCCCGGTTATCGGTACTGCGATCGGCGCGGTGGTCGGCGCGGTGGTCGGACTGGTCGGAGGGTTGATCGGATCCGCGAACGCGGCGAAGAAGAGCAACGAAGCCCTGAAAGTCTCGCAGAACCAGGTCCAGTCATCGCTGGAAGGGCTGCGGGCGAGCATGTCGAACGACAAACTCGGGCAGTCGATCGCGGAGACGAAGAAGCAATTCGACACTCTCCGCGAAGCGGCCCTGCAGGCCTACGCGGGCCGCAAGAACGAAGGTGGACGGGCGATCGCGATCGCGGAAATCAACCGCCTCGAGGCGGAGCGCATCGCGCTCATCAAGGCCGAGTTTGAAGCCGGGCAGAAGAAGCTCCAGCTGGACTACCAGGTCCGCGAGCTCATCGCCCAGGGCCGGACGGAGGAGGCCGAGAACCTCGCGTTCGTGGCCGCCCAACAAGAGGAGTACAATACCAAGCTGAAGGAGGGGGCGACGGCGGCGACGTTGGCCTCGTTGTCGGCGGCGCAGCTCGCAGAGGCGACACGCCGGAACATCGAGAAGACGGAAGAAATGCGCCGCTCGCTGTTCGACCTCGCCAACGGGGCGCAGGCGTTCACGGACCCGCGCGGTGCCAGCGAGGCGTCCTTCATCGAGTCGCAGAACCGCCGGATCTGGGATGCCGTCCACCGCGGTGCCAGTGAAGCCGAGTTGGCGGCCATCCGCTTCTTCAACGCGGCGGAGAAGGCCGCCCGCGAAGCGCAGATCCTTGAGAACGATACCCGCACCCGTGAAGGCCTGCTGACGCGCGGGCTCAATGCGCAGGGCAACACGAGGGCCGGAGACGACCTCGCGTTCCGTGCGCAGCAACGGCAGGAGATGGCGGACGCGATCTCGTCGGGCATGTCGCCGTCCAATATCGCGCTCCTGCGGTTCATTCAGTTCTCTGAAGCCTCCTCCCGTCAGATGCAGCAGGCGATCCAAGACGGCACCAAAGCCATCCAGGACGCGGCGGCGAAGGAGATCAAGGTTGTCAACGACTTGATCGACGCCGTACAGACGGCCGCGGCTGAGCAAATCAAGGCCATTGACGAGCAGATCGAGAAGACGCAGCTGGAGGCCAAGGCGACGGCGAAGCGGTATGACGACCAGATCGCGGCCGTGCGCGATGCCGCGCAGGCGCAGCTGGCCGGGCTGGACGTACAGATCGCCACCGCCCGCGCGTCGCTGGACGCCACGAACCAGCAGATCGGTCTCCTGGAGAAGGTCGTCCAGACGAACCAGAAGGTCGTGGATGCGCTGACGTCCTTCTCCGACGGCCTGAAGATGGGCGAGCTGTCGACGCTGTCTCCTGAGCAGAAGTATGCCGAGTCTCGGGCGAGATTCAGCGCCCTCGCAGGCTCTGCCGCAGCGGGCAACGCCGACGCAGCCACAGCCCTGCCGGACGCGGCCAATACGCTCTTGCAGGCATCTCGCGCCTTCTTCGCGTCCACGCAAGGGTACGTCAAGGATTACGACCTCGTCCAGGACACGGTCCAGAAGTTGACCGAACAGTACGGGAAGACGTTGCCCACGGACATCCAGACCCTGGAGGCGGCCAAGCAGACCGTCATCGGGTTGCAGACGTCCTTGGACCTGCTCGGAAAGCAGCGAGATGCGATCCAAGAAGCGTCCGACAAGGAGATCAACGCCCTGCAGGCGCTGAAGGACAAGGCGGCGGAAGATGCGCAGAAGGCGCTGGACAAGCTGAACGAACAGAAGGAACAGATCGGACGGGATGCGCAGGCGACGATTGACAAGCTCGTCGAAACCCGCACCGCGATCGAGACCGCGGCGCAGAAGCAGATTGACGAACTGGTCAAGCTCCAGACCGAAGCGCACCTCACCCGGCTGCGCCAGGACGAATACTGGCAGACGTTCCTGGGCCTGACGGACCAGGCAGACTTGGGGAACGGCGGCGTCATCAGCAATTCCACGATGATGGCGGTGCCGCAGGCGCTCCTGGATGCGCAGCAGGAGACGCTCGATGTCCTGGGAGAGAAGCTGGACAACGTCGAGGCCGCCACCACCGAAGCGGTGACGAAACTCGCCATGTCCGTCCGCGTCCTTCAGGACGGCTTCCAGCAGCTCGTGGCCGTGGGAACGGAAGCCAACGACACCGCGGCGCAGTCGCTCACGTATCTGCGCCGCGTCTACAACGAAACCTAAGGAGACCCTATGTCGCTCGTCCAGCAAGAGACGGCCTTCCAAGACGCCGTGCTCAAGGTCCGCATGCACGCCGCCATCCGGCGCCACGCGGTATTCCTCGTCACCAAGGTGAGCCCGACCAACGCAGAGATCGCGTGGCGGGACGCGGTCCTGGGCCTCCAGTACGACGACGTCTCGTTCCTGGGCCGAAACCGGGCGTTCATGTGCGCTCGATCGACCGTGTACGATGCGGCGGACCTGACGGACACGACCGTGACCGACGCCATCCTGTTGGCGATCGTGCCGGATCTGCCTCAGGCGATCAAGCCGTAACGTATGGCACGGATCTGGTTGGCGGAGATGACGGTAGGCAAGCCCGACGGATCGACCACGGTCCTTCGGGTGTGCTCGGGGCGCGGGTACACGACGAGCCCGGCCGCCAGCCCCGCCAACACGGAATACGATCCCCGCCTGAAGCAGCCCGTCAACATCACGAGATCCATTTCATCACCGGGCGCCACGATCGGCCAGACGAAGATCGCGCTCGGCAACGTGGTGGTCGCCAACCCCGACGGCGGGTTGGACGGCTGGATGGCGTACAGCTTTGACGGGCGGCTGATCGAGATTTACAGCGGCGACGAGGCGGCGGCGTACCCGGCAGGGTTCACGAAAGAGTTCGTCGGGACGATGGACTATCCCGATTTCTCGCTGACGGACGTGACGATCAAGCTGCGAGAGACCCAGCGGGAAATGGACGCGCCGATCCAGATCCTCCACTACGGCGGGACGAACGTGCTGCCCGCCGGGCTGGACGGCGTGGCGGGCGACCTCAAAGGCAAGGTCATCCCGCTCCTGTACGGCCGGAAGAGAAACTTCTCGCCCCCGTGCGTGAACACGTCACTCCTGATCTACCAGATCAGCTCGGAGGCCGTGCAGACGGTGACCGCGGTGTACGACCAAGGCGCTCCGCTGACCGCGGGTGCGGCCTACACCGACGTCACGGACATGATGACCAACGCGCCGACGGCGGGCCAGTACCGCTTCCTGAACACGGCGGGCGGGTCGTACATCCGCCTGGGCTCGTCGCCGGTGGATCCGCCCACGGTGGATGCGGAGCAGAATAGCAGCACCCCGGCGAACGAAACCTGCGCGCAGATCTTCTCACAGCTGGTCACGCGCGCGGGCGCGAACCTCGGAAACTCCTCGCGGTACAGCATCGCCGCCGGCGACGTGGCGGCGGTGGACGCCGTGGCGCCCGGTGTCATTCAGCTGTACATCGACAGGGAGATGACGTTCATCGAGGCGTTTGACGCTATCGCCGCCACGGCCGGACTGTGGTGGGGCAGCAACATCGCCGGCAAGATCCGCATCAAGCAGCTTCGCGCCCCGTCCGGGACGCCGGTGCTGTCGCTGACGAAGAACGACGTCATCCCGCCGCTGGAACGCCTGGCGACCAAGGACGAGAACCGAGGGGTGCCGCTGTACCGGGTGACGTGCCGGTACGACCAGAACCCGACGGTCCAGACGACCAACGTCGCGTTGTCCGTGTCCGATGCCCGCCGGGCCGTGATCGGTCAGGAGTGGAAGGAGGCGACGTACACGGACACGAGCGTCCAGTCTCGCTACCTGCTGGCGGATGCGCTGGTCATTGATACGCTGTACGCGGAAGAAGCCGATGCACTCACGGAGGCACAACGGCGCCAGAAGATGCAGGCCGTGCAGCGCCACCGCTTTGACGTTCAGGTGCAGCATGGCCCCGCGTTCACGGCGCTGGACCTGGGTGACATCATCGGGCTCTTCCACCCCCGCTTCAGTCTCAACGTGGAAGGATCCGAGGAAGGCCAGCTGTTCGTGCTCACGGGCATCGCTCCGGACGCTGGAGAACGTCGCATCACCTTGTCGTTGTGGGGATCGTCGCTGGAGATGCAAAATCGACTCTTCGAAGACGGCGTCACGCGCCTGTTCGAGGATGGAACCTTTCGCCTGACGGAGTCGTCATAGATGGCCGCACAAAAGGACACCGATCGCACCGCGGCGAGTGCGGGCAACATTACCAACGCCGCCTTGTGGGTCATTGTCGACTCCCTGGGTGCCAGCGTCAAGATGACCCTGGCGCAGCTCAAGACCTTCTACAACGCGGTCACGTCCATGACCGGCGACGTCACGGCGGTGATCACCGCGGGCGCCGCTGTCACGACCATCGGGGCACTGAAGGTCGCGACGGGCATGATCCAGGACCTGGCGATCTCGACCATCAAGATCGCCAACGACGCCGTGACGTTCGCCAAGATGCAGAACATCGCCACGGCGCGCCTGTTGGGTCGTTCCTCGGCCAGCAGCGGCGACGTGGAGGAGATCAGCCTCAGCGCCGACCTGACGCTGGTGTCAGGCGTCTTGGGGCTGGCGGTAACGCCTGGCACGCCCGTCGTCTTGGCCTCGGACGCGACGTCAGGGTCAGGCAACGCCTTGAGCAATGTCGGCATCGCGCTGGCCGTGGCCGCGAGTACCAAATACTACTTTGAATTCTTCATCACCTGGACGACGAACAGCACGTCCGAAGGCCCGAAGTTCGCGGTCTCGTGCCCTGCCTCGCCGACGTCCATCACGTACACGATCGAGCTGGATCCGGACCCGGCGATCAACACGGCGTCGCGGCGGATTGAAACGGTGCAGGCCTCAGACGGGGGCACGGGCGTCACGTCCTGCGTGTCGAACACCTCTCTCCACTACGCCAAGATCAGCGGAGTGATCCGCAACGGCGCCAACGCCGGCAATCTCCAGCTGCGCCACGGCAACACGAACTCGACCACCACGATCACGACGAAGGCGGGCTCGTTCGGCCGACTCTTCACGCTCCCGTAATCCATGAGAACAGTCTTCGGATGGCCTCTGTACAGCGACGTGAGCGTGTCCTATACGCCCACGTTCAGTGGTGGATCGTGGAGCGGGTCGCTGCCGCTGACGAACCTGCAGAATCGCCGCCTGTCCAAGGTCGCGCGGTCCACCAATGCCCTGGCCGCGTCGACCCAGTTCGACGTCGACCTCGGCGTGGCGCGGGCGGTGGGCGTGATGGCCCTGCCCAAGCACAATTTCACCACCGCGGCGACGGTCCGGGTGCGCGGGTCCACGGTGAGCAACTTCGCCTCCACCGTGTACGATTCGGGCACGGTGGCCGGCTGGCCCGCGGGCGTAACGGCGGAAGATGCCGTGGGCATCAACATCCCGTTCTGGCTCTGCCCCGCCACGGCACAGACGGCGCGGTACTGGCGATTCGAGGTCACGGATACCGCCAACCCGGCGGGGTACATTGAGCTGGGGCGCGTCGTGCTCGCAGGTGCCTACGTGCCCGCGTATGCTCCGGATTACGGCGCGGGAACGGGCCTGGAGAGCGACACGGTCCGCACCGTCACCGACGGCGGCGGCGCCCTGTACGATGTGCGCCCGATCCGCCGGACGCACCGCTTCACCATCGGAGATCTCGCCGAATCCGAAGCGTTCGGCACCGCGTGGAAGATGCAGCGTCTGCTGGGCACGTCGGGCCAGTTCTTCTTCCTCTGGGACGGCGACGACACCACGTACAAACACGAGCGGTCCTTCCTCGCGGTGCTCCGGCAGCTTTCGCCGATCGAGTACGTGGGGCCCTCCCTCAATTCCACCGCGTACGAAATCGTCGAGGAGCTATGATAACCGGCGTATGGCTCACCTTGCAGGCACTGATCCCACAGGTCGCCCGTGCCGCCAAGGCGATCCCGCGCACGGTCTGGCTGGTCTTCGCCTGCATCCTGACGGCGGTCGTCCTGTGGAAGGCGCACGGGCATGCCGTGACATCAGCCTATTCGACAGGGTTCACGGCGGGCGTCGACTCCACCAAGGCACGAGCGGCCCGCGCCGTCGTGGTGCTCAAGCCCCGCGTGGACACGGTCAAGCTGTACACCGACTGGCAGTGGAAGAAGACAGAGGCGTCCATCAAGACCGCCCAAGAGACCATCGCGGCCGTTCCTCAGGAGGTGATCGATTCCGTTCCTGAAGTGAAAGAAGTCTTGCGCTCGTGCTCGGTTGCCCTGCATGATTGCGAACAGTTCCGAGCGGACGTTATGACGGAGCGCACGGTGCGCGATTCTGTCGACGCGGAGGTGTCCATCGTGCTGGTAGCGAAAAGCGACAGCATCGCGACACTGAAGAAGCGTCCGTCTCGGAAGCAAGCGGTCGCCCTCGCCGTCCTGGCGGGATTGATCGGGTTTTTCATCCCTCGATAGGAGACACCCTATGCGAACAGGTATCGCCGTGGTCGTGTCTGCGATGGCGCTCGGCGTCCTCGCAGCCCTCGCACCACCCCCTCCCGCGGAAGCGACGCAGGTGAAGACGCTTCCGCCCCCGACCGTGTCGGCTTCCACGCTCACGCTGCCGTCTCGCGACAGCGTCGGGGTCGTGGTCGCTTGGAGCCGCGCCTGCGCAGGAACCGCCTGCCCGACCGCGTTTGACCTGTCGGTGATCAAGCGATTCACCACGAATCAGGCGTCGCAGGACGTCGCCTTCCGCCGGGTGCGAGCCTACCGCGATACCGTCCGTCTCGAGCGGAGTTACTGCGCGGTCAGCTCGCCGACTTCTGCCCCGCCGGACACACTGATCGTCACGGTACGCGGACTCACACCGACAGCGCGATCGGGCCCGGGCATGTACAAGGTCCCCGTCCGATGTTTGACGATGAACGTAAGGGAACGGGCCGAGGTCGTTGCCATGGCCGACTCCTACCCCGCCACGCCCGCGTACAGTCGAACCTTGGTCAGCGACTGGGGCCACAAGGCCACGCGAGAGCGACAACGCATCATGCGGTCCGAGCAGATCGCGGTGGCGCGCACCGCGACAGACTCCGCGTGGATCACTCGCGTATTTGACAGCCTGACAGTGGCGCCCGACTCCGTGCGATCGCCTGACAATTCGCTCACCACACTGAGAATCGGCTATCGATATACCCTGTGTGAGCTCCGAAGAAATCGATACACGGGCGTGGTGGGCGTCATCACCCGGGGAGACCCGGCCTTGTGCGAACGGGTGCGTCTTGCGTTCCAGTCGGAGCGGAGCGGGTAACGGATGAACAGCACGGCACGCCGTGTCGTGTGGAGCGAGTGGTGGGAGCGAGGTGACTGGACGTGCCTCGCTCCTGCTATTCGGGCGTTGGCCGTGCAGTATGCCCGCCCCCTGTGCGACGGGGCTGACAGCGTGGACGACATTGCGTCTATCGTGGTGACCCGCTGTTGGGGGTTGAACGAGATCCCGCTCGACCCTCCCGGTTTTGTCGTGTCCATGACCGTCAACGCGGCCCTGGACCAGTTCAAGAGCGCCTATGTCCGGCGCCGGACGGGAGAGTCAGAGTTCGCCCACCTGCTCGACAGCCGCTCTAGCCCGCTGGAGACACTGGAAGAAGAGGAAGAGCGGGCAATGATCGCGGCGCAGGCTGCCCACCTGCTACGGAGGATCGGGCGCATGCCTGTCCCGTATCGCAGCGTGATCAGGCTCCGCTACGTGAAAGGACTGTCGTCTCGCGAGACCGCGAAGCGCCTGGACCTGCAGGAAGGCACCGTGAAGATGCGGGCCTTCCGAGGTCGTCGCTGGCTCCTCGAGCGGTGACGACGGCGGAAGACGCTGCCCTCTTCCCTCGCCGCATTGGTCTCTCCGTGCATGCCAAGCGAAAGGGGACGGTTGAGATACGGATCTTCATCCGGTTGCCCTCCGGACAGGACCACCGCGCGGGGACCCTGTGCGTCCCCTCCTACACCTGGACGGCCATCTGGAAGCCGGTGCTCGTGCGCGGGGCGCATGCAGTCAGGGTCGAGTTGGTGATTGACGACAGCCGCGCCCACCGGGCGCCATAGCCCTGCCGCGCAAAGCTCCTAGCTTCTCTCCGTTTCTTATCCGAGGATTTCTCCATGGCATCTCAGGTCTCGACCGGAACGCTCGTCGCGTACCTCGCGGCACTGGCGTCTGACACACTCAAGATCGGCCTGCTCAAGAACACCTACTCTCCCAATCCCGACCACAAGTTCGTCAGCGACGTCAACACTCACGAATGCGGCGTGTCCGGATACACGGGCGGATTCGGCGGTGCGGGCCGCAAGACGCTGGCGTCCAAGACGATCACGGAAGACACGACGAACAACCGCGCCGTTCACGATGCCGCGGACCCGTCCACGTGGACGGCGCTGGCGTCCGGCGAGACGTTGCGCTTCGCGTTCGTCTGCAAGGAAGTGACGAACGACGGCGCGTCTCCGCTGCTCGCGGTGCTGGACTTCGGCGCCGACAAGATCCTCAACGGTGGCGACTTCTCGGTGGCGCTCAACTCGTTGGGCATCTCCTACATTCAGACCTGATAGCGAGGGCGTGAACATGGCCGATACGGTGCAGGTAGGTTCATCGTTGGTAATCGACGGTCGCGTGTGGACCGTGCAGTCGTTTGACGGGCCGCTGTGCCGGTCCACCGCCACGGTGGAGACGGACGGCGTCGAGAAGGTGCATGCCATCACGTGCAGCACCTCCGAGCTCCAGCCGATGGGTGGCGGGCTGTTCGCGCTGCCTGGCCGTATCGAGAAGCGGCTGCCGCGCGAGGGCGAGATTGGCGTCGCGGTCGCAACGGCGAAAGGACCCGCCTGATGCCGCTGTATCTCGCGTTGGAAAGCAGCACGAAGAACCGCCTGCGGCAGGGGCTCCTACAAGAGGAAGTGGAGCCGATCACGGCGACCGAAGAAATCCTCGTCCTGGCAAGCAGGGACGCGGCTCCTGACGAGGCGGTAGAGAGGTACGATCCGGCGGTGATGGACTTCGTGCTGATCAACCCGCCTGTCACGTGGTACAGGACTAAGATCAGCAAGCGCGAGTTTCGGAACCGGCTCGGACAGGCGGTGCGAATGCAGATTCTCGTTCTACGCAATTCCACCTCGACCGATCCACAGGACGTGCAGGTGCGCCTCCTGCTGGAAGACATGAAAGAGACGCTCGACTCGGTGAACGAAGTCGATCTCGAAAACCTCGACACGGTTGCTGGCGTCAACGGGCTTGTGCAGATCGGCGCGATGGGACTCCTCACGTTCTCCGCCGCTGACGCGGTGCGCGTTCTTGCACCTTCAACGGTTGAGGCAGAGTAATGGCAATCGTTCTCTACACTCCTGGCACACCCATCGTCTTCAGTTCATCGGGCACGGGTGGTGCGGTGCTGACGCCGACATCGGTGACGACTGGTGCAGGCCGGATCTCTGCGCGTCATGATCGCGGAGCTGGTGCCATCGAAGCGATGTACGAATGGCACGCGTCACTCGTGACGGCGACCGCGCCGACGATTGGCCGCACGCTGCGATTCTTCTGGGCAGGCGCGAACGCAGCGACGGGCGCGGCGAATACCGACGGCGGATTCAGCGAGACGGATCAAGCCCTTTCGTCGATTGACCGGCTCCGCAATCTGCACTCGATGGGACAGGTACAAGCGGACATCGCCAGCAATCCGTCCACGTTGGTTGGGCGCGGCTTGGTGGAGATTCGCACGCGCTATATCCAAGCCGCATTCTGGAACGATCTCAACTGCTCACTGTCCGGCACCGCTGCTGATTTGGTGCTGACGCTGACGCCAGTTCCCGACTCGTTCTAGCGATGTCGCTGCGCGTGAAGAACAGTTCTGCCGAGGCCATCGTCGAGGGCGGCGGCGTGTGGCAGCATCGCGGCACCGCGTTCACTGTTGTCTGGTGGGATCGTCTAGAGATTCTCGGCATCGTTGGCTGTCGTCCGATTGACGTGGCCGCAGGCAACACGCGCCGCGTGCATTTGCTGCGCGGGCCGGTGGGCGGCACGCTGGCGATCAACATGGGCTTCACTGGCACGAACGGTGTATTCAATGTCGCTGGTTTGCCAGAGGATAACACATGGCACTTCAACGCCATCACGTACAACGGGCAATCAACGGCAAACGTGCCGCTGTTCTACTATGATGGCGAGACGAAAAGTGTCACGGTCACCACGACGCCATCGGGTGCGCTCTCGACGATTCTGACAACGGACACGGCGACGTATGGCAACCGGCAAAGTTTGGCGTCGGCGGTGCCGGGCAATTTGGCGCACGTTGCGATGTGGGGCGATACGCTGCTGTCGGCTGACGAGATTCGCGAGGTGTATCGGCGCGGACCGCTTGCGATCAGCCGCAAGCCGACGCTCTACCGTCCATTCGATCCGAACCTACCGGGCGGCATCATGCGTGCGCTCGGTGCGCGCGACAGCGATCACCTGCACCCAGTGAACGGCAACGTGTGGCCGCGTGGTGATGCCGATGATCCGTACGATGGCGCATACGTGGGCGGCCGTCGTTGGCGTGCTGTCTCGCGCACGATCTATCGGCCCGTTGTTGGTTCGTCCGGGTCGTTCCCGCAGACCGCGACGTGCGGAGTCGCGGTGGCCACGGCCAGCGGGCACAACGCCGCCGTGACGCTGGGCGGAATCACCGCCACGCCCGCGGTGGCGGTTGCGACCGCGACCGCCCATGCGCCGACCGTGTCCATGGTGCTGGCCGCGACGGCGGGTGTCGCCAC
>Ga0154020_10000684_pt1 | contig 41540 bp, 25 predicted proteins | sample Klosneuvirus_201_FD_109709 | JGI IMG/M metagenome (GOLD analysis project Ga0154020, IMG submission 109709) | Active sludge microbial communities from wastewater, Klosterneuburg, Austria - Klosneuvirus_20160825_MG | ecosystem: Engineered > WWTP > Aerobic digester > Activated sludge | place... | reverse complement strand
TCTAAATAAGGAGTCATCTCCTGGGAAATAAATAAAACTTTCGCTTTCTTCATACTTGTCTTGGATTTACTATTTTGGCACGCAAAGATACGGATTTTAAGCTAATCTTTCAAGACTTGCAAGTACCCCTGTCGTTAAATGCTGTTTTTATATTAATAATCAGCTTGTTGATAGCTAAGGATCTGGTTCTTTAGCAAATAATTTATCGAAGCATCAATATAGTCAAAAAAAATCAGAATTTGCGTGTTTATTTAAAATTAAAACGGTTTTGAAGCTAATTCAGGCGAGAGAATTCAAGGCGGACTAAGGAAAGATGTGTTTTTAATCATTTCAATAAATAGAGTAATGCTTATTCATCTATTAAAGAATGAACATTTAAAAGATAAAATGCAGCTATTTGATAATATAAAAGGATTGCAGCATGCCGTGTCTGCTGCTAAGCATCGTCAAATGAAACTTGGGTTTGTTCCGACAATGGGTGCCTTGCACAAAGGTCATTTGAGTTTGGTTGAATTGGCACGTAAAGAGAATGATCTGGTCGTCGTGAGCATATTTGTGAACCCGACTCAGTTCAACAATGCAGATGACCTTAAAAATTATCCCCGAACCCTTGATGCGGATCTGGAGATCTTGAAAGAGTTGAATCCTCATTTAGTTTTTGCTCCTACTGTTGTTGAAATTTATCCCGCGCAAGGTATTACTGTACCTGCCGTCAAGCTTGGTTTGCTTGAAAGAACTATGGAAGGGAAACACCGTCCGGGGCATTTTAATGGGGTGGTTCAGGTGGTGGCCCGTTTGTTTGATATTGTTCATCCGGATCGGGCTTATTTTGGATCAAAGGATTTTCAACAGCTTGCGGTGATTCGCGAAATGACCAGACAACTGAACCTGCCAATCGAGATCAGGTCCGGAGAGACTATTCGTGATGCTGACGGACTTGCCATGAGCTCCAGAAATATTTTGTTAAGTCGGCAAGAGCGGGAAGATGCAGCGAATATATCCAAAGCTCTTTTTTACGTACGTGATAACTGGAAAAATAAAAATGCAACCGACCTTTGTGCTGAAGCGGTTTCAAGAATAGAGAAAAACGGACTCATGAAAGTAGAGTATCTGGAATTGGCGGATAGTACAACGCTTGATCCGATATATGATTTTGATCAGAGTACTGTTCCACGTGTTTTCACGGCTGTGCAGGTCGGGAAGGTGAGGTTGATAGATAACGTTGGCATTGTTAAGGGCGAAAATTGAGGTCTCTATCGGTAAATAATTCTTTTTACAGATTTCAGAGCACTTTTGGAGTGGCCGAAATATGTCTGTAGTTTAGTTCCTCATCCAAATGTTCTAAAGGCAGGCAAAGCTCTACGCGGGTTCCTTCACCGGGAGAGGAGCGAATGTGTACATGTCCATTTAACATATTTGCTCGTTCTTTCATTCCAAGCAAACCGAATGAAATTTTATTTGAAATGTCTTTTTCGTAGAAGCCGGTGCCGTTATCAGAAATCACAATTTTTAAATTCGATGATTCTTCAAAGCAGTGTATATTAATGCTTGTCGCACGAGCATGCTTAGCGATATTATTGAGGGATTCCTGAATAATTCTAAAGATAGCAATCGATCTGGAAGGACTGATGATATAGTGTTCAGATTCGCAATTGAAGAAAGTTTTAATATCATAGCGCTGAGTAAAATCCTTGACTTGCCATTCAAGAGCGGCAAATAAACCAAGGTCATCCAAAATTGATGGTCTCAATTCAGTATTGATTCTTTTTACAGTTGCCGAAGATTCCTGAACAAGCGCAATGGCATCGTCTATTTTGTGTATGATTTTTTTATCTGGAGTATTTGAAGATTTTTTTATCCAGTGCAAATCGAGACTGATAGCTGTGAGTTGTTGTCCCAGTTCATCGTGCAATTCTCTCGATAAAGATGCTCGTTCTTCCTCTCTTACGTTTTGAAGATATTCAGACAGCCTTCGTAACTCTTCATTCATTATCAGAATATCCTCCTCGGCTTTTTTCTGCCAGGTTGTTTCTCTTACCACCGACAAAATTTCATTAGCATTAATTTTTGCGTAGCGTGCTTCGAAGCTTCTATTCCCGTCCGGGCCTTCAAGATGATAATTGTGAAGAATCGTTTTATTGTTTTCAGTGCAACTTTTAATGTTAGCCAGAACTTCTTTAGCCAGGAGGGGTGGCATTATCTCAGTTACATTTTTATTAAGAAAAAAATCGGGTGATGATATAGTCTCCATTTTGGTCGGATTGTGATGGTAAAGAAACACCCCGTCCTTCCGTATGATAAAAAGCATATCAGGCAGAGCCTGCAGAATCGCATTGTTGCGTTGTCCGCTTATGGCAAGTTCCTTAGATTGTTCATTCACCAGTCTTTGCAATTTGGCAGGCTCCCGAAAAATATTAGTGATAAAAAGAGCAGAAATTATTGAAAACAGAATTCCAAAACCAGCTAAAGAAAAAATTCCATATAAAGATTTTAATGGATGAGTTGGAATGACCTGAAGAGTCCATTCCCCTACATTGATATAAGCAGTTTCGGCACTGTGAAAATCGCTATTATTGTCATTCGAGAGAAAATATTCTCGCTCTTGAGAGTCCGGATTAATTTTGGAAAACTGAAACTTATATCCGACATTTTCACTTGGGTCAATTCCGGCATTTCGGAAAAGGGTGCCAAGCCTGATAACCACCGCAGAGAATCCCCAAAACTTGTTGTCTATGAAAATTGGGAGTCTGCCTACAATTCCTGGGCCTCCTTGCTTTAATTCAAAAGGCCCCGCAAAAAACATTTTTCGTCTCTCAATAGCTTTGAAGGCTTCTTTGTTTCTGGTGCTGTCTTTTAAAATATTATAATTGAGAACGGATTTATTCGCTTCATAAGGGTAAACATATTTAATGATGCCGCCAGGAACCAATTGAACTGCATCTACTGATCGGTTTGATCGAACTATTTCCTCTGCTACCTTCTCAAAATTAACTGGTACTCCATTATCATTGATGGATAAGGCTAGACTAAATGCGGCCAGTTCACTATTGTCGAGTGTCTGATCAATATTCTGATCAATTGCTTTAATGATATTACTCAGCTCTCGTTGAGTGTTTTTCTTTTCAACCTGGTAAGATAAAAAGGTGACAAATGCACTTATTCCCAATAATATAATGAAGGAGATGAATCCTGTAGTAATCGGTCTGGCGAGAAACCAATTGTAGGAATTCTGTCCATATTTTTTTTTAGTGTTCATTCTTCAGTATTCAGAAATTTATCAGGAATAATTCGCAAAGCTAAATCCCAAAACTGTTGGAATTCTTAATAAGTTAATTTTGAGTATAAAGGGTTTAATTTGAACCAAAATAGGATAAACACTTTAAACAGCTAAAAAGTTTTCGATCATTGTAATCACAGAGTCGACATCTGCTTTGCTAGTGGATCTTCCCAAAGAAAATCGAAGGGAAGACATTGCCTCTGCATCACTTTTTCCCATCGCTCTCAATACATGTGATGGCTCAGGAATTGCTGAAGTGCATGCAGAACCTGTCGCTAGTGCCAAATGATTTAATTTCTTTATCATTTCATCAGCTTTTATGCCGGGAAATAAAATATTGCTTGTATTGGGAAGCCTCAAAGAATTTTTTCCATTGACATTTTCATCAATATTTCGGCTCAATGTTATTTCAAGGTCGTCTCGTAATTTTTTGAGTCGTTCATATTCCTTTGGGATTATTGTTTTACTGAGTTCACAAGCTTTTCCGAGGCCTACAATTCCGGGAACATTAAGTGTTCCGCTTCGTCGGTTATTTTCATGCCCCCCACCATCCTGTTGTGCGGTTATATGAACCCTTGGCCCTCGTCTTCTGATGTACAAGGCTCCGCAGCCTTTTGGTCCATACATTTTGTGCGCGCTGATCGTAAGAATATCTATCCCTGAATTTTCGACATCAACTTCAATTTTTCCGCAGGCTTGTGTGGTATCGCTCATAACAAGGCAATTTTTTTCATGCACGATGTCTGAAATTTCTTTTAGCGGAAGTATAACACCGGTTTCATTGTTGGCCAGCATACCGCAGAACATAATCGTTTTGGCTGTAATGGAATGTCTCAACTGGTTTAAATCAATCTGACCTTGAGCATCTACAGGAAGGTATGTAATCTCCGCACCGTATTTTTCAAGATGCTTACATGTATCCAATACGGCTTTATGCTCAGTGGCAATTGTTACGATATGTTTTCCTTTTGTGCTGTAACTTTCAAATACTCCTTTGAGGGCGAGGTTAATGGATTCAGTTGCTCCGGAAGTAAATATAATTTCGTTTTTCTCTGCAGCAATCAGCGCTGCGACTTGTTCACGCGCCACTTCCACTGCTTCCTCAGCAATCCATCCATAACTGTGAGTTTTGCTTGCTGCATTTCCGAATTTATCGCTGAAATAGGGAAGCATACATTCCAGAACAAAGGGGTCCACCGGAGTCGTAGCATTGAAATCAAGATAGATCATCCTATTCATAAAAGCTGTTAAACATATTTATTTACTTTTGAACGATTCAAAAATACAGAAAATGCATACAGCAGCCGCCCATCCTCACGAAGAGAAACATTTTGAACAGTCACAAACGGTACGGGATGTCGTAATAGGAATGGCAGATGGATTGACAGTCCCATTCGCTTTGGCTGCAGGATTAAGTGGGGCAGTGAGTAATAACGACATCATCGTAACGGCAGGACTTGCAGAAATCGTTGCAGGGTCCATTGCTATGGGACTGGGTGGATTTCTTGCCGGCAAGACTGAGATAGAGCACTATGACTCAGAACTAAAGAGAGAATATGATGAAATCGTTACTCATTACGATACAGAACGCAATGAGGTAAAAGAAATATTTGGGAACTACGGTCTCTCACCCGAATCACAGGAGTTAATCATGACCGAAATGGAGAAGGATCATGATAAATGGGTGGAGTTCATGATGCGTTTTGAACTTGGATTGGAGAAGCCCGACATTCATCGCGCAAAGAAAAGTGCCTTGAATATCGGACTTGCATATGTTGTTGGAGGAATTGTGCCTTTAATGGCTTATGTTTTTACGGAGCAACCTCACGAGGGGCTGGTCTATTCCAGCATTATTACTGTTGCATGCCTGCTCTTCTTTGGGTATTTTAAAAGTCGTGCTACCGGACAAGATCCTATCAAAGGGGCATTTCAGACCAGTTTAATTGGAATTCTGGCTGCGGCGGCTGCCTACTCCATCGGTTTGCTTTTTACTTAAGATCTTGCTTAGTGATTTAGTCCGAATCTCTGTTTTTTGATCAATAATGGTCATGAGATTTAATCTTAATGATACATTCATGTTATTCACCAATTCAACACATAAGTTTAACCCTAAAATAACAAGGTTCATCGTCATTTTTAAGTCATTTACGGAATAATTGATTGCCCATCACATCATTTTTGCTTAAATTTGTGGGTTCACCACTTGCCTGTCTTAAGAACCGGATGTTAACTAAAATATACTTTTTTTCTGTGCGGTTCTTTACCGGATTTTTATTGTTGTTCTTTTTAGGAACGATGACCATGAAGGTCCAAGCTCAGGTGACACTTGCCGGTGCTGCTGCAGGTAACGGACCATATACCACATTAGGTGCGGCTTTCACAGCGATCAATGGATCGGCGCAAGGTGGCTTAGTCATTACTATTTCGATCACAGGAAATACGAATGAATTGGTATCAGCCATATTGAATGCAGGCACATGGACATCAATTACCATTTCCCCATCTGGCGGGGCAGCCCGAACGGTTTCAGGGAGCATAAATGGTCCATTAATAAGTTTGAATGGTGCTGACCTTGTGAGAATTGATGGGTTGAACATCGGAGGGAATACACTTACGATCACAAATCAAAACACTTCAGCGACAGCCTCGACAATAAAATTTTTAGAAAATGCACAGAATAATCAGGTTGTCAATTGTGTGATTCTAGGAGCTTCTACAGGAGCAAGCAACTCTTCGGAAGGGGCGACTGTGCTTTTCTCAACTTCTACAAGTGCAGGCACAGGCAATGACAACAACCTTATTGCCACAAACGATATTGGTCCTTTCGGGGCGAATCTTCCTGCTCAAGCTGTGAAAAGTCTTGGAACTGCAGCCAAAGAAAACAGCAATAATATCATTAATAATAACAGAATTTATGATTTTTTTGCTGCATCAAATCTAAGTAATGCCAGGGGGATAATGGTTGGGGCGAATTCTACTTCGTTCAATATTACTTCAAATAAAATCTATCAGACTGCAACACGTACGGCCACGACAAGTGGAACAAATCTCTTCTCATTTATTGATATTCAATTCGGATCGGGTTATAATATCATAGGAAACGTGATGGGGTTTGCCAATGCATCCGGAACAGGCAATACTATCATTGTTGGAGGTTCACCTGTAATAGCATCGATGGTTCAGGCCTTGGTAGTAAGTCAAACAACAAACTTGGCAACTTCAATAAATTCTAATACAATTGCAGGAATTGACCTCACGTCCAGCAGAGCAACATCTACAAGTGGAGAAAATATTTTTATTGGCGTTCACTTTTCAGGCGCCAGTTCCGGTCCGATAAGTTTCGTTGGGAATACCATAGGTAGTGGGACTGCCACGAGTTCGATTCAGATACGATCTGCGTCAGTTGGCGGTGCAAGTCCAAAACCGGTTGCCTGTATATATAACAGGACAACCAGTGCTAGCATTACGATTGACAATAATATTATCGGCGGAATAGCACTCACTTTCATAGGAAATGCTGGCCTGGATTTATTTCAGCTCAATGGAATTTTAAATGAGGGCGATGGGCAATTAAATATCACAAACAATACGATTGGAGGATCTGTTGCAAACAGTATTACTTCCTCGCATTTGTCCGGTAACCTTGTTGGTATTAATAATACCCGGGCTAATTCGTTGGTTACAATGCAAGGTAACACCATCCGTAACTTAACTCACACCAATGCCAATACAGGTACAAATGCAGCCGCATCAGTGATTGGAATTCTTGAAGCCCCAAGTTCAGCATTAGTTGCAAATGTTGTTATCGCAAACCAGATTTATAATTTGAGCAACACATTTGTCTCGTCTTCTGCACAAATTCATGTGAAAGGGATTTTACTTAGGTCTTTTACTTCCAATGGTGCTCTTACTAATCTGATCGAACGAAATATCATCAACGGACTTAGTGTAACTTCTACTGCAGCGGGGTCATCAATCAACGGGATTCATTTACTGGCGACAGGGGCAACGTTTGTTTTTGTGTTCAATAATATGATAAGTCTTGGAACTGGAATCACAGGCAATCTTGTAATATTAGGAGTAAGACAAGATGGACTGGCTTGTATTTATAATCACAACTCTGTGCGAATTGTGGGGACTGCCTCCGGAACAGACCTCTCTGCATGCTATTCATATACAACCGCAGGATTCGTATTTCGTTCCTGGAATAATATTTTTTACAATGAACGAACAGGGGGAGGAAACAATCACTATACCTTACATACATCGGCCATCATAACCAATTACCAGGCTGCAAATAATTTATATTATTCTACTGGTCCTGCATTTGCAATGTATAATAATGTTGCTCGTGCTAATCTTGCAGCATTAACTGCAGCTTTTCCAACCCAGAACCTGCCTGCTAACACGAAACAATTACCGGTTGTGTTTACCTCTGCAACAGATCTTCATACTTCTGATTTAAATGTTCGTAATGCTGGTCTAAGCCCTTTACCACAACCTGTTCTCGTTGATATTGACAATACTGTTCGTCCCGCATGTGTTGATATTGGCTGTGATGAATTTGTTGGTGGACCAATACCCGGAACCGCCTTTACGTGGATGGGTTATTTGAACACGAACTGGTGCGAGCCTTGTAATTGGGACAGAGAGGTACTTCCGGTGGCAACAGACGATGTAATCATCAAAGACGACAGACCCAATTACCCATTGCTCAATGCATCACCTTGTACCGGTGATGAAGCAGTGCATGATTTTACGATGATGCAAAATGCCACACCTGCAAAGAGTGCAACGATTAATCTTGCAACTTATACATTAAGTGTAACAGGTGATGTTAGCATTGCTGGTACTTGTTCCTGTACCGGATCTACAGCATTTACTGCTTTAAATACCGGTCTCATCGATTTGACAGGAACCAATCAATCGCAGAGTGTTGATATACGCGCAGCCAACGGCAACTACCCGGGAACTATTTGTAAGCTGAGAGTGAATAAAACACAACCAACCGGCGCTGCTAGTGCTAACCATGAGGCTTACCTCAGAGGCAATCTGCTCATTCTTTTTAATCTTGACTTTGCTAATGGAGTTCTGCTTTCTAAGACAGCCGGAACTTTCGATGCCGACGAATTAACGGCAGCTAACTACAAAACAATTACCATATTCAACAGTGAGGCATCTGCAGTTACGAGACAAACTATTGGCGCTCAAGATACGCGGAATGGATTTTTTCAGGGAAGATTAAATCGACGTATAAAAACCGGTTCGAATGAATACCTTTTTCCTTTGGGATTCCGACTTAGTGGTGGAACAGGTGTCCTGGGAAATTATTTTTATACGCCGGCTTTGATGAAGATGAATTCGGTTACAAGCAGTCAGTATCTCACCGGAACCTATCTTCATAATCAAAATAATCCGACAGCAGATGGAGTTGGAATTGGTTTTACCGGCCATGGTTGTATGAATGCATTTGAAATTGATGATCAGGGAGGAGCGACGGCAACTACCTGCAACAACAAGGAGATTGATATACTCAGTACATTTTACTGGGATTTTCAAGAGAGTACAGGTGCTTTGGCTACTGGCGATCCTGCCACAAGTCCGGGTGCACTGGGTGCAGTCAATTACGACCTGGAAACCGCAGGAGATGTTTATGGACTTCTTGCACAGGACGGCTTAACAGGATCTGAGTTGAGATTGCTTCAGCGCCCGAGTGTAGTGATACCCGGAAATGTCGGACAAGGACCCTTTGTTACTACAGAAGGGACACATAACGGCGCTAACATCAGCGCGAACACGGGTATCGCACAATATTCGATTGCAGCTGCAGGTCTTGATGGTGCCAGAAGAGATGGGCTGACAGTATTCGGAGGCTTTGCTTCTGCAGGTAATGGCCCTTCACCTTTGCCTGTTGAATTGTTAAACTTCCAGGCTGAACGTTATGGCGATAAGCATGTTCTTTGCAGCTGGGAAACAGCAACAGAAATTAATAATGATCATTTTGAAATTGAAGCAGCGAGAGATCGTGGCGGTATATTGGTATTCGAGAAAATCGGATTAGTGATGGGTGCCGGCACTACTTCACAAATACAGGGTTATTCATTCATTGATGAGCATCCTCAGCCCGGAAAAAATTATTACCGTCTTCGTCAGGTCGATTATGATGGAACTGCCGGTTATTCAAAGATGGTTGTTGTGCAATTTAATTCAGGAAAGAAATTTGATCTGCTTGCAGCTTCACCAAATCCGTTTAAATCAAATCCGGTTTTGTTTTTACAGACAGAATCAGGAGGACCACTTGTGATACAGGTTGAAAACTCTTTAGGGCAAATAATTCTGAAAAAAGAAGTTGTTTTGTCAAGAGGAAGCAGCAGTCTTGTTTTGGATCTGCCGGCCGAGCTCTCTTCCGGACTCTATTTTGTGAGGACCGTTTTTGATGATGAGCAGCAGGTGAATCGATTGATGAAACAGTAGAATCATTTTTCGGTTATTTTGAATGCCCATTGGATTAATACCTGAGCCAAGCATGTTTAAGGATCAGGGAAGAATAACTGATGGGATTATTGGTAAGGATAGGTTCCCGTTTGATTGGAGTAATTTATTTATTTCACAAATGACTTGGTAGCCACTTCGTAAATCTGAGAAGTGAACAGAATATTTTTCTTTCCATTGCCCGACACTTATAAAAAGTTATCCGTATTCCTTTATTAAGAAATGAATTGTAAGAAACCGGAATCAGCTGGTTTTTTTTCGGTTATAATTAATCTTCCTGAGATAATTTACACCAAGACAAATTAAGTTATAGGCTTAGTCATATAATTTAAGATTGCCAAATGAAACATGTTTCAATCACAAGTCGCCCTTCAGTTTTGGTAAGAAAAAAAATGAAGGATAGTCATACTTTCGCTGAAATAATCGAGGCCAATTGTTACATATTTCTGCACATGCTTACGTGTCTCACGACGTTGACCTTGCTGTCGAGCATGTCGCAATAAGGGTTGAAAGCAAATACAAAATATTTCCGGAAAATATATTATCCGGTCACTTGGGTTTTTGCGAAAATAATTTTGTAAGATTTAATCAAATATTTAATCAAATATTATTTCATTGATTCAAGATACCGTGGATTTCGGTAAATTAATTTCAGGCCTCATAATTTCAAACAAAAACATGTTTATAACGCGGTGAATTCCCATGCATCTGCGCATTCTAAAAATCAGGAGCCAAAATGAAGAAACCGGTTTCTGTTCAAATTGATTACAATTCTATCGTTCAAGGCTTATCTTTACACAGGAGCGAAGCTATTCTAAATTCACAATTATTTATTTGAAGAGTTGAATGACGAAAACGACACATACGATTTATATTGGTTCAATGGCTCTTGTAACCATTTTGGTTACGATATATTTGAGCCATGTAGGATATTCCTACTATACTACACCAATAGAAGAGCGATTCTATCATTCACAACATGCCTGGTTTAAACCAAGTGGTCCTTTCGGGCATGGACTTGGGATTCTTGGAACTCTAATGGTTGTTGTAGGGGTGTTTCTTTACATTGCCAGGAAAAGATACAATTTCTTGTCAAAATATTTGAGGCTTAAATATCTCCTTGAATTTCACATTTTCCTTTGTGTTCTGGGACCGATTATGATTTTGTTTCATACAGCATTCAAATTTGGGGGCCTCGTTTCCGTAGCCTTTTGGAGTATGGTGCTGGTTGTTGCCAGTGGTGTGATAGGTCGATTTATTTACATTCAAATACCACGAACCATAGAAGGCCGTGAGCTTACTTTGAATGAAGTAAAAAGCATGAAGGAAGACTTGTCTGAAATGCTGAAAAGCAGAACTGAACTGAACGATCAATTGATTCCAATAATCTCAGGAAGCTCTGATACACAAAATCCCGCCTTCGGAGGGTCGTCGTTTATCTTCAAATATTTTCAGGACAAAAGAACAATCAGATTGGTCAGGCATACTTTGAAGCGAAATGGCATAAATCGAGTTGAAAGGAGATCAATCATTGAATTGATTTGGAAAGAAATCTCACTTGCAAATCGCATTAGCAGATTGCAAACAATGCAAAAATTATTTAAGTACTGGCACGTCGCTCATTTACCCTTTGCACTGATCATGTTGATAGTGCTTATCATACATGTAGCCGTTACCCTGGCTTTCGGTTATAAATGGATATTTTAATGGAAGTTCTGATAGAACAAATATCGATTTACGGAATTGTCGCTCTTATTTGCGCAGTTACAGTCTATGCCTATTTGAGAAAGAACAAGAAGACGTCAAAGCAAGTAGAGGAAAAAGTTGCGATCGCAAAAGAGGAAGGTCTCTTTGAGCCAATTTCATTGCATCCTTTCATCGATCTGAATATATGCATCGGCAGCGGAGCATGCATCACTGCTTGTCCTGAAAAGGATATATTAGGCTTAGCTCATGGTAAAGCCACCGTGATCAACGCTTCCAATTGTGTCGGACATGGCGCGTGTTTTCATGCCTGTCCCGTTGAAGCCATTTCATTACGCATCGGTACCGAAAAAAGAGGGGTTGACCTTCCGCATATCAATGAAAACTTTGAAACAAATGTCAGAGGTATATATATCGCCGGGGAGTTGGGTGGAATGGGACTGATAAAAAACAGTACGGAACAAGGTCAGCAGGCTATAGATAATTTAATGCAGGTTAAAAAGCCTTCAATGGAGAATGTACTCGATGTGCTCATTATAGGTGCCGGTCCCGCAGGCATCGCAGCGACCCTGGCTGCTAAGAAGTATAATTTAACTTCTGCTACTCTGGAGCAGGATTCTCTTGGAGGAACAGTCTACACCTTTCCTCGAACAAAAATCGTGATGACGTCCCCTATGGATCTTCCGCTCCATGGAAAAATAAAACTTACGGATACTTCGAAAGATGAATTACTTGATCTATGGAATTCGGTTATTTCTCAACACGATTTGAAAATTACTGAGCATACGAAAGTGGAATCTATCATTCCATTGGAAAACGAAACATTTAAGGTGACAACCAACACTGATAAGGTATATATTTGTCAGAATGTCGTGCTTGCTATAGGAAGAAGGGGTACACCTCGTAAATTAAATGTGCCGGGAGAAGAATTACCCAAAGTTGCCTATCGTTTGATTGAACCGGAACGAAAATCAAATCAAAATATTCTTGTCGTCGGTGGCGGAGATTCAGCGATTGAATCGGCTTTACTTTTAAAGGATGCAAATAATGTTATTTTGTCCTACAGGCAGGATAAATTCGCAAGACTTAAACCAAAAAACAAGGTGTTTATTTCAAATGCTATTGAAGATAAGTCATTACAAGTGATATTTAATTCCAATCTGGAATCAATAAGCGATAAGTCGATCATATTAAATACTAACGGAGAAAAAAAGGAACTTGCAAATGATTATGTGTACATCTTTGCCGGCGGGGAGTTGCCCACTAAGTTTCTTGAAAATGCAGGTGTAGAGATCCAAAAGCGATTCGGTTATGTTATGAAAAAACACAGGTAAAAATAGCTTGAAACAAGTATATCTTCATATAATACTTCTCATTTGTACTTTTACAAATGGCTACGGACAAATTTCCCCGGGAGATTTAACCATGGCACATGCTGCCTATGAAGGAATGAGTAATTGTGTTCTGTGCCATGATCTGGGCGATAAAGTTTCAAGCACCAAATGCCTGGATTGCCATAAAGAAATTCAGGCATTGATAAAACAAAAAAGAGGTTACCATTCAGGTACCGATGTAAAAAACAAGGATTGTATCGAATGCCATAGCGAACACCACGGCAGAAAATTCGACATGACCCGCTTTGACGAGAAAAAATTTGATCACGAATTGGCTAAGTATGAATTGGAAGGCAAGCACGCCACTACCGAATGCCGTGATTGCCATGTCGCTGAAAATATACAGGATCGTGAAATTAGAAAAAGACAGGACACATATCTCGGCTTGGATCAGAATTGCCTGTCTTGTCATGATGATTTCCACCAAAAAACACTGTCAAAAGATTGTGATAAGTGTCATAATATCGAAGCATTCAGACCGGCTAAGTTATTTGACCACGATGAGACTGAATTCAAACTGAAGGGTAAGCACATAGAAGTAAAATGTGTCCTGTGTCACGATACGATTCAACGTGCCGGTAAAAAATTTCAGGTCTTCGCCAACGTAGCACATAAAAAATGTAATGATTGTCATAAGGACCCGCACAATGATAATTTTATCAATTCTTGTGCGGAATGCCATGTCGAAACTTCATTCAATGATTTTACAGGAAGAAAAAACTTTGATCATAATAAAACGAATTTTGCTTTAAAAGGAAAGCATAACAATGTCGATTGTTTTAAATGCCATAAGGATAGCAAAAATCCTGAAACGATATTTACAGATCGACTTGGAGTTGTTGAAAATGATTGCGTAAAATGTCATAAAGATGTTCATGAAGGAAAATTCGGAACTGACTGTGCCAAATGCCATAATGAAAAAGGTTTCAGAACCTTAAAAACAATGGAGTTTTTTGATCACAAACTAACCGACTTCCCCCTTGAAGGAAAGCACGTCAAAGTGGATTGCAAGAAATGCCATGAGGACAAAACTACAAAGGCAATTGATTTTTCCCGATGCAGTAATTGTCATAAAGACTATCATGAAGGAGAATTCAAGACTGATGGAGTTGCTGCAGATTGCAATACCTGTCATAGTTTGAACGAAGGTTTTGAGTTTAGTTTGTTTACAATTGAAAGACATCAGGATAATAAATTTAAACTCGAAGGCGCACACGTGGCAACTGCTTGTTCAGACTGCCATCTTAAAGATAAAAAATGGAAGTTCAGAAATATCGGATCCACATGTACAGAGTGTCACAAAAACGAACACGGCACACGCTTTGAACGTAATGGAGTGACAGACTGTGAACGATGCCACGTCTCTGATACATGGTTTCCAAGCAAGTTCAATCATGATGAAACGAAATTTCCCTTAACCGGAAAACATAAGGAAGCAGAATGTCTTGCCTGTCACTTCACTAAATTAGAAGACGGAAAGGTTAAAGTTGAATATACAATAGCAAAATTCGAATGTATAGACTGTCATCAGTAATTTTACTCATGCTTGCCTTTATGCAGGCCATGGCACAATCTCCACACGGAGATTCGTTCAAAATTGATTGTGCATCATGTCACAGTGCTTCCGGCTGGGCCGTTGTCACTGATTCCATTAAATACAATCATAACGAGACGAATTTTGCGCTAAGCGGAATTCATACAAAAACTGATTGCAAGGCTTGTCACGTCAGCTCCATATTTTCAGATGCTCCATCCCAGTGCTCCAGCTGTCATACGGATGTTCACACTATGTCTGTTGGCAACGATTGCTCGAGATGCCATACGACGAATAGCTGGTTAGTTGATAATATTCCTGAATTACATGAAGAAAGCGGTTTTGCTTTAACCGGTTCTCACAGCAATTTAAGCTGCGTGGATTGTCATCGTTCAGAAACAAACCTGCGATTTGACCGAATAGGAAATGATTGCATCAACTGTCATCAGAAAGATTTTTTGGCAGCTAAGGATCCTGATCATAGCACAGGAGGATTTTCAACAAATTGTATTGAATGCCACGATCCGGTCAGCAACGGTTGGAACTCTGATAATTTCAATCATGAGTTCTTCCCGCTTGTCCAAGGTCATGCAATAAATGATTGCAGGGCCTGCCATCAAACAACTAATTTTTCTGATGCATCCAGTGCCTGCAACTCTTGTCATATGCAGGATTTCAATGCTACAACAAACCCTAATCACACTGCTGCACATTTTCCTACAGATTGTGCGGTATGCCATAATATTATTGCATGGACTCCAACCGGCTTCGACCATAGCAACTTCCCGCTTTTGGGTGGTCACGCTGCAGTAACAGACTGCAACGATTGCCATCATAACAATTACGTGAACACCCCTAATACCTGCAATGCCTGTCATATGCCGGATTATACAGCGACGACTAATCCGAATCACAACACGGCTCATTTCCCTACCGACTGTGCCATTTGTCATGATGAGAATGCATGGACTCCATCAAGTTTTGATCACTCCGGCTTTCCACTTTTGGGCAGTCACGCTTCGATTACAGATTGCAATGATTGCCATCACAACAGCTATATAAGCACTCCGAATACCTGCAATGCTTGTCATATGCCTGATTATACGGCAACCACAAATCCGAATCATAGCTCCGCTAATTTTCCGACCGACTGTGCCGTTTGTCACAATGAATCCGCATGGATTCCTTCGGGCTTCAATCATACGATGTTCCCGCTTACAGGTGGTCATGCAAATGTGACTGATTGTAATGATTGTCACCATAACAATTATGTAAATACGCCAAATACCTGCAACGCATGTCATATGCCTGATTATACCGCGACAACTAATCCGAATCATGGCCTTGCCCAATTTCCGACAGACTGTGCGATTTGTCATAGTGACAATGGCTGGATACCATCATCATTCGACCACAGCTCTTTCCCGCTTCTGGGTTCTCATGCTGCTATAACGAACTGCAATGACTGCCACCACGGAACTTATACGAATACTCCCAATACCTGTAATGCATGTCACAACGCAGATTATGTAGCGACAACAAATCCAAACCATAGTGCTGCTCAATTTCCGACTGACTGTGCCATATGTCATAATGAAACTGCATGGATACCTTCCGGATTCACTCATAGTATCTATCCACTCGTAGGTTCTCATGCGACAATTACAAACTGTAACGATTGTCATCACGGCAACTTTACGAATACACCGAATACCTGTGCAGGCTGTCATATGCCTGATTATAATGCTACAACAAATCCTAACCACAGTGCTTCGCAGTTTTCGACGAATTGTACAACCTGTCATGATGAAACGGGGTGGACTCCATCATCCTTTGATCACGATGCTTTGTATTTCCCGATATACAGCGGTAAGCATCAAGGCAAGTGGAGTACTTGCACAGACTGTCATACGAACTCTTCAAACTATGCTCTTTTCACCTGTATAAATTGCCATGAGCATAACAACCAGAACAGCGTGAATAATGACCATAACGGAGTATCAGGCTATACCTATACGAGTGCCGCCTGTTATAATTGCCATCCTGACGGAAGAAAATAATTTGAAGCGAGTGTGAATATTTTAGATGAGAAGAATGAGGGCCTTAATAAGTATTGTATTTGTATTTCTGTTCCTTGCAGTTAACTGCTTCGGGCAAGACAATATAAAACGATTAAGTGGTGAGGTAACATTTACTACTTCAGCGAATGCCTATGTCAAATTTTCAGCCACAGAAAAAATAAAAATCGGAGACACTCTACAACTATCAGTGAATTCTGTGCTAAGTAACTGTCTTGTTGTAAAAAATAAATCATCGGTTTCCTGCGTATGTTCAATTCTCAATGGATGTGTTCTTAAATCCGGTGATGTCGTCCTGCATCCAATCCTGCTTGAAAGTACAAAGCAAAACCCCACAAAAGAATTACGAGACAGAAGCATCAAAAAACCGATTGTTGCGATGACGCCTGAGCAAATCGACAGTGCTAACTCTGTACAGAATATTAGCGGTAGAATTTCACTGGCAAGCTACAGCAGCTTTTCTCCTTCCAGAGGAGACAACCACAGAACGATGTCCCGATTATCTCTCAATGTATCCCATTTGCAGAATTCGAGATTTTCTCTGGAATCTGACGTGAACTACAGGCAAATATTTGTTCCTGCAGAAAGTAAATCAAGATATAATACACGGCAATTTAATGTGTACAACCTTGCTTTACGCTATGAAACCCCATCTGATTTCTCTCTGATTGTCGGCAGGAAAATCAATTCGAATGCATCATCAATTGGAGCAATAGATGGTGTTCAGGCAGAAAAATATTTTGGAAATTTTTGTGCAGGGATTATTGCCGGTTTCAGACCGGATATCTTTGATCAAAATTTTAATTCAGATCTACTTCAATATGGCGGATATATTGGATTTAAAAGCAATACGAATTCATTCAGGTCACAATCGACTCTTGGGCTGTTGGAACAAAAAAATAAAGGAGCAACAGACAGACGCTATGTCTATTTTCAACACAGCAGTACGCTGGGTAAAAACCTGAACCTCTTTTCTTCTTTCGAATTGGATATTTATAATATGGTCCATGAGAAAGCGTCCTCCAATCCAAGACTAACGAATCTGTACCTTTCTACAAGCTACAGATTTGGCAGGGGAGTCAACGTTTTTTTATCATATGATTCTCGAAAGCGTATTTTATACTATGAGACATTTAAAACTGAAATAGAGAATTTATTGGACGATGATGAGGCAAGGCAAGGTGCAAGAATCCGGGTAAATGTCAAACCAATTAAAAACACCAATGTCGGGCTAAGCTATTCGAAGAGATTCCAGAGCAGCGGGCAAAATGCTTCCGATAACATGAATGGATATATCACATTTAGCAAGATACCGCTGATCAATGGTCTTCTCAACGTCAGTTATAATATAAATGCATCAAATTATCTTGAAAGTAAGATCTTATCATTCAGGCATTCGAGATATTTGTTCAAGAGCAAGCTGAATGTTGATTTTTATTACAGGATTATCGACTACAAATATACTATCAGTAAAACCAACGACAAGCTTAATACAACCTATAAGCAAACTTACATTGGATCTAATTTTACGATTCAGGCCGGAAGGAAAATAAGCTTTAGTGTTTTGGGGGAATTAAATACATTGGTGACTGAAAAGAACTACAGAATTAATGCGAGAATTATTAAAAGATTTTAAATGACAGACAAAATGAATTACAAATTTAACTATGCATTAGCAGCTTTAGTGATCTCTATATCCTTTGCCTGTAACAATGAACCCAAAGTGGTTACGGCAAAGATAGAAAACCAAAACATGGAAAACGGAACCGGAATATTCAGTGGAGATTCCGGAATTGCAGGACATGTTCACTCCTCGGCACCAATTTCAGAAGAGGTCCATACGGTTATAGCGAAGCAAACTTTGCCAACAACAAAATATGTGTACATTTTTGTGAAGGAAGGGCAGGAAGAATATTGGATTGCAACGAATAAACAGGCTATCACCATTGGTGCTACTTATTTTTTCAGAGATGGCTTATTAAAGACAAATTTTGAGAGTAAAGAGCACCATAAAACTTTCGACAGAATTTATTTTGTGTCTAAGCTAGTTTCAGCAGATCATGCCAATTCAGCTGCTTCGTCTTCCTTGGAGAGCCCTGCTCAAAATCCGGCTTCGGTAAATTCTGCACAAAAAAAAATAAACGTGGACGGTTCAGTAAAAGTTTCTGAACTGGTGGCAAATCCCAAAAAGTATTCCGGTAAAAGCATACAGGTAAGTGGAGAATGCGTAAAAGTCAACCTTAACATTATGGGCCGTAACTGGATTCACCTAAATGATGGAAGCACAAAAAATTACGACCTTGTAATTACCTCTGCCAATGCTGTTGATATTGGAGAAAAATTTACCATGACAGGAATCGTTGTGCTTGACAAGGATTTTGGAGCCGGTTACAAATATGATATTTTGCTTGAAAACGGCATTTTGCTGAAGTAAGTTCATTTGTGATTCAGTTTTCCTGATCCAATTATGCGTATTTTCAGCCTTGATATGTAACTGGCGCTTAAATAACGTGAACAGATTATTATTCATACTGACAGTAGTTATTGCTTGCTCTCTTCAGATGCAAGGTCAGTCTCCGCATGGTGAAGGTTTAAAAACTGATTGTTCTGTTTGTCATGACCCTTCCGGATGGATGCCATTAAAGAAAGCTTCTGCTTTCAATCACGACTCAACAAATTTTGCACTTGAGGGCACTCACGTCTCGGTCGATTGTAAATCTTGTCATCAATCACTGGTTTTTTCTGAGGCAACCAATCAATGCAATGCCTGTCACACTGATGTTCATGAAATGTCAGTCGGCAATGATTGTTCCAGATGCCACACTCCACAGAGCTGGATAGTTGACAAACTTCCTGAACTACACGAAGAGGGCGGCTTCGCACTTATCGGTGCGCACAGCGGATTAAGCTGCAATGACTGTCACAGATCAGAAACGAATCTGCGTTTTGACCGCATCGGAAATGATTGCATAAGTTGTCACAGAACGGACTTTGCAAGCACCAGCAATCCCAATCACCCACAGGCTGGTTTCTCAACGAACTGCATAGAATGCCATAGTCCAATATCAAGTACCTGGGAAGAAGAAAATTTTAATCATGATTTTTTTCCTCTTACCGGCGGGCATGATATTTCCGATTGTAAAGAATGTCATACAAGCAATAATTTCTCAGATGCTTCACCAAATTGTGTCAGCTGTCATTTAACCGATTACAAAAACACCAGCAATCCGGATCACGAACTCGGTCAGATGTCAACAGACTGCAAAACATGCCATGATGTAACAGGATGGACCCCTTCTAATTTTACTCATAGTACATTCCCCCTGGTCGGGTCTCACGCTAATGTAACAGACTGCAGCCAATGTCACCATGGAAATTTCGCAAGCACTCCGAATACCTGCGAAGCCTGTCATATGACCGATTATAATGCGACTACAATACCCGATCATGCTTCATCTCAAATATCAACAGATTGCAAAACCTGCCATGATGAGAGTGCTTGGTCTCCGTCAAACTTTGACCACAGTATATTTCCGATCTCAGGTGCCCATGTTGCCATAGCCAACGATTGTAATCAGTGCCATCATGGATCATTTACAGGCACCCCGAATACATGCAATGCTTGTCACATGCCGGTTTATAATGCAACGACGAACCCTGACCATGCCGCAGCGCAAATATCTACCGATTGTAAAACATGTCATGATGAAACGGCTTGGGCTCCGTCCACCTTCGATCATAGCTTATTTCCTCTCACGGGTGCTCACGCTGTTATAGCCAATGATTGTAATCAGTGCCATCATGGAACATACACGGGAACTCCGAATACCTGCGATGCTTGTCACATGCCGGCATATAATGCATCTACGAACCCTGACCATGCTGCAGCACAAATATCTACGGATTGCAAGACGTGTCATAACGAAAGTGCATGGATTCCTTCAAGTCTGGATCACAGTTTGTTCCCATTTGTTGGTGCACACGCTCCTATTGCTAATGATTGCAACCTGTGTCATCACGGAAGCTATACCAACACTCCAAATACCTGTAAGGACTGTCATCTAACAAATTATAACAACACATCAAGTCCTGATCACAGCGCATCACAAATTTCAACAGACTGCCGTTTATGTCATGATGAAAATGGATGGACTCCTTCCAGCTTAGATCACAGTCTGTTCCCGCTCGTTGCGGGCCATGCCCAAATTGCAAATGATTGTAATATGTGTCACCATGGCAATTACACCAACACGCCAAATACCTGTGAAGCTTGTCATATGCCGGATTACAACAACACAACAAGTCCGAACCATCTCGCATCACACATGCCTACAGACTGTAATCAGTGCCATGATGAATCGGCATGGGTTCCTTCGACTTTCACTCACAGTACATTCCCACTCTTGGGCGCACATGCCACAATTACAGATTGCAATCTGTGTCACCAGGGCAATTTCACTAATACACCAAACAGTTGTGACGGATGCCACATGTCCGACTATAACGGCTCCACAAATCCGAATCACAGTGCAGCTCAATTTCCTACGGACTGCACTCTTTGCCATGATGAGACGGCGTGGGTTCCGTCCGGTTTCACCCATAGTATTTACCCGCTGATCGGGGCTCATGCATCTGTTTCAGATTGTAATGATTGTCATCATAACAATTATACAACGACAGCTAACACTTGTGATGGGTGCCATATGACCGATTATAATAATTCGATAAATCCTAATCACAGCACTTCACACTTTCCTACAGACTGTGCAACCTGTCATAATGAGACAGGATGGACACCTTCAAACTTCACCCACAATATCTTCCCACTCTTAGGAGCACATGCTTCCGTTGCAGACTGCAATGATTGCCATCATAACAGCTATACGAACACTCCGAACACCTGCAATGGATGTCATATGCCTGATTATACAGGCTCAACAAATCCAAGTCATACTGCCGCTCAGTTTCCCACAGATTGTGCCGTTTGTCATAATGAATCGGCATGGACCCCTTCCAGCTTCACACATAATACCTTCCCACTCATAGGTGCTCATACTGCTGTTGCAGACTGTAATGATTGCCATCATAACAATTACACGAATACCCCGAATACCTGTGAAGCATGCCACATGGCTGATTATACAGCATCAACAAATCCTAACCACAGCAATTCGCATTTCCCGACAGATTGCGCAACTTGTCATACTGAATCTGGATGGGTCCCTTCCAACTTTACGCACAGCACCTTCCCTCTTCTGGGTGCACATGCAAGCGTTACTGACTGTAACGATTGCCATCACAACAATTACACTAACACGCCGAACACCTGTAACGGTTGCCACATGCCTGATTATACGGCCACGACAAATCCAAATCACAGCACTGCACAATTTGCGACAGACTGTGCCACTTGCCACACTGAATCTGCCTGGTCTCCTGCGAGCTTTGCACATACTATCTTCCCGCTGATTGGAGCGCATGCTGCGATATCAGATTGCAATGATTGTCATCATAACAATTATACAAACACGCCTAATACCTGTAACGGCTGTCATATGCCTGATTATACAGCTACAACTAATCCAAATCACAGCTCTGCCCAATTTCCAACCGACTGTGCAATTTGCCATAATGAAACGGTGTGGTCTCCATCAGGCTTTACGCATAACAGCTTCCCTCTCTTAGGAGCTCATGCAGCTATATCGAACTGTAACGATTGTCATCATAACAATTATACGAGCACACCGAATACCTGCAATGCCTGTCACATGCCTGATTATACGGCGACAACAAATCCAAATCACAGTACTGCCCAGTTTCCAACTGACTGTGCCGTTTGCCATAATGAATCGGCATGGATACCTTCCGGTTTCACCCATAGTAGTTATCCTTTAGTGGGCTCTCATGCAAGCATAAGCAGTTGTAACGATTGCCATCACGGGAATTTCACGAACACGCCTAATACCTGTGCCGGATGCCACATGCCTGACTATAATGCCACGACAAATCCTAATCACAGTGGTTCCGGTTTTTCGACAAGTTGCGCAAGCTGCCACAATGAATCAGGATGGATCCCATCATCCTTCAATCATGATGCTATGTATTTTCCTATTTACAGTGGCAAGCATAATGGGGAATGGAATTCTTGCTCAGATTGTCACACCAATGCCAGCAACTATGCAGTTTTCAGTTGTATTAATTGTCATGAGCATAATAATCAATCCAATGTGAACGGTCATCATAATGGAGTTTCCGGGTATTCGTACAACAGTAATGCTTGTTATTCCTGCCATCCTAATGGAAGAAGCTAAAGCAATCTGGTTTATTCGGGACGTGTATTTTCAGGATTATTTATTCACTATCCTTTAATTAGGCATAGACATTTTTGTGAACAGAAATGCAAAGCAAGAATCTGATAAATAAGGGAGAAGGAATTTTGCACAACTCAAAAAGTTTGTGTGCAAGCATGTAAAAGCAGGCATGTAAAGAAAGTCCTTTAGCAGACAACCACAATGGAAAATTCGGACTGAGTGGCCTAGTTGAATAAGGTGAATTGTCTCTTTCTCCAAAAAGCCATAAGACTTAAAATGATAACTGAGGCAACTGCAATATAGACCCATTGCGGAATCGGAACAGGATCACCGGCGGCATAGGAATGCAAACCGGACAAATAATAATTGACCCCATAATAGGTCATGATAACTGAAGCCAAACCAAATATGGTGGCGATATTATAGGCAAACAGACTTTTTAATTTTGGTATAAGACGCATATGTAAAATAAATGCATATACCAGGATCGTGACCAATGCCCAGGTTTCTTTGGCGTCCCAGCCCCAATATCGACCCCAGGATTCGTTAGCCCAGACGCCACCAAGATAGGTTCCGATACTTATCATGAACAATCCACCAATCAAAGTCATCTCACTGAGGTATGACATTTCCAAAACCATGCGGTGAATTTTATGCTGATTCTTTTCAGTCAGGAAAACCATTAAGATAATATTGATGAGGCCAATAATAGCACCCAACATAAGGAAGCCATAACTCCCGGCTTCCATAGATACATGAATAGTTAACCAGTAAGATTTAAGTACAGGAACCAGTGGCGTAATCTCGGGGTCAAGGTAACTCAGACTGGCTACTAATAGCAGAGTAGAAGAAAGAACCATTGTCGCGGCCAATCCTCCCAGCGATTTTCGTGTAAATATCATTCCTGCCAAAACAGTTGTCCAGGCTATATAAATCATCGATTCGTAGCCATTACTCCAGGGAGCCCTTCCTGAAACATACCATCGTAAACCAAGTCCAATGGTATGAAATACAAAGGCCGAAAAAGCTAAGGCAAATAATATTTTATAAATTGTTTTTAATTTTGCCGAAGGTTTGAAGACAGAAAGAAACAAGAAAAAGAGAAAAGCAAGTCCGAGCAAGACGTAAGCAACTGCCAGACGATTAAAAACATCTAGTTTATTTAAAAATATCTCGGTGGCTATTTTATTATCTGTAGGAATTACGGCTGAACCTTTTGTTTTTTGATAAGCTGAAAGCTCATTAATTAGAGTATTGGCCAGACTAAAATCTTTTGATGTCATGCCCGTTCTCAATGCGGATTTGTAGGCAGAAAAGAAGCGATCTGCAACTGAATGTTCGCTTTGATCATGATTATGCTGAGAAGAGTGACTAGATTGCCAGGTATTGTTGGGGTCATTTGCGACCGGTACGATTTTAAACAGGTGCCCTGAAAAAACCATGTTAGCAATGTTTACCTTCTCATCAACTTTAAATAATTCCTTTTCATAAACCCCTCTGTCTCTTGGTTGTAATAAAGAAGCAATTCTCATTTCCTCAGAGAGTAGATACTTTCCGTCTTCGCCAAAAAAATCTGCATATGACACCATCCCGTTTTTAGCCCCTAACAGACTTCGGATCTTTTCATGGCTGCCCAATTTTATCATTTGTTCATTCACCCAATCCTCGCTGTTAGCGTACATTCCCAAAATTATCTGGTCTGCACTCAAGCCATGAAAACTTTCTGTCCTAGATAGCTTTCGCATAATTTCCCTGCTTAATGTATGCATAGGCTTCATCCTGCCATTCTGATCCTGAACAATCAACTTGCTGAATTTTTGAGCGTGCTCCGCAGAAACGATATTTTGATTGCTAGCCGTATTAATTCTTTTTTGGGCATGCGTGAGCGTGGGACTTAATAACAAGAGAAATACAACGATACTTAATGTTGGATTTTTCCTTCTTATCTCTTTTATCTTCTCTGATATTTTAAAGAACCTGCTTCTCTTACTGAGCAAGGAAAAGATCATTCCCAGTGTTAAAAAAATATATCCTGTATAGCTTACCCATGTACCCCAAAAATCATTATTCACACTTAAGTAGGTGCCTTTTTCATCATTATCAAAGGATGATTGGAAAAAACGATATCCTTCATAATCCAGGATATGATTCATATAAATCCGGTGATCTTCTTCTAAATTGGATCTGGTGTCAATCAGTTGCACTTCACTTGCGTACGATGCAGGATTATTAGTCCCCGGATAACGCTCCATAATAAAATCATATAATTTTATTGAAAAAGGCAATGGTTTTTCTTTAGCTCCGTAAGACACAGCCAGTGCCAATTTATCTGATTCGAAAATAGCAGGATCCCCGTATAGTCCTTTCCGTCCCATGACTGAGACCGCCTGAGACACGCTATTAATTTTGACTTCCAAACTAAGTGCCGCAATGCTTTCAGATTTAATTTTTCTGTTTTCGGACTCAATATGAACAGTTCCATTCGGGATAAAATCACCAAATACAAAACGGTTGATCCCATCGTTATATAGTGATCTTAATTTTAAGGGATAGAAATCAGCAGTAGGAAAAAGTGTATCAGTGGTCTGGGTAGCCATAACCGTTTGAACGAGTGGTCTATCAGACTTAATTAATAAAGTTTGATTCTTATAGGCAATATTAATTGCACCTGGAATAACCGTATCAGTGAAATTAAAATTAACATTGTTGATTCTCCTTGTCTGATTTTCCGATATAAAATATTCTTCTCTGCCGACGTTCCCCCCAAAGACGACCTTGACGGTAGGAAGTCCGTCACTATCATTCTTAATTACTTCCTTAGGGTTTGGAATAAAGTCGAGTAGATTAACCTCAATCATGTCTTGTCCGATAAGATAAGATTCCTGAAAGTGATTTTTACCCAGAGATGCGAAAAGTACAGGTTCATCAATCTCGTACATTTGTCCATCCTTTAAAACTTTAATTATAAGGTAAGTCTCATCCGACAGGAAAATATTTGAGGTGTTATTCTCGCGAATGTGCATAACACCTTCGTATCCGAAGTATCTCGTTATACCTGCTCCAAGGAGTATAACTATGATGGATGCATGAAAAGTAAACAAGGCCCACTTCTTTTGTTGAACCATGCGAAACTTAAAAATGTTCACAATTAAAGTAATGCTAAACATTATAAGCAAAAGAGAAAACCAGGATGACTTATAGACAATTTTTTGTGCAGCACTGGTGCCATAATCATTTTCTATAAAAGTTCCGACGCCGATTGACAGTGCAAAAAGTAAAATATATAGTCCGGCAGCACTTGTATTAAAAAACGGACCCAGATTCTTCTTTATTTTTTTTAATAGAGTGTACTTGTTTATCATTATGAGGTTGATCTAATTCCAATTTGTGAATTGCCAATATGAACTTTCAATTTTCTTTATGACGCAATAGAAAAGAATGTCACCCGGCAATTGGTTAACGTTATGTATATAATTGCTCATGCTTTTACTCTTTAATCGGTGAAAGGTACAAACTGGAGTTAGTAATAACAGTGAGCATTCAATGATATTGGTCATTTCATTCATAAGCTCAATTCTCTTCATGTTCACACCTAATACATTCAACTATTTAGCAAAATAACAGGTTCCTAATTGGCAAATCAAGCATCGATAAGGAGGAACTTCATTATAAATTGAATGTGATATTTTGTGGAGGCCTTTGTGATTAAGCCAAAATAGATAAAGTATTTTTCGATCAGAAGTTTGAAGGGGGGTGGCAATCCGCCTTGAAATCAGGACTATAAGTATAAGGCATCTGCCTTTTCAAGTGGTTCGACTAAAGAGGCATGATGTTTTGATTGTATCATCGGAGCGGGGATATTCAAATTTTTTCATTGGGCTTTTCCACTATTCTGCATTTGAAAAACGTGTTATACTGAATTTGAAAGTATCAATGGGAGGGATCAAATCCATTCATTGATTTCTATTACCTTCATGCTTCAATAAAATATAAGAGTATGATAGCTACAATTGAACATGGAGATCAAGTCTACAAAGTGAATTTGGCGCAACCCATTGATATTTCCTTGCCACTTCAAGCCGGCAAAGAGAATGTTAATGCTTTCCATCTTCCGCCTATGAAAATAGAACCCTTTCGTATGGGAAATTTTGTTGGGAGTGTGAGAGAAGGTGGGCCCTGCAACGTAAATAATATTTTCTTTAACCCGCATGGAAACGGAACTCACACGGAGAGTGTGGGACATATATCAACGAATAATTATCCTATTTATAAATGTCTGGAACAATTTTTTTTCATAGCTGAAGTTGTAAGTATCACCCCTGAACGAAGAGGAACAGATTCAGTGATAACCATGTCCTCCTTGAAAGAAAAACTTGGCAGTAAAATTCCTGAGGCTTTGATTATTCGAACCAGGCCGAATGTACTTGAGAAAAGAACTTTGCAATACTCTGGAACAAACCCTACATACCTTGATCACATAGCTGCGAAATTTCTTGCAGAGATAGGAGTGAAGCATCTTTTACTTGATTTGCCTTCGGTCGATAAGGAAGAAGACGGTGGGAAGCTGAGTGCACATCATCAATTCTGGAATTATCCTGATGCGCCGAGAAAAGATTGCACTATTACTGAACTTATATATGTACCCGACCAAGTGAATGATGGAACTTTTCTGTTGAATATTCAAATTGCCAGTTTCATGAACGATGCCAGTCCGAGCAAACCGGTTCTGTATAAGTTTTTTTAAGCTTTTTTTATCGCGTCTTTAAGGCAGAAATCGCATTTATATTTCTAGGCACTATTTAGAATTATTCTATTTAGAATTTTATTGATGTGAACTACAATCCATTTGCTCAATATTATTTTCATAACTGTAGCTGACGTTTTGTCTGAAAAGAATCTAAAGGAAGCTATAAAGCCCTCCCATGCAAAAAAAGTGAAGTAATTTTTTAAATATTTTTTCACAAATGCTTTTTCTAAATGGTGTTTCTGATAAATTTGCACCCAGTCAAAAAACTGACATTTCGGTGACCTGTCATTTTGCCGACAGATAAAGACCACAGTATACGTTCACAATGAACGAGTTAATAGAAAAACGATGAGCAAATTATCCTTTAAGAGGTACTTTAAATTCTGTCTTCCAGCTGTTCTTCTCGCGCTTTTTTCGTTCACTTCATCCGCTCAGGATGGTGAAGCGCTGTTCAAATCACAGTGTTCTGCCTGTCACGCGGTAAAGGAAAAGCTGATCGGGCCTGCTCTGATGGGTATGGAAAAAAGGCACAAAGAAGATTGGCTGATAAAGTGGATAAAAAATTCACAGGCTATGGTGAAGGCCGGTGACCCTGTTGCCGTAAAATTATTTAACGATAATAATAAAGTGGCCATGACATCTTTCAATCTGAAAGATGATGAGATCAAGTCTATTATTGCCTATGTTAAAGCTGAGGCAGAAAAGCCTGAGCCTGTTGCTTCAACAGGTGTGGCAATTGGAGCAGCACCTGTTGAGAAAGAGAAGCCGGTTGCTTTATATTTAATTATTGCATTGCTGGTTCTTGCTTTGTTCAGTGCTATTCTTGCAAAAGTTCAGAATACCTTAGCAACAACAGTCCGTCAGAAGGAAGGACTTCCTGAGCCTTCTGAAATGACCCGTTGGCAAAGTTTTGTTGCATGGGCCCGTTCAAATAAAAAGTTGATCGCAGTCCTGCTTATTTTCTTTACGCTTTACGGAACTGTCAAGGCTTGGTATGCACTTCAGGCTATAGGTATTTCTCAAGGGTACACACCTGCACAACCTATTGCATATTCTCATAAACTTCATGCCGGAGATTTACAGATACAGTGTATTTACTGTCACTCCGGAGCTGAACGCGGAAAAGCAGCAACTATTCCTTCCGCCAATGTATGTATGAATTGTCATAAATATGTTCGTAAAGGACCTGAGACAGGAACAGAAGAAATTGCTAAAATTTATAAAGCATTGGATTTCGATCCTTCTACAGGAGTTTATGGTCCAAACCAGAAGCCGATTGAATGGGTTCGTGTACACAACCTCCCTGATCTTGCTTATTTCAATCACGCGCAGCACGTGGCTGTTGGTAAAATTGAATGTCAAACTTGTCACGGACAAGTCCAGGAAACTATGACAGTTGCCAGTCAGTTTGCGCCGCTTACAATGGTTTGGTGCCTTGATTGCCATAAGAAGACGCAGGTTAAAATGGCAGGCAATGGCTATTATGAGCAATACCATCAGAAGATGCTGGACAAATACGGTTCGGACTCTTTGTTAACTGTAGACAAAATAGGTGGACTTGAATGTTCACGTTGTCACTACTAATCAAAAAGATTGACCGGGGAAGGTCAGCCGGAATGCATGGCAAATGTTCTTCCTCCTATGAAATATAATATATTCAAGCAATGAGCAAAAGATATTGGAAAGGTGTAGAAGAGCTTCAAAACGATGCAGAATTTGTGCGTTTGAAGAACAACGAATTCTACGAGCATCTTCCACTTGATGAAGTCATTCAGAAGAAAGCTGTAGACAGCAACACCACGCCTCGTCGTGATTTTCTCAAGTTTTTGGGATTCAGTGTTGCAGCTGCTTCTCTCGCATCATGTGAGGCGCCGGTAAGAAAGTCGATTCCATACCTGATTCGTCCTGAGGAAGTAACTCCCGGCGTCGCCGATTGGTATGCTTCAACTTACTTCGACGGTTATGATTACTGCAGCGTCGTAGTGAAGACACGCGAAGGTCGTCCGATTAAACTTGAAGGAAATTCTTTAAGCTCCGTTACTAAAGGTGGTGTAAATGCCAGAGTACAGGCATCTGTACTTTCTCTGTACGATAGTGCACGCATTAAAACTCCCATGATGTATGGCAATTCAGCTACATGGGCTGACGTTGATAAAACGATTCTTGAAAAATTAAATGCTATTGCAGCTAAAGGCGGAAAGATTAGAATTCTGACTTCCACCATCATTAGCCCTTCAACATTAAAAGTGATCGCTGATTTCTCAGCCAAATATCCGAATACAAAACATGTAGTATATGATGCGGTTTCAAGTTCCGCGATGAGACAGGCAAACCAAATGAGTTTTGGCTTGAGTGTTATTCCATCATATAGTTTTGATAAAGCCAGCACTATCGTCGGTATCGGTGCAGATTTCCTCACAAACTGGATCTCTCCAATAGAATATTCCCGCCAATACGGAATGACACGAAAGCTGGACAATGGCAAAAAGACTATGTCACGCCATATTCAGTTTGAGACTGCGCTTTCTGTTACCGGCAGTAATGCTGATGAGCGAATTGCCGTGAAGCCGAGCCAACAGGCATCTGTTGTTGCAAACCTGTATAATGCCATAGCAAATCTTGCCGGGGCATCTTCAATCCCTGCCTCATCTGCCGGTGAAATCCAAAAAGATATTACAGCTGCCGCGAAAGAACTTTGGGCAAATAAAGGAAGTTCCGTCGTTGTTTGCGGTATTAACAATGTGGCTATTCAGACTATTGTCAACGGTATCAATTCTCTTCTTGGGAATTATGGCAGCACAATTGATCTTGATAATCCGAATAAAATGCGTCAGGGAAATGATGCAGATGTGGCGATGCTTGTCGATGAAATGAATAAAGGCGAAGTAGCAGGTCTTTTCATCTATAATTGCAATCCAGCATACACTCTTCCTGAAGGTGATCAGTTTGGCAAACTTCTTAAGAAGCTGGAGCTTTCTGTATCCTTTGCGGATCGTGCAGATGAAAGCGCTGCAAATTGCCAGTTTATTTGCCCCGACAATCATCCTTTAGAATCATGGATGGATGCAGAACCTAAAGCAGGGATGTATTCACTCGGACAACCAACTATTGCTCCCTTATTCAAGACACGTCAGGCACAAGAGAGCCTTCTCAGCTGGGCAGGTAATACAACAAACTTCCATGATTATATGGAAGCATTTTGGTCTTCAGGCATCCTGAGCAAAGGAATCGGAAATTGGAATAAAGCGTTACAGGACGGAGTGTTTGAGATTGCAGCTTCGTCTGCCGGGTCCTTCACTAATTCTGCTGATTTAAATGCAGCCGCCAACAGCATATCTAAAATGCCTTCTAGCGGAATAGAACTTGTTGTTTACGAAAAAACCGGACTGGGAACCGGCATCATGGCAAACAATCCATGGTTGCAAGAACTTCCGGATCCGATTTCAAAAATTACCTGGGATAATTACCTGGCTGTTTCTCCGAAAGATGCTCGCGACAAAGGATGGAAGCAAGGTCAGGTAGTTACGGTATCCGCAGGAAAAGTAAAAATGAATGCACCTGTAATCATTCAGCCGGGACAGCCCTTCGGAACAGTTTCGATTGCGCTAGGATATGGTCGCAGTGCGGCAGGAAAAGTAGCCGATAACAGAGGAGTGAATGCTTATCCATTTACCAGCCTTGGTTCGGATGCGTTGAATTACTCCATAAGCGGAGTGGATATCCAGAAGTCAACGGAAGACGATTACGCTTTTGCGGCAACGCAATCACATCATACCATGATGGGTCGCGCTATCGTTAAGGAGACAACATTGCCCGAGTACCTGAAGGATAAAAATGCAGGAAACCATCCTGAACTTTTCAAGAAAAAAGTAGGAGCTCACGAAGAAGTTGAAGTAAAAGCGGGAGATCTCTCCTTATGGCGTGAATTCGAAGTTGGAAATCACCACTGGGGAATGGGTATTGACCTTAACTCCTGTATAGGTTGCGGAGCTTGCGTGGTTGCCTGTACTGCCGAGAATAACGTCGCAGTGGTTGGTAAAGATGAAGTAATGCGCAGTCGTGAAATGCACTGGATGCGTATCGATCGTTACTACACCAGCGATGCAGACCCGAAAGAAGGAGAATCCGGTGACCTGAAAGCCATGGAGAATCCAAGCGATCTTCCAAAAGTGGTCTTCCAGCCTGTGATGTGTCAGCATTGTAATCACGCACCTTGTGAAACGGTATGTCCAGTTATTGCGACCAGTCACAGTTCAGAAGGATTAAATCAAATGACTTATAACCGTTGTGTCGGTACCCGTTACTGTGCGAATAACTGTCCGTACAAAGTACGCCGATTCAACTGGTTCAAATATTCCGATAACCCTCAGTTCGACTTCAATATGAATGATGACCTCGGTAAGATGGTTCTCAATCCTGATGTGGTTGTTCGTTCACGCGGGGTAATGGAGAAGTGTTCACTGTGTGTGCAGCGTATTCAGGAAGGTAAATTGAACGCCAAGAAAGCTGGTCGTCCGATTCCTGATGGAGAAATCAAAACTGCATGTTCACAATCATGTCCTACGCAAGCCATCACTTTCGGTGATTATAACAATCCTGAGAGTGAAGTGAAGCGGATGTGGAAGCCTGAAGAGCGCAGTTATCATTTGCTCGAGGAATTGAACATTAAGCCGAATGTTTATTATTTGACGAAAGTGCGTAACACTTCCGAAGGGAAGGAAGCGTAATATTATATAATTCAGAAAGCAAACTGATTAGCCAACCATGAGCGGTAATCACGAATCGGTCGTCCGGGACCCGTTAATTCTCGGAGATAAAACATACCATCAGATGACAGAAGATATCTGTCGTCCGATTGAAGGTAAGGCCAATAAATATTGGTGGATTTCCTTTGTTGTCGCCTTTACGGCGATGTGCTGGGGAATCATTTGTTTATCCTATACAATCGGAACAGGTATTGGAGCATGGGGAGCTAACAAGACTGTTGGTTGGGCCTGGGATATCACCAACTTCGTTTGGTGGATCGGTATCGGTCATGCGGGAACTTTGATTTCCGCCATCCTTTTGTTATTCCGTCAGCGTTGGAGAATGTCGATCAACCGTTCCGCGGAGGCGATGACGATCTTTGCGGTAATATGTGCGGGATTATTTCCCGTGTTTCACACAGGACGTCCTTGGCTCGACTACTGGATGTTTCCTATCGCGAATCAGTTTGGTTCATTGTGGGTGAATTTTAACTCACCACTTCTTTGGGACGTATTTGCGATTTCTACTTACTTCACAGTATCTCTGGTGTTCTGGTATCTTGGTCTTTTGCCTGATCTGGCAACAGTTCGTGATCGTTGCGTAACGCCTACGAAAAAATTTATTTACGGATTGCTTGCGTTTGGCTGGAAAGGTACAGCTCGTGACTGGCATCGTTTTGAAGAGGTAGCTTTGGTTTTGGCAGGTTTGTCAGCCCCGCTGGTACTTTCGGTTCACACCATTGTATCCTTCGACTTCGCGACTTCCATCGTTCCCGGTTGGCACACTACGATCTTCCCCCCTTATTTCGTTGCGGGTGCGATCTTCTCCGGTTTCGCGATGGTATTGACATTAATGATTGTTGCAAGAAAGGTACTGTCACTCGAACAGTACATCACTATACAGCACATAGAATTGATGAATAAAATCATCATTCTCACGGGATCAATTGTTGGAGTTGCTTATATTACAGAATTCTTCATCGCCTGGTATTCCGGTGTACAATATGAACAGTACGCCTTTATGAACAGGATGTTCGGACCATACTGGTGGGCATACTGGAGTATGATGACCTGTAACGTGATCACTCCGCAGCTCTTTTGGTTTAAAAAACTAAGAACAAGCGTGATGGCTACATTTATAATTTCCATCTTCGTAAATATCGGGATGTGGTTCGAACGATTCGTGATTATCGTTACTTCTCTGCACAGGGATTTCCTTCCAAGCAGCTGGGTGATGTATTCACCAACCTATATTGAAGTTGGAATATTCATCGGAACAATCGGTTTGTTCTTTACATGCTTCCTCATCTTTGCCCGTGTGTTCCCTGTAATTGCACTGGCCGAGTTGAAGTCAATTCTTAAGAGAACAGGTAATCAGTATTTGAAAAAATAATAGAGACCATTTATCATGGCTAAATTAATATACGGTATTTACAACGACGAAGAAGTATTGATGGATGCCATCACTTCGTTAAAAGGAAGTGGTGTCGTCTGCAAAGATGTGCAGAGTCCATTTCCTATTCACGGCATTGATAAGCTTTTAAATGTTCCTCGTACAAGGCTTTCTGCTGCAGCATTCCTCTACGGAATCACGGGTACATCTTTGGCTTTATTGATGACATGGTACATGATGGTTTCAGACTGGCCTATTAATATAGGTGGAAAGCCAAACATGATGTATTACATGAATTTGCCGGCGTTCATTCCTGTTACCTTTGAGTTGACAGTATTTTGTGCAGCTCACGGAATGGCATTGACGTTCTTACTGAGAAGCAAACTTCTACCCGGAGTTTCTGCACCAATTCCTCACCCACGCCTCACGGATGACCGATTCGTTTTGCATGTAGATGTGAAGGACGAGTCAAAATTAAATGAAGTGGTTTCCCTGATAAAAGCATCAGGAGCTTCTGAGGTCATGTTAAAATCAATGCAATTTTCCTGATCAGCACCATGAAGAAATTACTAAGCTATATTATTCCATTCGCATTCGTTGCCATAGCTTCGTCTTGTCATTACACTGACACTACCAAGCCGGGTTATGAATACATGCCGGATATGTATCGTTCTCCATCTTATGAGACATACTCTTCGAATCCGAATTTTCCTGACAGTATTACGTCAAGACAACCGGTAAAAGGAACTGTCGCAAGAGCAAGTGCTATCTACACTGACCTTGACAGGCTGCCATACGTTTATGCGGATTCTCCTGAGGGATATGAAATAGCAGGATTGGAGCTAAAGAATCCTTTGCCTTATACGCCGGAAAATCTGGCAGAAGGAAAGAGATTGTACTTTAATTACTGTCAGGCTTGTCACGGTGAAACAGGAATGGGAGATGGGCCGGTTGTTCAACGTAACGGACCTGTGCCTCCTGCATATTCCTCAGAGGCATTAAAGAATCTACCTGAAGGAAAAATGTTTCATACCATTCAGTACGGAAAAAATATGATGGGATCACATGCGTCCCAATTGACAGTAACGCAACGCTGGAAAATTATTCAGTATGTACAAACTCTGCAGAAAGGCGCATCGGCTGATGCTGCCCCTGCAACCGAAACCACTACTGCTGCAAAGCAGTGATTAATTGTAATGTTAATTCCATTGCTCAACGTTTAGTATGATGGACAGAAAATACGAGCTTACCAAGAATAACAAATTGATCCCTGTCGTGATGATGGCGATTGGTTTGATCGCAATTGTGATGGGTTTTATGACGGATCACACCCGTGTCTGGGCCACGTTATTGCACAATAATTTTTATTTCACGGCCATGGCGCTCTGCGGAACATTTTTCGTGGCACTCCAATATGTCGCACAAGCCGGATGGGCGGTTGGAATTAAACGAGTACCTGAAGCAATGGGCGGCTTCCTGAAATATGGAATGGTTGGGATGATTCTTATTTTCATCTTTGGACATCACGATCTGTATCACTGGACACATTCTGAATTGTATGATCCGGCCAGTCCTGAATACGATCACATTCTGGCCGGCAAACAAGGCTTTTTGAACATGCCATTTTATATAACCCGAATGGTGGCTTATGCCTTGATTTGGGTGGGCTTTACGTATGCTTTACGTAAGCAATCTCTGCGTGAAGATGCAGAGGGCGGGCTTGAGCCCTTCAGAAAAAGCGTAAGTATGGGAGCGGTGTTCCTCGTTCTTTTTGCTGTTACTTCTTCAACCAGTGCCTGGGATTTTCTGATGAGTGTTGATTCGCATTGGTTTTCTACGATGTTTGGATGGTACACATTTGCAGGACTATTCGTAAGCGGACTCGCAATGATGTGTCTCTTTATAATGTTCCTGCGTTCCAAAGGATATATGGATCATGTAACATCAGACCACTTACATGATGTAGGTAAGTTCATGTTTGCATTCTCCATCTTCTGGACATACCTGTGGTTTTCACAGTTCATGCTCATCTGGTATGCAAATCTTCCGGAAGAGGTAGTGTATTATCAGGTACGTTGGGAGAATTTCAAAACGCTTTGGGTTACGAACCTCATTGTAAACTTCTGCGCTCCGTTATTAATATTGATGACCCGCGATGCAAAGCGTCAGATTCCGATTTTGTGGGTAGCAGGAATTATTATTCTTTGTGGCCACTGGCTGGATGTTTATTTGATGGTCACACCGGGTGTATTAGGAAAAGACTGGCATATTGGTTTCATTGAAATTGGAACCATGATTGGATACCTTGGATTGTTTGTCCGTGTTACTCTTGGAGAGCTTAGCAAAGCGTCCATTGTGCCGAAGAATCACCCGATGTATCAGGAAACGATTCATCACCATATATAGGTCTGGTTGAAACAATAAATTAATAACGGATAATTATATTTCATGATAAAGCTATTGACCCTTCTTGTTTTAGTAATGGCCGTGGTCACCATCTGGCGCATCATCCGCGTACTGGAGTTGGTACGAGACTTACGTGGCGATGAAGAAGCCATCACCGATAAAGACAACAGCACCAATGGTAAGCTGTCGCTCTGGTTTATCCTTCTTGGATTTGCCGGTATGATTTACTTTACCATCGACGCAAAAAAATATTTACTTCCGGTCGCAGCATCTAAACATGGTGCCTTAACAGACAGTTTCCTTGACATGAATTTCGCCCTGATCATTGTGGTGTTTTTCATTACGCAGTTTCTTTTGTTTTATTTCGCATGGAAATACAAGCATAAAAAAGGGAAGAAAGCCTATTTTTATCCTGAAAACCATAAGCTTGAATTCATTTGGACAATTATTCCTGCTGTAGTGTTGATGGGTCTTATTGTTTATGGGTTGAAACTTTGGATAAATATCACAGCGCCTGCCCCTGCAGAAGCCATGGTTATTGAAGTTTATGGAAAACAATTCGACTGGTCTGTTCGATATTCCGGAGCTGATAATAAGCTGGGTCATTCTAACTTCAAATTAATTACAGACGACAATCCATTAGGAGTTGATGTAAAAGATGCTTCAGCGGAGGATGATAAAACAGCCCGTGAGTTGCATATTCCTGTAGGGGCCATTATTAACTTTAAGTTTCATTCGCGTGATGTAATTCATAGTGCATATTTTCCTCACCTGCGTGCACAAATGAACTGTGTGCCGGGAATGACTACTGAATTTACGTTGGAGCCTACGATAACGACTGACAGCATGCGTCTGATAACCGGTAACCCAAAATTTGATTATGTGTTACTGTGTAATAAAATTTGTGGTGTAGCCCATTACAATATGAAATTGAAAATGGTTATCGAGTCAGCTGCCGATTTCAAAAAGTGGTATAAAGAACAGAGTTATGTTTTCGCGAAGCCTGAGGCTGCACCAACGGTGGAGCCTGCAAGCCTGAACGATACAGTGAAAGTTGCAGAGACGGGATCAGCAACTAAGGTAGTTGCCGCCCGATAGTGATATGTTTTTTGATTCAGGGTTTCCTGAAGAGAAAAGAATAATTAATTGTTCATCGAATAACGCTTAATAAAAGCCGCTATAATGTCTACTCATTCAAACGATCATGCTGTTGATTCCCATGCGGGGGATGATCATCACGAGCACGAGCATCATGTGACCTTCTGGAACAAATATGTTTTCAGTCATGATCACAAAATGATCTCCAAGCAGTTTCTCGTAACGGCAATTGTCATGGCAATACTTGCCATGTTGATGTCCCTGGTATTCCGTCTTCAACTCGGTTGGCCGGATCAGAAATTTCCATTTCTGGAAAGCATCCTTGGTAAATGGGGAGCAGGTGGGAAGCTTGATCCCAACTTCTACCTGGCATTGGTTACCATTCACGGAACCATCATGGTGTTCTTTGTATTGACCGGTGGTCTGTCGGGAACTTTTAGTAACCTGCTTATTCCTTTGCAGGTCGGGGCAAGGGATATGGCCTCGGGATTCCTTAATATGCTTTCATATTGGTTCTTCTTTGGATCATGTGCAGTGATGACTGCTTCCTTGTTTATTGAAGCGGGGCCTGCCTCTGCCGGATGGACGGTTTATCCGCCTTTGAGTGCCTTACCGCAAGCCATACCCGGTTCCGGATTGGGAATGACGCTTTGGTTGATCAGTATGGTGCTGTTCATTGCTTCTGCCCTTTTAGGTGGTATCAATTATGTTGTTACAATCATCAACCTTCGCACAAAAGGAATGAAGATGACTCGTCTTCCATTAACGATCTGGGCATTCCTTATCACAGCAATTCTTGGTATTCTTTCATTCCCTGTTCTGTTCGCAGCAGCTTTATTGCTTCTGTTTGACCGGAGCTTCGGAACGAGTTTCTATCTCTCCGATATCTTTATTAATGGTGCTCCATTAGCTCATGCAGGTGGAAGTCCGATTTTGTTCCAACACTTATTTTGGTTCCTCGGACACCCGGAAGTTTACATCGTACTCTTACCGGCACTTGGACTTGCTTCGGAAGTAATCGCTACACAATCCCGTAAGCCTATCTTCGGGTACAAGGCCATGATCGGATCAATGTTGGTGATAGCATTTCTCTCCTTTATTGTTTGGGGACATCACATGTTCATTACAGGAATGAATCCATTCCTGGGCTCTGTGTTCGTGTTTACTACCTTGTTGGTTGCGATTCCATCAGCAGTAAAAGTGTTCAACTATCTGGCAACCTTGTGGAAGGCAAACATTGTCCTTTCTCCGGCTATGCTCTTTGCTATAGGTCTGGTTTCTTTCTTCATTTCCGGGGGACTTACCGGGATTATACTTGGAGACTCTGCACTTGATATTAACCTTCATGACACGTATTTCGTGGTAGCTCACTTCCATATAGTAATGGGAAGTTCTGCGATCTTCGGAATGTTTGCCGGAGTTTATCACTGGTTCCCGCGCATGTATGGAAGGATGATGAATAAACGGATGGGTTATTTGCACTTTTGGCTGACCATCGTCGCAGTATATGGTACTTTCTTCCCTATGCATTTTGTGGGATTAGCGGGTGCTCCACGTCGTTATTACGCCTATACTTCTTATGAAGGATTTGATGCTGCCATCAACATCAACTACCTGATCAGCGCATTCGCCATTATCGGTGGACTGGCACAATTTATTTTTGTAGCCAACTTCTTCTACTCAATGTATCGCGGAAAAAAAGCCAGCCAGAATCCTTGGAATTCCAATACAATCGAGTGGACGGCACCGGTTGAGCATTTGCACGGTAACTGGCCGGGCGAAATTCCTGAAGTTCACCGCTGGCCTTATGACTATGGCAAGCCGGGTGAAGAAAAGGATTTCATCCCTCAAACTACCCCATACTCCGAAACTAAGAATTCTAATTTGCCCGGTGAGGGCTAGGAAAATAAAGAAAAACAGGAAGCCTGTTCTGGAAAGAGCAGGCTTTTTTTGTATCCCTCGTTTATGGGATTCTATAGAATTATTGTAACCGGGAAGAGCTGAATCAGGCTTTTTTCAGGAAGCAGGTTTTTAATACAATGCTAGTGCCATTCACTTTACAGTCCACTTCTTCTTCATTATCGGTGAGGCGAATTTTCTTCACCATAGTTCCTTGCTTAAGTGTGGTAGAAGTGCCCTTTACCTTTAAGCTTTTAATAAGCACTACATTATCGCCATCGTTGAGGATATTTCCGTTACTGTCTTTTACTTCCATTTCTGAATTGAGTTTATTAGATAATTCATAGCTAATCGGTGGATGAAGGTATTAAAATTATGGGTTAAAGATTTTGAAAACGCATAGATGTTTTGAAATATTTATCAATTTGAACGATGGATAATTGCACCTGCGTATTTTGTTAACTTTGATCTGAGACAGCATAAAAAGAGGTCAAACCAATGAAAAAAGTACTTCACAAAAAATTAAATGAATTGCAGGCTACCGCAATTTGTGGAAACGACATTAGTTCGTCCTGTCTCTATGTCTCTGCATTGACAATAGTTTATGCAGGTCAATTTGCCTGGATATCCCTGCTCATTGTTGCGCTTGTGTTGCTATTCTTTAGAAAAATTTATGCGGAAGTTGTGGGTGCGATTCCATTGAATGGTGGTGCCTACAATGTTCTGCTGAATACTTCCACAAAGCGATTAGCTTCATTGGCTGCTACTCTTACCGTCTTGTCGTATATGGCAACGGCAGTAATTTCTGCCACTGAAGCTATGCACTATCTCGAAAGTATTTTTACTGCTTTGCCTGTAGCAGCGGCGACAATTATTGTGCTGTTGCTTTTTTCCGGTTTGGCTGTGATGGGTATTGGCGAATCAGCAATCGTTGCGGTGATAATTTTTATCATCCATCTAGTCACGCTCGTATTATTGGTCGCCGCATGCGCTTGGTTTATTTTCAATCATGGGCTCGGAACCCTGGAAGTAAATTGGCAAATGCCTCTTCAGGCCGGCGGCATCACCCATGCTTTGTTTCTTGGATTTGCTGCGGCCATGCTGGGGATTTCAGGATTTGAAAGTTCTGCCAATTTTGTAGAAGAGCAGGAGACAGGTGTCTTTACAAAAACCTTGCGTAACATGTGGGCCGTGGTCAGTTTCTTCAACCCAATGCTGGCCTTTCTTGCAATTTGTATTTTTCCTTTGGCTCGTGTGGGAGAACACCAGGAATCATTACTGGCTTTCATGGGCCAAAGTACAGGCGGCGCATGGCTTGCATTACTGGTCTCTATAGACGCTGTTCTGGTCCTCTGTGGAGCTGTTCTGACTTCCTTCGTGGGTGTGTCAGGATTACTGGTACGGATGTCTCTTGATCGCATACTTCCCAATTTTTTTCTTAAGCGAAATAAGCGTGGCGCTTATCATCGGATTGTTATCGCCTTTTTAGTCTTATGCCTTTCTGTTTTATTTGCAACACAAGGTTACCTTCCTGCCCTCGCGGGAGTGTACACATTTTCTTTTCTGGCGGTGATGGGATTGTTTGGTATCGGAAATTTATTGTTGAAATGGAAACGAAAAAAACTTAGCCGTCCTGAAAAAGCAAATGGCTTTATCGTAGTACTGGCCGTGGGGTTTGTGTCCATAGCATTTGTTGGCAACATTGAATTGAATATAGACTCGTTCGTCACGTTCATTAAGTATCTGATTCCTGCATTGCTGTTTATTTCGTTCATGCTCAACCGTGCATTTATTATTAAGGTGCTAATTGAAGCCCTGGAGTATTTTTATAAACCGCTACGAAGAATGGTGTTGTTGAGCAATCGCTACCTGGAGCATATGCATAAAAAAATCAACGATCAGGAGTTCGTGTTTTTTACAAAGGGTGATAATGTTGCTATCTTGAATAAAGTCATGCAATACGTGCAGTTCAATGAGACTACACGAAAGTTGAAAATAGTAAATGTGAAGAAGGAGGGTGATAATAATGAACTCCTTAGAAAAGACATTGAAGTTCTTGACCGTGCCTACCCGGAAATTGATATCGAATTTATTGAAATACTGGGTGATTTCGGACCTGATCTCATTGAAGAGTTATCCTTAAAGTGGAGCATACCTACGAATTTTATGTTTATCGGCTCTCCGGGAAATCGATTCTCCTATAGAGTTGCAGAATTGCGTGGCGTCAGATTGATCATGTAAGCTTTTTATTTTCCCAACTAAATTGTAACTTTACAATTGTGAAGCGGAGAAAATTTATTTACGGTTCTGCCATGTTGGGAGTCTCTCTATCCATTCCAAAGTTTTTAAAAGCAAACTCCGGAATGTTTGAGTCCCTGAATGGCAGAAGTGTTTTTAAAATTCTAAATACTGATAAAACAAAGGTTGGCACACTTCCAATACTTCGGGCTTTTGCGGGCGAC
>Ga0154020_10000682_pt1 | contig 41546 bp, 45 predicted proteins | sample Klosneuvirus_201_FD_109709 | JGI IMG/M metagenome (GOLD analysis project Ga0154020, IMG submission 109709) | Active sludge microbial communities from wastewater, Klosterneuburg, Austria - Klosneuvirus_20160825_MG | ecosystem: Engineered > WWTP > Aerobic digester > Activated sludge | place... | reverse complement strand
TTCATCAACAGCATCCTTAACCTTTTGTTTGGCTACATCCACTTTTACATTGGTATGAAACTCAACTACGATTACAGAAACGTCTTGCAGGGAGTTGCTTGAAAATTTCTTCACACCGGAAATAGACTTAAGTCGCTTTTCTATAGGTTTCGTTATGGTATTCTCAATGTTGGTTGGGGAATTCCCTCCATTAACAGTATTGATAAAAATTGTTGGAACGGTGATGTCGGGAAAATTCTCCTTAGGAAGAGAATTATACGCCATAATACCCGCAATTGTTATAAATATAGTGAGCAGATAAACAGTTATTTTATTTTCTATTGCCCAGCTGGAGGGTTTAAATTCTTTGAATTTTTCTAACATAGCTTAAATTTTAGTGCTATTAGTGAATTTACTGTTGAACTGTAATGGCATCACCATCAATCACAAGGTCATATCCCTTTACAATCAATTGCTCACCTTCATTTAAGCCACTTGTAATTTCTGCCAGACCACTGTACTCTTTACCGATGGTTATTACTTTCTTAACCACTTTACCATTTTCAGCCACTAAAACGTAATTTCCTGTAGATGACTTTTGAATAAACTTTACAGGTAGCACTACACACGGCTTGGGTGAACTATAATCATTTATCTTAAGTTTCGCCACCATGTTGGGTTGCAGTTCTTGCGTTGTGTTCAGAAGGGCTTCGATAGCAAACGTACGATTCAGAAGGTTAATGGTGCGGGATGCATAATTTATTTTTGACACAATAGAGTCTTTATTATCCGGGAAATAGATCAGGACCTCATCGCCGGTTTTAATTCGTGCCGAATAACTCTCTGCCACATCAGCCTTAACTTTCAGGTTTGAGAAATTCACAACCGTTATTGCATTCATTCCCGGCGCCACTGTTTGACCAATTTTGATATTCACACCGTCAACTGTACCGTCAATCGGTGAAACAATCTTGCTCATTCTTAACTGTTCTTCCAGTGTGGCCATCTTTTTTTCCAGACTTTCTTTGTTGCTTTTAGCCTGCAGGTATTGAATTTCAGTACCAATCTTCTGGTTCCATAATTCCTCCTGCTTTTCGTACACCTGTTTCGCTAGTTCATAACTGGTTTGCAGGTCGGAGATCTGTTGCTGTATCATACGCGAATCGGTTTCAGCCAAAACCTGACCTTGAGTTACCTTATCACCTACCTTGATGTTTATTTTAGTGATTGTACCAGGAATTCCGCTGGACAGAAATACATTTTGATCTGCGTCAACGCGGGCCTGAACCTCAATGTAGGTTTTAAAAATTCTGGTTTGAACCTTACTAACTGCAACTTCGGTAGCTTTTAATCCCGACTTCATCGTATCGGTTTTAGCAAGCGTTTCTTCAAGCTCTGTGATTTTTGTGTCTAATTCCTGACGCTGCTTTTTAAGATCTTCAAGTTCAGCCTTGGGATCGGAATTTGAACAAGCAAAAACAAAAATGGAAAGCAGGACGAGTGCACCTGTTTTAAAATAGTTGGAAACTGTTTTCATATGTGGTTTGTTTTGGATATTCGGATTTTTTATTGATTAATTTATTTTACTAAAGTGCCTTTTGCTTTTAGGTAATCCACCTGGGCGACTATAAGGTCGTACACCGCCCCTAAAAAATTGATCTCTGCTTCACGGTAAGCCGCCTGGGCGTAAATCACATCAAGATTAGAGCCGACTCCGGTTTCAAACTTTATTTTAGAAGTATCGTAAATGCTTTTTGCCAGTTCTTTGTTCTTTCGTTGGGTTTCGAGGGCCACAAAAGCATTTTTAAATTGTATGCTGGAACTCGTTACCTCCACATCAATCGACCGTTGAAGGTAATCGAGGCTGTTGCCGGTTTTTTGAAGATTAAGTTTTGATTGCTGAACCCTGTAGTGTTTTGAACCCCCACTAAAAATAGGAACGTTAAGGGTGGCCCCTATCAAACCAATTTTAAACCAGGGCTGATCGATGTCAAAAATATCGAATGTGGTTCTTTGGGCCTGATTTTGAAATGAACCGTAGGCCATTAAGGTAGGTAAGTATTGCCCGCGTTTACTTCTTAATTCAATGGCATTGATGTTTCTTTGGGATTGAAGTATGGCGTATTCGGGCCGCGCCTCGTAATTTAATTTTTCCTGCTCGAGGGCCTGAATGTCAATCATCAGATCGGGCTTGATAACATCCGTTAATACAATTGGACTTGCCAGATCATAGCCCATTTGATATTTCAACAAGGTTTCTGCCAAACCCACTATGCGTTCCAGTTTATCCTTTTCCGCAATCAGATTGTTGTATGTCAACTCAATCCTATCAACATCCAACTTCTCAATAAACCCGGAGGCATTCAAGGCTTTTGAGTCATCCAACAGTTTTTTAATACGTTCAATATTCGCGTCAATGATCTGCAGACGCTCTTTACTGATGATGGCACTGTAGTAGGCCTTAGTAACAATAGCATGCGTTTCAACCTTATTGCGTTGCAGGTTTTTTTCAGACAATATCACCAATTCTTTTGCTGCATCGAGACCCACAATGTAATCGCTGTTGAATAGGATCTGTGAAACAGAAATGCCATAGGAGGCATTGTATTTTGTTCCAAATTTCACCGGCATAAACGTTCCCGGCGCCCCGCCAAAAAATTCAGCCGGAATAAGCGAAGTGGGAATGCTTAAATAATCCTTAACATCGGCACTCGCGCTTATTTGAGGCAATCCAATGCCAACAAACTCCTTATTGCGGTACTCGGCTGATTTAACCTCCAGTTCGGCATTCAGGTAATTCTGGTTATGCACAAGTGCATAATCAATGGCCTCCTGAAGTGAAAAAGCCGTTTTTTGTTCTTTCTCCTGAGCATTCAGGCCTCCTGTTATAAATAAAGCGGTAAGCAGAAGAAGTGGCTTTAGCGTTAATTTGATGTTTTTCATAAAATAGAAATTATGCTGTTATTCTTTTTCATTGATTTTTTTATAATGATCCAAAAGCTTATGCCCCTTTTGGGTTGAAATTCCATAAACAAAAAGTTCTAATAAATTTTGACTGGACTGGACCAAACTTATTTTTTCAAACGTAAAGTAGTTACCAAACATGAGCATTTCGATTTGCGCCAGGCGGTACCTCGATGCAAAATCCACATCCAAATCTTCCCGATACAGGCCCATTTTGATGCCCTTGTTGATGTTATCAACGATGTTCTTAAATGCACAGGTTTCTTTAAAACGTTGGAATTCATTGTACGCCTCCGGGTAGTGCTTTTGAAGATCAATAAAAAACAAAGGGTTGATGTGCTGCATCATTTCCCTCATCTTATCCGATATAAGCATGATCTCATGAATGGGATCCTTCGCTATTCTTCCGAGTTCATTAAAGTCTTTTTCGTGTTGTTTTACTTCACATAAACACAATTGATTTACCAGATCATCCTTCTCTTTAAAATACTGGTAAATGGTTTTTTTCGACATGCCGAGTTCCTTTGCAATGTCATCCATGGTGACGTGTTTAATGCCAAACCTGAAAAACATGTGTAAAGAAGTCTGTAGTATTTTTTCGTTCGCTTCCATATTTCCGGCGCAAAACTATGGAAACTATAAATGGCTTACAAGTTTCCGCGCCAAAAAAATATTTTGCATCTTTACACTATGGTGCAGGCAAAGCAGGGAAAACTGAAGCGAATAGGTGTTCTTTTAAGACGAAAATATCGTCTTATCTTGCTGAATGACACATCATTGGATGAAAAATTCTCGGTGCGCCTTTCACCCTTGAATATCCTTATCAGCATTCTCGCATTAACAATTATTATGACCAGCCTTGTGATTAGCCTGATTGCTTTCACGGGCTTACGCGAATACATTCCGGGATATGGAACCACCGAAGAGCGTCGACAGATGTTGAGGCTCAGTTACAAGGCCGATTCTCTTGAAAAAAAAGTACAGGCCCGAGATGCCTATCTGCAAGGTTTATTAACGGTTCTTACCGAAACCGGTGGTGAAGAAAGCAAACGACCTGCAAGAGACAGCAGTGGTAAATATGTAAAATTAAATACCGAGCCCTCGAAAGCAGACATCGAATTTCGCCAGGAATTTGAAGTAAAAAAACGAGACAATACCCTCACACAAACCCAAAGCTACAGCAACCAGCTGCAGGACCTATTGTTCTTCTCACCTGTAAAGGGGATTGTTACATTGTCCTTCGACCCAACGCATTCCCATTATGGCACCGACATTTCAACAAAAGAAGATGAGTTTATAAAAGCCACGCTCGACGGCACCGTTATTTACAGAGGGTTTACAGCCGAAGACGGCAATATTATTCAGATTCAACACAGCAACAATGTGGTGAGCATTTATAAACACTGTTCAACGGTTTTAAAGTCTGCAGGTGAAAAAGTAAAATCAGGCGAAGCCATTGCCGTGGTTGGAAATACCGGTGAAAACAGCAATGGTGCTCACCTGCATTTTGAACTTTGGTTCAATGGCATTGCTGTTAACGCTCAGGATTTTGTGGCCTTTTAAAATAGGCTTCGGCGAGGAGAAACGTATTGAAGAATGCAAAAAATGTAACACCTGCCTGGGTTTCTACCGTATCTTCAGATAAAAAGGAAATAAAATACACGAGCATAAACCCAAAATACACTTTGGACAAAAGGCGCTTAAGTTTAAATGGAGGATAGAACAAACTGTAAAGAAATGCTGTCAAACCAAACAGTCCAAGTGCTACGGTTATGGTAAGGAACTGATTGTGTGGGCGCTTGTACCACTCCTTAACCAAAGGCGAAGCCGAGCTGAGGTAACTCTTTTCCATTTGCATTTGAACATCTCCGGTGCCAACCCCAAACCAAAGATTATTTTTAATGGAATAAAGTGCGGCTTTCCAAAAATAATAACGCATGGTGACTGAGTTGCCGTTGATGTTTCGGTCGGACTTAAAATCATCGTATTCATTCACCAGCTCATAAACCCTCTGGTGCATAAACGACCAGGAATTAAACAGGTGGTTCGGCACATCGTGTTTTATGTTGTTTATGTCCTCGTTACTAAGCGCCATTACGCCCGCAGAATCTTTGTTCAAACCCAATCCAGCCATGTACCTGATCAAGGACTCGTAGCGTTTCATGTTATGCTGAGTTCTGTGTGAAAAGGAATCCTCAGGGCAGCGAAATTTCCAGGTACGTTGCAGTTCATCAATTTGTATGTTGATGTGAATGTAATGCCCGTTCTCCCGATGCCCTGCAGTATCAAAATGCATGTATGCATTCCCTGAAACTGACTGCTTCAATATCTCATTGTTTGGAACATCGCGGGGCACAAGTTGTTGTTCGTATACACGCTTCACAAAGTTGGAGGAAGCGTACACCGATGCGATGGCAATAAGAAGAAGCCCCAACTTAAAGACCATTTTGAGTTTGCTGATGCCATATATGCATGCCACCACAAACAGCAAGGACAGGATCACCACTCCTGTGGCCAAGCCAAGCAGAAAAAGCACCATCACAAAATAAGCGGTAAGCGCCACATAAGTCCACTTCATTCTCTTGCTGTATTCTTCAAAAAACAAACGGGCGCATATGAGAATACCAAGGTTGAGATACAAACCCAAACGGATGTGGCTCATGAACCGTGATGTGTTTCGTCCGATTTCATTTTCATGCAAACCAAAACTATACAACAAACACCAGGCTGTGTTCACTACACAACCCATTAAAAAGGTTTGTAATGTGAGCACAATCTCCTTTTTGCTCAAAGGGTTTGAACTGAAAAATACCAGAGGGAGAATGAAGAGCGGCAATTTGATTTGCAGATCTTTCAAACCTGAATCCAGATCACTTGTATACAACAAACCCATGAGATGAATGGCAAACACCAATTCCAGAGCCCAGAAAATCTTATTGAAACGAAGTCGACGCCATTTTTCGGCAAACCCTCCCTCAAGCAACCAATTGATGATTAAGATAAACTGTGGTACGGATGTAGGAACAGCGCCCAGCATAATACCAAAACCCATTGAGACCACCCCGAAAAGAAAAAAGAAACGGTGCGCCCCGGCCGGAAAAAACATGGGTGAATGGTTTATTTAGTAAAGAATAATTCGAAAGTGGGAATTCCTGAGAAAAAAGCAGGCCATTTGTAATAGCGCAGTTTAATTTCCAAAATCAGATAAAAACTTGATACGCATAATCCGTATTTCTTCCTCTGCGTAATCATTTTCGCCTAGTTCTTTCAAGGCTGCACTCACACTGTCGCTGTCACTTTCCCGGAAATACGCTATGATCTCCTCCTGCTTTTCTTCATCAATTTCATTTTGGATAAAATAATCAATGTTCACCCTGGTGCCGGACTCAACGATGGTTTCAATTTCAGTTAATAAATCTTGCATGCTCAGGCTTTTGCTTCTGGCCATGTCCCGAAGATTAATCTTGCGATCGATGTTTTGAATGATGTATACTTTCAGGCCGGATTTATTGACCACCGATTTGATCACCATGTCTACAGGACGTTCGATCTCGTTCTCCTCAACGTATTTTTTTATTAGCTCAACAAAGGGTTTGCCGTACTTAGCGGCCTTTCCTGCTCCCACGCCCCCTATCTTGGTCAATTCATCAATTTTAATTGGATACTGAATGGCCATTTCCTGCAGAGAAGGTTCCTGAAAAATAACATACGGCGGTAGATTTTTCGCCTTGGCCGTTTTTTTCACCAATTCCTTAAGCATGCCGTACAACACTTCGTCAGTGGCCTCACTTCCACCTTTTCCTCCATAAGCGATATCGTCGTCTGAACTGTCTTTATCGAGATTGCTGTAATCCGTATCTCTTGTAAACTTTATGCTGTGTGGTTTTTTGAGAAAAGCCTTGCCCTTGTCGGTTACTTTAATGAGTCCATAATTTTCAATGTCCTTAGACAAATACCCATTCACCACGGCCTGACGCAAAACAGATTGCCAATGGCGGTCGTCCTTATCATCCTCCAAACCTCTGGCCCAGGATTCGGTTTTGTTGTGTTTATAGGATTTTGCAGTTGCTGTAAGGGTGCCCATCAAAACATTGAGCACATCCTTGATCTTATGTTTTTCTTTTATTTCAAGCACACATTCCAATGCCAGCTCGAGGTCTTCTTTGGCCTCAAACCTTTGTTTAGGGTGACGGCAGTTATCGCACATGCCGTTGCACTTTGCCTCTTCAAATTCCTCACCGAAATAATGCAATAAAAATTTACGTCTGCAACTGCTGGTTTCTGCAAAGGATGCGGTTTCTGAAAGCATCTGTTTGCCTATTTCCTGTTCGGCAACAGGTTTATCCTTCATAAACTTTTCAAGTTTAAGAATGTCGTCGTAGCTATAAAACGTCAAACAATTGCCTTCTCCCCCGTCCCTTCCGGCACGCCCGGTTTCCTGATAATACCCTTCAAGGGATTTTGGAATATCATGATGAACGACAAAACGCACATCGGGCTTGTCAATTCCCATACCGAAAGCAATGGTGGCAACAATCACCTGAAGCTCCTCCATCAAAAACATGTCCTGTGTTTTGGCCCTTTCTTTTGCATCTAATCCTGCATGGTAAGGTGCAGCTTTCACACCATTTACTTTGAGTGCCTCTGCCAGCTCTTCCACCTTTTTACGGCTTAGGCAATACACGATTCCACTTTTATTAGGATTTTGTTTGATGAACTTCACAATCTCCTTAAACACATTCTGTTTCGGACGTATCTCGTAAAAAAGATTGTCGCGATTAAAGGAAGATTTAAACACCTGGGCGTCCATCATGCCAAGGTTTTTTTGAATGTCCTGCTGAACTTTTGGGGTCGCCGTTGCGGTAAGAGCAATCACGGGAACGCCGCCAACAGCATCAATGATGGGCCTCAGCCGGCGGTACTCTGGACGAAAATCGTGTCCCCACTCCGAAATACAATGGGCTTCATCAATAGCAAAAAAGGAGATTTTAAACTCCTTAAAAAAGAGAATGTTTTCTTCCTTTGTTAAGGTCTCAGGAGCGATGTAAAGTAATTTGGTTTTTCCTGACAACACATCCTTTTTTACCTGGGCAATATCACTTTTATTCAGAGAAGAATTCAGAAAGTGGGCGATGCCATTTTCATTGCTAAAACCCCTTATGGCGTCCACCTGATTTTTCATGAGCGCGATAAGCGGTGAAACCACGATGGCAGTTCCCTCGCTCATGATGGCCGGCAATTGATAACACAAACTTTTGCCTCCACCGGTAGGCATAATCACGAAGGTATCCTCCCCCTTAAGCAGGTTTTTAATGATTTTTTCCTGACTCCCTTTGAAGCCATCAAAACCAAAGAAATTTTTTAACGCGCTTAATAATTCTGCTTTATCTACCTCTGCAATCATGCTTTTGACTGATTAAATGATGGATTTGGGTGAGTGAATGGTTTTTCACCTCAAAACCCTAATCCCTTTTAAAGATATAAAATAAATCAGGAAATGGACAACTATTTCTCAAAATTTAGTTTTTGTGCAGCATGAAGCTCAGACAGGTCCAACTTCTGATGAACTCAAAGGTTCAGATCGAAACGCCGGTAATGGCGCAGCAATACAACAATAAAAAAGAGGGAAAAGAGCTGACCGGAATAAAACATCAAACCCATTTGGCCCAGAAGCAAATCCAGAATTATTTTTAAAAAAAAACTATACAAAAAAAGCTCAGTGCCCCAGCGTTTCATATACCAGATTCCAACATAGGCCATAAAATTTGCTGCAACAAGCAAACCCGAAATGGCCGGCATGAATAAACCCAACTTTTTAACCTGGGGCGAAAACACCTGGGGAAAAGAAATAACGATGGATATGTACCCCAGCACACACAAAACGGATATAAGGCCAGGTCGTTTCATCAATTGCTGCGGATGGCTTCAACGGGGTCGAGTTGGGATGCGGTATAGGCCGGAACAAACCCACTGATAATACCAATAAGCACCGAAATACTCAAACCTAAAATAATATTCGCGCCACTCAGTACAATCTCCATCTCCATTGCATTTTTTGCCAGCAGGGTCATTAAATAAGTGAGAATCAAACCAAAGCCCCCTCCAATCAGGCTCAGCATAATACTTTCGCACAAAAACTGAAACAGGATAAAACTATTTCTGGCTCCTAAACTTTTTTGAATGCCAATAATGTTGATGCGCTCACGAACCGACACAAACATAATGTTTGCTATGCCAAAGCCCCCAACCAGTATTGAAAATCCGCCGATGATCCAACCGGCGATGCCGATTACCGCAAAGAGCGCGTCAAAGCCCTGACTCAAGAGAGAAATCTCGTTTAAGGCAAAGTTGGGTTCGGCCAGGGGTTTTAACTTGCGTATGCTTCTGAGTATACCAGTGAGTTCATCAATCATCTCTGCATTTGAAATATGCGGTTTGGCTTTTGCATAAATAACAGGGTCAGCATTCATGGAACGGGGATCAAGAATGTAGCGCGCAAAATTAAAAGGAATGTTTACCTGGTAATCAAAACTGACGCCCAGCATACTTTCCCCCTCTTTTTTAATGACGCCTATCACCATCGCTTTCTGACCAGCAATTTTTATTTCCTTGCCTATGGGATCCTCATTCGGAAACAATCCCTTTGCGATTTCTGTTCCAATGACCGCCACATGGTAACCCGCGTCGGTTTCATTTCTTGTGAAATATCGGCCTGCGCTTAAATCAAAAGATTTAATCCTGTAAAAATCATAGGATACGCCGGCCACTACCGCATTTTCGATGGCATTGGATCTGTACTTGAGCGTTCGCCTTCCTCCCAGGCGGTATGCCAATGCCTCAGTGCTTTTGCTCCGTTTTGCAATCTCATCAAGTTCATGGTACTGAGGCGTGGGGCGGTTGATGTACTTCCACCAGGGGTAATCGGCGCCAAAGGACCATGGCCATTTTTGAATGTACACCACATTGTTGCCTAAAGACTGCAGGCTGCCCCGGATGTTTCCTTCCAGACTATCCACAATTGTAAATACGAGAATAATGGCAAAAATACCAATGGTTATGCCCAAAAGGCTGAGTGTGGACCTTAATTTATTTGACACAAGCGATTGCCAGGCAAACATTACACTTTCTTTGAAGAGTAACCAAAGCATGGTTAAAGTTACCAATAGTTTGATGCCCTTTTCCCAATTTGGGATAGACGGTGAAAGGCAGGGATTTATTTTTTATCGCTTGGCTGAGCGGGTTTTGTGCCATCTTCCATGAACCGCTTCCTTTGGCGTTTGCGAAGCAAATACAAGACCGAAGAGAGAATAAAAAATGCTAAGAAAAACAGGGCGCTGTCGTTGTCCTTTAGGATCAGAAAAAAAACCACACATGCAGCGCCTAAGAAAGCAGCAACCAACCAAAGGCGTTCAAGAAAAGTAAATATTTTAAGTTGCGTTTCTCTATTCATCGTTTTTTAATTGAATTTGTCCGGTAACCTGCTTTAACTCGTATTTGGAAAAGTCCTGGTTGCTTTCCATGCCTTTGCCCATGATGATCTCCGTGGCCGTTGTAATCCGCACAAAGGCGTCGGTATAAATGCGCTTTGTGTTCTCATCCCACACCAAACGTTCTGTTTCAAGTTTTGTACCTTCCGCATTAATCACCTCCACGGCATACTTCACTTCCATGCGTTTGCTGTTTTCATACCTCACCCCGTAATTTGCTTTTAAAGTCGCGCTCACCTTCTCGGCTTCATCAAAAAAAGTAACAAACACCCCTTTGGGCAGGATGGTAAAAGGTTCGCTTACGTTGTCGGTAAAAATGAGCATGCGGTTGGCCGATACCATGATCTTTAGTTTGGCGCTATCGGTGTAAAGCATGGTAACGGTGTCGCCTACCTGGTTTGGACTGAGTTTAGTTTTTGGTAAAGCCATCACGTCGCGCAGGTCGTTTGTGCAGGATGTAATTGCAGTAAACAACAGTATGGCCAGTATGCAACGTAAAAAAAACAAATTAATCGTAGCGGTATTTTTGAAACCACTTGTCGGAGAAAGTAAAACCAATGTTTAATCTCCAGAAATTTTCCATGATCAGGCCATTCTCGGTCGTGCCCATTTTTCCGTATGTAGCGCCAAGGTGAACCATAGAAGATAGCCGTCCAACACCAACTGGCAAGCCAAGACCCGCGGAAACACTATAGCTTTTTATAAGTGTATTGTTTACCTGAACGTATCCAGTTTGATAATTGGCCCCCATACGGTAATTCACCCTTCTGAAAAAAGAACCTGAACCAACCGCATATTTTTCAGGAACAAAATAGGCGCCTATCGCAAAGCGATGGTTTTGTTTTAAGTTAGAAATGTTATCAAGGTATTGAAAGTTCTGCCATTTGGTTATTGCATAGTCGGCGACAACGTTCAGTTTCTCCCCTTTTTTAAATCCGATTCCAAAACCTTGTTCAAAGGGTAGGGTCACCGAAGCGGGCTCATCCTCCTTATAAAAAACCGTATCAACAATAAATTCGCTTCCACCTGAAATCCGGTAGTTGTATGCCATTGCACTGTATACCGTGTTTAAGGAATTATTGAGATTGAAGGTGTAACCGAAGGTGAATTTTACCTTCTCGTTAAGTGCTCTTTTTTTACCAGATGATGTTTTTACACTGTCAACCGTAAGGGCGGTTTGCAATCCAAAATTGGCGGTTACATCACTTACCGAGAAGATGCGATCACGGTAAGTACTATAATACAAGGAATTGTCGGGATACACCACCCTTGCGTTATTTGTAATGTTCCCTTTTATTAAATTTCCATTTACTCCAAGAGCGAGATCACTCAGTAATTTTGCAAAGCTCTCCCTGAATTTGTATTTCCCCGGAGTAAATGTTTTTAAGGAGTCGGGAACGTTCAAATGTTTACGACGGAATTTAACCAGGCGCTGGTTGAAGGGCATGAGTCCATAACCCAAAAAGATTTTATTTAAACCACCTGAGCCCTGGTATTGGTAATTGACCTCCCCGATGCCGGTTTCATCAACGGTGTTGGATGTACTGGAACCCACATACGTATAAGGCATAATACCAAAACAACCTCCGCCTTTACGCCCAATTGGAAAACCCAATGTGCCGTAGGCAAAATTGGCCGTTTTCTCAAAGCTGGAAGCTGTTTGGCCCTTAAATTCTGAAAATGTTGTGTTGATTCCCAATTCGAGAGTAGCCAAACGGATCAAGGCATAAGAGCCCGGATTTCCAACATTGATAAAGTTTGGCATGGTAGAATCCGGCTTAAGTGCAACAAAAGCCCCACCCATAGCCGTGTTGTGGGCAAAAGTAGGTTGAGCCAATTCGCCAATGGCGTACCGGGAATAAGGATTGAAGGTGTTCTGGGCATTTTGCTTCAGAACAAAACACATCCAAAAGCAAATAAATAATATTGATCTAGTTTTCAATGTTGTATAGGAGTACGGTGTTTAAACCCAAAAGCAGGCCATTTGGGTTGGCAAAGAAAGGATTTTTAAGCTGCCCGGACAAATAATGGCCATCTCCGCCGGCAAGCACTACTTTTAAATCAGGATGCCGGTCCCTATAGCGGTTGATGGTTTCATCCACCTCAAAGGCTGCTCCCAATTGAGCCCCACTCAGCATGGAGGATTTGGTGTCATCACCAAGCAATTGATTGAACATGGCTTCAGCTTCCAACAACGGTAAGGCCGAAGTAAAATTGTGCATGGCTTTCAGGCGCATTGGGATCCCGGGACTGATGGCTCCTCCCAGAAACTCATTGTTTTGGTTTACAAAGTTGTATTTAATGCAGGTGCCAACATCAATTGTCAGAACATTTTGGTTTGGAAAAAGTGTAAAAGAAGCTATAGAAGCCAAGAGGCGATCGGAACCTAATGTTTCCGGGGTTTTATAACGATTTTTAAGCGGAATCGGGGTTTGTGAATTGAAGACATTTAGCTTTGACCCAGGGTTCAGGATTTTAATGACCTTCAGATGGTCCTGAGTTACAGAAGAAAGCAGGCCATGTTCAAACTTCTCATTTAGGCATCCGGAGGCAAGCAGTTCAGTTACACTTTCAAATGCATTTTCCTTCAAAAGTCGGGCGCCTTCAAAAAACGCCATTTTGATCCGCGTGTTGCCAAAATCCAGTACCAGGTTCATCCCGATAAAGTTAGGAGAATAAAAGCGCTTGTGCGGACGCAGATAAATTTTTATCAAAATTTTGCAGGACTGGATAAATTTGTATTTTTGCAGCCTTGTTTGTGGAATTTGGTAGAACACCTGCCCACAAGCTCGCTCAAAAACCCAAAGGGTTTTTGCCGGGTGCCTTAGCTCAGTCGGTAGAGCAAAGGACTGAAAATCCTTGTGTCCCTGGTTCGATTCCTGGAGGCACCACATCAAGCGCAAAAACCCTTTCACTTTGTGAAAGGGTTTTTTGTTTTGGAGCGCGGCGAAAAAAGTTCGCTTTTTGAGGCAAGCGAACAAAACAAAAAAAGCCCCACTTTGCGGAGCTTTTTCACTTATTTGTACCTGGAATGGGATTCGAACCCACACGCCTCGCAGCACACGATTCTGAGTCGTGCTTGTCTACCAATTTCAACATCCAGGTAGATGGACATTTAAAATACAAATATAATTACTTTGAATATCTTTTCATATATTCAAAACTCCATGCTACTTGATCTCCAGGAACTCGGTGAACTGATACTGCTTATTAAAAAACAGTTTGGCATCGACCTGAGCGAGTATGCCAAATCTTCCCTTCAAAGGCGCTTTCATCATCTGTCAGTTCTGAATGGACTGTCATCAAAACCCCAACTTTTTGAATTCATCAAAAATCAAACATCAAAAAACAGTCTCGTTGAAAAAATCACGGTCAGCACAACAGAAATGTTCAGGGATCCTGGCTTCTGGTCTTTCCTCAGAGACGATGTGCTAAAAACACTTGCTGAAAAAGACAGCGTTTCAATCTGGCATTTAGCTTGTTCAAGTGGAGAAGAGGTTGTTAGTATGAATATACTTTTACAGGAAACCGGCATGCACAAAAAAAGCAAAGTGCTGGCAAGCGATCTAAACGCCTACTTGTTACTGAAATCAGAGAAGGCCATATACCCTGAGCGAAAACTGCAAACCTATAAGAGCAATTATTCTAAAATTTTTGAAGGAGGAGGCTTTGACAGTTATTTCGAAACCGATGAACACAAACAATTCAGATTCAAGCGGAATTTTTTAAAACAAACGGATTTCTCTGTCTTTGATCTGGTTCTTGATCATTCTAATGCGAAGTTCGACTTGATACTTTGCAGAAACGTGATGATCTATTTTAATGCCGACCTTCAGGCGCGTGTTTTGCAAAAGCTATGTGATTGCCTTAATCCTGGCGGGTTTTTAGCATTGGGGAAAAATGAAAGTATACTAAAATCCAAAGCGCAGAACGATCTTGTGCCCTACCATCCCTCGGAAAACATCTACAGAGTCTATTAAAAACCACCCTTGGCTTTAGCAAGAATTAGGAATTGTGTGAACTAATTGTTCTTAGCTTTAGAAACCCCAAGTGTAACATTTGTGACCAGAAAAGAGAGGACTTATACCGAATTTTGTACTTTAATGACTAAATTATAATGGAAATCATTGGTTACCTCGCTTCTGTCCTCATTGGAATATCTCTTGGCTTAATAGGTAGTGGGGGCAGTATACTTACCGTACCCGTTCTTGTGTACCTATTTTCAGTAGACGCCGTTTCTGCCACAGCCTATTCCTTGTTTATTGTAGGCTTCACCGCTGCAATTGGCTCCGTAGCTTATTTTCGCAAGGGCCTTGTGAATGTTAAGACGGCTTTGGTATTTGGAATCCCTTCTATTGCCGCTGTATTTTTAACAAGGGCCTTCATTGTGCCGGCTATTCCCAAAGAGGTGTTCACACTTGGTAGTTTTGTGGTTAGCAAAGCCCTGCTCCTGATGGTGCTGTTTGCCGTGCTCATGATTGCTGCATCCTACAGCATGATAAAAAAAGACAAAAAAAATGGAAAGGAAGATCAGGGTCCCCAGGTATTTAATTATCCCATGATATTGCTTGAGGGTGCCTTGGTTGGATTGGTCACCGGACTTGTAGGTGCCGGTGGTGGTTTTCTCATTATTCCGGCCTTGGTATTACTTTCTAAATTACCAATGAAAGAAGCCGTTGGCACTTCCCTTGTCATTATAGCTTCTAAATCACTTATTGGTTTTTTTGGTGAAAGCAGTGAAACATTCATTGACTGGCGTTTGCTGGCCATAGTAACCGCCTTCGCCTCTGCAGGCATCTTTATCGGCATGCTTTTATCAAAACGAATCGATGGAGCGAAACTTAAACCGGCTTTTGGTTGGTTTGTTTTGGTAATGGGAGTTTATATTATCGCAAAAGAAACCCTGTTTAAATGAGTTTTGTAACTTTGATTACACCCGCCAATGTGAGTGCCTGGGGATGTAATAAATGTTACCAACCAGGGCCCTTGAAATAGCTAATTTTGAATCACAAACTAAATAGAGAAACAGTACACATGAAAATAGAACAAATTTATACAGGATGTTTGGCACAAGGTGCCTATTACATTACCTCTAACGGAGAAGCAGCCATCATTGATCCGCTTCGCGAAGTACAACCCTACATTGAGCGTGCCCAAAAAGATGGCGTGAAGATCAAGTATATTTTTGAGACGCACTTTCACGCTGATTTTGTGTCGGGACATCTTGACCTTAGTAAATTAACCGGAGCACCTATTGTGTATGGCCCTACAGCCAATCCCGAGTTTGCGGCCACCATTGCAAAAGATGGAGAGCAATTTAAAATAGGAAACATTACAATTACCGTTTTACACACCCCTGGTCACACCATGGAAAGTTCGTGCTTTCTTTTAAAAGATGAGAAAGGCAAAGATCAGGCTTTATTTAGCGGTGATACTTTGTTTTTGGGGGATGTGGGTCGGCCTGACCTTGCACAAAAAGCAGCCTCAATGACGCAGGAGGAATTGGCAGGCATGTTATACGATTCTTTATACACAAAAATTCTTCCTCTTTCTGATGACATCACCGTTTATCCCGCTCATGGAGCAGGTTCGGCTTGCGGTAAAAACATGATGAAAGAAACAGTTGATACCCTGGGCAATCAGAAAAAAATGAATTACGCCCTTAATCAACCAAACAAATCAAGTTTTGTTGCAGCTGTAACAGATGGCTTGCTGCCTCCACCCGCTTATTTTCCGCACAACGTGGCCATGAACAAAAAAGGATACGAAAGTTTTGAGCAGGTGTTAAACAAAGGCATGCGTGCGCTTGAAGTGAATGAATTTGAAATGCTGGTTGAAAGCGCAGACGCTTTGGTGCTGGATACACGTTCGGCTGCCGAATTTGCCAAAGGATTTGTACCCGGTTCAATTAACATTGGCATCAATGGGGATTTTGCTCCCTGGGTAGGCGCCCTGATACGCGATGTAAAACAAAACATTTTATTAATAGCTGAAACCGGAAAAGAAGAAGAAGCGGTAACCCGTTTAAGCCGTGTAGGTTTCGATCATGTTCTTGGTCACCTCAAAGGTGGTTATCCTGGTTGGGTAAAAGCAGGGAAAGAAACCGATAATGTAAACCGGATCAGCGCGGAACAATTTTCAAAAGAAGTGGACGTGAAAAACGACTTTGTTGTTGACGTGAGAAAGGAAAGCGAATACCTGGCCGAACACGTTGAAGAGGCCTACAACAAACCCCTTGATGTGATCAACAACTGGTTTGCTGAGCTTCCATCGGATAAAACATTTTACATGCACTGTGCCGGAGGTTACCGCAGCATGATTGCCGCAAGCATTCTAAAAGCCAGAGGCATACACAACTTTAAAGAAGTGGATGGGGGATTTAAAGCCATCTCTGCCACCGAAGTGCCCAAAACCAATTTCGTTTGTCAAAGCAAACTTCAGAAATCTTAAGACATGCCAAAAACCGGATTAAACCTGGCCCTGTTTTTTGTCATCATGATGATGGCCTGGGCCTGGAACTCTCAACCACAACCACCTTCAACAAACACAACAACACAAACAACTAAAGAAATGAAAACAAGTAAAGAAATCATAGTAGACGTTCGCACACCCGAAGAATGGCAATTCGACGGACATGCCGAATGTTCAGTAAACTACCCCCTCGATCAATTGCAAGACAAGATCAATGAACTTAAGGCTTACGATCATGTGGTATTGGTATGCAGAAGCGGTGGACGAGCCGGCAGCGCAAAACGTATGCTTGAGGCAGCAGGCATAAAGAATGTTGAAAATCTTGGGCCTTGGCAAAACGTGTCATGCACTAATTAAGGCTTAAAATCCATCTGCTTTACCAACAAAGCATCTGGTTTCTGCCGACTTCAAAACTTTAAAGATGAGCGCTTAAGTAAATGCAAGCGCTCATTTTTTTAAGCCCTGCTTCTTTATATTCTTTCAATTCCCTTCTTGTGTTACAAAAGTGACATATAAAACATGACTTTAGTCATAAATTTGCAATAAACTACTCCCTATGAATTGGATCTTTGAACCCTGGCCCTGGTATGTTGCGGGCCCACTAATCGGACTGATTGTCCCCATTTTATTATTAATCGGAAACAAGTCCTTTGGAATAAGTTCTTCGCTGAGGCACATTTGCGCTGCGTGTCTTCCTGCCAACATTCCCTTTTTTAAGTACGATTGGAAAAAAGAGGCTTGGAACTTATTTTTTGTAGGGGGAATTCTGTTGGGTGGCATACTCACAAGCGCATTTATTCCCAATGCAGGGCCAGTAGAAGTGCATCCCGAATTAGCAGCTGAACTAAACAGTTATGGTATCAGTAATTTCTCAGGACTTGTTCCATCTGACCTATTTAATTGGACATCCCTGTTTACATTAAAAGGATTTATCATGGTGGTACTCGGGGGGTTTTTAGTTGGATTTGGGACCCGTTACGCCGGAGGCTGTACCAGCGGTCACGCGATTATGGGTTTATCCACTTTGCAATGGCCCTCACTAATCGCCACCTGTTGTTTTATGGCAGGAGGCATTCTTTTTGCCAATTATGTTTTACCCTTGATTTTAAGCCTTTAATTCCATGAAAATAGAAGACATCACAAAAGAATCCGAAGAATTTAAAATCAGGGCCACCGACACCATGTGTGTCAATGAATCGGAATTAAAACATCCCTGGTGGTACAACCTCAAATACGTTGCTGTTGGAGTTTTATTTGGGCTCATTTTTATTAAAGCCGAGATCATTTCCTGGTTTCGTATTCAGGAAATGTTCCGCTTTCAGTCCTTCCACATGTATGGAATAATCGGTTCTGCAGTTGTGGTTGGCGCCATTAGTGTTTTTCTGATCCGAAAATTCAACATCAAAACCATATACGGTGAAGAAGTGGAAATACATCCAAAAAAATTCAACAAAGGAAACGTGTATGGCGGCCTGATGTTTGGGATTGGATGGGCCATTACAGGAGCATGCCCGGGGCCATTATTTGCCCAAATAGGTTCGGGTTCCACTGTTGTTATCATTACCTTATTAAGCGCCATTGCCGGTACATGGACCTACGGAAAAATCAGAGAAAAACTACCGCATTAATTTTAAGTGAAAGAACAGGAAGAAATAGAAAAAACCGCTTCGGTAATGCTTAAACTTAGCAATACCATTGCCATTTCCCTGGTCCTTCTCCTGATCACGTTCCTTGTTCTCATCTTTGATATTCAGCTCCCACAAAAAAACTCCGTGATTGTAAAGGCTCCGCAAGCCGACAGCAACGGTTTATTTACAGAATCAGCCCGTGAAGAATACAGGCAAAAACTATTTAAGGCCATGTTCTGGCAAGCACCTGATCTTTCAGAACTTGAAAACGAAAAAAACAAAGCCGAAATCCTCTACGGCAAAGATCTTATCGTAAATACTTCGGTCTACTTTGGAGAACATGGAACTGTAGCTGCTGGTGCTACAAATGGGATGAATTGTCAGAACTGCCATCTCGATGCCGGCACTAAGGTTTTTGGAAACAATTATGGTTCCGTCGTTTCAACCTATCCTAAATACCGTGCGCGCTCAGGTGAAATTGAAAGCGTATTCAAGCGCGTGAACGATTGTTTTGGAAGAAGTTTGAATGGAAAAACACTTGATAGCAGTTCGAAGGAAATGCAGGCCATTATTGCATACATACATTGGCTGGGGAAAAATGTAGAGAAAGGAAAAAAAGCGACAGGTTCAGGGTTTAAAGACATAGCCTTTCTTGAACGCGCGGCGGATCCCAATCTAGGACTTGCTGTTTACTCAGCAAAATGTCAGAGTTGCCATCAGAAGGATGGAATGGGTTTAAAAAACGCCGATAAAACAAGCTACACGTATCCGCCGCTGTGGGGACCAAACAGCTACAATAACGGAGCGGGCTTATACCGCCTTTCCAATTTTGCTAAATACGTAAAACACAACATGCCACTTGGTGCCTCGCACGTTTCAACGCAACTAAGTGATGAGGAGGCCTGGGACGTAGCCGCTTTTGTGAACTCCCAACCCCGACCGATAATGAACATTCAGAACGACTGGCCAAACATTGCAGAAAAACCTTTTGATCATCCTTTTGGTCCTTTTGCAGACGGCTTTGATGAAAAACAACATAAATACGGGCCATATAAAGCCATCATTGAAAAGAAAAAGCCCCAAAACAAAAAAAACACACCCACTTAATTTTTGATCCAATGAAAAACAAAATACACCTGCTTGCTCTTGTTTTACTATTCAATACGGGCCTCTTTGCACAAAACCACGAGACAAAAACTCCGGAGCATAAAATTATCTTTCAGCTAACGAGTGGAGACACAACAGCGCACAAACAATTGATGAAACAGTTTAACAACATTTTAACTGTATCCCCTACAACTCAGATCGAACTGGTATGTCATGGAGCCGGAATGGATTTGTTAATCTCTGGCAAAACCATAGTTGAGGATAAAATAAACGCACTTGCAAAACGCGGCGTACTGTTTAACGCCTGTGAGTTTTCAATAAAAGAACGCAAAATTGACCGTAACACAATTCTGAAAATTGCTGAGTATGTACCTGCGGGTATTATTGAAATTGTCTCCAAACAAGAACAAGGCTGGAGTTATATAAAAGCGGGAAATTAAATTTTCCTATTTAAAACATTAATTCTAAAGTGAAAAATCTTTTATTTGGAATATTCTTCCTGCTTAGCATTATTGCGTTCGCGCAGGACAATCCTCCTTCACAACATGGTGTTGATGTTCATCACATTGCACTTGGGCCAAATAACGACAGCCTAAGCCTTCAGAATTCAGTACTGCATTCGCATTGGCAGGCTCACGTGCGTACTTTTTACATGAGTACCATAAACGAAGGCGAACTAAAAGATGATTATGCCTTGGGAGCTGGTGCCGGCATTGGCGTACTGACAAAACCACTCTTTGGCTTTCAGGTAGGCATAAGTGGTTTTTTTATTTACAACCTCGTTTCTTCAGACATCAATCAGCCGGATAAGCTTACCGGAGGCACCAATCGTTATGAAATAGGATTATTTGACATTCAGAACCCGGAAAACAAAAATGATCTTGACCGTTTGGAAGAATTGTATGTAAAATATTCATTGTCCAAAAGTGCCATCACATTTGGTAAGATAAATATCACCACACCATTTTTAAACCCTCAGGACGGCAGAATGCGGCCAACACTGGAAGAAGGGGTTTGGCTGAACATAAATGAATCCAAAAAAATTGGCTTTAACGGGGGCTGGATTTGGGAAATTTCTCCACGCTCCACAATTAAGTGGTTTCAGATCTCAAATTCTATCGGCATTAACCCTTCAGGACTAAACAGTAGCGGAAAAAAATCAAATTATTACAACAACCTTAGCAGCTCCGGCATGGCTATAGCAAATGTATACTATAGACCGAATGAGAACATCAAGATCAATCTTTGGAATGGATACCTTGATAACATCATGAATTCAGCGCTTGTTGAAATAAACACCACCCAAAAACTTAAGAACCAATCTACTTTGTATGAGGGCCTGATGTTTATGCATCAGAACGCCATTCATGACGGCGGAAACCAGGACCAGACTAAAACCTACATCGACAAGGGGGCACAATCCAATATCATCAGTGCTCAACTTGGGATTAAAAACAAGAGGTCAAACTCCTCCATAAATTACACCCACATTACAGGGGATGGCAGATATCTTATGCCCCGCGAATGGGGTAGGGATCCATTTTATACCTTTTTACCACGAGAAAGATCTGAAGGCATGGGAAATGTGCATGCCATGACCATAAAAACCCAACTTAACTTTTTTGAAAACAGCCTAAGTGCCGGTTTCGGGTATGGCTTATTTCTGATGCCGGATGTAAAAAATTACAGGCTCAATAAATACGGCATGCCCTCCTACCAGCACATCAACCTGGATGCTGCATACAACTTCAAGGGTTTTCTCAATGGAATGGTGGTGCGTTTATTGGTTGCGGCAAAAGTTAATCAGGGTGAAACTTACGATGATTTAAAGTACATTTATAACAAAGTGAACATGGTCAATTTCAACCTGATAGTTGATTTTAAAATTTAAGATTAAAACACAGAACAGCATGGAAAATAGTGAACAATCAAGAGCAGACAACCGCAGGGACTTTCTTAAAAAAACCACCCTGGCAGGTTTGGCTGGCGTTTTAAGCCCGGTTTCCGACCTTATTGGTGCTCCGGCGGACGAAAGCGAGCATGCTGAAAATATAAGGTTTTCAAAAAGCTCAAAAAACAAACCCATCACCATTTTAATTACAACCGACATACACGCTCAACTCTTTACACACGATGAGTTTTTTTGGGAAAATAACCTGGCCGTATATAAAAAACGCGGAGGCCTGGCAGTTCTAAAAACCATGATTGAATCCTACCGGAAAAAAAATCCTGAAACAACGCTTTTGTATGATGGTGGGGATTACTTTCATGGGCACGGCGTGGCCTCACTTACCGAAGGGGAAGCTTTAATTCCCGTTTTTAATGAATTGGGCTACGACCTGATGTTGCCTGGTAATTGGGAGGTGGTTTATAAGAAAAAGAAAATGTTGTACGACATGGGACATGCCAACGCTGCAAAAATTTGCGCAAACATGTACCACAACACAAAAGATGAAAATAATGGAGAGTTGGTTTATCCACCCTATTGGATTAAATACATAGCCGGCACAAAAATAGGATTCATTGGCTACACCGATCATCTAATTCCTAAACGTCAAAGTCCTGCATACAGCGAAGGGTTGAAATTTGAGCATGCTGAAAAAAATCTGGCCAAATACGTCACCCTTTTGCGGGAAGTAGAAGGCTGTTCAGTAGTCATCGTCGCCACGCACATGGGTTTGGCTCAACAAGTAGGGCTGGCCAACAATCCGGCTTGTGAAGGCGTTGATATCATCCTGGGTGCTGATACGCATGAACGCGTGAGGGTGCCAATTCAGGGGAAATACGCCAAAGTAATAGAATGTGGGGCCTTTGGCTCCTTTCTGGGAAAACTTGACCTACGCGTTGAGAATGGCAAATTAAAAAGCATTGAGTACCAATTGCTCGATGTTGACCCTGGTAACTATTCGCCTGATGCGCAGGTGCAACAACTCATCGAGAAAGCTTACGAACCTTTCAAAAAGGAGCTTCAAACGGTGATTGGCACAAGCACAACGCCTTTGGTGCGTTATTTTGTTATGGAAACACCTATGGACAATCTCATCACGGATGCCATCCGATGGAAATTTGGTCCGGATGTCGCCTTGTCCAATGGATTTAGATTTTGTCAACCATTGGCATTGGATCCCAAAACCGGTCTTGCCAGCATCACCAAAGAATTTTTATGGAACATGCTGCCCGTAAACAGTGAGGTAAAAACCGGTGTTGCAACCGGGAAACAAATTTGGGACTGGCTTGAAAAGGAACTTCAGAATGCTTTTGCAAAAGACCCTTCCAAGCGTTTTGGAGGATGGTTTGTGCGCTTTAGTGGAATGCAGGTGAATTTTACCATTGGTAATGAGTTGGGCAAAAGAGTCAATTCGGTTACCATAGCCGGTCAGGCCATTGATCTTGAAAAAGAATACAAACTTGCCGCCTGTGAGCGCGAAGGCGATCCTTTGGATACCCTGTGCAGAATTGAACACGTAAAAAATGCCAAAAGAAGCCCGGTGCTTTTGCACGATGTCCTTACCGACTATTTGAAACTGCACTCACCCGTTTCGCCAGCCATTGAAGGTCGCGCTGTAGCTACAGATGAACCAAAAACCCTGCTTACGCAATTGAAAGGCACCACGTATGAGTTCCGGTGATTGTTGCCTTGTTTTTTTGGATACCTTTAACTTCAACACCATTTATGACCGAGCTTAAAGAGAAACTCAAACATTTTTTAGAACTTAAACTCATTGACGAGATTATTGAGGGATGTAAGGTCATGTCCTTTAAAGAAGGAGATGTGATCATTGATTATAACAAACAGATCAAGTTTATGCCTCTGATCGTTAGCGGCACCATTCGGGTCATGCGAAAAGATGAAGAAGGGCATGAACTGTTACTGTATTACCTCAGCTCAAACGAAAGTTGCGCGATGGCTTATACCTGTTGTATGGAAGCCAGGAAAAGTGAAATCAAAGCCATTGCTGAAGACAATGTGGAACTCATTTCCATTCCCCATGAAAAACTCGACGAGTGGCTGGTAAAATACCCAAGCTGGAAAAGTTACATCTTCAATAGTTTTACCCAAAGGTTCAATGAGTTGCTCAAATCCCTTGAAAGCATTGCGTTTCATAAACTCGACGAACGTTTGATTAAGTACCTTAAAAATAAATCAAAAGTCACCGGCAAATCTTCAATTTTGCTTTCTCACAATCAAATTGCCGAAGAAATGGGAACAAGCCGCGTTGTGATCTCGCGCTTACTTAAACAATTGGAAAACGACAAAAAACTTTTACTTTACAGAAACGAGATAAAATTGCTCAGCACGTTTTAATCCTGAACCCTTCCACTGTTTTATTATGACCTCTCCTCCCCCTCCAAAAAAATGGAAATTTGCCTTTTTGGTTTGGTGTTTTATTTACCCGATGATTACCCTTATTTCGTTATTTCTACTTCCTTATCTTCAATTTCTTCCAGCGCCCTTCCGAACCTTAAGCATCAGTTTCATTTTGGTGCCCCTCATGGTGTGGTTTTACATTCCCTTTATTCAGAAACGGTTTCACAACTGGTTAAGAAAATAAGCCAGGGCCTTTATGCTTTTATTTTAACGGCATTCCTTTAAATTCACCGTTTGTGTAAAACTGCAAATACTGTTCACTCAAGCGCTTATGAATCCTTACATTTGAACGTCAAACCAATCAACACCTATGAAATACAGCTTACTTCCAATTGCAGCCTTTGTGCTTGTTATCAACCAATCCTGCAAAACCAAACCCGATTCTGATGCGCTTCAAAAATCCTATTTTGATGTGAGCGGAATGGACACCAGTGTTAAACCAGGCGATAACTTTTACGAATACGTCAATGGCACCTGGCTAAAAAACAGTAAAATTCCTGACGACCAAAGTGCCTGGGGGAGCTTTTACACCCTTTACCAAGAAAACCTAAACAAACTTAAAGGCATCCTTGAAGAAGCTTCGGCCTCAAAATCAGAAAAAGGCAGTCTTGAACAAAAAGTTGGAGACTATTATGCCAGTGGTATGGATACCCTCACCATTGAAAAACTTGGAGCTGATCCACTTAAACCGGCCCTTGCTGAAATTGATGCAGTAAAGGACCACACCGCACTCATGCAACTTGTTGGTAAATTTGCTGCCAGCGGAGAAGATTATCTGATTGGGTACTGGGTGGGTGCTGACGACAAAAACAGCGCAATGAACATACTGAGCATGTACCAAAGTGGTTTGACCTTACCTGAAAAAGACTATTACACCCGCACCGACAGTGCTACAGAGGCTTCAAGGCTGGCCATGAAAAAACACATCAGGGATTTGTTTGTGTTGTGCGGAGAAGAAAAAACCAGTGCCGAAAAAAACGCTGAAACCATACTTGCCCTTGAAACGGAGATGGCTAAAAGTCACCGCAGCCCGGTTGAATTGCGCAACCCCCAGTTGAATTACAATAAAATGTCGGTGGCCCAGCTTCAGAAACTCAGCCCCAATATCAACTGGAATGACTTGTTTGCCAGCATTGGAATTAAAACCGACAGTGTAAACGTGGGTCAACCGGCGTATTATGAAAGTCTGAGTAAACTGCTGCTTTCTCAGCCCATCGCTGTTTGGAAAACCAAACTTAAATACGACTACATCAGCACAAACGCGAATTTACTCAGCAAGGCCTTTATTACCGCCAACTTTGAATTTGACCGTGTATTCAGTGGACAAAAAAAACAAAGCAGCCGCTGGAAAAAAATGGTTTCACGTGTTGATGGAGGTCTAGGTGAATTGCTCGGGCAATTGTACGTGAAAAAATATTTCAACGATACGGCCAAACAACGCATGGATGAACTGGTTGGTAATCTTCAAAAAGCCTTTGCCGTGCGCATTCAGCAACTGGATTGGATGAGTCCTGAAACCAAAGAAAGGGCCATGACCAAATTAAATTCATTTATGAAAAAGATTGGTTACCCTGATAAGTGGAAAAATTTTGACGATGTAAGTATTGACAGAACTGACTTTTTTGCCAATGCCCTTTCGGTACGTATACATCATCAAAAAGAAGAGCTTGCAAAGGTCAACAAACCTGTTGATCGTACTGAATGGGGCATGAGTCCACCAACAGTGAATGCCTATTACAATCCCAGCAACAACGAAATTGTGTTTCCGGCCGGCATATTGCAATTTCCCTTTTTCGATGCAAATGCTGATGATGCCATTAATTATGGTGCCATAGGAATGGTGATAGGCCATGAAATGACCCATGGTTTTGATGATCAGGGAAGTCAATACGATGACAAAGGGAATATGCTTAACTGGTGGACAAAAGAAGATGGAGAAAAATTCAAAGGCAAAACCACAGGCCTGGTGGATCTTTACAGTTCCTATACTATTCTGGACAACCTTCATGTAAAAGGCGACCTGACCTTGGGCGAAAACATTGCCGATGTGGGTGGTTTGGCCATTGCGTACGACGCCTTCAAAATGACCAAACAAGGGCAAGACACAACTAAAATTGACGGGTTCACTCCTGACCAGCGTTTTTTCCTTGGTTATGCCCAGGTTTGGCGCATGAAAAGCAGGGACGAAAATTTGCGAAGCCGCATCACGACAGATCCTCACAGTCCAGAAATGTACCGGGTCAACGGTCCTGCCTCCAATTTTGATCCGTTTTATATTGCCTTTAATGTGAAAGAAGGCGATAAAATGTACATCGCCCCTGAGAAAAGAGCAAAAATCTGGTAAGCCTTGGGTGCTGTTTAAAAATTCAACAAAGGCCTGGATTCTTCCGGGCCTTTTGTTTTTTGGGATGTATTGGCTGCAGGACATGCCAAAAATTTATAAACCGGAGATTCAATACCCACTTAAACTCTGCCCGAAACGAGTACTCAGCCCGACAAAAGCAAGAGGCATAAGTTCGCTTGACTTTAATCAGTACCGAAATTGACTTGCGTCAGTTATCCAAAATATCCATAATTGTAACTTCGTGTCAACTATTCCCCTTTCGATGGGTGAGGAATACCCGGACACATGCTAAATTTAACAACCATACTTGCCGCTACCGACTTTTCAGAAAGCGCAGAGAATGCGGTGGACTACGCTGCTGCACTGGCTGTAAAATGCCAGGCGCGTTTGGTTGTTCTCTCTGCCTATCACGTTCCATTAATTACCTCCGAAGTTCCTACCCTGATGTTCACTTTGGGTGAACTCGAAAAGGAAGGTTTTCAACAATTGAAGGAAACCGAAGCCCGCCTCAGAAAAAACAATCCCGGGCTAAAATCGGTTGATTTGTTTTGTTTACATGGTTTTGCAGGCGAGATGATCAAAACCCAGGCTGAAAAACAAAAAGCGGGTCTGGTGGTGATGGGCTTGCAGGGCAGCGGCTTTTTTAATGAAAAAGTGATTGGCAGCAATTCCTATGAAATGGTGACTGAGTGCAGTTGTCCGGTAATGATAGTTCACCATCAGTTAAAATACACCCCCATAAAACGCATTCTTTTTGCCAGTGACAATAAAGAAATAAAATCTCTCAATTTGCTGGAACCCTTAAAAACACTTGCAAAACTTTTTGAAGCAGAAATTTATATTCTGCACGTTAACAAAAACGAGAAGGCTTTGCCCGGATTGGAAGCTGCTATTGGCGGTGTGACACTGGATCATTATCTCGAAGGTTTAAAACACGGCTTTTATGAAATCACCGCGTTGAACTTAACCGAAGGCCTGAATGCTTTTGCCAAAGAACACCGCATTGATTTGAGTGTAGCCCTGGCCAGGCATCACAGTTTTTTTGAATCCCTGTTCAGGAAAAACAATGTTCAGGACATGCTATACCACATTCACACACCCATTTTAACAATACGCGAATAATCACCATGTTACATAGTTTAAAGGAAAAATCCATGAAGATCAGCATTAACGACCACAGAAAAATACACGCCATTCAGGACGAGTTTAATGAGGTGTTTCCTTATTTAAAAATTGAGTTTTTCTCGAAACCTCACGCAAGTGGAGGGCAGTCATCAAAAAAAATGATGAAGTCGAGCAGTAAAACGCTTGGAGAATGCCGCACCATCCATAACAAGGGCAGTATCACCATAAGTCCGGAAATGACAGTGGATGAGCTCGAACAGCGGTTTATGGACGTTTATGGTCTTTCAATACAGGTCTTTCGAAAATCTGGAAAAGTATGGCTTGAAACCACCATAACAGATGGTTGGACCCTGGAAAAACAAAACGAACAGGGCAAAGAACTCAGTGAATCCTGAACCTTGTCAAAAATTGGCTTCCAATTGGGTTTGCGTCTTCTGAGCTAAATCCTTAAATTGGTCTTCGGTTGCTGCGCGGGCGCCCTGCGTTTTTTCAATCGAATTTAATTTAAAACGTTTTAAGCATGACACCATTTGAAAACATTCATTATGCCATAGGCGAATTGGCCTATGCATTTGCAAGGATTGACGGGAAAGTAAATCCTGAAGAGCGGAAAAAATTCGAACAGATTGTTATGTCGGGATTCAGGGAAAAGAACTACAACTACGATGTATCGGATATTATTTTTAAAATTCTTGATAAAGACAAGCGCGACCCACAAACCGTTTATGATTGGGCCATACATGAGCTGAAGACCAACAGCCATTACCTTAGTCCGGAGCTAAAAGAATGCGCTCTAAAAATCATGAGAAGCATTACCGAAGCCTTCCCTCCAGTGACCAAAGAAGAAAACGAACTCTATCAAAAATTCGTAAAGGACATTGAGCCCCTTAAAGGGGATCCCACCTATTACAAAAAATCCTGAACACCCTTAGCCATCTATGAAACTTAAATTTATCGGAGCCACCGAAACGGTCACCGGAAGCAAACACCTTATCCTTACAGAAAAAGGGAAACAATTTTTGCTTGATTGCGGGTTGTACCAGGGCTTAGGCAAGGAGACCGATGCGCTTAACCGGCACCTGGGCGTGAATCCTTCAAACATTGAAGCCGTTGTACTTTCACACGCACACATTGACCATTCGGGAAACTTACCCTACCTCGTCAAAAATGGTTTTATGGGTAAAATTTATTGCACTCCGGCCACGTACGATGCTTGTGAGATTTTGTTGCTTGATAGCGCTCACATTCACGAAAGCGATATTCGCTACATCAATAAACGGCGTTTGAAAAAAGGCTTCGACCCCATAAACCCGCTATACACCACCAAGGATGCCGAAGAGTGTTTGAAAAGGTTCAGACCACTCCCTTACAATCACGAATTTCACCTCTGCGACGAATTGTCTTTTCATTTTACCGATGCGGGCCACATCATTGGCGCTGCTGCAATACAACTTTGCTCCACCGAAGAAGGAAAAAAAGTCAGACTAAGTTTTAGCGGTGATGTGGGCAGGTACAACGACCTCATTCTGAAAGCGCCTGATGTTTTTGCACAAGCCGACTACATCATTTGTGAATCCACCTACGGGAATGGGGTTCATGAAGATCCTGAAAACACTGAGAAAAAAATACTCGACATCATACTGAATACCTGCATCAAAAAAAAGGGGAAGCTGATCATACCGGCCTTTAGCCTGGGCCGCACCCAGGAATTGGTGTTTATCCTCAATAATCTTAAAAACAAAAATTTGCTTCCTAAGATCAAGGTGTTTGTAGACAGTCCCCTTTCTTCAAAAGCCACTCAAGTGATGCGAAAACACACCGAATGTTTTAATGAGACGGTAAAAGCTTCCCTGCATCAGGACCCCGACCCTTTTGATTTTGAAGACCTGAAGTACATTGAGGATACCGACGAATCCAAGTTTCTAAATGAAATTCAGGAGCCTTGCATTATCATTTCTGCTTCCGGTATGGGGGATGCCGGGCGTGTAAAACACCACCTCAGCAACTCCATAGGAAACGCAAACAATACCGTACTCATTGCAGGCTACTGTTCGCCGGGTACTTTAGGTGCCGACCTTCTTGCCGGACATAAACAAGTTCATATTTTCGGGGAAGTTTTTAATGTGAATGCCGAGGTCGAATCCATACAATCGCTGAGTGCACATGCTGATTCCACTGACCTCCTCCGGTTTCTTTCTTGCCAGGACAAGGAAAAGGTTAAAAAGGTCTTCCTTGTGCATGGCGAAACAGAGTCTAAAACAGGCTTTCGGGCCCTTTTGGCCAGAGAAGGGTACAGGGAAGTCATCATCCCTGAAAAAGGGGAAAGCTTTTTGCTGGTATAGTCTCAGGCATTTTGGTAAACTTCAGGAAAAACTGACCTTCCTCATTTTTTAATTTAAGGGCAAAACCTATTTTCGCCTTTTGAGGTAGGAAAATTAATGCATACATTGGGTTCATCATACAATAGCGTCCAGATGGAAAGCATTAATGCCTTGTTTGAACATGCCACAGAAGGGATTATTATCGTTGACCACGAAGGGGTTATGATAAGGGTAAATCCAAGCGCCTACAAAATGTTTGCTTATTTGCCAGGAGAACTGGAAGGTTTGCCGGTTGAGACACTTGTTCCATTACGGTACGGAAAAAAACACGAATCACATCGAAGCCATTATGTAAAATCGCCTCACTCCAGGTCGATGGGCAAAGATTTTAAGCTCAGCGCCCAAAGAAAGGACAAAACGGAGTTTCCGGTTGAGATCAGTTTAAGTTATTACAAAAAGGAGGACAAAACCTTCGTTATTGCTTTTATCATCGACATTACCGAAAGAGCACAGAACGAGGACAGGATAAAAAAAATGAACTTCGATCTGGAGTTGAAGGTCAAGGAAAGAACCAGCGTTCTTCAGGAGGCCCTCATTCAACTCGAAAGTTCAAAAGAGGATCTGAAACACGCACTGAAGCATGAGAAAGAATTGCACGACTTAAAATCGCGCTTTGTAACCATGGCCTCCCATGAGTTCAGAACTCCCCTGAGCACCATTCTTTCGTCCATTTCATTGATAGCAAAATACACACAAACTGAGGATGATGACAAACGCCAGAAACACGTGCAGCGCATCAAATCGGCGGTTACCAACATGACCTTAATACTCAATGATTTTCTTTCAGCGGAGCGGCTTGAAGACGGGCGGATTTCGGCCAAATACAGTGTTTTTTCGATCAAGGAACTGATGAATGAAACGCTTATCGAAATGCACGGCATTCTAAAACAGGGTCAGCGCCTGGATTACAAACATGAAGGGGAGCAGAGTTTGGAACTTGACCCGCAGATGATGAAAAACATTTTTATCAACCTTATTTCCAATGCCATCAAGTTTTCTGAGGAAAATAAAACCATTACCATCAGAACCGGAATACGGCATAATCAAGCAGAGATCACAATTGCTGATGAGGGCATGGGCATACCAAAAGAAGAGCAAGAACATATGTTTGAACGTTTTTACAGGGCAAAGAACGTAACCAACATCCAAGGTACCGGCCTGGGTTTAAACATCGTCAGCAAATACCTGGAGGCCATGAACGGATCCATTCAATTTGAAAGTGAATTAAATAAAGGCACTCAATTTACAATCAACATTCCTTTGCAAAATAAATTATGAAAACCATATTGATCATTGAAGACAACCGGGATGTTCGGGAAAACACTGCTGAAATTTTAGAATTGGCAAACTACAAGGTACTTCAGGCCGAGAATGGGAAAATAGGCGTGGAACTCGCCCAACAAAAAAAACCCGACCTAATCATTTGCGACATTATGATGCCGGTGCTCGACGGGTATGGTGTAATTCACCTGCTCAACAAATCTTCTGTGACTGCAGGCATACCCTTTATTTTTCTCACGGCGAAAAGTGAAAGAACCGACCTCCGAAAAGGCATGGAAATGGGCGCTGACGATTACATTACCAAGCCCTTCAGCGACATTGAACTATTGAATGCAGTGGAAAGCCGTTTGAAGAAAAATGAAATGCTCCGTGCCGAATTCTCCAAAAATGTAGAAGGCCTGAACAAGTTTTTTGATGATGTAAAAAAACTGGATGAGCTTAAAAACCTGTCTTCACAACGAAGGATAAAACATTTCAAAAAGAAAGAACTCGTTTTCAGTGAAGGCAATCAACCCAACTACCTTTTCTTTTTATCCAAGGGAAAAATAAAAACTTTCAAGGCACATGAGTATGGTAAGGAATTTATTACCACTTTGTATAAGGATGGCGATTTTTTGGGCTATACTGCTTTGCTTGAAAATCAGGCCTATACCGATTCTGCAGAGGCTTTGGAGGACTGTGAAGTGGTGTTGATACCAAAAGAAGATTTTTTTGCCCTTATCTACAATAACATGGAAGTAATGAAGGCTTTTGTAAAGCTCCTTTCAGACAACATCCTTGAAAAAGAAAAACAGCTGGTGAACCTGGCTTACAGCACCGTGAGAAAACGCGTTGCAGAGGCTCTGGTGCTTTTGTACGAAAGGTACAGCCGTGAAAGTGATCAAAACTTCAGCATTTCTCTATCGAGAGAGGACCTTGCCAACATTGTAGGTACCGCAACCGAATCGCTCATCAGAACTTTAAGTGACTTCAAAGAAGAGAAACTTGTAGAGATCCGCGGCAGCAACATCACCATTCTTAACATCGAAAAGATCAGGGTGTTAAAGGCCTGAGTTGTTCCTCCCTAAAAAGGCAAACCTGCAGCGCCCCCTGTATACACACCGCTCAACTGCGGGTGAATAGAAATGACAGGTTGTTTAGCCGTATGCACCAATTCATGGTCGTATGAGTTTAATTCAAGCAATTTGCCGCCCCGCTTTTGGTCCGTCATGGTAATGATCAGGTCCACTTTGTGTTTTTTGGCAAAGGTGTTGGTTTTCCCCACCCGGTAATTGGTTTTATCCACATAGGTTTCAACTGGCACTCTCTGCTCCTTACACACCATCTCAATTTGTTTGGCATAGGCTTCCAGCTTAAACTTATTGCCCTTTTCATTTTCATCATACAAACCCAGCACCGTAATTTTTGCTTTAAAGGCTTTGGCCATACTCACAGCGTAATCCACCTTTTGACGGGTGTGCTCAGTTAGATCAACAGGCAGTAGGATGTTTGAGTAGCCCTTTTTATTAGAAGATTCCTTAACGGTCATTACCGGTATTTCGGATTTGGTAATCAAACGGTAAGCGTTGCTTCCCAAAAACAAGTCCGACTTGGAGTTGGAGCCCTGGGTACCCATAACCACCAGGTCGATTTTGTTCTCTTCGCACATTTCAACGATCTCTGAGGTGATGCTGCCGGTAGACACAAGTGGTTTTGCCTTTATGCCATACTCCTTACGAACCTTTGCACAAACCGTTTCCAGTTTATCATTTACCAGATTTATCAAAACCTGATTGTTTTTCATCTTAAAAACAGGAAGCAAGATGTCCAGCATTTCTGATTTACTAATGACATGGAGAAGGTAGAGATCACTCTTCAGCAAAGAGGACATAAATGCTGCGTGGCTTAGGGCCTTATCTGCATTTTTGGAAAAATCATAGGGCATTAAAATGCGCTTGGGATTGAATTTGATCATAAGCTATAACTGTTTAAGCGTGAACCGACATTACCGGAACATTAGAATTAAAAGCGATGGTTTTTGTATTGGTTTCATTGAATAAGCGGTACACCAAAGAATGTTTTCTACTGAACAATACAACCAGATCGGACTTGTTTTGACTTGCATACTTTTTTATGCCATCTGAAAACCCTTTGGCTTTAAAAATAGTGATGTTCCATTTTTCCGCTTCTTTCCTTCTTTGTCCGGCTTCTAATCCAAAATCCAATTCATCATCGGTTTGGATGTGCACCAGGTCAGCTTTCATTTTGTGTTCTTTAGCGAACTGTTCAGCTTTCCTGACAACCACACGCTTCAAATCCTGTTTGTAATCCACTGCTGCCAGTATCCTGCCATATCGGTGCTGGTGATAGGTTTCCGGAACAATCACTACAGGACAGTCTATCTTGCCGGCAATGTCTACCCCCGTGGTTCCCCAAATAAATTTAGAAATCTTGGTTTTGGTCTCCAATCCAAGCACCACCACATGGATTTTCTTTTTAGCAGCAAGCTCTTCCACATACGACCTAAAGGACATGTTGGAATTGCCCACTTCCACTTGCAATCCCGGATGTTTGGCTGTGGTTTTGTTTTTAAGTTGTTCCAGTTTAGCCAGATCATCCCGCTTGATTGCCTTGTAGTCCACCATATACAAACCGGCATTGGTGTGAACTACCGGAAACTCATAAACGTGAAACAAGATCAGGGAAGCATGTGATTGTTTGGCCAGTCCGGCGGCATACTCCAATGCGTTCAAGGAAGACTTTGTATAGTCTATTCCCACCAGAATTTTTTTGCCTTTTTGTTGTTGCGTTGCCATAAGCTGTATTATTTATTTAAAAAAAAATCTAAGGTAAATCGGCTCCATTCTTCGGGCATGACCAATAAAACAGAAACGATAAGCAATCTTGGAAAAACATGGCGCATGTCCCATACCGGTTCCAGCACAGAAAAGGCGACAGCCACCATAATCACATCAAAACCCAATAACACAAGCACAATGTTTTTAAACAAACCTAATATGAGCAAAATTCCCCCAAAAAATTCCATGGCGGAAGTGTAATAGGCCATGCTGTATTGCAAAAATTGCGGCACATTTTTTTGCCTCGCATTGTTTTGAAACAGGTCAACAACCCCTTTTACCTTAACTACAAAAAGCTTGTCGTAACCTTGAAAAACGAAAATGATCCCGCAGAACAAACGAATGATCAATTCCAGAAACTGGTATTTTAAGCTGACATCCATGGCTAAAATTTTACCAAAAGGTACTTATTTATTTCAATTTGACAAATATCCCAATTCGGGTGCTGAAGGCAGCTGAGAAGCATCATACAGCGGCATGACCCTTGTCATGTTAAAACGCTTAAAAGCAGTGCAAATTTGTACCGGAGGATGAAACTGAACCATGGTCCATTCAAACTCCACGAAATAGTAATTAATCATCCAATAATTAACGTTTTAGACATGAAAGAACAAGAAAGAATTTACACTCAGCACAGCGAAAACATGGAGTGGAGCAACACATTAAAATTTTATAAAGAGGAATTGGATGTGCTCAAAACCCGCCTTTCGGAAATTGCCTCCAAAAACAACAACCAGGATGTGCTAAAAGAAGTTGAGCATTTTCAGAATCAATTTATTATTCAAAGAAACAACATCGACAAGATTGCTCATGAGGTGAAAATAAATGAGGAAAAACTCATGACTGAAATTAAAAACAATCCTACGGCTGTTGACCATCGAAAAGTGGAGTACCATAACAAGGAGAAAGACCTGGTAAGCGGTTTTGAAAAAAACATGAATGAGATCCGTGGTGATTTTAAACGCTTTGCATCCAAATGGATGTAAACTAGAAAAGCTTGGAATGAAAAAGCCGGTAGGAAAACATCTTACCGGCTTTATTATGAAGTGAAATTAAACCTTTGATTGAATCAAACGGCTGAGTTCAGCGGCCGGAACAACACCAGATTGTTTCCACAGCACTTCACCCTTCTTAAACAAAATCAGGGTGGGAACACCCCTCACCTGATAAGCCGCGGCCGCTTCCGGATTTTTGTCTACATCCACTTTGATGATCAGCGCCTTGTCGCCCACATTCTGTTTTACTTCTGACAATATGGGCGCCATCATTTTACACGGCCCACACCATTCGGCGAAAAAATCCACCAGCACGGGCACCTCTGAATTGATGATCTCCTGAAAACTTTTCATATTGCAATTAATTTATATTACAAGAACCCCCCGAACAGCCCACATTAAAAAGGCTTATGGCTGCCAAATAGGCCCCTCCTGCCATGAGAATGTAATCCTGGCGGTAAATGCCCGATCCCAGGAAAAATAAACCCAGTGCCAATTTCATAATCCTCCAGGTGGTCCAGCCTTTTAATAGAAGCGCTTTCATTAGTGTATTTTGTTGTTTAGGGAATACCAGCCTCCCCCATTGTATACTTTGGAGAAACCCATGGCTTTGAGCTGTGATTTTGCCGCAGAGCTGCGCATGCCGCTGGCGCAGCAGGTAATAACAGTCATGTCGGGCTTTAGGCTCTTTGGTAGTTTATTCAATTCATTCAGGGGGATGTTTATGCTTCCTTTGATGTGACCCGAGGCGTATTCCCCGCGGCTTCTCACGTCAACAATTTTAGCCCCGCTTTTTACCAGTGCTTTGAAGTCTTCCTTTGGTCCCAGACCAATTAGTTTTTTGAGTGTGCTTATCATTTTTAGAGTTTAGGGTGAAGTGATTGGAATTAAGTTGTTAGATGCTGGTTAGTTCTTTCTTTTGAAAGTTTTTATCGAACTTGTTGAATAAGTTAAGCCATAACAAACGTGAGACGCGTATGGTAAGCGGGCTCAGAGCAATTATGCTGAGGGTGATGAACACCGCAAAACTAAGGGTATCCATGTGCAAAAAAAACAGGTCGATAAAAAACCACGTAATGAACCAGCCTGAAGTTAAGCCATAGGAGGCGTACATGGCCCCGTAAAAAAAACTGGGCTCCCTCTCGTACTTTAGTTCGCAATGGCTGCAGCTTTTATGGATCTTAAACATGCTGCCCAAACGATAGGGGTTGTTGTATTCAAACACCTGCCCCTCGTGGCAACGCGGACATTTATTCAGAGCTGTTGAATAGAGAACGTTAAGAATTTTCATGCGTTTCAGGTTTTATGATCTCCTTTTTAGAAAAGATACCGACAAACAAATAACCCAGCATTCCACCATAAGGAATGCTAATGAAAGGATTAGAGGCAATCAAACAACTGCCGTTTTTGCAGCCCACAAAATAATAATATGCCGCCCCGGCTATGGCCCCAAAAGAGGCACCAATCAAGGATTTTTTATTTTTTTGTATGAAGGCTTTTATCATGTAACAAAGGTACTAAGGGAAAAGGGAAATGAACGGAAACAAATGTTACATAAAACAAAAGCCCCCACAAGGAGGGCCCTTGTCATTTAACCGGGATGGTTTGTTTGGGCTTGGTTTTGGCCACTTCTTTCTTGGGGATCATCAAGTGCAAAACCCCATCCTTGTAGCTGGCTTCAATACCATCCGCTGCTGCCGAATCGGGCAGGCTGAATGAACGGGTAAAACTCTGGTAATTGAACTCCCGGCGGGTGTACTTTTCTTTCTTCTCCTCCTTCTCTTCCTTTTTCTCTGAAGAAATGCTGAGGATGTGGTTGTTCAATTCGATCTTAAAATCTTCCTTTTTCATACCGGGCGCTGCCAATTCCACCTGAAAATCGGACTCTGTCTCCTTCACGTTAACCGAAGGAAGCGTAGAACCCATTTGGGAGAAATTTTTGGCGTTCCAATCGAACACGTCCTTTGAGAAAAAGTCATCAAATACACTTCCGAAATACGGGAAGCTTTCTGTTTTTTTAATTACTGAACTCATGGCTCATGGTTTTAGGGATTAAACTAGTGCAAAATTATACTGCAAAAAGGCCGGGTGCTCTGACTTTTATCATATTTTAGTTCTTACTTTCATCAAATACGCGCTTGCTTTAGTATTTTTAACGCATGTCTACTTACATTTCACTTGTGCTTTCGGGGGGCGGTATGCGGGGCTGCGCCCACATTGGGGTCCTAAAACGGCTGGAGGAACTATCGATTAAACCCCGGTTTATTTCAGGCACCAGCATTGGCGCCATCATTGGTGTATTGATCGCTGATGGTTACAGTGCCGACGAGATTCAGGCTATTTTTCTCAAAAGTAAATTTGGATTTGATTTTAACTACCTGCGGTTTACCGAAGCCTTGTTGAGCTCAAAACGCATTGAGGACATCCTGAAAAAACACCTGAGAAGCAAAACCTTTGAGGATTTAAAAACGCCTTTGCACGTTTGCGTTACTGATTACCATACCGGTAAGGCAGAATACCTTCACACTGGTAAACTTTTGCCGGCTGTGTTGGCTTCTTCAGCAATCCCCTTGCTGTACAAACCAGTTAAAATTGAAGGTAAGTTGTTTGTTGACGGAGGTGTAAGCCGCAATTTGCCCACAGCGCCTTTGAAAGACAAAAACCTGCCCATTGTTGGGGTCCATGTTAATCCCTTGCTCAAGAGCAGTAAAAAAAGCATGACACAAAAAATTGATCACAACATGCATTTGCTTTTACTGGAAAAAACGCTCGAAGCCTCCAGAGACTGCAGCATATATATAGAACCTGAAAAACTCAGTACGCATTCGATGTTTGAAACCAAAACCATTACTCAGCTGGTTGAGATCGGTTATTCGAAAGCCAAAAGTGTACTTGAGCCCGAATTAGTGCTGGGGCTCAGTGGGGGCAACCTTGAATCTGGGTTGTAAAAATAATGTGCTGCCAAAGATCAAAAGGGAGATCACTTTTATTGCTTCCAATATAATATAGACTGTATGCGTGAACGAAGGCTCATTAAAATCTCCCTTTATTACCTGAAGTGCCCTGGCATCAAGCGCAGGCAGCAGCTCAAGGGTTTGTATGGTTAAAATCATTAATGGAATCACCAGAAACACCATTTTATTGTTGGCTTTGCGGATCCGGCGCAATACAAAATTTAAAACAATAACAATGGCAAACACCCATTCAATTTGGTTCAGGGCCTTAAATACCAGGCGCCCTATACCAAGGCCAATGGGCAGTGTAACCCCCGGAGCCTGAAATTTTAACCAGGCCTCCATAAAACTAATGGCACACACAAAGCCCACCCAAAGAAAAACACAACTTACTACCAATGGATTTCTGACACGTGACATCATATGAACCAGATTGAATATTTCTTACCCTAATTTAAGCCTTTTATACTATTTATTGTTCATTTGGAATCAAAAATTACTCAGGCCGTGGTGCTGAACACTTGTTTTTCGGGGACTTTGTTCCAGTACCGTTCGTCAAAAGCCAAACCAATGTTGCGCAAGGCATTTTTCCCTTCCCCTACAATCCTAATTGTTTCTCCTTCCCTCAGCACCCAAGCCTTATCAACAAAACCCTGTAGACGGTCAATCACATTTTTATATTGTCCATTTCCCCCATCCCTCAAGGTGGTTTGGTATCTGCACATCAGGTCCAGAATGTGTTGACGGATCAAGAGGTCCTCTTCATTTAAAACGTGCCCCTTCATTATTGGAAATTTCCCGGCTTCTACTTTTTTCTGGTACTCCTCCACGGATTTTATATTTTGTGCAAATGCATCCCAGGTGTCGCTGATGGAGGAAGCGCCTAAGGCAATGAGCAGGTGCGTGTGCTGGGCCGTATAGCCCATAAAATTACGGTGCAGGCTTCCCTTTTTAGCAGCTTCAAACAGATCATCGCCTGGCAAAGCAAAGTGATCCATACCCACATCTTCGTATCCCGCCTCAACAAAAAGTTGTTTGCCCATTTCATACAAACGGCGTTTCTCTGCATCAGCAGGCAAATCCTGTTCCGAATATTTTCTTTGTCCGGGTTTTAACCAGGGCACGTGGGCGTAGGAGTAAAAAGCAATGCGCTCGGGCTTCAGGGCGATCACTTTTTCGATGGTGTCCCTCACCGAAGTTACCGTTTGAAAAGGCAAACCGTAAACCAGATCGACGTTTACCGACCGATATCCCAGTTCTCTTGCACTCAAAATGGATGCTTTTACCTCTTCAAAACTCTGATAGCGATGAATGGCTTCCTGAACCGTTTCATCAAAATCCTGCACACCAAAACTCACGCGCTTAAAGCCAAGGGCATTCAACACCCTCAAGTGCTCATGGGTGGTGTTGGAGGGATGACCTTCAAAACTAAAATCAAAATTTTCATGTATTAAAGCCTTGGAGAGTATACTTTGCAAGAGGGCATTCAAATTTTCCGGTGAAAAGAATGTTGGAGTGCCCCCACCCAGATGGATTTCTTTGATGAGGGGTTTGGCTTTAAATTGTTCGAGGTACAGGTCCCATTCTTTTAATAAAGACTGAATATAGCCTTCTTCCACCGCATGATTTACGGTTATCCTTGTGTTGCACGCGCAATAGGTGCACAAACTCTCGCAATAAGGTAAATGAATATAAAGACTAATGCCTTCATCCCCGTATCTTTCTGATGCCTGACGGAGCTTTTGTTTCCACATGTCTTCGTTCAAATTGTTTTCCCAATAGGGTACGGTTGGGTAACTGGTGTAGCGTGGCGCGGGGATATCGAGTTTTAATAAGTCCATTTACTATTAAGTTAATTACAAATTTGTATTTCGGTTGTAGACCACTCAGGCAACAAAGGTTCACTAAGGGCTATTGGTTAATGAATCCATGTGCGCTTTGCTTCTTTGCAGTCCTTCTACTTGCCCTTACTTTGCAATTCGGTTTTTAATTCCATTAAAAAAGTATCAATAATGCCTTGTTTCACGTGGGGCATCACCACAATTTTATACCACTTTGCTTTCTCGCCATGCTGATCGGGCACCAGGTTGTATTTTTCAGCCAGGGCAGCGCTCATGTAGTTTGAGCGTATGGTAATGATGTTCAAATCGGGATGCCGGTAAAACTCTACTCCCCATTCTTTTAGTTTTTCGCAAATCAAACTGGTTTTGTCCAGCAGCTGGTGCATTTTTACACTCCAGCCCATGGAGCCATGAATTCTTAAGATCATCCACACACAGACGGCATTCGCGCCCGAACGACTTCCCACCAAAGTATAATCCTTTCCTTTCACATAGGCGGCTTCATCGGTTAAGGTATAATGCATATACCCTTTGCGAATAAGAAAAATACCTGTGCCATACGGTGCCTGAAGCATTTTATGCCCGTCGATTGAAAAAGAACTCACATTTTTGTTTCTGAAACTAAACGCATGGTTTTGGCTGGTAAAGGGAAATATAAACCCCCCATAAGCCGCATCCACATGCAATTTGTAATTCAAATGGAGGAGATTCAATAAATCGGTGATCTTGGCGATATCGTCCACTGAACCAAACATGGTGGTGCTCATGTTTACATTAACAATAAAGTACTTGTATCCGGCGGTTATGGCATCTTCTATCTTTTCTTCCAGATCCTTCATTAGAATTTCGCGGGTGCTATCGTCCACTGCAATCTCAATACCCTGAAGTCCCAATAAGTTCAAACCCTTTGGAATGGAATAATGTGTGTCGCGTGAATAGATAACGGCTATGTCGTCAGTGGTGGCCTTATGTTCCTTTACAAAATAATTGCGGTAAATCCACAAGGCCTGAATGTTGGCCTCGGTGCCTCCGCTGGCCACATAGCCATCATAACCATGTGGCTCCGCCCCGAATATTTCTTCAGCGCAAATTTTTATCAAATCCTTTTCAATGTCCTGAGTGCCGGCAAAAAACTCCTCGTGCTCATCACCCAGGGTGTGGACCCCAATGTGGTTGGGATTTGCAATAAGTGTTGACAAAAACGGGGCATCTCTCAAAAAAGGAGCATCCTCATAAAATATATCCGTATCGAGAAAAGTGCCGGGGATTCCCAGAATGTTCTCGGTTCGGTAATTTGTGTTTTTGCTTAGCGCTTCAAACACTTTGCTTTTAATGGTGGTGTATGGATATTTTTCCCAGAACATGTTGGTGAATAGGTTTAGAAAGTTGGCCACTACCCGATAGCTATCGGGTTTCACGAATTGCACTAATTATAAATTTCTACCTCACATTTCACGAATTACAGAAATTTTGGCATTGGCTTGATGGAACCGGTGCTCAATTCCCTTCCTCATTTAATCCCGGTTTGGCGCAGCACTCCATGGTTTGTTCCGTACCCGGGCTGTGGCAATCCATTCCAGATGTTTCCTTTTCTATAATTCGGGGACTCACGTAAGGGATTCCCAAATTTAAGCCTCTTAATATCATGAGTATGGCCATGGCCGAAACAAAAACAGGCACGGCTTTGCGCATCAGGTTACGGTACTTTACCTGAATAAACTGACCGAACAGGGATAAGCTCAACATCATGGGCAGGGTTCCCAAGCCAAACAAAAACATAAAC